>ENA-UOVV01000223-UOVV01000223.1-compost-metagenome-genome-assembly--contig:-NODE-223-length-83087-cov-15.962846_pt1 | contig 83087 bp, 82 predicted proteins | sample MGYA00238155_ERZ761577 | MGnify/ENA primary metagenome ERZ761577 (study PRJEB28898, sample SAMN06268775) | compost metagenome | isolation source: Emeryville, CA | place: USA:Emeryville, CA | collected... | reverse complement strand
CCGAGCTTCGACCATTTGCGTGTCACCGCATCGATGACTTCTTCATCCATGCGGATTTCCTTGCCCCATTCGCGCTTCGTTTCGGGCGGCCATTTGTTGGTCGCGTCGAGCGCGATCTTGCCACCAAGCCCGCTTTCGGGTGAGGCGAAATCGAGATAGTCGATTGGCGTGTTCTCGATCATCGTCACATCGCGCACCGGGTCCATGCGGGTGGAGATTGCCCACATCACATCCTTCCAGTCGCGCGCATTGATGTCGTCATCCACGATGATGAGCCATTTCGTGTACATGAACTGGCGCAGATACGACCACGCCCCCATCATCACGCGCTTGGCGTGGCCCGGATAAGCCTTCTTCATCGAGATAACGGCGATGCGATAGGAGCAGCCTTCGGGCGGCAGCCAGAAATCGGTGATTTCGGGGAATTGTTGTTGCAGCAGCGGAATGAACACCTCGTTCAGCGCTTCGCCCAGCACGGAAGGCTCATCCGGCGGCCGCCCGGTAAAGGTCGAAAGATAGATCGGGTCGCGGCGCATGGTGATCGCGCTCACCGTGAAGACCGGGAACTTCTCGACAGAATTATAATAGCCCGTGTGGTCGCCATAGGGGCCTTCATCGGCATAGTCGTCGAGCGAGACATGCCCCTCGATCACGATTTCCGCCTGTGCGGGCACCTTGAGCGGCACCGTCGTGCAATCCACCAGTTCAACCTTCTGCCCGCGCAGCAGGCCCGCAAACTGATATTCGCTGAGCGTGTCGGGTACCGGCGTCACGGCAGCGAGGATGGTGCCTGGGTCCGCACCGATGACGACGGCAGCAGGAAGCGGCTCGGACTTCTCCTTCTTCCAGCGCGCATGATGCTGCGCGCCGCCGCGATGATGCAGCCAGCGCATGATGGTCTTGTCGCGGCCAAGAAGCTGCATCCGGTAGATGCCGAGGTTGAAGTCATCTTCCTTCGTGCCCTTCGGCCCGCGCGTCACCACAAGCGGCCAGGTGATGAGCGGTGCAGGCTCGCCCGGCCAGCAGGTCTGGATCGGCAGCGCCGTCAGATCGATGTCGGAGCCTTTCAGCACAACTTCCTGACAGGGTGCAGAGGACACCGTTTTCGGCTTCATCGCCATCACGGTTTTCAGAAGCGGCAGCATGGATACCGCCTCGCGGAAGCCGCCCGGCGGCTCCGGCTGGCGCAGAAAGGCGAGCGCCTCGCCCACCTCGCGCAGATCCTTCGCCCGTGTGCGCTCCACCGGCGCACCGCCCGCAAAGTTTGCCGTCACGCCCCGCGCGACGCGCTCCACCGTGCCGAACAGATTGACCAGCACAGGCATGGAGGCCGCGCTGCCATCCGGCATCAGCGGCTTCTCGAACAGCACCGCAGGCCCTTCCTCGGCGAGCAGGCGGGTCTGGATTTCGGTCATCTCCAGAACAGTCGAAACCGGCTCCTTCACCCTGGCGAGGTCGCCTGTGGCGTCGAGCTTGGCAAGGAATTCCCGGAGCGAGGCATAGGACATGGGTTTGGCCGGACTTTCTTGATCTTTGCGAAGGGGCCGAGAATGCCGCAAAGCAGGCGCAAAGCCAAAGGCGGCTGCGCGCGGCGCGAAATGCGCCGAAATGGCCCGAAGCGTTAACGGCATGCCAACCCATGCGCATTAGGCTTCCGTCATGATCTGTTTCGGGAGAAGTGCCTTTGGTGTCCGGTAAGTTCAGTGAAGCGAAAAACCGCAAGCGCATCTGGCGCGGGGGCGAGATTGACGCCGACCCTTTCAATCTGCCGGAGCATGTTGCCATAAAGGCAACGGCTTGGTCGGAGAGGGCGCTGGGCTTCATCCGTTTCGCGACGATCTACAAGGATGCCGTCTCCGCCTATGACAGTTCCCCCATTCTCGGCCGCTTCGAATGGTCGGAGCCGATCTCCGCTTATGAAGGGGTGGCGCTGCGCATCCTGCCGCGCGATACGGAGCGGAAAAACTTCATGGCCATCGTGGAGCTGAGCCACCGCGACCATCCCGCGCACAGCCTTGTTATCTATGCCGGAGAAGATGGCGTTGACGCTTCCTCGCGCTGGCGGGCTTGGGGCCGCGTGCTCAACTTGCAATTGCTGATTGAAGACCGAGAAGGCACGCTGCACCCGGCAGAGCGCAGGCTGGGGGCAATCCAGATCGCAAATCCGCAGCCTCATATGGCTGCAAACCCGCTTTCCCATCGCCGCCCGCTTGCCTTCGGTCAGTCAGGGCAGGCCCGTCTGTGGGGCAGCCGCCTCGCCGTGGGCGCCCGCCCTCACGCCTATTGAGCGTCAAGGCACAGTTGCTTGCCGACGCGGCAAATCAAATCAGCCGAATTTTGAAAAATCAGGCTGGCGCTTCTCGAAAAAGGCGCTGATCGCCTCTTTTACCTCTGCTGAGCGAAGCTGCGCCCCGAAATGCGCGCCTTCTTCCGCCATGCGGGCTGCCACTTCCGCATGATTTGCCCCACCGCGCAAAAGCTGCTTGGTCAGTTTGATGGCGGTTGGTGCCTTGGCGGCAATTTCCTGCGCAATGCCCCGTGCCCGCTCCTGCAATTCTGCGTCGGGGAAGACATCCGCGACAAGCCCGAGCTGTTCTGCTTTGGCAGCGCCGATTTTTTTGCCGGTAAGGAAAAGCTCGCCTGCCTTCTGAACACCGATCATGCGGGGCAGCAGAAGCGTTGAGCCGGCTTCGGGAATGAGGCCGAGATTGACGAAAGGCATCTGGAAAGTGGCGCTTTCGCCCGCATAGACCAGATCGCAATGAAGCAGCATCGTCACTCCGACACCCACGGCAAGACCGTTCACGGCGGCAATGATCGGCTTCTCCGCCGTTGCAATAAGCCGCAAGAAGCGGGCCACGGGGCGCTCGACAGAGCCGTCATCAACGGGTCGGTTTCCCGCAGCGGCAAAATCTCCGAGATCATTGCCCGCCGTGAAGGCGTCGCCATTGGCAGTAATCAACACGGCGCGGATGGAGGGTGTTTCGGCGGCCCGCTGCAAGCCATCCCCCAGCGCCGCATACATGGCTTCCGTCAGCGCATTCTTCTTGTCAGGGCGGTTGAGCGTGATGGTCAGCACGCCCTTGTCGATGCTTGTCAGAACATGGTCGCTCATCTGGCTCTCCTAAGTCGGTTCCGTTTCGGAATTATGGTCTGTGGTGAGGCCGAGGGAAGCCCAAATTGGGGAAGCAGATGTGCGGGCGCGCAAGTGCGGAGGCGCGATTTTGAACAGTCAGACCGCAAGAAGCCGCCAGACGCTCGTATTTCGGACATCGGAATCCTCAAGCTCCCGTGTGGTTTTCACTGCATAGGAGACGAGTTTCTCAAGCCCGCTCTTGGGCAGATAGGTGCGGCCCGGATCGCCGATCAGCACCTCTACCCCTTCGCTCACAAGGCGGCGCAGCCAAGCCTCGATGCGCGCCGCAAGCGGTCCCTCATAGCACATGTCGCCCACGAGAATGACCTGCCAGCCCCGGTTCTCCCCGCCTACAAGGTCTTCGGTCGTGGCGGTGAGGGAGGTCTGGTTCTCGGCTGCGTTCAGAATGATTGCCTGCTCGGCAAACACATCAATGTCGGCACAAAGAACTGATCGCGCGCCCGCCATTTTGGCCGCAATGCCGATCAGGCCGGAGCCGGATCCGAAATCCAGCACGTTTTTGCCACTGACGACATCGGGATTGTCGAGAATATAGCGGGACAAAGCCTGCCCGCCCGCCCAGGCGAAGGCCCAGAAGGGCGGCGGAAGGCCGTTCTCCTGAAGCTCTTCCTCAGTCATTTGCCAGATAGGCACAATCTCGCTGGCAAGATGCAGCCTGATTTCAGGAATGAGGGGCGGTTCGTGGAGCGCCGTGTTGCGGCGGATAAAATCGGCAGGATCGCGGATGGCGCTCATTCTTCATTAGCCAGTGCGGCAAGAATGGCTCGGGCCTTTTTGCTGTCTTTGGCTATCTGAGCCTGCAAACTCTCCAGCCCGTCAAATTTCTGCTCCGGGCGGAGGTAATCGATGAAGGAAACAGCCGCATGAGCGCCATAAATATCGCCTGTAAAGTCGAATATATGGACTTCCAGCAGCACATCCTGCTTGTCGAAGGTCGGGCGGCGGCCAACATTTGCCACACCGTCATAAACGCCCTTATGCGGCCCGTCCTCGATCTCGATCCGCACCGCATAAACGCCAAGCGCGGGCTCCACATGGTCCTCAAGCGGCAGATTGGCGGTCGGAAAGCCGATGGTTCGGCCCCGCTGGTCGCCCTGCTGGATATGGGTTTCGACCGTCCACCAATGGCCGAGCAGCTTCGCGGCTCCGCGCGGATCACCCTTGGCAAGCAGCTCGCGAATGCGGGTTGAGGAATAGGTCACGCCATCCTCCTTCACGGCGTCCACAATGCTGACGCCAAAGCCTTCCATCTCGCCCATATAAGAGAGTGTCGCCACATCGCCGCCACGCCCCTTGCCGAAGCGGAAATCATATCCCGCGACGACATGCACGGGCTGTAGCCCGTTCACCAGCACATCCATCACGAATTCGGGGGCGAGCATGTGCGACAGGCGGGTATCGAAGGGCAGGGCGGCCAGCACATCCACGCCCATTTTTTCGAGCAGGCGCGCCTTTGCCCGAAAGGGCGTGAGGCGGAAGAAAGGCTTGTCGGGAAAGAAGAATTGCTGCGGATGCGGCTCAAAAACCAGCACGCCAAGCGGCACGCCAAGTTGCCGTGCCACCTCTGCCGCCTTCCCGATCACCTGCTGGTGGCCGAGATGCACGCCGTCGAAATTGCCGAGCGCATAAACCGCGCCCCGGAGACCGGGCGGTACCTGCTCGTAGTGACGGATGATCTTCATGGACGGGGCGGAGGCTCCGGAGGGAAAAACTCAGGCACAGGTCATGGCGGATCGACCGGGGAGCGTCAAGTATGCGTATGTGCAAGGCACCCCGCGCCGCGCCCTACCAGACGAGGCGGGGCATGGCCCCCACAGCGCGCACTCCGGCGCGGGCGAGGACATGCGCCACGCGCTCCTCTTCCGGCTTTTCAGGATCGGCACCGCAATCCGCAGCGGCAATACCGCCGGTAATAAAGAGAGCATCAATGCCCGCATCATTGCCGCCCTTGATATCCGTCAGCGGGCCGTCACCCACGGCAAGAATGCGATTGTCAGGAATTGTCACGCCGGCAAAATCCGCGAGACGCTGCCGCGCGATGCCATAGACCGGCCCATGCGGCTTGCCGAAATAGATGACCTTGCCGCCGAGTTCCGCATAAAGCTTTGCAAGCGCCCCTGCGCAATAGATGAGGCGGTCGCCGCGCTCCACCACAATATCGGGATTGGCGCAGACCAGTGTCAGCCCCCGTGCGGCCAGCCGCTCGAACATCTCGCGGTAATCTTCCGGCCCTTCCACATCATCATTGAAGGGGCCGGTCGTGAGAACGAACTCCGCTTCCGCTTCATCCACACAAGCGACACCTGTGTCCTCGAAAAGCGGCAGGTCGCGCTCCGGCCCGATATGGAAGCAGCGTGTGCCATGCTCATGGGAAGCAATGCAGGATTTCGTGGCGTCACCGGATGTCAGAATCCCGTCATAGACATCTTCCGGGATCCCCATCTGGCGGAACATGGCAGGCAACTGGCCCGAAGGGCGCGGCGCATTGGAAAGCAGAAGCACATGGCCTCCCTTCGCGCGAAACCGCGCCAGCGCATCCGCCACGCCCGGATAGGCCGTGCGACCATTATGCAGCACGCCCCAGACATCGCAGAGCAGCGCATCATAATCATCGGCGAGAAGGGAAAGACCGGGAAGCAGTGTCACGTCACGCTCCTTGCATGAAGAAAATCCTGAACCAGGACGGGAAACTCATGCGAGGCGCATGAAAATGAGTTCTGTGTCGCGGTATCGGCGCCGGTCCACTTCCTCGAAGCCCTCGGGCGCTTCGAAATCCGCCATCGCAATTTCTTCCACCACGCAGAGCGCGCCGGGGGCGAGCCAGTCTCCCTCCCGCGCGGAAAGAAGGGCCGCCGTGGCAAGCCCCTTGCCGTAGGGCGGGTCTGCGAAGAGGAGCGAAAAGGCAGGGCCGACGCTGCCGGGGCGCGGGCCGAGTTTGGTGGCGTCGCGCTTGTAAATCTTCGTATTGCCGGTGAGACCAAGCGCCTCGACATTGCTGCGGATCGCCGCCCGGCTTTCGGCATGTTCTTCCACGAAAAGCGCGAAGGAGGCGCCCCGCGAAATGGCCTCGATGCCTAGCGCGCCGGAGCCTGCGAAGAGATCCAGCACACGCGCGCCTTCAAGATCGAACCCCTCGAAATCCGCATGGGCAAGAATATTGAACAGCGCCTCGCGCGTGCGGTTGCCTGTCGGCCGCACGACATCGCCCTCGGGCGCTTCAATGATGCGGCCTCTAAGGGTTCCGCCGACGATCCGCATGCGGTTTTCCTTTGTGTTTTGGTTTCGGCTTTTCAAAACGGGCGGGGCCCTGTCCGGCCTTTGCGCCTGTCTTGGTGCCGAGCGTCAACTTTCCCTTGGGCCGCGCTGCGCCGCCCTTCGGTTTTTCCTTGCCGGGGCGGGCCGGCTGCTTTCCGACTGCCTCTTTTGCCGTGGTCCAGCCCGTATCGCCTTTCGGCCTTGCGTTGGCAGGCCGTGCAGACCGGGATGCGCCCGGTTTCGCATGTTGGTTGCTGGTGCGCGCCGCTGTTCCGCCTGCTTCTTTTCGTGTGTCTTGCCGCGCTTCCTTCCGCGCATCCTTGCTCGTTTCCGGTCGTTCGAAGCGGGCGGCATGTGCGCCGAGCTGGTCCATCAACACACGGTTCGGCACGGATTTCGCTTCGCCCGGCTGCATGTCGCCGATCTGGAAGGGGCCGAAGGAGAGCCGGATCAGGCGGTTGACCTTGAGGCCCAGCGCACCGAGCACGCGCTTCACTTCGCGATTCTTGCCTTCCTTGAGGCCCAGCGTGAGCCACACATTCGCACCCTGCACCTTGTCGAGTGTCGCCTCGATGGGGCCGTAGCGCACGCCCTCAACCGTGATGCCGCCTTTGAGCTTGTCGAGATCGGCTTGTGTGACCGCGCCGAAAGCGCGCACGCGGTAGCGGCGTGTCCATCCCGTTGAGGGAAGTTCGAGAAGCCGCGCCAGCTCGCCATCATTGGTGAGAAGCAGCAGCCCTTCCGTATTGACATCGAGCCGACCGACAGAAACGACGCGCGGCATACCGGGCGGCAATTTCTCGAACACGGTGGGACGCCCTTCCGGGTCGCGCGCCGTGGTGACAAGGCCCGCCTCCTTGTAATAGCGCCAGAGGCGCGTCGGCTCCTGCGGGGGAAGCTCCCGGCCATCAACGATAATCTTTTCCGCTCCGGTGACGTTGAGCGCGGGGCTTGTAATCACCTGACCGTTCACGGTGACGCGCCCTTCCGTGATGAGGCGCTCGGCTTCGCGGCGCGAGCAAATACCCGCGCGCGCAATCACTTTCGCAATGCGGTCGCCTTCGGGGACGGGGGAGGTGGGGGCATCTGCTGGTGTCATGGCCCTCTCTTTATCAGGGGTGCCGCTGAACCGGAAGCTGATGCTTGCCAAGCCCCCGGCAGCGCGGCAGGGTCGCCTTTATGAGTAATGACCAGACAGACGAGAAAACCGGGCCGCAGCGCCCCATGGAGCTTGCCCTTGCGGAAGCCGCCGCGGCGGCTGCGCGTGGCGAAGTGCCTGTGGGGGCGGTTATCACCGGCCCGGACGGCAACATCATCGCGCGGGCGGGCAATCGCACGCTAGAGCTGAAAGACCCGACCGCCCATGCCGAAATCCTCGCCATCCGCGAGGCTTGCCGCATTTTGGGATCGGAACGGCTGATCGGCTGTGATCTCCATGTGACGCTGGAACCCTGTCCCATGTGTGCGGGGGCCATCTCGTTTGCGCGGCTCAGGCGGCTCTATTACGGCGCGGCCGATGAGAAGGGGGGCGGCGTCGATCACGGCCCCCGCATATTCGCGCAAGCCACCTGCCATCATCGACCGGATGTGTACGGGGGCATCAGTGAACGGCGCGCGGCGACGCTTTTGCGGGATTTTTTTGCAATGCGGCGTGATTGAGACGGCATTTTGCCGCGCGCGGCTTTGTGCGTGATTTGCAGCCGCCAACCCGCTAGAGTGCCTTCATTCGACATTGCGACGAGGGTTTCCGCCCTCGATCCAGAAGTCCAAGGGGAGAAGGATGAATTTCGACCATAACGAGAAAACAAAAGAACTGATCGCTCGTCTCGAGAAGTTCATGGATGAGTACATCTATCCGAACGAGCAGACCTATGCCGACCAGATGGAAGCTTTCCGCGCGGCGGGCAATCCGTGGCAGGTGCCGCAGATCCTCGAAGATCTGAAGCCGAAGGCCAAGGAAGCCGGCCTCTGGAATCTCTTCCTGCCGGACTCGGAGCGTGGCGGCGGTCTCACCAACCTCGAATATGCTTCGCTGTGCGAAATCATGGGTCGTGTTGGCTGGGCGTCCGAAGTGTTCAACTGCTCGGCACCCGACACCGGCAACATGGAAGTGATCGAGCGCTACGGCAATGAGCGTCAGAAGAAGGAATATCTGGAGCCGCTGCTCGAAGGCAAAATGCGATCCGCCTTCCTGATGACCGAGCCGGACGTTGCCTCTTCCGACGCAACCAACATCTCCACCCGCATCGAGCGTGATGGCAATGAGTATGTCATCAATGGCCGCAAGTGGTGGTCGTCGGGTGTTGGCGATCCGCGCTGCAAGATCGCGATTGTCATGGGCAAGACCGATCCGAAGGCCGACACCTATCGCCAGCAGTCGCAGATCCTCGTGCCGCTTGATGCGCCGGGCGTGAAGGTCGTTCGCATGCTTCCCGTGTTCGGCTATGACGATGCGCCGCATGGGCATGCCGAAGTGATCCTCGAAAATGTTCGCGTTCCGGCTGAGAACCTGCTTCTCGGTGAAGGCCGAGGCTTCGAGATCAGCCAGGGCCGTCTTGGGCCGGGCCGCATCCATCACTGCATGCGCACCATCGGCGTTGCAGAACGCGCGCTGGAAATCATGGTGAAGCGTCTGCTCACACGCGAAGCTTTCGGCAAGAAAATCGCTGATCACTCCGTCTGGGAAGAGCGCGTTGCGCGTGCCCGTATCGACATCGAAATGGCGCGCCTGCTCACGCTGAAGGCCGCCTATATGATGGATACGGTCGGCAACAAGGTCGCCCGCGCCGAGATCGCGATGATCAAGGTGGCGGCGCCGAATATTGCGCTCCGCATCATTGACGATGCGATTCAGGCGCATGGCGGCGGCGGCGTGACGACCGACTTCGGTCTCGCCCGCATGTATGCCGGTATGCGCACACTCCGCCTTGCGGACGGCCCGGACGAAGTCCATGCCCGCACCATCGCGAAGCTCGAATTCCGCAAGTACAAGGAACAGCTTCGCGCGGCGGCCGAGTAATCATGAACGACAAGCGCGTCATCCGTCGGCATGTGCCTGCGGTTGACTGAAGAATGATACGGCCGGTTCCGAAAGGGACCGGCCGTTTCCAATGCGATGATCGGGTGAGGAAGGACAGAGCAATGGGCATTCCGACGGGCATGAAAATGTATGATTCGCAGCTTTCGCCCTTCGCGGCGCGCTGCCGTCTCGCCATTTATGCGAAGGATCTCGAGGTCGAGCTTCTGCGTATGCCTGATCCCGCGCTCGAAGCGGAGTTCAATCGCCTCGCGCCCATGCGCAAGATACCCGTGCTTGTCGATGGCGAGACCATCGTGCCGGAATCGGCGGTGATCTGTGAATATCTCGAAGACCGCGGGTTTGGCCTCTCCCTTCGCCCGACTGATCCGGCTCAGATCGCAAGGATGCGCGTCCTCTCCCGCATCGGTGATCTCTATGTGATGGAGCCGATGGGCGAGCTTTTCGGCCATATCAACCCCGGCTGCCGCGACCAGCAGCGCGTCGCGCTTGAACTGGCGGAACTCGCCAAGGCGATGGGTTGGCTCGAACAGTTCATCGAAGGGCCGGAATTTGCTCTGGGGGACAGCCTCACGCTTGCTGATTGCGAGCTTGTTCCCGTCCTCTTTTTCTTTGACGCTATCGGCCCGCTCTTTGGCGAGGCGCAACCCTTTACGGGTTTTCCTCGCTGCGAGGCCTATTACCGCACCGTGCAGAAGCAGCCCGCCGCCGCAAAAGTCGTTGCGGAACTGGATGAGGCGCTGAAACGGATGATGGGAAGCTGAGAGTTCACTTCGCTGCGCGTCTGGGCGCGGCTCTTTCAGCGACGCTTGAAGCGGCAGATTTCTCGTTCACCGCACAGGGAGGCGCTTTGGGCAGGGTGATCGTTACCTTGGTGCCCTGACCAAGCTCACTCTCGATCATCATGGCGCCGCCGTGAAGTTCGGCAAGCGAGCGCACCAGCGCAAGGCCGAGGCCCGTACCTTCCTTTGCGAGCGCCGCATCCGTTGCGATCTGTTCGAAGGGCTGGCCAAGCCGGTCAATCTGATCGGCCGGAATACCGCGCCCCGTATCGGCAACGCTGAAGCGGATCTCATCTTCAGAGGCGATTACCTCCACCGTGATCACGCCTTCTGCGGGCGTGAACTTGACGGAGTTTGACAGCAGGTTGAGAAGGATCTGCTTCACCGCGCGCTCATCTGCAATGATCGCGCCGCCTGCCTCGCAGCTGATTTTCTTGATGAGCTGAATATTCTGCTCTTCGGCCCGTCCGCGCATCAGCCGCACACAGGCCTCGATCAGAGTGCCCGCATCAAGCTCTTCTGTATGAAGCTCATATTTTCCGGCCTCGATCTTCGACATGTCGAGAATGTCGCTGATGAGATCGAGAAGCAGCGCACCGCTTTCGTTGATGAGCTGCGCATATTCGGCGTAGCGCGGATGACCAATCTCGCCAAACATCTGCATCCGCAGGATTTCCGAAAAGCCGATAATGGCGTTGAGCGGCGTACGAAGCTCGTGGCTCATATTGGCAAGGAAGCGGGATTTCGTCCGGCTTGCGGCTTCCGCGCGTTCCCGTGCTTCGAGCAATTCCATCTCGTATCGCTTGCGCTCGCTGATATCGCGCGTGACACCGATAACTTCCTTGGTGCGCCTGCCCTCGCCATCCACCGCTCCTCGTAGGGTGGTCTCGAGCCAGATGTAATGCCCGTCGCGATGACGAAAGCGATAATCAACCTGCACCGGCTCACCGCGCAGCGTGCATTGGATGAAGGCATCGCGCGCGCGCGGAAAATCGGCCGGGTGGACATGCTCTTCGGAAATCGGCTTGCCGATAAACTCTTCGGGCGCGCGACCAAGAATGATTTCGGCGGCAGGAGAGATGAAGATCACACGCGCATTCGCATCGTAATGCGCAACGATGTCTGATGCCTGCTCGGTCATCAGGCGGTACTTCGCCTCGCTGGCTTTCAGCGCTTCTTCCGCCTCGATTTCCTCATGCACATCTTCTGCAAGACCGACCAGCGCGCCGATCTCGCTGAAAGCATCGGATTCGGCATAGGCATAGGTCTTGATGTAGCGATAGTCGCCCTGTCCGCAACGAAAGCGCGTGACGCAGTTGATCGGTTCATGCGTCTCGAAAGCGTCAAGGAAGCGGGAAAGGAGTTCATCGCGATCATCGGGATGAACGAGATGCTCATACCAGTCACCGCCCGCCGGGAGCTGATCTTCATTCAGTCCCAGAATGCGTGCCACGCCGCGCGACCATTGCGGCGCGGGTTCGCCCTTCACCCAGCGCCAGTGACCAAAACGTGCAAGCTGCTCTGCTTCGCGCAACTGGTACTCAAGCCGATATGTCTCGGTTATGTCTCGCGAGACGCAGAGAACACCGGCAATGTTGGAATCGTGAAAAAGGTTGCGCCCGCGCGCCTCGACGCGCCGCCAGCTTCCATCCTTGTGAGCAAGCCGCATCTGCTCCACGACTTCGGAACCGGGCTTCGCCACGCATTCCATAAAGCTTCGGGTTACGCGCTCAAGATCGTCAGGATGAATATATTTCTCGACGGGCTGGCCGATGATTTCTTCCGGCGGGGAGCCGAGTACCTTCGCACCAGCCGGGCTCTGATAGAGGATCACCGCATCGCGGTCGAGAATGGTGAGAATGTCACCCGCATTATCGACCAGTGCGCGATAGAACTCCGCACTTGGAACCCGGCAGAACGGCGCGTCGGCGGCTCCTGCCGCCTGACCATCCGGCCCCATTTCCTCGGGACGCTCCATCAGATTCCCCGTTTCCGGCATTGCGCCGACCCCTCACGAGACGAACATTCTTGTTCGGAATGGAGGGAGTTTAGGGGCTATCTGTTTAATGTTTCATTGAGGGGAGGGTGGAAATTAACCCCAACTTAACCTTGCCCTGAATGAAACCTGGATTAATCCGGTCGCTGAAGAATTTGCCACGCATTTTCCGCAAGGTTGCGGCACGCATCACCCAGCGTCATGGCGCGTTCCGAACTGGCATTGCCATCAAGCCCGCGCTTGTAAACGCCCTGGCTGATGGAGGCGAGGCGGAACATCGAGAAGGCGAGATAGAAGTTCCAGTTCGGAATGCCGTCGCGCCCTGCATGGCGGCAATATTCCGCAACGAACTCTTCTTCCGTCGGCACGCCCGGCGTCTTTTCCCGGTCAATCGCCGTCGCGCCGCCTGCAACGCCAAGAAGGTCATACATGCAGGTATAGGCCACATCCGCAAAGGGATGGCCGATGGTGCAAAGCTCCCAGTCCAGCACTGCGATCATGCGCGGCTCTGTCGGGTGGAACATCGTATTGCCGATACGGTAATCGCCATGTGCGATGCAGACAGAAGGCTCATCGGGAATATGGGCAGGCAGATAGGTGATGAGATCTTCCATCGCCTTGATGTCGGTCGTCTGCGCGCCACGATACTGCTTGATCCAGCGGCCAATCTGACGCTCGAAATAGTTTCCGGGACGACCGAAATCCCCAAGGCCGACTTTCTCGTAATCAACCAGGTGCAGCTTGGCGAGGTTCTCGGCGAGATTGGCATAGAGCGCGCGCCGCTCCGCTTCGGTTGATTCCGGTATCACCGAGTCACGGAAGACACGTCCCTCAAGATATTCCATCACATAGAAGGACGTGCCGATGATGCTGTCATCCTCGCACAGCGCATACATATGCGGTACGGGCACGCCAGTGCCCGCAAGCGCCTTCATCACGCGATATTCGCGATCAACCTGATGCGCGCTGGCGAGAAGCTGCCCGGGTGGCTTTTTGCGCATGACATAGCGCTTGCCGCCGCCGGGGCCGGAGGTGATGAGCAGAAAGGTCGGGTTCGACTGACCGCCTTCAAACTGACGAACCTCAAGCGATCCGCCATAGCCTTCCACGGCCTCGCGGCAATAGGCATCAAGACGGGCCACATCAAAGCGATGTGCTTCGCGAATGGGCGTGGTTTCCAGCGCGGCGGGTCCGGTTTCGGCCATGTCTTCCCTCTCTCCCCGAAGAGAATTTCTTGTTGGAGCGACACTTAGCACGGTGTCGCAGACCCGCAAAGACGGCGAAATCGGACGCAGCGTTCCCCTTGGCGTGACAGCGCGGGGAGGTCAGGCCGCGCTCGAACTTTCCTCAAAACCTTCCGATGTAATGCCGGAGACGCGGCGCTTGCGCGCATTGTGGATAAGCTCGCCGCGCTGGTCCTCATCATCGGGCCGCGAGGTCGCCATGCGCAGTACCTCCGCATAGCCGGACTTCGTTTCGATCCGGTCGCCATGCCCGTTGGCAATCAGGAAACGGCGCAGCATCGGCAGATTGTAGCAGGGCACCCACATCATCAGATGGTGCTCCACATGATAGTTCACCCAATAGGGAGCGATCAGGGCACGCTCGACAATATTGGCCAGCGTGGTGCGCGCATGGCGGAAGGGATCGTCATTATCCGGCACCATGGCATGCTCAGCGATATTGCGGATGCGGGTGATCGCCTGATGCCAGGTGAGAAAGGGCACGAGCCAGAGAATGAAATAGAGATACCAGTGCCCGCTCGCCGCAAGCGCGCCAAAAATGGCGAGATTGGCAATCGTCGCGCGACCCAGCTTCTTCCAGTAGTTCGCAAGACGCTGCTGCAGCGGCCAGTCGGGTTTGCCGAGTGCGTTGAGGATCTGTGCCTTGCGCTGCTGATAGCCGGTCTGGCCGGTGATGTCGCGAAACATCTTCCGCTTGAAGCTCTTGCGCGTGATGGGAAAGGGCGCAGACAGAATGAGGTCCGGGTCTTCCTTCTGCTGCGTATGCATATGATGCTTGAGATGATAGCGCCGATAGGCGCCCGTCTCCGCCATCATCGGGTAGGCGCAGAGCCACTGGCTGAGAAAGGTGTTGAGCTTCTGGTTCTCTGTCAGCACGCCATGCGCCCCGTCATGCATCAGAATGGCAAGGCCAAGCTGCCGCGCGCCGATCACCATGACGGCGAGGATATAGGTGAGCGGATTTGGGAAGGCGACGAAAACGGCCATCGCCCCGAAGATTACGCCCCAGGCATGAAGAACAAGCCATGTGCCGCGCAGGTCAGAGCGTTTGCGCACAAGCGCGATCTGGCCGGGTGAGAGAACATCCTTTGCAAGCACACTCATGCCATCGTCCTCCGTTCATCAATATCATTCGCGCCTGCGGCATGCGCGATCCCCGCGCCGCGAAGGCAGAAATTCACGATCTCGCCGACAACGCGGCCGGTATCTCCGTCAAGCTCATGCGATTGCGGAGCGAGCGGGCCGACAAGGGCGGTTGGAATGGCGCCCGCAATGCAGGCCGCTGCAATCCGCACATCGACTTCCGGCAGCTCGCCGCTTTCAATTCCGTCTTCAAGGATGCGCGCAAAAATCTCGGCATGGGTGCGGCGGAAAAAGGCACGCTCTTCGGCAAGGTTCACATCCACCGGCTCGGCGAGCAGCGCATAGGCAAGGCGCCGCGCCCGCACCGCGCGCCCGGCAAAGGTGCGCAACACCTTCACAAGCCGCTCGCTCGCCGAACCATCGCCCGAGGCGATATCGGCAAGCACGCTCATCTCGCGGGAGGAAACCTCGCGGAAGAGTTCGCGGCAGAGCGCTTCCTTGGAAGAGAAATAGCGGTAGAGCGTACCCGTCGCGACACCGGCCTTCTTGCCCACTTCCGACATCTGCAATGCGGCAAAGCCGCCTTCGGCCACAAGGGCGCGTGCGGCATTCAGGATGCCGCGCCGCGTATCAGCAAGCCGTGCCGCCACCTTGTCTGTCTGCCGGTATGCCAAGAAGTGAACCTCCGTTCATTCTGAAGAAATGAACCATGGTTCAGGATGCCCGGTCAAGCACTAAGCTGAAGCCAGAGACGTCCCAGACACGACAAAGCCCCGGCCTTGAGCTTCAGGGAAGCTCAAAGAGCGGGGCTTCGGATCGTTTCGTCTCTAGTTAGTCGGCGGCCTGCAGAACCGGGGCGAATTCCTTGGCTTCGCGAGCCTCTGGAGCCTTTTCGCGGGCGACCGCGCCTTCGTCGTCATTGGCGGCATTATAGAGATGTGCCTGCCCGGCAAAGGCTTCAGTCGCGAGCGCTGCATAATGGATCCACTGCAGAAAAAACTTCTTCATCTGGACCTCCTTGTTAAAAAATATTGCGCTGCGGTAGTTGCGTTGCAGCATATGTAACATCGTAACGGCGCTATTCAAGCGGCGAGACCTGCGGCAAAACGACTTGCACGGAATGGGCAGGACTTCCCCCCGCGCTTGAGGCATAACCGCTGAAAATACGGGTGCCACGCCATGACCTCGCCTGATACGCCGTCGCTGGATGAAGACCCTGCGGGAGCGAATACGACCGCAGCGCTTTTCCGGCTGCATGATTTCCGCCTCTACGCCTCGGCGCGCTTCATCGGCACGCTCAGCATGCTCATCATGTCGGTGGCAGTGGGCTGGCAGGTCTATGACATAACGGAAAGCCCGCTTGCGCTCGGCTATGTCGGCCTTGCGCAATTCCTGCCCATGACGCTCTTCACGCTTCCGGCGGGTGACATCGCGGACCGCATTGACCGGCGCTATATCGTGGCGGCATCGGGACTGCTTGAAACGGTAGCCGCAGGCTGGCTCATCCTGCTGACGCTCACCCATACCGGCAATGTCACCTGGTTTTATGCGGCGCTCGCCCTGTTCGGCACGGCTCGCGCCATCATGGCGCCCGCATCGCGCTCCTTCGTACCGCTTCTTGTTTCGAAGGCGCAGATGCCGCGCGCCATTGCGGTGAGTTCTTCTACCTTCCAGATGGCGGTCATCATCGGGCCGGCCATTGGCGGTTTCCTCTATCTCTTCGGCCCGGTCATCGTCTATGCGACCTGCATGGCGCTCTTTGCTTCCGTGTCGGTTGCCTTTCTCGCAATCCGTACTCGCACGAAAGTGGAGCCTGCAAGCCCCGGCGTCGGTCCACTCTCTCGCGCCGTTGCCGGCATTCTCTATATGCGCCGCTCGCCCATCGTGCTTGGTGCGATCTCACTCGATCTTTTCGCCGTGCTGCTTGGCGGTGCGGTCGCTCTGCTGCCGATCTATGCGCGTGACATTCTCGATGTCGGCCCGGCAGGTCTCGGCCTCATGCGCTCGGCACCTGCTGTCGGTGCCATTGTGGTGAGCCTTCTTCTCGTCTGGCGACCGCTCGGGCGACGCTCCGGCCATATCATGTTTGCCTGTGTCGCTGTTTTCGGTCTGGCCACCATCATCTTCGGCCTCTCGACGAATTTCCTCCTCACGCTTGGCGCCCTCACCGTGATGGGCGCGTCGGATATGATCAGCGTCAATATCCGCTCCACGCTGATCCCGCTCGCAACGCCGCAGCAAATGCTCGGCCGCGTCACGGCGGTGGAGATGCTGTTTATCGGCGCGTCAAACGAGCTGGGTGATTTCCGCGCAGGCGTCTCCGCCGCGCTTTTCGGCACAGTGCCCGCCGTACTGATTGGCGGCGTCGGCACGCTGGGCGTGGTGGGTATCTGGATGTGGCTCTTCCCGGCGCTCCGCAAGGTGGACCGCCTGTCGGATGTGAAGCCCGTTACCTGATCAGAAAATCTGGCCCGCAATGATCGCGGCAAAGAGCACCAGCCCGAAATCCCGGTTGGAGCGGAAGAGGCGCAGGCATCGTGCAGGGTCGTTGATGTCGAGTGTCAAGATCTGCCAGACGAGAAGTGCCGCGCCGAGAGCAAGCACCGGATAGAAGAAAGGCCCAAGCCCAGCCGCAGCCCCTGCCGCTGCAAAGGCGAGCGCGGCAAATCCATAAAAACCCCAGAGCCAGTGCTTCGTGGAAGCACCAAACTTGAGCGCCGTCGATTTCACACCGATCAGCGCGTCATCTTCCTTGTCCTGATGCGCATAGATCGTGTCATAGCCGATCGTCCAAGCCACCGCGCCGACATAGAGAAGCATGGGCGCGAGCGACAGCGAGCCATGTAAGGCAGCCCAGCCCATCAGCGCGCCCCAGTTGAAGGCAAGGCCAAGCACGAATTGCGGCCAATAGGTGATGCGCTTCATGAAGGGGTAGATCGCCACAAGAAGAAGCGATGAAAAACCAAGCGCAATCGCAAAGCCATTGAAGGAGAGAAGGACGCCAAGTCCGACGAGACATTGCAGGACGAGAAAGAAAAGCGCGCCTTTGAGCGTCACTACGCCGGAGGGAAGGGGGCGCAACCTTGTGCGCTCCACCGCTGCATCAATGTCGCGGTCCACAATGTCATTCCAGGTGCAGCCCGCCCCGCGCATCGCAACCGCGCCGATGAAAAAGAGGAGGAGCAATGCCACGGGTGGCCAGGTGCCCTGACTTGCAAGCGCAACGGACCACCAGCAGGGCAGCAGCAGCAGCCACCAGCCAATCGGCCGGTCGAGCCGCGCCAGCCGCGCATAAGGCCGCGCCCATGCAGGCGCGTGACTGTCCACCCAGTTCTCCGGCGGGGCATCCGCTATGCGGGCCTGATCCTGTGAGTCGCTCATGCAGAAGTTCTGCCCTTGATTCGATTTGGAGGCCAGCCCCGCTTCAGGGAACAATGGCGACGGGGTTGGCGGGCAGATGCCCCGCAAGAAGCGGCGGCAGATGCTGCACCAGCGAAGTGGGGAAGATCATTTCCCGCGTCGCCTGAAGCTCACCGAGAGACCACCACCTCATATCGTGGATGACCTGCCGCTCAAGCTCGGTCCAGCCATCCCTGCCTAAAGCCGTCCTGGCTGTCCTCGCAAGGATGAATGTCTCCTGCATCAGCCGGTTTTTGCCGCCAATGCAAAGCGTGTGCTCGGTTGTCCACACGGGCGGGCCGAGTGCCACATCCACAAGTCCTGTTTCCTCGGCAATCTCGCGCCTTGCCGCGCTGGCAATATCCTCGCCTGTGTCAATCTCGCCGCCAACCGTCACCCAATAGGGCCTGGCCAGCACCTTGCCCGAGGCGTCGCCCACATTCGGATCATGCATGCGGATGAGAAGCAGCCGGTCTTGCGAGTCCAGCAGGAGGATTCGAACGGTTTTTCGGGGCTGCATGGCGGGGCATATGGCTTTATGGCGGACGAAAAGAGGGGATACTCAGCCCATGAAGAATCGCAAAGACGACGACATTTCCGAGGATAGCCCCCGCTGCGCGAGCGGCAAGGCGCGCCTCTATGTGGAAGAAAGCCTTGGCGGGGGCATGCAGATCACGCTGGACAAGGACCAGTCCCACTATCTGGTGACGGTTCTCCGCATGGAAGAGGGCGCGCGCGTGCTCCTTTTCAACGGACGCGATGGCGAATGGGCCGCGCAGATCTCGGAGCCGCATCGGAAAGCCTGTGTGCTGGAACTGACCGGGCAGACGCGCCCGCAGGAGCCGCTTCCCGATATCTGGCTGCTCTTTGCGCCCGTGAAGCGCGCAAGGCTCGACTTCATCGCCCAGAAGGCAACCGAAATGGGGGTCGCCGTCATCCAGCCCGTGCTGACGGAGCGCACCATCGCCACGCGGCTGAAGGATGAGCGCCTTCAGGCAAATGCGGTGGAAGCAGCAGAGCAATGCGGCCTTGTCGCCGTGCCGGAAGTGCGCAGCGCGGAAAAACTCTCGGCGCTTGTCTCCCGCTGGGAAGAAATTGCGCCCGGCCGGCTCATTCTCTTCTGCGATGAGAATGAAGGACCGGGCGCCACGCGGGCGGCGCTGGAGCGTCTGGCTGCCGAGGGAAAGCGCGGCGCCCCGCTTGCTGTTCTCATCGGTCCCGAAGGCGGTTTCTCACCGCAGGAGCGCGCGGCTTTGCGTGCGCGGCAGGACACGCTCGCCCTCTCGCTCGGGCCCCGCATCATGCGGGCGGACACGGCCGCCATCGCCGCGCTCGCAGTGACGAGCCTCATGCTGGGGGATTGGTAAGGGAAGTTCAAAGGAACGGCGCTTCCTGCGGTTTCGTTATAGCCAGGGCTGAGGGACAGGCGGGAAGAGGAGAGACATATGCGGATGCTCGTCATTTACTGCCACCCGCGGCCCGAAAGTTTCACCGCCGCCGTGCGCGATGCCGTGATCGAGGGGCTGAAAGAGGCAGGCCACGAGATTGATCTTGTCGATCTCTATGCAGATCATTTCGATCCGCGCCTGAGCGCCTGCGAGCACGAAAATTACGAAGACCCGAACATCAATACCGAAGGGATCGAACGTTACGTCGAGCAGCTTCACGCAGCCGAAGGCATTGTCTTTGTATTTCCGACATGGTGGTACGACATGCCCGCCATGCTGAAAGGCTGGCTCGACCGCGTCTGGGTGCCGGGCGTTGCCTTCGACCTCGCCGAAGGAAAGACCATCCGCCCGCGCCTTCAGCATATCCGCTTCATGGGTGCGGTCACGACCTGCGGCGCGCCCTGGTGGTGGTCGAAACTGGTGGGCGAACCCCATCGCCGTGTCCTCATGCGCGGCCTCCGCGCCCTGTGCAGCAAGCGCTGCAGGCAGCTCTGGGTCGCCTGCTACAAGATGGATGATTCTACACCCGAAAAACGGGCGGCCTTCCTCGTCTCGGTCCGCCGCCGCATGGCGCAGGGGACGTAACGCTGCCTGATCCGGGAGCGGAAGAGCGCGAATCGATCGCCGCCTGTGTCTTTCCCGTCCATCCGCTGTGATTTTTTGAACCGGCTTTGGCGCTTGCCATGCCGAGAATGCGCTCCTACATCTGAACAGCGCCGGGGCAGGGTTGTAACCGGCGCGTGACTGGGGACCGGCAGCGGGGCGGTCGGCTCGCTCCGCATAGGCGCAGGTCCATATAAAAACAAAAGGGGCTCGAATGAGCATTCTCGTCGCCGGGCCCGAGCCCATTACCGACCGTCGTGACCTCGTGGCTGCGCTGGAGCGCGGAAACAAGCCGCGCCAGGAATGGCGCATCGGCACGGAGCACGAAAAGTTTCCCTTCTGCACGAAAAACCTGACCCCCATCCCCTATGGCGGCGATCACGGCATCCGCGCCATGCTGGAAGGCATGAAGCGTTTTGGCTGGAAGCCCGTGATGGAAGGCGAACACATCATCGGTCTTGAGAGCGAGAGCGCAGGCAACATCTCGCTGGAGCCGGGCGGGCAGTTTGAACTTTCCGGCGCGCCGCTTGAAACGCTGCACCAGACCTGTGCGGAGCTTCATGAACATCTGGCGCAGGTGAAGGAAGTTGGCGCGGAGCATGGGATCGGTTTTCTCGGCCTCGGCTTCACGCCGAACTGGCGGCGCGACGAAATTCCCGTCATGCCCAAGGGCCGCTACAAGATCATGACCGAATACATGAAGAAAGTCGGGACCATGGGTCTCGACATGATGTATCGGTCCTGCACCGTGCAGGTGAATCTCGACTTCTCATCAGAAGCCGACATGGTGCAGAAGCTGCGCGTCGGCATTGCGCTTCAACCCGTTGCAACGGCCATATTTGCAAATTCTCCGTTTACGGAAGGAAAGCCCAACGGCTATCTATCCTTTCGTTCCCATGTATGGACCGATACGGACAATGCGCGGGCAGGCATGGTGCCCTTCGTGTTTGAAGATGGTTTCGGCTTTGAACGCTGGGTCGATTACGCGCTCGATGTGCCGATGTATTTCGTTTACCGCGACGGAAAATATATCGACGCGACAGGGCAGAGTTTCCGCGACTTCCTTGAGGGCCGGCTTCCCGCGTTGCCGGGCGAAACCCCGACACGCGGTGACTGGAACAATCACCTGACCACGATCTTCCCCGAAGCCCGCGTGAAGAATTATATCGAAATGCGCGGCGCTGATGGCGGCCCCTGGGCGCGCATTTGCGGTCTGCCCGCTTTCTGGGTCGGCCTTCTCTATGACCAGTCCTCGCTCGATGCCGCATGGGATCTCGTGAAGGACTGGACAGCACAAGAGCGTCAGGCGCTGCGCGATGGCGTGGCCAAGCACGGGCTTCACACGCCTTTCCGGGGCGGCACGCTGCTGGATATTGCGCGCCGGGTAGTTGCCATATCGCGCGCGGGCCTCGAAGCACGTGCGCAGGGCGATGGTGTCGGCGCCAGCGAGGCAATCCATCTCCGTGCGGTTGAAGAGATTGTCGAGAGAGGCAAGTCACCCGCAGAAGATTTGCTCGACCTCTATCATGGCCGCTGGAACGGCTCGGTCGATCCGGTCTTCAAGGAGTTCGCTTTCTGATGCTATCCGGTATCTGACGTTTCCGAAAAAGGGGAGCGCTTTCCATGTTCAGCCATGTCACCATCGGCTCGAATGAACCGGAAAAACTCGAAGCCTTTTATGATGCGCTGCTGGCAACGCTCGGCATCGAACCCTTCTTCAAGGTGCCGGGTACACTTTCCTATGGCACGGCGACGGGGCCGAAGCTCTTTGTGGTGAAGCCCTTTGACGGCGCACCGCATCACAGCGGCAATGGCTGGCACGCCGCCTTTCTCGCATCCGATCGCGCTTCGGTGGATGCGTTCCACGCAAAGGCGCTTGAAATGGGTGGCAGCAGCGAAGGTGCCCCCGGCCTCCGCCCGCATTACCACCCGAATTATTACGGCGCCTATATCCGCGACCCGCATGGCAACAAGCTGCAGGCCGTCTGCCATAGCAGCAAGGGGTGACAGTCAGGACGTGACCGCGCGGGCCGACAGGAAATCCGTGATCACATCCTTGTCCGGCAGGATGCCGTTTTTTGAAGGATCACGCCGATATTGCCACGGTGATAGGTGCCGTGATTGACGACGTGAAGGATCATTTCCTCCCGTGTCATGGACGCTTTCTCGCCACTCGTGAAGCGAAAATCGATGCGCTGGGTGAGTTCCGCTTCGCTTAGCGAATGGGCGTAATCGCAATACCATTCATCAATTGCCCGCGCTGACGTGGAAAGCTCGTCAAGCGGCAGCGGCTGTTCGGGATTGGCGGAATGATAGTCATGGCGCTCGCCCGTCATATGCGCGCGAAAAATCTGACACACCGCATGGGCATGGTTGAGGATCGCAAGCAGGATCGGCGCTTCGGGAATACGCTGCGCCTCATCCGTCGTTTCGAGAAGGGTGAAAAGCCCGTCATTCGCCCACGCATTATAGGCGGTAAGGGTGCGGACGGCGCGGGAAGCGGACATGGCGGTGCTCCATGAAATGTTGAGGGAGCCTGACGCTAGCGCGCGCAGGACCTGCGGCGCTTGAACGATCCTGCTGTCTTCAGCGCAGCAGTTTCATGCAAGCGCCGCTCTCTCACGCCCCGATAGGCTCGAAAAATCATTGCAAGCCATCGGGAGAAAAAAGATGAGTGAATGCAAGCCACCTGCGATCGAAACGGGCAATCCTGCAGAAGAACTGTTTCATCTGAAGCGAAACGGAAAAATCTCGCGCCGCAGCTTTTCCATTATCGAAATGCAAAGGGCGGGTGAGGAGGGCGGTCTCCTTCTCGCGACCACAACGGCCAACACACCGGATGACCTTCACGCGGACCATTGGGAGATTCATCCGCAGGGAGATGAGCTGATCCTTGTACTTGAGGGTGAAGTTCGGCTCGTCCTTGAAGGGCCGGATGAAAACGGCACAACAATCCGCGCAGGCAATGCCGCTATCGTGCCGCAAGCGCGCTGGCATCGCTTTAAGTGGATGGGGCCGGTGACGCTTCTCTTCGTGACGCCGCCGGGCGGCACGGAACTCAGGGAAGTAGGCGCTGTGGAACAAGCCCGCTAGTCATCACAGATCGTGATGGTGGTTCGCGGCTTTCGGCCGAATACATCGGACGGTGTAATGCCGGTCATGTCCCGGAATGTCCGGCTGAAATGTGCGGAGTCCGCAAAGCCTGCCTCATGCGCCGCCTCTGTCAGATTGGCACCGCCATGCACCGCTTCCAGCACGCAGCGTATGCGCTGCCAGAGCAGGTAGCGGCGAATGGGCATGCCCGTATGGTCGCTGAAGAGATGCTGCAGGCGGCTTGGTGACAATCCCGCCATGTCGGCAAGCTGCTGCGTATCCGGGTGCTGCATCGGATGAGCGGCAATGAACTGCATCACCTTCTGCACCCGCGGATCAATCGCTGGTTGGGGTGCGGGCGGAATGAAAAGCGAAAGCAGTTTTGTTCGCGTATCCGATGCTTCCGCCCGGCTGAGACTTCCCGTTCTGACCTGCATAAGTTTTGCGCGCAATTCCGCATCAAACGGCATGTCGCGCACGATCAGCCCCGGCGGTGATGCTCGTGTCGGTACTGCCTTTGCGGCGCTGGGCGGAAAGAGAGTGCGTTCAAGATAGAGAAAGGCGATCTTGCCTTCGGGACTGGAGACGCAATGGGGAATGTTGGCGTCAACAAAAACGGCGCCTTCTGTCTCCACCTCGAAACCGTTTTCGGTGCGCACGACCAGCGGCCCGTCAAGCGCAACCGCGCATTGGGCGGCGCTGTGGCGATGCATTTCAGGCGCAACATCGTAGCCGACATAAAGCGCCGAATGACGCCACAGATAGAGTGCGCCCGTCTCCCTTTCGGTCACTGTGCAGGAACGGGGCATCTCCCTGGTCCGGTGTTCTTTCTTACGCCGCCTGCGCGGTGCCACCGACCGTCAACCCCTTCACCAGCAGCGTCGGCTGGCCGACGCCTACAGGCACGCCCTGACCGGCTTTGCCGCAGGTTCCGATGCCGGGATCAAGCGCCATGTCATTGCCGATCATGGTGACGCGGGTGAGCACGTCCGGCCCGTTGCCGATCAATGTCGCGCCTTTCACGGGACGACCGATCTTTCCGTTCTCGATGAGGTAAGCCTCGGTGCAGGTAAAGACGAACTTGCCAGACGTGATATCCACCTGCCCGCCGCCGAAGGAGACGGCATAAAGCCCCTTCTTCACGGAAGAGAGAATTTCCGCCGGATCGTGATTGCCGCCGAGCATATAGGTATTGGTCATGCGCGGCATGGGCTGATGCGCATAGGACTGGCGACGGCCATTGCCCGTGGGCGCCATGCCCATCAGCCGCGCATTAAGCCTGTCCTGCATATAGCCTTTGAGAATGCCGTCTTCGATCAGCACGGTGCGCGAGGTCGGCGTACCCTCATCATCAATGGTAAGTGAGCCGCGCCTGTCGGCAAGCGTGCCGTCATCCACGACCGTAATGCCGGGCGCGGCAACGCGGCTGCCGAGAAGCCCCGCAAAGGCGGAAGTCTTCTTCCGGTTAAAGTCACCCTCAAGCCCGTGGCCGATTGCTTCATGGAGCAGAATGCCTGGCCAGCCGGGGCCGAGCACGACATCCATTTCACCGGCTGGGGCGGGCACGCTTTCAAGATTGACGAGCGCCTGCCGCAGCGCCTCATCCACCTGCGCCTGCCAGCGCTCGGGATTGATGAAGGCGGCATAGCCTTCGCGGCCGCCGACGCCATGCGAGCCGGTCTCCTGCCTGTCGCCTTCACCGGCAACGACCGCCACATTGAGCCGCACAAGTGGGCGAATGTCGCGCAGGCTCGACCCATCCGCGCGGATGATCTCGACCGCCTGCCACTCGCCGGAAAGCGACGCCGATACTTGCTGCACCCGCGGGTCTTTCGCCCGCGCATAGGCGTCAATCTCCGCGAGAAGCTTCACCTTCTCCTCGAAGCTCTGCGCACCGAGCGGGTTCTCATCCGTATAAAGATGCGTGTTGGTGCGCGCCGGACCTTCAGCGGCAACGCCCGTGTGACCGGTCTTAACCGCCTGCACGGCATCACTTGCCCGCTTCAGTGCGGCTTCGGAAAACTCCGACGCATGGGCAAAGCCCGTGGCCTCGCCCGCCACGCAGCGAAGCCCGAAGCCCTGATCCGTGTCAAAGCTCGCCATCTTCAGCCGGCCATCATCAAAGCCCAGCGCTTCCGACTGGCGGAATTCCATGAAGAGTTCGCCATCATCCGCCCCGTTCAGCGTGTCGGCTACAAGACCGCTCACACGCCCGCGGTCTAGCCCAGTGCGGCTGAAGAAAAGATCGTCGGAAGAAGCACTCATGGGTTTACCCGTGATTCAATAAGGTCCGGAAGGGTTGGGAGGGCCGGGCGCCTAGCGCGCCAGCCATTCCTCAACCGGCACAAGGCGGCGCGGCAGGCCCGAAAGGTCGCACGGCACGATCTGCGGGGCACAGCTGTAAAGTGGGTATTGCGTCACCTTGAGGGAAGCGAGGTCCACCAGAAAAACGCCATTGATGCGGCCGAACCAGTTATCCCATTCGACAAAGCGCCAGTTTTCCCAGCCGGGAGGCGGCGGGGCGGTGACATCGCCCACAAGATCGGGATGGGCAGCGCAGAAACCCACCACACAGCGGCCCGGATCCCGCGGATCGAGCCAGGGGGCCGCCTCTGAGATCAGCTCGGGCGCCGCACCGCCATTCTGCGGCAGGAGAAGCCCCGCCGAAATATGCCGCCCGAAGTGGAAATGGATCAGCGCCTCATCCCGCATGGTCAGCGATTCCCGTCTTTATACCCAAGGAAACATGTCGGATATTCATTCTAGGTGTTTTTGCGAGTCGATATAAGGCCGGGACCGTCTGATGCCCGTTTTTCCCCGTTAGGGAGCCGGGAGATTGCCGCAATTGTGGCAAAACGTCGCAAAATGGACGCGGCTCTGTGGTTTGTCGTCACACCTTGACTATACTGCTGCGCACGAGTCGCCCGCGGGGAGGAAGACCCGAAAACCGCCGCCCTACGATAAAAAACAAGCAGGGTTGCGGCGAAACTTGCGGGCGACGGGACTTTATGGTTTCTGACAGCCACCGCTGCAGCCTGCTCGCAGAGCCGGGCGCGGCCAATGGTTCGAATGTTGACTGACTACCCTGGGGACAAGCATGCGGTTTCTGAACGGAATTGGCCTTTTCGCCGTCGCTCTCGCGGCCACATTTTTCAGCGGTGCTGCAGCTTTTGCGGCCCCGGTCGATGGGGGCTTTGGTCTTCAGGCGCCGGTCACCGAAGTGCAGGCTGACATCATTGCCTTCCACAATATGTTGCTGGCGATCATCAGCGGCATTGTCTTGCTGGTGCTGATCCTGCTGGTGCTCGTGATTGTGCGCTTCCGGAAGAGCAAGAATCCCACCCCCTCCAAGACCACGCATCACACCATGCTTGAGGTCGCCTGGACGGTGCTGCCGGTGATGATCCTCGTCATCATCGCGATCCCGTCCTTCCGTCTGCTCTACAAGCAGGTTGTCGTCCCCGAGGCCGAGCTGACGGTGAAGGCGGTGGCCTACCAGTGGTACTGGGGTTACGAATATCCCGATCATGGTGACATCTCGCTCATCTCGAACATGGTCGAAGATGCCGATCTTCAGCCGGGCCAGCCGCGCCTCCTCGCGGCGGACGAGGCGCTGGTCGTTCCCGTTGACACCACGGTTCGCGTGATCGTGACATCGGCCGACGTCATCCACGCCTTTGCCGTGCCGCCCTTCGGCGTCAAGATCGACGCTCTTCCCGGTCGTCTGAACGAGACATGGTTCCGCGCCGAAAAGACCGGCATGTATTACGGCCAGTGCTCCGAACTCTGCGGCACGCGCCACGCCTTCATGCCGATCAACGTCAAGGTCGTCACGAAGGAAGAATTCCAGGCTTGGACGGAGCAGCAGCAGGCTGCGACCTCCAATGATAATGTAAAGGTCGCCGAATTGTCGGTTACGGAACGCCACTGAGGCGCGCGTTCCATTCACCGGCATAATGAAGCAAGAATGAAGGGTTAGAGAGATGGCAGGCCAAGCTGCAGGAGCGCACGCCGATCACGCCGACCACCCCACGGGCTGGAAGCGGTACGTCTATTCGACGAACCACAAGGACATCGGCACGATGTATCTGATTTTCGCGATCATCGCGGGAATCATCGGTGGTGCATTCTCCGTCGTGATGCGTATGGAGTTGCATTATCCCGGCGACGGAATTCTGCAGGGCGACTACAACCTCTTCAACATGCTGGTAACGGCGCACGGCCTCATCATGATCTTCTTCATGGTGATGCCTGCCATGATCGGCGGTTTCGGCAACTGGTTCCTGCCGCTGATGATCGGCGCGCCGGACATGGCCTTCCCGCGTATGAACAACATTTCGTTCTGGCTGCTGCCGCCGGCGCTTCTGTTGCTCGTTATCTCGATGTTTGTTCCGGGTGTTCCCGGCGGCCAGGGTCCGGCAGGCGGCTGGACCATCTATCCGCCGCTTTCCACATCCGGCGCGCCCGGGCCGGCCATGGATTTTGCGATCCTGTCGCTCCACATCGCCGGTGCCTCGTCGATCCTCGGCGCGATCAACTTCATCACCACTATCTTCAACATGCGTGCCCCCGGCATGACGCTGCACAAGATGCCGCTCTTTGCCTGGTCGATCCTCGTCACCGTGTTCCTGCTGCTTCTCACGCTGCCGGTTCTTGCCGGTGCGATCACCATGCTGCTGACGGACCGTAATTTCGGCACGACTTTCTTCACGCCTGAAGGCGGCGGCGACCCGATCCTGTTCCAGCACCTGTTCTGGTTCTTCGGGCACCCGGAAGTCTATATTCTGATCCTGCCCGGCTTCGGCATGATCTCCCACATCATCTCGACCTTCTCGCGCAAGCCCGTGTTCGGTTATCTCGGCATGGCCTATGCGATGGTCGCGATTGGCGTGGTCGGCTTCATCGTGTGGGCGCACCACATGTACACGGTCGGCATGTCGGTCAACACGCAGGCCTATTTCGTGGCGGCCACCATGGTCATCGCGGTTCCCACCGGCATCAAGGTCTTCTCCTGGATCGCCACCATGTGGGGCGGTTCGCTCGAGTTCCGCGCACCCATGTACTGGGCCATCGGCTTCATCTTCCTGTTCACCGTTGGTGGTGTGACGGGTGTGGTGCTGGCCAATGCGGGCGTGGACCGCGCGCTGCATGACACCTATTACGTCGTGGCTCACTTCCACTACGTCCTGTCGCTCGGTGCGGTCTTCGCCATCTTCGCGGGCTGGTACTACTGGTTCCCCAAGATGTTCGGCTACATGTATTCCGAGTTCATCGCGAAGCTGCACTTCTGGATCACCTTTATCGGCGTGAACCTGATCTTCTTCCCGCAGCACTTCCTTGGCCTGCAGGGTATGCCCCGCCGCTATGCGGACTTCCCCGATGCCTACGCGACGTGGAATGAAGTTTCCTCGATCGGTTCCTACATCTCGGCCTTCGGTGTCCTCGTGTTCCTCTTCGGTGTGGCTCAGGCCTTCTTGAAGAAGGAAAAGGCGGCCGACAATCCGTGGGGCGAAGGTGCGACGACGCTGGAGTGGACGCTGTCCTCGCCGCCTCCGTACCACCAGTTCTCGGAACTGCCGCGGATCAAATAATAAGCCGCTCCGGCCGGGGTATCTCCCGGCCGGAGCACCTTTGCCTGTTACCCGGCAAAACCGGGAGAACAAAAAGCGGATTTCATGTCGGATACGGCTTTCAGCAATAATCGTTCGCACAGCCTGCCCGAAGGCGGGATGGGAAGTGCGCGCGACTTTTTCGAGCTGCTGAAGCCGCGCGTCATGTCGCTGGTCATCTTCACTGCGCTTGTCGGCATCGTTGTTGCGCCGGGAAGCATTCATCCGGTGATCGGCTTTACGGCGTTGCTCTGCATTGCGGTCGGCGCGGGCGCATCCGGCGCACTGAATATGTGGTACGACGCCGATATCGACCGGAAGATGGCGCGCACCGTCAACCGTCCCATTCCGTCCGGTCGCGTTACACCTTCGGAAGCCGCCGTCTTCGGCTCGATCCTTTCCGTTCTGTCCGTGATGACGATGGGTGTGCTGGTGAACTGGATCGCGGCAGCGCTCCTCGCTTTCACCATCTTCTTCTATATCGGCATTTACACGATGTGGCTGAAGCGTCGCACGCCGCAGAACATCGTGATCGGTGGTGCCGCCGGTGCCTTCCCGCCCATGATCGGCTGGGCCGCGGTTACAGGCACGGTCACGCTCGAATCTTTCGTGCTGTTCCTCATCATCTTCATCTGGACGCCGCCCCATTTCTGGGCGCTCGCGCTTTTCCGCTCCGAAGATTATGAGAAAGTCGGTGTGCCTATGATGCCGGTCGTCTCTGGCGAGCGGGAAACGCGCCGCCAGATCATGCTTTATTCTCTGGCGCTGGTGCCTGTCACGCTGGCGCCGGGCTTCATGGGTTTTGCCGGGCTTCTTTATACCGCAGCAGCGGCGCTGCTGGGCGCGGGCTTCCTTGTCTGCGCCTATCGCGTCTGGCGCGCGGAACCGGGGGCTTTACAGGACAAGGCGGCCAAAGGGCTTTTCGCCTATTCGATTCTCTATCTTTTCCTCATTTTCTCGCTGCTGCTCATCGAGAAAATGCTGGGGCTCAGCGGTAACGCGCTGATCCCGGTTCTGTGAGGCTGATCCATGCAGAACCAAGATGAAAGCGAGCGCCACAAGATCGCGGCGCCGCACTGGACAGAAGAGCAGGTCAAGCGCCGCAGGCAGCGCAATCTCGCCATTGCCTGGACGCTTGCCGGCCTGATCATTCTGTTCTTCGTGGTGACGATTGTGAAACTTGGAGGCAATGTCGTGAACCGGCCGCTGTGACGCCGACGCATTGCTTTCAGAAGAAACGCCCCGACCGGACACCGGAACAGGGTTTAAGGGTTTGATTGGTAGCGCCGCCGTCAATTCGGTGCGCTGAAGCGGAGAAGAGGGGACATGGCTGACGCCCACGCCAAGAAACACGATTATCATCTCGTCGATCCGAGCCCCTGGCCGTTCGTGGGTGCACTGGGCGCCTTCGTGGCGGCGATCGGCTTTGTGATCTATATGCATGGTTCTCCGATCTGGACCATGCTGATCGGCCTCGCCATCATCTTCTACACGATGTATGGCTGGTGGCGTGACGTGGTCCGCGAGGGTCGTCGCGGTGATCACACGCCTGTCGTGCAGCTTCATTTGCGCTACGGCATGATCCTCTTCATCGCTTCCGAAGTGATGTTCTTCGTCGCGTGGTTCTGGGCCTTCTTCGATGCGAGCCTTTTCCCCGGCGAAGCTATTCAGGAAGCGCGCACCACGCATACGGGTGGTATCTGGCCGCCGCAGGGCATCGAAGTCTTCGATCCCTGGCACCTGCCGCTCATCAATACGCTGATCCTGCTGACCTCCGGCACCACGGTCACCTGGGCACATCACGCGCTGCTGCATGATGATCGCAAGGGCCTTGTCCGGGGTCTCGCGCTCACCGTGCTGCTTGGCCTCGTTTTCACAGGCGTGCAGGCCTATGAATATGCCCATGCAGCCTTCGGCTTCAGCGGCAGCATCTACAGCGCCACCTTCTTCATGGCGACAGGCTTCCATGGTTTCCACGTTCTGGTCGGCACGATCTTCCTGATCGTCTGCCTGATCCGCTCGATGAAGGGCGACTTCACGCCGAAGGCCCATTTCGGCTTCGAAGCGGCTGCCTGGTACTGGCACTTCGTTGACGTGGTCTGGATCTTCCTGTTCTTCGCCATCTATGTCTGGGGTGGCTTTGGCGGCGTGGTCGCTGCCCACTAAGTGGACCTCGGGCAAGGCTCCGGCCTTGCGCGGGTGAGATCAGGAAAGTGAAAATGGGGGCGGGTGCGCGACAAGCGGCCCGCCCTCGTGGTTTTCAAATAGGCCGATCATGGAAAGCAAATATTCCGCGCCTTCGTCGCTTGAAGTGGGATTGAAGGGGTGCTGTCCGCGCTGCGGCAAGGGCAAGCTCTTTCGCGGCTTCCTCAATGTCACGCCGAGTTGCAGCAATTGCGGGCTGGATCTCGCCTTTGCGGATTCAGGCGATGGTCCTGCCGTCTTTATCATCCTGCTTGCAGGCTTTGTGATTGTCGGGCTCGTGCTCTGGGTGGAGTTCACCTGGTCGCCGCCTTACTGGGTTCACGCCCTGATCTGGATTCCCGTCACGCTCGCTTTCACGGTCGGCCTTATCCGTCCCTTGAAGGGCTGGCTCGTCGCGCAGCAATTCCGCCATGACGCATCAGAAGGGCGGCAGGAAAAATGAGGGGTGCGCAGAACCGCTTCTTCCGCCCTCTGCTCTGGCCGACATTGTTCACGCTGGCGGCTCTGCCCGTGCTGCTCGGCCTCGGTTTCTGGCAGCTCGATCGGCTTGAATGGAAAGAGGCGCTTCTCGTAAAGCTCGAACAGCGGATGGTGGCTGACCCTGCGCCCTTTCCTGCGCCGGAAGAATGGGGAGAAATTGATCCCTATAAGGAAGAATATACGCGCTTTCAGCTTGAGGGCCGCTTCCTCGCGCGCGAGTTCCATTATTTCCAGCAAAATGCAAAAGGCACGCCCGGCTATGCCGTGATCTCGCCACTCGAAGTAACGGAAGGGACTGTCGTTCTCGTCAATCGCGGCTTCGTCCCCGCGCATCTGAAAGAGACGGATGCTCATGGCGGTATACCGGAAAGCGCAGACGACGCACCGCTCCGCTTTACCGGCATCCTCCGCGCGCCCGCTACACGCGGAGCCTTTGATGGTGTGGACGATCCTGAAAAGAATGTCTGGATGGTGCGCGATCCTGCGGCAATGGGCGCAACGCTCGATGTGGCCCTTGTCGCGCCCTTCATCATTGATGCAGAGCCAGGCTCCTTTCCGGGTGAATATCCGAAGGCCGGCGCGACACGGCCCGAGCTTTCGAACAATCATCTCGATTATGCGCTGACATGGTTCAGCCTCGCCGCCACTCTCCTCATCATCTATCTCCTCTATCACCGTGCAAACGGGCGCATCGGAAGACCCTGAGCCAAATGACATTGCGTAACTCGACCGCCGCCTATGAGGCGCTGAAGGATCGCTTCAACCGTCTCTCCGCCCTTGGAGGCGCGCAAGCGGTGCTGCATTGGGACCGCGCGACCATGATGCCGGAAGGGGGTGCTGCTGCCCGCGCCGAGCAGCAAGCCGTTCTCTCCCTCATCGCCCATGAAACGCTGACCGCGCCTGACACGGCGGAACTGCTCGCCGAGGCAGAGGATGCCGCGTCCTCTCTTGGCGAATGGGACCGCGCAAACCTCGCCGAGATGGTGCGCATCCACGCCCATGCCACCGCTACACCCGCTGACCTCGTGATGCGGCTTTCGCGTCAGAAATCCGAGACGGAAATGATCTGGCGCCGAGCCCGCGCTGCAAATGACTATGCGAGTCTCGCCCCCGCGCTTGACAAGCTGATCAGCCTTGTGCGCGAACAGGCCGCCGCCAAGGCCGAGGCGCTTGGCCTCTCGCCTTATGATGCCTTGCTGGACAGCTATGACCCCGGCCGCCGCGCGAACGACATCGACAGGCTCTTCGCGGAGCTTGAAGCCTTTCTCCCCGATCTGCTGCGCGAGGTGATGGAGCATCAGGCGAGCGAAGCTGCTCCCCTTGTACCTGAAGGTCCGTTTCCGGTCGCGCGTCAGGAAGAGCTTGGCCGCGAGGTGATGCGCCTGATGGGCTTTGATTTCGCGCATGGCAGGCTCGATGTGAGCCATCATCCCTTCACCGGCGGCGTGCCGGACGACAGCCGTATCACCACCCGCTATGACGAGGCGGATTTCACCGAAAGCCTCATGGCCGTGATCCACGAAACCGGCCATTCGCTTTATGAGCGCGGTCTTCCGGCTGAGTGGCGCGGCCAGCCCGTGGGCCGTGCGCGGGGCATGACGATCCATGAAAGCCAGTCCCTGCTTTATGAAATGCAGGCGGCCCGCACGGAAGGCTTCATTGCATTCCTCACGCCCCATTTCCGGGCGGCATTCGGTGGCAATGGCCCTGCCTGGGAGGCGGACAACATCCTTCGCCACTATCGCAAGGTGCGCCCGAGTCTGATCCGCGTGCAGGCCGACGAAGTGACCTATCCGCTCCATGTCATGCTGCGCTACCGGCTCGAGCGGGCGATGATTGCGGGTGATCTTGAGGCCCGCGATCTCCCGGCGGCTTGGAATGACGGGATGCAGAGCCTGCTTGGCATCACCCCGCCCGACGATGCGAGCGGCTGCATGCAGGACATTCACTGGCCGTCCGGTTCTTTCGGCTATTTCCCGACCTATACGCTCGGCGCACTTGCTGCAGCACAGCTCTTCGCAGCGGCGAAGCAGGCAGAGCCGGGGCTTGAAGCGGCGCTGGGGCGGGGCGATTTCGCCCCGCTCACCCGCTTCGTGCGTGAGAAAGTGCATGGCATTGGGGCGCGCATGACACCGGATGAGATCATCCTGCATGCGACAGGAGAGCCTCTTGGTGTGAGCGCCTTCCGTCGCCATATAAACAGGCGTTATCTCTCTAAATAGCTGTATATAAAGAAGTTTTCAGGCTGATGCCGAGTTTGTTTGCCAGCACGCGCAGGCCCGGTTAGGTTACGCCCCGTCCAACCCCGGCGTAAGGCCGGGGCAGGCTATCCTGGAGATTATGGTGAAGTACGTCAGCACGCGGGGCAGCGCTCCGGAGCTTGAATTCGAGGATGCCTTGCTCACGGGCCTCGCCCGTGATGGCGGCCTCTATGTGCCCGTTGAATGGCCGCAACTGAGCGAGCGCAAGATCAAGGCGCTGGCCGGGCTCTCTTACGAGGAAACCGCCTTTCGCGTCATGCGGCCCTATATCGGCGACAGCATAGGCGATGCCGACCTTCAGGATATGATCGCTGCGGCCTATGCCTCTTTCCGGCATCGCACCGTTGTGCCATTGCGGCAAATCGCGCCGAATGACTGGCTGCTGGAACTGTTTCATGGTCCGACGCTCGCCTTCAAGGACGTGGCGATGCAGATCCTCGCCCGTCTTTTTGATCATGTGCTGGAGAAGAAAGGCAGACGCATCACCGTTGTTGGCGCCACATCCGGCGACACCGGCTCTGCCGCCATCGAAGCCTTCCGGGGCCGCGACGCGACGGACATTTTCATCCTGCATCCGAAAGGCCGCGTCTCCGAAGTCCAGCGCCGCCAGATGACGACAGTGCTGGACGCCAATGTCCACAACATCGCCATTGAAGGCTCGTTTGATGATTGTCAGGCGCTGGTCAAGGCGATGTTCAACGACCTCGCCTTCCGCGATGAGGTGAGCCTTGCTGGCGTGAACTCGATCAATTGGGGCCGGGTCATGGCCCAGATCGTCTATTTCTTCACCAGCGCCGTTGCGCTCGGCGCGCCCGCGCGCCCGGTCGCTTTCTCGGTGCCGACGGGCAATTTCGGCGATATTTTCGCGGGCTATGCGGCCGCGCGCATGGGCTTGCCGGTGGCAAAACTCATCGTCGCAACCAATGTAAACGACATTCTCGCCCGCACGCTGGAAACAGCGCGCTATGAGGTCGGTACGGTCGTCCCGACCATCAGCCCCAGCATGGATATTCAGGTCTCATCCAATTTCGAGCGCCTTCTGTTCGATGCCTATGGCCGTGATGGCGCGGCAGTGACGCGCCTGATGCAGAGCCTCAGCCAGTCCGGCGCCTTCGAGATTGATACTGTGCGCCATGAGGCCATAAAGGCGCAGTTTGGCGCGGCGCGTATTGATGAGGACGAGACCAGGGCCACCATCTCCCGCTTGCGCGAGGAGACGGGCGAACTGGTCGATCCTCATTCTGCCGTGGGCCTTGCCGCCGCGGCAAAGTTGCGGGGCGATACATCGGTGCCGATGGTCACGCTTGCCACGGCCCATCCGGCAAAATTCCCGGATGCGGTGAATGCCGCAACGGGGGTCCACCCGGAGCTGCCGCCCGCCATGGCCGATCTCTTTACGCGAGAGGAGAGGCTTGCCGCCCTTCCGAATGATCTCGGCGCGGTTCAGGCATTTATCCGCGAACGGGCGCGTTCCGTGGCTGCCTGAAGCCCGCCCGATATCCGTGTTCGTGATGTGCGTGTTGTAAATGAAGGAGTATGCCGATGTCCGTTGAAGTGACCCGCCTTGAAAACGGCCTCACCATTGTGACGGACAGCATGCCCCACCTTCAGACGGCATCTGTCGGCGTCTGGGTGAATACCGGCGCGCGTCATGAAACGGCGCGGGAGCATGGTGTTTCCCACATGCTCGAGCATATGGCTTTCAAGGGTACGGAACGCCGCTCGGCGCTGATGATCGCGGAAGAAATCGAAACCGTTGGCGGTCATCTGAACGCCCACACCACGCATGAGGCAACCGCCTATTACGCGCGCGTGATGAAGCAGGATGTGCCCCTCGCCGTCGATATCATCGCCGATATTCTGCAGAAATCCGTCTTCGATCCCGATGAGCTGGAGCGCGAGCGCGGCGTCATCATTTCCGAAATCGGTCAGGCGCATGACACGCCGGATGATGTCGTTTTCGACCATCTGCTCGAAGCAGCCTACGAAAACCAGCCGCTTGGCCGCTCGATCCTCGGCACGGTGGACACTGTCTCAAGCTTCAGCCGCAACGAGCTGCAGGGCTACATGAATGCGCGTTATCTCGCGCCCGGCATGGTGCTCGCAGCCGCAGGTGGCGTGGATCATGCGGAACTGGTGAAGCTCGCGGCGGACCGCTTCGCCGCGCTGCCGACGCGGGGCACGAACGGCGCCGAGATCGCCCGTTTCGGCACAGGCGAACGCCGCACCATGCGCGATCTGGAGCAGGTTCATCTCGCGCTCGCCTTTGAAGGCCCGCAATATCGTGATCCCGACTATTACACCGCGCAGGTCTTCTCCGGCGTGCTCGGCGGCGGCATGTCCTCGCGCCTCTTTCAGGAAGTGCGCGAGAAGCGCGGCCTCTGCTACTCCGTCTTCGCGTTCTCCTGGTCCTTCGCCGACACCGGCATTTTCGGCGTCTATGCCGGGACATCGCCCGATCAGGTGGCCGAACTCGTGCCCGTGCTGGCGGGCGAGATGGGCCGCCTTGGCGAAGACGCTACCGAGGAAGAGGTTGCCCGTTCTCGCGCGCAGATCAAGGCGGGGCTTCTGATGGGGCTTGAAAGCTCCTCCAGCCGCGCCGAACAGATTGCGCGGCAATATATGGTTCATGGCCGCGTGCTGCCGATTGATGAGCTGATCGAGAAGATCGACGCGGTGGATGCCGCTGCCGTGCGCCGTTATGCGACCCGCCTCCTTAAAGGGCCGGGCCTTGCGCTTTCTGCCATCGGCCCGCTTGAGGGGCGTAATGGCGGGCTTGAATCCTACGACCGTATCGCGGCAAGATTCGCCCATTAGGGTCGCGGGCAACGCGATTCCGGGAGGGTGAGGCGTCGATCAGGCGTCACGGACAGGCGGGGCGCTTCGGGTCATGGCATTTCTTCGTTCAATGTCGAGACCGGATGTGACACCCACAATCCATGGCGACGGCGTTTATCTGAGGAACCCGCTTCCCACGGATTTCCTGCAATGGGCGACGTTGCGCCAGCAAAGCCGCGCTTTTCTCACGCCCTGGGAGCCGACATGGGGGGTGGATGATCTGACCCGCACCTCCTTCCGCCGCCGCCTGCGCCGCTATCAGCGTGAAATTCGGGAAGATCAGGCTTATCCCTTCTTCATCTTTCGCCAGCAAGATGATGTGTTGGTAGGTGGCTGCACGCTTTCCGGTGTGCAGCGCGGCGTGCAGCAAAGCTGCTCGCTTGGTTATTGGGCGGGGGAGATACATGCGGGCAGGGGGCACGTAACCGCAGCCGTGCGGGCACTTATCCCCTTCGTCTTTGAAGAGCTTAAACTGCACAGGCTTCAGGCAGCCTGTCTGCCGGAGAATGAGCGGTCCCGTGCGGTGCTCCGCAAATGCGGTTTCACGGAAGAGGGGATTGCGCGGGGCTATCTCCGGATCAATGGTGCGTGGCGCGATCATGTCGTGTACGCAATTCTCAGCGACGATCCACGGCGCTGAACGAGTGAAGGGAAGTTTATAAGGATGCGGCGAGGGGTTCGGGGATCGGTACGCGGGACAATTGCGCTCGCAGCCATGCTGCTCACCTTCGCGCTGGGTTCCGGCGCGGCTGAAGCGCTGGATGCGATTGCGATGGATGACAGCCACCCCGTAATCGACCTGTCACCCTTCGCGGAAACCTATGAAGCCGCAGGCCAGCGCCTCACCATCGAGCCACCTTCGAATGGCGTTGCCGATATCAGCAGTGAAGCGCTGGAGGAAGCGGAAGCGCTTGATCTCTCCACGCTGGATGACGAAACCATCGTGCTGTCGGACGGAGAGGGCGCAACAGGTGTCTGGTACGCCTTTGCCCTGCGCAATCGGGGTGAGGAGCCGATAATCCGTCTCCTCGTGGCAGATCGTCGTGCGGATGGTTTCGCAAATCTGTTCTGGCCGCGCCCGCATGTCACTTTTGACCGTGCGCTCACGGCAGGCGGGGAAGACCCCCAGCCACAGGCCTCGCGGGCAAAGGCGGGCTTTTCCGTTTACGCGCTGTTCGGTGATCCGCAGAACAGCATGACGGTCGCGCTGCATGCAGACCGCAGCGGCGAGCCGGGGCTTTATCTCTGGCATGAAGCCGCATGGGAAGGTTTCACCCGCCGCCTCGCCTTCATCGAAGGCGGTATGCTCGCGGTGATCGCCGCGTTCAGCGTCTATATGACAGCGCTCGGCATCCTCACGCGGGTAGCCGCCGCGCGCGCGACGGCAATGGTGCTCGGGGCCGGTTTTCTCGTGCTCTTTGCCGAGTTCGGCTATTTCGGCGGCCTGCTCTCACTCTCGCCCTGGTGGGATCTTTTCTGCCGCACGGCAGCGCTCGCGCTTTTCACGGCTGCCATCTTCACGCTGGAACGCTTCTTCCTTGAAAGCGAGCGCCGCTCTGTCGAACTGGCGCAGGCAACGCGCTGGCTGAGCTATGCCGTCCTCGCAGGCATTCCGCTTGCGCTGCTCATCCCCTCTGGCGGCGCGCTTTATGTCCGGCTCTTTCTCGCAGCAGCCCTTCTCGGCGGGGCGCCGCTTGTCGTCATGGCAGCACTTCGCGGCGTGCGCCCGGCGCAGCTGCTCATTCCGGGCGCGGCGCTCTTCCTCATTTCGGGCTTGCTCGCAGCCTTCCACGCGATCGGCTGGCTTGGCAATTTCACGGGTACTGCGCTTGCGGGCGGTGTCTTCACCGCAGCCCTCACGCTTTTTGCCTTCGCCGCCGCCTATCACGCGCAAGGCGGCCGCCGCCGCGCCGATATCGGCACGCTGCGCAGCGAGCAGCGCCACGCTTTCGCTCTCACCGGCGCGCGCATGGGCGTGTGGGACTGGGATATTGCGAGCGATAATCTCTATGTCTCGCCTTCCGTCGAGGCAATGCTCGGACTTGATGCAGGTACGCTTGGCGGCAATGAAGTCTCGTGGCGCGAACATATGCATCCCGCCGACCGCGAAACCTATCGCACCGCGCTGAATGCCTATATCGGTCGGGGCAATGTGTCCTTCTCGCTCGAGTTTCGCATGCGCCATTCAGATGGTGTTTTCCGCTGGGTGGCGCTGGCGGCAAGCTGCGTTGCAGGGCCGGAAAATTACGCGACACGCTGCATCGGCACGGTGAGAGATATTTCGGCGCAGAAACTCGCCGAAGAAAGGCTGATGCATGACAGCGTGCATGACAGCCTGACGGGCCTGCCGAACCGCGCGCTCTTCATGGACCGCATGGAGCGCGCCATTCGCCGTCGGGGCCTGCTGGAGCGCCCGCGCGCTGCGCTGCTGCTGATCGATCTCGACCGCTTCAAGACGGTGAATGACAGCCTTGGCCATTCAGGCGGTGATGCGCTGCTGATCGCCGTTGCCCGCCGCCTTGAATCGCTTGTCACCATGGATGACACGGTCGCCCGCATTGGCGGTGATGCCTTTGCGGTGCTGCTCACCACGCGCACCGAGCGCGGCGATGCGCTCGCCTTTGCCGAACAGGCAAGCGAGTTCCTGCGCCAGCCCATCGAGATTGCCGATCACGAGGTCTATCCGACCTGCTCCGTCGGCATCGCGATATGCGAGGATACGCATGAGCATCCCGTCGAACTTCTGACGGAAGCCGAGATTGCGATGTATCGGGCGAAGAAATCCGGCAAGGCGCGGATCGAGCTTTTCGAGCCGGGCATGCGCAAGGATACGGATGACAGCCTCACGCTCGAAACGGATCTGCGCCACGCCATCGAGCGGCGCGAGCTGGAAGTCTATTACCAGCCCATCATGTCGCTGCATGACGGGGTGGTGCGCGGCTTTGAGGCGCTGATCCGCTGGAACCATCCGAAAGACGGGCTTCTCACGCCGGACAGTTTCGTGCCATTGGCCGAAGAGCTTGGCATCATCACCGAGATCGGCCGCTTCGCGCTTCGTGCTGCAAGCGAGGAGCTTGCTACCTGGCAGAAACTTTTCCCGATGGAAAAGCCGCTTTTCGCAAGCGTCAATGTGTCGAGCAGGCAGCTGCTGCGCCACGATCTGATCGACGATGTGAAACGTGTGCTGAACCGCATCGATATCGAGCGCGGGTCGCTGAAGCTTGAAGTGACGGAATCTCTCGTCATGGAGAATCCGGAATTTGCGGCCAGCATGCTCCGCCGCCTCAAGGAACTGGGTGCGGGTCTCTCGCTCGATGATTTCGGCACGGGCTATTCAAGCCTGAGCTATCTGCAACGCTTCCCCTTTGACACGCTGAAGGTGGATCGCTCCTTCGTGGCGGGCATGTCGGCGGATCGCGAAACGCCGCTCATCATCCGTTCCATGGTCACGCTTGCGCATGATCTCGGCATGGAAGTTGTGGCGGAGGGAACGGAAAGCGAGACGCAGGCCGCTGACCTGCGCGCCATGGGCTGTGACTATGGGCAGGGCTATTATTTCGGCCAACCCATGCGCGCGGCAGAGGCGCTCGATTTCATCGCGCATCACTGGAAGCGATAAGCCGCCTCAGGCGTGCCCGGCCTCTGCCGACAGAAGCGAAATATTGATGCCGAGCTTTGCGAGCGCGCCGTCATATTTCGCATCAAGATCGAGCCCGAAAAGAAGCTCTGGGTCCGGGTCGCAATGGAGCCAGCCATTCGCCTGAATTTCCGCATCAAGTTGTCCCGGCGCCCATCCTGCATAGCCGAGTGCGAGAAGCGCGCGGCTGGGGCCAGCACCTGATGCCATGGCGCGCAGAATATCGACACTTGCCGTGAGGCCGACATCTTCATCCACCGGCAGCGTGGATTCTTCCGAGAAGTAATCCTGCGTGTGGAGCACGAAACCGCGCCCCACTTCCACAGGCCCGCCAGCAAGCACGGGGCATCTGATCTCATTTGCGCGCCGGTCACCGGAGACGGGAATGGCAAGCCGCTCCAGCAAATCAGGGAAAGTCACATTGTTTGCAGATTTGTTCACGACGATGCCCATGGCACCATCGGGATTGTGGACGCACATATAAATAACCGTGCGCTCGAAGCGATCATCGCTCATGCCCGGCATGGCGATCAGCATCTTGCCTTCAAGAAAGCCGTCTTCGTCGGGACGGTAGGTCAGACCGGACGACATAAGGCTCATGGCGTACACTGCCTCCGTGTCGATGGGCGCAACAGGCGCCGGATGTTGAAATCCTGCACTTTCGCGCGGCGGATGTCACGTCTGCCGCTGATGACAAAGCCGTCATGTGTGCGGCAAATTGATTGCGATTATTATGGCGAGAGCATGATGGCGGCTTCGTGGCGGCGTGAGGGGCGGATGAAGAAGGCAGGGTTAATGAGGAAAGGGCAGGCTCTCGCGCTTTTCGCGGGGCTTGCGGCGGCAACCCTGATGCCCGCGGCGGCGCAGGCGCGCGGGGCGGAAGCCGTGACGCGGATTGCGCTGGTTGCCGCACAGGATGCGCATGAGGGCGCGCCTTTCCTTGCCGGGCTTGAACTCGGCCTCGCGCCCGGCTGGAAAACCTACTGGAAACGCGCCGGCGATTCGGGCTTCGCGCCGCTCTTTGATTGGTCTGCTTCGGAGAATGTCGCTTCTGTCGATCTGCGCTGGCCCGCTCCGCGCCGCTTCGATGAGCCGGGCGACACGACTTTCGGCTACACGAATGAAGTGGTCTGGCCGCTGCTTGTCGAGCCTGTCGAGGCAGGCGCGCCGGTGACGCTTCGCCTCACAGTGCAATATGGCGTCTGCGCAAAGATCTGCATTCCCCGTGAGGATGAAATTGAACTGGTGATACCGCCCGCGTCGGCGGAAGGAAATGCGCCCTCTGAAAACGCCGCTGCAACGAAACTGCGTGCCGCCCTTGCGCGCGTGCCGGTGGCGGCTGCCGATCCCGATATTCTCGATATTCGCTGGCGGGAGAACACCGCGCCTACGCTCGACATGGAACTGAAGGGCTGCGGTGCCGGTTGTGTACCGCCGCAACTGGTGATCGAGGAGCCGCACCATATATGGTTTGGTCCGCCCGAGGTCAGGCGGCATGGAGATCATGTTCGTTATTCCATGCCGGTCGAAGTGCTCTCCCCGGGCATGATCGAAGGCGAGGAGCTTGTGGTCATCCTTTCGGATGAAAAGGACGCGCTTCTCATCCGCCGGAAAATGTAACGCCGGGAAGGCTGGTGCCGCCCTGCGAATGGGTCTTTAATGCGGCCCTTATTCTGCGGGCACCGATCCCGCGCCGATAGCACCCCGGAAACAGGAGGAGGTTCCCATGGCCATCAAAGTCGGAGACAAGATACCCGAAGCGACCCTGATGCAGATGACAGACAAGGGTCCGGCCCCTGTGAAGACGGGTGAATTCTTCAAGGGCCGCAAGATCGTGGTCTTCGCGCTGCCCGGTGCGTTCACGCCGACCTGCTCCAACCAGCACCTTCCCGGCTTCGTGAAGAGCGCCGACGAGATTCGCGCGAAGGGCGTGGATGAAATCGTCTGCCTCTCCGTCAACGATGCTTTCGTGATGGGCGCATGGGGCAAGCAGCAGGGTGCGGATGGCAAGGTCACCATGCTGGGCGACGGCAATGGCGACTTCACCAAGGCGCTTGGCCTTGATTTCGACGGCTCGGGCTTCGGCATGGGTACGCGCTCGCTGCGCTATTCCATGCTGGTGGAAGATGGCGTCGTAAAGACCCTCAACAAGGAACAGAATCCCGGTGAGGCGAAAATCTCCGGCGCAGAAAATATTCTGAGCCAGCTCTAATCCCACTCGCGAAATGAATAAAGGCAGCCTCTTGCAAAAGAGGCTGCCTTTTTGTTTTCGCGGAGCGGCTTATTTGCAGTAGGGCGCCATGCCCTGCCGGGCGAGCGCATCGGCGCGGTCATTTTCCGGGTGATCAGAATGGCCCTTCACCCAATGCCATGAGACATCGTGCCGCTCGATCGCCGTTTCGAGGCGCTGCCAGAGTTCAGCGTTTTTCACCGGCTTCTTCGCCGCTGTCTTCCAGCCGTTCTTCTTCCAGCTGTGAATCCATTTCGTGATGCCATCCTTCACATAGGTCGAATCCGTGTGGATGCGCACTTTCATGCCCCGCTTCAGCGCCTCCAGCCCCTGAATGGCGGCCATCAGCTCCATGCGGTTATTTGTGGTGTCGGCTTCGCCGCCGCAAATCTCCTTCTCATTGCCCTTGTAGAGCATGAGAACACCCCAGCCACCCGGCCCCGGATTGCCAGAGCAGGCGCCATCCGTATAAAGATCAACGACATCATCGCTCATGCGTCGAGCCCATAGCCTGCGGGCGAAGTGATGCTGCGATGAAAGCGAAGGCGCAGAAGATATTCATTCGGATTTTTCGGTCGGACAAATGCGCCTTCCGGATGATTGATCCAGTCATAAAGCCGCGTCAGCAGAAAGCGCATCGCGGCACCCCGCGCGAGCAGGGGAAGGGCGGCAAGCTCGTCCTTGCCGAGCGGCCGCACCTGCGCATAGGCCTGAAGCAGCCCCCGCGCCTTGGTGATGTTGAATGACCCATCCTCCTCAAAGCACCAGGCATTGAGACAGATGGCAAGGTCATAGGCGAAGGCGTCGTTACACGCGAAATAGAAATCGATGAGGCCCGAAAGCCTGTCGCCAATGAAAAACACATTGTCGGGGAAGAGATCGGCATGAATGACGCCGGAAGGAAGATGGCGCGGCCAGTCTCTCGACAGTTCGGCAAGTTCTTTTTCAATCTCTGCAGCAAGGTCCGGCTTGAAACCGTCAATCCCCTCGCGGCAGGAAAGAAACACACCGCGCCAGCCCTCGACATCAAGCGCATTGCGGCGCGAGAGCGCAAAGCCGTCTCCGGCGAGGTGGAGTTCGGCAAGCGCTCGCCCGACTTCAACGCAATGGCGCGGCTGCGGCCTGCGAACGGAAACACCGTCGAGAAAGGAGATGATCGCTGCCGGCCGCCCGGCGAGATGGCCCTGCATCTCGCCCGTCCGGCTGCGGATGGGTGTCGGGCAGGAGAGGCCGCGTTCCGCCAGGTGGTTCATCAAGCCGAGAAAGAAAGGCAGTTCCTCTTCCGCCACACGCTTTTCATAAAGCGTGAGAATGTAGAACCCTTTGTTTGTATGGAGCAGGAAATTGGAATTCTCGACGCCTTCAGCAATGCCCTTGAAGGAAAGCAGATCGCCCAGATCATAGGTGGCGAGAAAAGCGCGCAGTTCCTCATCGCTGACTTCCGTATAGACCGCCATATTGCCCCCGTCAGCCTGCCAGCACGCGCGGCAGCTTGAACTGCACCGCTTCACGCCGCACGGATACTTCCTCGACCGTTACATCGAAGCGTTCCTTGAAGGCAGCAATGACTTCATCGACGAGAATATCCGGCGCACTTGCTCCGGCGGTGAGGCCGACAGTCGCCGGATTTCCGAGCGCCGCCCAGTCAATATCGGCGGCCCGCTGAACCAGCGCGGCATAGGCGCAGCCGGAGCGTTCGGCGACTTCAACAAGCCGCATCGAGTTGGATGAGTTCGGCGCACCAATGACGAGCATCGCGTTCACCCGCGGCGCAATTTCCTTCACCGCTTCCTGCCGGTTCGTCGTGGCGTAACAAATATCTTCCTTGTGCGGCCCGGCAATGGAGGGGAAACGGCGGCGCAGCACGGCAACGATCCCCGCCGTGTCATCAACGGAGAGCGTGGTCTGCGTCACGAAGGCAAGCTTTTCCGGGTCACGCGGCTCGAATCTCTCTGCATCCGCAACCGTCTCGATCAGCTTCACGCTGCCTTCCGGCAACTGCCCCATCGTGCCGATCACTTCCGGGTGGCCGGCATGGCCGATCAGCACGATTTCAAGCCCGCGCCCATGGAGCCGTTCGGCTTCCATATGCACCTTGGAAACGAGAGGGCAGGTCGCATCCAGATAGAAGAGGTCACGCGCCTGCGCTTCGGCGGGCACGGATTTCGGAACGCCATGCGCGGAGAATATGACCTTCGCACCTTCCGGCACTTCGTCCAGTTCCTCCACGAAGACGGCACCCTTGCGCTCCAGATCCTCCACCACATAGCGATTGTGAACGATCTCATGGCGCACATAGACGGGCGGGCCATATTTTTCGAGCGCGAGTTCGACGATCTGGATTGCCCGGTCCACGCCCGCGCAAAAGCCTCGCGGGCTTGCAAGCAGCAGCGTCAGAGGGGGCTTTGCCGGTCTATTGTTCATGTCGTTTGCTCTGGGCGCGCCTCGCAGGCCCGCCGGAATGTCGTCTTCGGAGACGCGCCTTCTCCGCCTTGTGACTTTGAGGCCGCTCCGATAGAGTTTCGGCGCCGCCAGGGGCGCCCGGAACCTTGCCTAACCATATGAAATGCAAGGCTTTAGGGGTCGCCCTTGCCGGGTAATAGAGGGGCCCGCTGAGGGAAAGTCAAGAAAGCCTGCCCGCTGCGGCGGCCAATCCTGCAAACAGATCGAGTGTGCCATATGCCGTCTTCGACCGCGCTTCGCCGACCGCTGAACTTCTCTCGCCGCGTGTTCCGCGCGCCTCTTCTGGCCGCGCTTTCGGCGCTTGCGCTGGCAGGCTGCGGCATGTTCGGAAGCAGCACCACCGAGGGCGGTACCTCCCTCTATCCCTGCCCGACAGTGGGCATATTGCAGGAAACCGAAAACATCACCCTGGTGCGCGGCACGGGAGCTGACCTGACCGATGTTATCCTCAAGGCAGAGATGGGCAGGGTCGTGTCGAAATGCACCTACAACAAGAGCGATTCGACCATCACCGTTGATCTCGCCTTTGACGGCATCGCCGAACTCGGGCCTGCCGCCAATTCGCGTGAGTTTACGTTACAGACATTCGTGGCGGTCACGCGCCGCTACACCGCCTTCGACAAGAAGCAGATTCACAATGTCCCCGTCGTCTTTGAGGCGGGTCAGCGACAGATGCGCTTTGTCCATTCGGTTGACGGGACGGTGCTGCCCTATGGCGAGAATGCGAATGGCAGCATCTACCAGATTCTGATCGGCTTCCAGCTTACGCCGGAGCAGCTTCAGTACAACCGGACGATGCCTTATTCCGCCATTCGCTAGGATAAAAATCCCCGGAATTGTGACCGGAATTTCCCCGTTTGACTCTGGCGGGACCGTCCATATTATCAGCCAGACACAGATGAACTCTGCGGGAGAGGTCGGGGCTGGCGAAAGCCGGTATCCGGCGCCGAAGGAGCAACCGCCCCGGAAACTCTCAGGCAAAAGGACCGCAGGGGGATGAATCTCTGGAAAGCAGGCCGGAACGGATAATCCGGCCTCACCGAAGGGCGCAAGCGGCAGGCGATTCCCTGCCGCGAAATCTCTCAGGTTCCGCGACAGAGTGGGGCGCTGCAAGCGGAGCAATCCGCCGGGTAGCGGACCATCTCGATTCGTGAAATCCCAACGGGCAACCGGCGGACGGAACCTGGAAGATCATGACGGAAACTCTCAAAACAACGCCTCTCCATGCGCTGCATGTGGAACTTGGCGCAAAGATGGTTCCCTTCGCGGGCTATGACATGCCCGTGCAGTACCCGACCGGCGTGCTCACCGAGCATCTTCATACGCGCGAGGCAGCAGGGCTTTTTGATGTGTCCCATATGGGGCAGGCCTTTCTGAAGGGGCCGGACCATGCAACCGTCGCCGCCGCGCTCGAAGCCTTGGTCCCCGGCGATATCCGCGATCTCGTGCCCGGCGCCATGCGCTACACGCTCTTTCTGAATGACAAGGGCGGCATCCGCGATGACTTCATGGCCACGCGGATGAAGGAGGACGGCGTCCTCTATCTCGTGGTGAATGCGGCCTGCAAGGATGCGGATTTTGCGCATCTCGAAGCCAATCTTCCTGCAGGCGTCACCCTGGAGCGACTTGAGACGCGCGGCCTGATAGCCCTTCAGGGGCCGAAGGCTGCGGAAGTGCTTGCCCGCTTTGCACCTGATACCACCACGCTCGGTTTCATGACCTGCGCCGAGATAAATGTCGCAGGCGTGCCCTGCCTCGTGAGCCGCTCGGGCTACACAGGCGAGGATGGTTTCGAGATTTCCGTTCCGGCGGCAGAAATAGTGTCGTTGGTGAAGAAGCTCTTCGCGGAAGCGGAAGTGAAGCCCATCGGTCTTGGCGCGCGCGATTCGCTGCGCCTTGAAGCGGGGCTTTGCCTTTACGGCCATGACATTGACGAAGAGACGACGCCGGTGGAGGCGGGCCTCACCTGGACGATCGGCAAGCGCCGCCGCGAGGAAGCGAATTTCCCAGGTGCGAAAATCATTCTCGACCAGATCGCAAATGGCGTGACACGCAAGCGTGTCGGCATTCTGCCCGAAGGCAAGGCGCCTGCCCGCGAAGGCACGGAAATCACCGATGCGTCGGGCCGCAAGATCGGCGTGGTCACAAGCGGTGGCTATGGACCGACGATAGGTGGGCCGATTGCGATGGGCTATGTCGAAACGCCCTTCGCGAAAGTGGATACCGCAATCGACCTCATGGTGCGGGGGAAGGGGCGTCCGGCAAAGGTTGCGCCGATGCCCTTCGTGACCAAACGTTTCCACAAGCCGGGCTGAGCGCGGCGGATAAAAGATCAGGGGAATTACATATGAGCGATATTCGTTTTACGGATCAGCATGAATGGGTGCGCGTTGATGGTGACATCGCCACCATCGGTATCAGCGACTATGCGCAGGAGCAGCTTGGCGACGTGGTATTTGTCGAACTGCCGGAAGTGGGCAAGGAGCTTGCTGCGGGCGACGAAGCGGCCGTTGTTGAAAGCGTCAAGGCGGCGAGCGAGGTCTATTCGCCTGTCAGCGGCGAAGTCATCGATGTGAACACCGATCTCGAAGCAACGCCTGCCGGCGTCAACGAGGATGCGATGGGCGATGGCTGGTTCATCAAGCTGCGCATCTCCGATCCCTCCGAACTCGACAAGCTGATGGACGAAGCGGCCTATGCCGAATTCGTCGAGAGCCTCCAGTAAGGCACACCACTCAACGGACCAACCGCCCCGCGGGCGAAAGGAACTGCGAAGCCATGCGTTACCTGCCACTGACTGATGCCGACCGGCGCGAGATGCTCGGTGTCATCGGCGCAAAAAGTGTCGATGAGCTGTTCCGCGACGTGCCTGAAAGCGCCCGTCGCGAAGGACTGGTCGATCTGCCTCGCCGGAAGGGCGAGCTGGAGGTCGAGCGTCTGCTGGGGCGCATGGCCGCGAAGAATGTGGCGGCGGGCTCCGTGCCTTTCTTTGTCGGCGCCGGTGCCTATCGTCATCACGTGCCGGCATCGGTGGATCACCTGATCCAGCGTTCGGAGTTTCTCACCTCCTACACGCCCTATCAGCCGGAAATCACGCAGGGCACGCTGCAATATCTCTTCGAGTTCCAGACACAGGTGGCAATGATTACCGGCATGGAAGTGGCAAATGCTTCCATGTATGACGGCTCGACGGGCTGCGGCGAAGCGGTGCTCATGGCGCATCGCGTCACCAAGCGGCGCAAGGCGGTGCTCACCGGCACGCTCCACCCGCAATATGCGGAAGTGGTGAAGAACCTGTCGGAGTTTGGCGGCTATGAACTGGAAATCATGCCGCCCGCTCTTCCCGGCGAAGCCTTCGATGTGACGGATCGCATTTGCGACAAGACAAGCTGCATCGTCGTGCAGACGCCGGACTTCTTCGGCGAGCTGCATGATCTGCGTGCCATCGCCGAAGCCGCTCACGCAAAGGGCGCGCTACTGATTGCCGTGGTGCCGGAAATCGTTTCGCTCGGCGCGGTCACACCGCCCGGTGAAATGGGGGCCGATATTGTGGTGGGCGAGGGTCAATCCATCGGCAACGGCCTCAACTTTGGCGGACCTTATGTCGGCCTCTTTGCGACACGCGAAAAATTCGTGCGCCAGATGCCGGGTCGCCTCTGCGGCCAAACGGTTGATGCCGAAGGAAATCGCGGCTTCGTGCTGACGCTCTCCACGCGCGAGCAGCATATTCGCCGCGAAAAGGCGACATCGAATATCTGCACCAATTCGGGTCTTTGCAGTCTCGCCTTCACGATCCATATGTCGCTGCTCGGCGAGGAAGGCTACAAGCGCCTTGCCCGCGTCAACCACGCTGCGGCCTCAAAACTTGCGGGGCTTCTGTCGAAAGTGCCGGGCGTCGAGATTTTGAACCGCACATTCTTCAATGAATTCACCATGCGCCTGCCGAAGCCCGCTGCGGAAGTGGTGGATGCGCTGGTGGAGAAGGGCGTGCTGGGGGGTGTTCCCGCCTCGCGCCTCTGGCCAGGCCGGCCCGAGGTTGAAAACCTTCTCATCGTCGCCTCGACGGAGATCAATACGGATGATGACCGCGCCGCATATGAAGCCGCGCTGAAAGAGGTGCTCTGATGTCCGGTATGAACAGGCAGGGTCGTCCGACCGCGATCGGAAACACCGCGCATAGCGGTTCGCGCAACTCCACCTTCACCGGCAATCGCGCGCTGGAACTTGAAGAGCCGCTTCTCTTCGAGATCGACAATCCGGGCGCCTGCGGTGTGGATCTTGACGAGCCGGAAGGCTTTACCTCGCATCTCGGTGCGCTGGAGCGGAAGGGCCGCATCGGCCTGCCGAGCCTTTCCGAGCCGGAAGTCGTGCGCCACTATGTGCGGCTTTCCTCGAAGAACTACTCGATTGATGCGGGGCTTTATCCGCTCGGCTCCTGCACGATGAAGCACAATCCCCGCCTCAATGAAAAGATGGCGCGGCTTCCGGGCTTCTCTGACGTGCATCCGCTTCAGCCGCAGCAGACAGTGCAGGGCGCGATTGAACTGATGAGCGAACTCGCTCATTGGCTGCGGGAACTGACCGGCATGCCGGGTGTCGCGCTTTCGCCTAAGGCGGGCGCTCATGGCGAGCTTTGCGGCATGATGGCCATTCGCGCCGCGCTCATCGCGCGGGGCGAGGATGCGCAGCGCACCCGCGTGCTCGTGCCGGAGTCGGCGCATGGCACAAACCCCGCAACAGCGGCCCTCCTCGGCTACAAGGTGGATGCCATTCCCGCCACGGATGAAGGCCGCGTTGATCTCGAAGCCTTCAAGTCGAAGCTCGGGCCGGATGTTGCGGCGATCATGCTGACCAATCCGAACACATGCGGCCTTTTCGAGCGCGATATCGTCAGTATCGCAAAGGCGGTGCATGAGGCTGGCGCCTATTTCTACTGTGACGGCGCGAACTTCAACGCGATTGTGGGCCGCGTGCGGCCGGGCGATCTCGGCATTGATGCAATGCATATCAACCTGCACAAGACCTTCTCCACACCGCATGGCGGTGGCGGTCCGGGGGCGGGGCCGGTGGTCTTTTCCGAAGCGCTCGCGCCTTTCGCGCCGCTTCCTTATGTCGTTTCTGATAAAAAGGGTTTCCGCCTTGTCGAGACGAATGAAGAAGCGAAGGCCGATGGCACAACGCCTTTTGGCCGCATGACCGCGTTCCACGGCCAGATGGGCATGTTCGTGCGCGCGCTCGCCTATATGATGAGCCACGGCGCGGACGGGCTGCGCCAGGTGGCCGAAGATGCCGTGCTTAACGCAAACTATGTGCTCGCGTCTCTGAAGGATGACATGTCGGCCTCCTTCGAAGGACCCTGCATGCATGAAGCGCTCTTTGATGATCGCTTCCTCAAGGGTACCGGCGTTGAAACGCTCGACTTCGCCAAGGCGATGATCGATGAAGGCTATCACCCGATGACTATGTATTTTCCGCTGGTCGTTCACGGGGCGCTGCTCATCGAGCCGACGGAAACGGAATCGAAGCAATCCATCGACCTCTTCATTGCGACGCTGAAAGATCTCGCGCGTGCCGCGAAATCGAATGACAAGGAACGCTTTACCGGCGCGCCCTTCATGGCACCGCGACGGAGGCTCGATGAAACAGCGGCTGCGCGCAAACCCGTGCTCCGCTGGACACCTTCAGCACCCGCAGAAGCGGCTGAATAAAAACGCCGCCAATGCGCGGCAAAAGTGGGGGAGGGAGATATGCGCCTCAGCGCAGGACGCATCGCGCTTGCGGTGATCGCCGTCATTCTGGTTGCCATCACGATCCTCGGCATCTCGAAATGGCAGGAGATCAACCGCATCCGCTTCGTCGCCGCCATGTTCTCCGGCGAGGAACAGGTAGAGCGCTTCCGCGCGATGGATGAATACTTCCCCGTCCGCCCCTTCCGCCGGTCTGGCCCCGTGTCGGAACTCCCTGCAGGCACGCCTATTGATCTGCCTGCAACCTATGACTGGGCAGGTGAGACGCGCGACACGGCGCGCTTCCTTGAGGAAACGGACACGACCGGCCTCATCGTTGTGAAGGGTGGCGCGGTTCTCTACGAGAATTACTGGCGGGGCAATGACAGCGCCACCCGCTGGATCTCCTGGTCGGTCGGCAAATCCTTCATCTCTGCCCTTGTCGGCATTGCGATCGATGAAGGAAAGATCGAGAGCATCACTGATCTGCTGGAAAAGTATGCGCCGGAACTTGCGGGCACCGCCTATGAAGGCGTGAGCGTGAAGGACGCGCTCGAAATGTCATCCGGTGTTGCGTGGAACGAGGATTACAGCGATCCCGAATCCGATATTGCCCGCTTCGGTCGGGCGCTCGCTCTTGGCAGCTCGATGGTGGATTTCGCAAAAACGCTTCGCCGCGAACATGAGCCGGGCACCGTGAACTATTACAACAGCATGGATGCACAGGTGCTCGGCCTCGTGCTGCGCAAGGCAACGGGCGTAACACCCAGCGAATATCTCGAACAGAAAATCTGGTCGAAAATCGGCGCGGAGCATGATGGCTATTGGGTGCTGGATGACACGGGCGAGGAGCTTGCTGCGGGCGGTGTCAACGTCACCGCGCGGGACTATGCGCGCTTCGGCCTGCTTTATCTCAATGGCGGCAAATGGAATGGCGAGCAGATCGTGCCCGCAGACTGGGTCCAGGCCTCGCATACGCCGGATGCAGAACGGCTGCTGCCGGGCGAGAAGCCGGGTACGGATATTACCTGGGGCTATGGCTATCTCTGGTGGTTGCCGCGCAGCGTTGACGGGCCTTATGCGGCGGTCGGCATTTATAACCAGTTCGTCTATGTCGATCCGGCGAATGACCTCGTCATAGTGAAAACCTCGGCGAACAGTTCCTATGGTCAGACCAATGATGAAGCGAGCTATCGTGAGGATGAGACCATCGCGCTTTTCGAAGCGATAGCGGCGCAGGCCGGGAATGGATGAGCAGCGCTTCATCGCGCTTGCCCTGACGAATGAGGCGAACCGCCGCATACTGGAACGACTGCCATCGCTCGGGCTGGGCGATACGTGGCTTGTCTCCGGCTCCCTGTTCCAGACGGTGTGGAACGCGCTGACGGGCCGGCCGCCTTCCTATGGCATCAAGGATTACGACCTCTTCTATTTCGATGAGGATACGAGCTTTGAAGCGGAAGACGCCGCCATTCAGCGCAGCATGGAGACTTTCGCAGATCTTGGTGCCGAGGTGGAACTGCGCAATCAGGCGCGCGTGCATCTCTGGTATGAAGCGAAATTCGGCACGCCCTATCCGCCGCTGCGAAATTCTTGCGAGGGGATAGACCGCTTTCTCGCACCCGCCTGCATGGTGGGCTTGCAGGCGGACGGGACGCTCTATGCGCCAATGGGGCTTGATGACATCGCCACCATGACCATCCGCCCGAACCGCACCCCGAATTTCTCCGCCGCGCGCTATGCGGAAAAGGCCGCGCGATGGAAATCACACTGGCCTCAACTGACGGTGATGGAAGCCTAGAGGCTGCTCGCAGTCTCCGACCTCTTGCGTCACCCTCCCGCAAGGGGGGTGATGCTAGGCCGAGAGCCGCTCCTGCAGGAAGGCGATCACCCGCTTTGCTGCTTCCTTTGTCGGCTCACCATCGCGGTCGATGAGATCAACGGTCAGAACGCTATGTGGCTTCGGTGCAGGCGAGGCCGGATTCGCCGTGTCATCCTCAAGCTCTATTCCTTCAAAGCCCTCACCCAGTTCGCGCCGAAGTGTCTCGAACTTCTCCGGCGGGCACATGAAATCGCCCTTGAAGCGGAGGCCGAGCACCTTGTCGCCTTTCGCGCAGCGTGTCTTCACGCAGGCGAGTTCTTCAGGCGAGACATGGAGCGCCGCGCGCTGCTTCGCGCCGAGCGGGAAGGGCATGGAAGGCTGCGAGAGGACGGGTGCCATGAGCGATGGCTCCATCATCATCGAGAGCGCGAAATTGCCCGAGAAACACATACCGATCGCACCAACCTTCCTGCCGCCTGACTCTTCATGGACGTGGCGCGCGAGTGCCCGCAGCCATGCGGTGACGGGGCTTGAGCGATCCGAGGCGAGGATGTGGAACTCGCGCCGAATGCAAAGCTGCGCGATGGATTTTGCGACATAGCCGGGGGTGAGAGGGCGGCCTACTTCACCGAGAAGGAGCGGCATGTGAACCCGGAAACCGGCATCGACCACCCAGTCGGCAAAGCGGATGACTTCCGGCGTGATGCCCGGTATCTCGTGAATGACGATGACGGGGGCGCCATCGCCGCGGCTATAGACAGGCTTTGATGCCCCCTCATGGGTGAAGTCTGTCCGCGTATATCTCTCCAGCATCCCTGTCCCCCTCGTTGATCTGACTCATTCAACGGGAGGCGGGGAGACGAAGGCAACAAAAAAACCCGCCACGCTTTCGCGGGCGGGTTTTTCGATTTCAGGGAGCCTGATCAGTGCAGCTTGGAAGCGAGATCGGCAATCGACTTTTCGATCAGCTTGGCATCCGCGCTGGCATCGACCTTTTCGGCAATGACCCGCCGGGCCGCCCCGATGGCAACATCAGCCGCCACGGAACGAACATCGGCAAGAGCCTGGGCTTCGGCCTGGGCGATCTTGTCTTCGGCGAGCTTCGTGCGACGCTCGACCTGCGCTTCCATATTGGCGCGGGTTTCCTTCGCAAGCTGCTCGGCCTCGGCCTTTGCCTGGGTCACGATATCTTCGGCTTCTTTCATCGCCTCGCGCTGCTTGCGCTGGTAGGAGGCGAGAAGCTGCTGTGCTTCCTCGCGGAGGCGGCGGGCTTCATCAAGTTCCGCTGCAATGTCGGCGGCGCGCTTGTCGAGCGAGCTGGCAACCGTGCGATGGACCTTGAAATAGCCAAGGATCACGAAGAAGGCGACAAGGCAGGCCAGGATCCAGAATTCGGCTGTGGCGAACATGGGGCTTGTCCTTACGCTATTTCGCTGTCAACAGCGCGCTCGGCAGCGGCACGATCCGCTTCACCGAGGAGCTGGGTGACGATGGCATCCGCAACTTCCACGGAAACGGCGCGGACATTCTGAAGAGCTGCTTCCTTGGTGGCCGCAATCTTCTTTTCCGCATCCGCGATCTTTTCGGCAAGGCGCGCCTCGATGACGACACGCTGCTTTTCTGTTTCCGCGTTCAGCATATCGCGCGTTTCCTGCGCGATGCCCTGTGCCTTGGCACGGGCTTCGGCAAGAGCCGTCTCATAGGCTTCGATGGCCTCATCTGTCTGCCGCTTGAACTGGGCGGCCTGGTCGAGATCATCCGCGATGCGATCGCGGCGCTCTTCCAGCACGCTGGCGATGCGGGGCATCGCCACACGGGACATCAGCAGGTAGAGAGCGATGAAGCTCAATACCAGCCAGACAATCTGGGATTCGAAGGTGGCGGCGTCGAAAGGCGGAAAGCCTCCCGCATGCTCGGCATCCGGGACGTGAATCTCGGCGATAAGCTCGCTGCCGGGCTCCTGGGCCATGGCTTCGGGCATTTTGGTCTCCGGTCGGTCAGGCGGCCTGCCGCCGGTTGCCCCTCAGCGGAACAACCGGCTGGCCGATCTGCGATGGATCAGACGAAGAGCAGGATCAGAGCGACGAGCAGCGAGAAGATGCCCATCGCTTCAGTAACGGCGAAGCCGAAGATTAGACGGGCAAACTGGCCGTCAGCGGCGGAGGGGTTGCGGAGGGCGCCGGCGAGGTAGTTGCCGAAGATGTTGCCCACGCCGATGGCCGCGCCACCCATGCCAAGGCAGGCGATACCGGCGCCGATGAACTTTGCTGCTTCTGCTTCCATGATCAGGTGCTCCTGTTAGGACGTTTGGAGGTTAGGGAACGGCGGGAAGCCGCAACCATTTCGTTAATCGGGGTACTGCGCCCCGCAACCGGCCTAGTGGCCCGGATGCAGCGCGTCGTGAAGATACATGCAGGTCAGAATGGTGAAGACATAGGCCTGAAGAGCGGCAACAAGGAACTCAAGCGCCGTCAGGGCAACGATCATGAAGAGCGGCAGGATCATGCCGACAAAACCGATTGCACCCATTGTCAGGAATGTCAGGACGAAACCCGCGAACACTTTCAGCATGATGTGTCCGGCCAGCATGCTGGCGAAAAGACGGACAGAGTGGCTGATGGGACGCGAGAAATAGGAGATGACCTCAATCGCCACGACGATCGGCAGCACCACGAGGGGAACGCCGCTTGGCACGAAGAGCTTGAGGAAGCGCGGGCCGTGCAGGATGAAGCCTGTCACCGTCACGCCAAGGAACACGGTGATTGCCAGCGCGAACGTAACCGCGATGTGGCTCGTAACCGTGAAGGCATAGGGGAACATGCCGATCATGTTCGCGAAGAAGATGAACATGAAGAGGGTGAAGATGAACGGGAAGAAGCGCATCGCATCTGCGCCTGCATTGTCCCGCACCATATCGGCAACGAATGTGTAGAAGCTCTCGACGACCGACTGCATCCGCCCGGGCACCATGGCACCGGAGCGCATGCCCAGCGTGGTGAAGAGCGTGACCGCAGCCACCGTCACCACCATCCAGAGGCTGGCATTGGTGAAGGAGGCATCAAGGCCGCCAATGTTCAGGGGGATAAGGGGCTGCACAACGAACTGGTGCAGCGGATCGACGGGAAAACCGCCAGCTTGTTCGGCGCCTGTTGCCACGGTATTGCCTAAGCCTCAGTTCTTGTCGCCGGATTTGGGCCCGGCTGTTGCGTCGCCGGGCTGCTGCCCGGATTGATCCTTCTTTGCGTCCGCCGCCGTCGCATTCATGGCCTGCGTGGCGCGAAGCACATTCTTAACGCCCGCTATCGTCCCCAGCCCGGTAAAGACAACCAGGCAGATCGGCAGCGTGCCAAAAAGCCAGTCCAGGAACCAGCCAATGCCGGCCCCCAAGAGCACCCCGGCCACGAGTTCCGAGGAAAGCCTCATAGCAATGCCCATATCGGAGGGCCTGCCTGTCGGCGCTGACCTTTTCCCGTCTGTTTCGGTACCCTTTCGGGCACCACGCGCGGCCGCGATACGGCTTTCCAGAAGATCAAGTTCTCTCTTCCGGGATGCCTCTTCGCCGTCGGCAGGGATGCCAGCTTCCTCGTTTCGTGCCAAAGCGGAGCCTCGCCGTCAGAAAACACTCTTTCGGAGCCCCGCCCCAGACCGAAGCCGCGCGCACCCTACTGGCAGGGTCATACGCTGTCAAGAACCGCCAGAGGCCGCGTAAGTTGTTGATACGACAGTGATTTTAAGCTGCCTTCGCGCCTGCGGCAATCGGCCTCGCCGGAACACTCTTTTGAGTCTCTTTCTGTCATGAAAAAGGCCCCCGAAACTGGAGGCCTTTCCCCTGCGTAAGAGGGTGGTGCGAAGCCCTCAGGAGGCCTCGCGCAGCGTCTCGGCGGTGTCGAGATTGACGGAAACAAGGGTCGAGACACCGCGCTCCTGCATGGTGACGCCGAAAAGGCGATTCATGCGAGCCATTGTGAGTGCGTGGTGGGTAATGATGAGGAAGCGCGTATCGGTGGTCCGGGTCATTTCGTCCATCAGATCGCAGAAACGCTCCACATTGGCGTCGTCCAGCGGCGCGTCCACTTCGTCCAGCACACAGATGGGCGAGGGATTCGTGAGAAACACCGCAAAAATCAACGACATGGCCGTCAGCGCCTGCTCGCCGCCCGAAAGAAGCGACATGACCTGAAGCCGCTTGCCCGGCGGGCGGGCCATGATTTCAAGGCCGGCTTCCAGCGGGTCATCCGATTCGGTGAGCTTCAGATGGGCCTCGCCGCCGCCAAAGAGATGGGTGAAGAGCCGCGAGAAATTCGCATTCACCTTCTCGAAGGCTTCGAGCATGCGCTCGCGGCCTTCGCGGTTGAGGCTGCCAATGCCCTGACGCAGCTTGGCGATGGCGCTGACAAGGTCCTCGCGCTCCGCCGTCATGGTTTCAAGCTGCTCGGTCAGTTCGCGTGATTCTTCCTCGGCGCGCAGGTTCACGCCACCAAGGCTCTCGCGCTCGCGCTTCAGCCGCTCAAGCTTCGCGTCAATCTGGTCGAGATCGGGAAGCGCGGCGCCTTCCTCGAGATTGGCCTGCTTGAGCGCTGCTTCCGGCTCGCATTCGAGCACTTCGCGGATACGCTCTTCGGATTCGGCCACACGCTCCCGCGCGCCGGTAACGAGGCCGTCGATGCGGGCGCGTTCCTCGCGCGTCTCGCCAAGCTGATGCTGGACTTCCTTTGCGTGCTTTACGGCTTCGGAAAGATGCTTCTCGGCGGTGGCGAGTTCGTCCGCCATCTGGCTGCGCGCCGTTTCGGCCTCCGAGATATAGGTGAGAAGCGCGCGGCGCTTTTCTTCGATCTCGGCGGGGACACCTTCCAGCGTCTGGAGTTCGGCTTCGGCTTCCGCCTTGCGTTCTTCAAGCGTTGCGATCTGGCGCTCGGCATTGGTGGCGCGAAGCTGCCAGGCGTCACGCTCCTGCGCGATGGCCGCGAGACGGCGACCACGCTGCTCTGCCTCGCGGCGCAGCCCTTCATATTCGGCGCGGGCTTCGGAGAGGGCGACGCGAAGTGCTGCCACACGATCACGCAGTTCATCGGCTTTCGCGCGCGGTTCGGCATCGGGCTTCAGATTCTGAAGGGCGATCTCTGCTTCCTCGAGCGTGCGGGCTGCTTCAACCTTGTCGCCCGAAAGACGATCATTTGCTTCGGCGAGGGCAGCAAGACGCGAAAGCTGCGCGGAAGCCGCGCGCTCTGCAGCGGCCAGCGCATCGCGGATGCGGTTCTGCGCGCCCTGCGCTTCACGCAGCGCGGCACGGCGCGCCTGTTCTTCCTGCGCGGCCTGTTCGGAAGCGACATGCGCCGCATCGAATGCGGCTCGTGCTTCTGCTGCACGCGCGCGAGCAGCCGCCAGCTCTTCTTCGAGGTCGGCAAGACGGTTGCGCTGTTCGAGGCGACGGGCAGAAGCGGTCGGCGCATCCGCGGCGGCAGTGTAGCCGTCCCAGCGCCAGAGCGCGCCTTCTTTGGTGACGAGCCGCTGGCCGGGTTTCAACTGCGCCTGCAAGCGCGCGCCTTCTTCCGCCGATACGACAATGCCGATCTGCGAGAGGCGCCGCGCGAGCGAAGCCGGACCCTTCACGAAGAAGGAAAGCGGCGTCACGCCTTCGGGCAGGGCAGGGGCGGGATCGAAAGCGGGAAGCGTATCCCAGTGGATCGGTGCCGCCTGATCTTCCGGCACGGCGAGATCATCGCCGAGTGCGGCGCCAAGTGCCGTCTCATAGCCATGCTCGGCCTTGATGGCGTCGATCACCGGCGGCCAGAGATCGCTTTCATCAACGGCGAGAAGATCGGCAAGGGTCTTTGCTTCTGCTGCAAGGTCACCTGCCGCACGCTCTGCCATCTGCATCGGCTCGCGCGCGGCCTTCTCAGCTTCCTGCGCATTGCGGCGGGCTTCTTCCGCTTCAAGCGCAAGACGCTCCGCTTCCACGACACGCGCTACCGCCTCGTCGAGCTCAGCGGATTGCAGCGCAATCTGCGCCTTCTTTTCTTCCGCGTCGGAAAGCGTTTCACGCTCGCGCGCGATATCAGCAAGCTGACGCTCCAGCCGCTCGATGCGCTGGCGACCGGCTTCAATATTGCGCACGAGGCTCGTGCGCTCGGCAGCCAGCGCCGCAATTTCCTGATTGAGCTGGTCGAGTTCGCTTTCGGTCGTCTCGAGTGTCTGGCGCGTTTCTTCAACGCGCTTTGCGGCATTCTCCTGCGCTTCGGTCTGCCCTTCCTGTGCGGCGGTCAGTTCCTGCGCTTCCGTTTCGAGCCGCGCCATCGCGCCGCGCGTATCCTCGATGGAAGCGCGCTCGCGGGTAAGGTCATGGCCGATCTGCTCAAGCCGGGCGGTGAGCCGCGCCGCCTGTTCCTTCGCGCGTGCTTCTTCGGCGTCGAGATTTTCGCGCTCAACGGTGAGGCGGTGGAGGCGCGCTGCCGCTTCTGCTTCCTTCTCGCGGAGCGGCGGAAGGCGGTCTGCGGCTTCCGCTTCAATGGTCGTTGCGGCGGCTGCTTCGCGCGTCAGTTCCGCAACACGCTGATCGGTTTCGACGAGCTTTTCTTCCGACTGTTTCAGCGAGGCTGTCGCATGTTCCCAGCGCAGATGGAGAAGGATCGCTTCCGTCTCACGGATCTGGCCGGAAAGATTGCGATAGCGCACCGCCTGCCGCGCCTGCCGCTTGAGGCTCGCAAGCTGGGATTCAACCTGCGCCACCACGTCATCAAGACGGGTGAGGTTTGTTTCGGCCGCCCGCAGGCGAAGCTCCGCCTCATGGCGGCGCGTATAAAGCCCGGTAATGCCCGCAGCTTCTTCCAGAATGCGACGGCGATTGATCGGCTTTGACGAGATGAGCTGCGCAATCTGCCCCTGGCGCACAAGGGCAGGGGAGTGGGCGCCGGTCGAGGCATCGGCAAAGAGAAGCTGCACGTCGCGCGCGCGCACTTCGCGGCCATTGATACGATAGGTCGAGCCCTGATCGCGCTCGATCTTGCGCGATACCTCGATCACATCGAACTCATTATAGGCGGCAGGAGCAGAGCGGTCGCTATTGTCGATATAGAGAACGACTTCCGCATGGTTGCGCGCAGGCCGCCCGCTCGTACCGGCGAAGATCACGTCTTCCATGCCGGAGCCACGCATATTCTTGAACGAATTTTCGCCCATGACCCAGCGCATGGCTTCAAGCAGGTTCGACTTGCCGCACCCGTTGGGGCCGACAATGCCTGTCAGACCCGGCTCGATGATGAGATCGGTCGGATCAACGAAGGATTTGAAACCGGAAAGCCGGAGGCGATTGAACTTCACTGTCTTTCTCGATCTTCTGTGGCGCGCGGAAAAGCCTGCGCGGGCACGGGGTTATTCCTGTTCGTCGGCCTGATCGGGGGCGGCAGCGGGGCTGCTCGCGGCGCGGCCAAGCGCCTTGGTAACGAGGGGCTCAAATTCGCTCCACGACAGCGCGCCTTCTACCTTCTCACCATTGATGAAGAAGGTCGGTGTCGAGCGGATGCCGAATTCCTTTGCGCCCCTGGTCGCCACGTCCTTCACGTGGTTGAAGATGCGCTCATCCTTCATGCACTGGTCGAAGCGCTCTTCGGAAAAGCCGCCCTGCCGTGCAATGGCTTTCAGGTCCTCCATCGGCGTCTGGGTGAAGGCCCATTCCGGCTGCTTGGCAAAAAGCGTATCCACAAAGCCGAAATAGCGCTCCGGCCCCGCGCAATGCGAGAGCATGAAGCCTGCCGTGGCGATCGGGTCATAGGGGAAGTCGCGCAGGATGTAATAGACCTTGCCCGTCTCAATGTAATTCTTTTCCAGATGCGGGTAGGTGTTGTTGGCGAAGCTCGCGCAATGGTTGCAGGTGAGCGAGGCATACTCGATCACGATCACGGGCGCATTCGGGTCGCCCTTCGCCATGTCGCCCAGCGGCCCCGGCACGAGAAGGTCGCGCTCAAAGGCAGTACCGGGTACCCGGCCCCCCTCCGTCGCGCGCCCATTGGAGCCAAGAAACAGATAGGCAATGACGCCCAGAACAGCGACGAGAACGACGGCAGCGCCAGCAATGATAGCTTTATGTTGATTCACGGGAGCAGGTTCCTACCAGATGTTGGGGTATTATGGCGGTGATGGGCACGCCCCTCAACCAAACCTTTCTGTTGCCTTGGACCGAGAATCGGGACTCACAAGGTGGAACGGCAGTCGGCCCCTCAGAGGTGCGGGCGGCCGCCCTTCTTTCCGCCGGCAGAGCCGATAACCCGCTCGCCCAGCTTTTCCAGCGCCTCTTTAAGCCCCGGCTCGTCGATTTTCTCGAGTTCCTGAGCCAGTTCCGCGCGTTCCTCCGCCGCAAGCGGCCGGATCTTGCGGAAACGGGGTCTCTTTTTCAGGGGCAGCGGCCCCTGCGTGATCTTGAGGCGCTCTACCGCGCCATATCCGTAATAGGCGTTGATCCGCTCGATGATCTGCGGTTCCAGATGGCGGATTTCGAGGGCAACCGGCCCGTCCACACGGATGCTGAGAACGGCGCCGCTGCGCGTCCCGCGATTGTCGCTCGCCGTTCCGCGCGAAAAGGTGAGCTTTTCCGGCGCCGAGAACTCCGCCAGCCCTTCGCCCACAATTTCCGTCCAATGGGCAAGAATATGGGCTTCATGAAAGCCGCGCCTGGCAAAGGCTGTGCGCGCAACCTCCAGCACCCGCGCGCCGATGGGCGGCAGGCGGTGGCGCATGGGCGCGACAGGGCGGGCATACTGGCTCATGCCCCATTGTGACTCGGAAAGCGGAGAGAATCGAGTAGCGCCCTACAGGAAGCGGGGAATGCCGGAACAGGCCGCTTTTCGGCGCCTCATTGACGAGGGCGGCACTTCCGGCCATCTCTGACAGCATGATCGAAGGGCAAACCCGGCATTACGACAAGGCATCTGCCGCGCCGCAGCTTCTGCGCTGGTATGACATTCATGCCCGCCACCTGCCCTGGCGCGCCCGAAAGGGCGAGAGGGCCGACCCCTATGCCGTCTGGCTCTCCGAAATCATGTTGCAGCAGACGACCGTTGCTACGGTCGGGCCTTATTTCGTGCGCTTTCTGGCGCGCTGGCCGCGCGTGGAGGCGCTGGCCGCTGCGCCGCAGGAAGAGGTGATGAAGGAATGGGCGGGGCTTGGCTATTACAGCCGCGCGCGCAACCTTCACGCCTGTGCGAAGGTTATTTCATCCGACTACGGAGGAAAATTTCCCGATACGGTGGAAGCACTTTCCACACTGCCGGGGATTGGCCCCTATACGGCCGCCGCCATTGCCGCCATTGCCTTTGGCAAGAGCGCGACGGTGGTAGACGGCAATGTGGAGCGCGTTGTAGCGCGGCTGTTCGATCTCCGCGATCCGCTGCCGGCTGTGAAGCCGCAAATCCGCGAGAAGGCTGCAATACTGACGCCGCAAAAGCGCCCCGGCGATTTCGCGCAGGCGATGATGGATCTCGGGGCAACCCTCTGCACGCCGCAGAAACCAGCCTGCAATCGCTGTCCGCTTGAAAATATCTGCGATGCAAGGGCGGCGGGCACGGCGGCGCTGCTGCCGGCGCGCGCGCCGAAAAAGCCGAAGCCCGTGCGGCGCGGCACCTGCTTCTGGCTCACGCGCGGCGATGAAGTCTGGCTTCGCCGCCGTCCGCAGAAGGGGCTGCTTGGTGGTATGATGGAAGTGCCGGGTTCACCTTGGGATAGCCGCGCCGCAGAAGATGATGAGCACGGGCCCGACCACGCGCCGGTAGAGGCGGCATGGAAGCGTGTGCCGGGCGTAGTCCGGCACACATTCACGCATTTCCATCTGGAGCTTGCCGTCTATACGGGCACGACACGCCGCAAGCTCGTGCCGGGTGAGGGCGAATGGGTGCCGCTTGAAAAGCTCGCAGGCGAGGCGCTTCCAACCGTCATGCGCAAGGTGGCCGCGCATGCCATGCCGGAAGCTGGCCCGCTTTTCGCGAAACGCTGACGCGGCTACGCTTGCCCCATTTCTGCGCGCACTTTCTGGCGCAGAATGTCGATGGGCTTCAGCTTCCCGTCTGTCTTGAAGTGCCAGAACGTCCAGCCATTGCAGGCTTCGAGCCCCTGCACATGCGCGCCGATCTTGTGGATCGAGCCGGTGGCATCGCGGCAGACGATGGAACCATCGGCGCGGACGCGGGCCGCGTGGCGGCGCTGCGGATCGGTGAGCACCGTGCCCGGCTCCAGCAAGCCGCGCTCGACAATGGTGCCGAAGGGGATACGCGGCTCCGCCTTTTTGGAGACAGTGACTTTCAGGTCTTCTGCGTCGCCCGCCTTCACCTGCCGGATGCGCTCACGCGCAACCTTGATGTAGCGCTCCTCACGCTCGATACCGATGAACTTGCGGCCAAGCTTCTTGGCGACAGCGCCTGTCGTGCCCGTGCCGAAGAAGGGGTCGAGCACCACGTCACCCGGATTGGATGTCGCAAGCAGTACGCGATGGAGAAGGGCTTCCGGCTTCTGTGTCGGATGGGCCTTGCTGCCATCATCGCCCTTCAGCCGCTCGCTGCCTGTGCAGATCGGCAGCGTCCAGTCAGAGCGCATCTGCAGATCATCATTGAGCGCCTTCATGGCGTCATAGTTGAAGGTGTATTTCTGATCCGCGCTGCGCGTTGCCCAGATCATGGTTTCATGGGCATTGGTGAAGCGCGTGCCGCGGAAATTCGGCATCGGGTTGGTCTTGCGCCAGATTACGTCATTCATGATCCAGAAGCCGAGATCCTGAAGCGTGGCGCCCACGCGGAAGATGTTGTGATAGGAGCCGATCACCCAGATCGCGCCCGTATCCTTGAGCACGCGCCGCGCCGCTGTCATCCAGGCGCGGGTGAAGGCGTCATATTCGGCAAAGCTCGCAAACTTGTCCCAGTCATCATCCACCGCATCAACGCGGGACTGGTCCGGTCGGGTGAGGCCGCCGCCAAGCTGGAGGTTGTAGGGCGGGTCCGCGAAGATGAGATCCACCGACTTCTCGGGAAGCGCATTCATCGCCTCGACGCAGTCACCCTGAATGATGATTTCCGCCGGATTGGTTTTAGCGGTGCCAGACTTCTCTACGACACGAACCACTGTTCTCAGCCCCTCTTGAATAACAGGCGGGGATCATGAGTCAGAGGCGATTCGGGGTCAATACCTCTTTTGAATCAAGAGGTTAAAGGATTCTTCTCATACCACATCGAGTCCCTCTGCGACGACGGGACTCAACATGTTGCGTATGGGCGCAAAACTCCGGCGGTGGATTTCGCAAGGTCCGAGGCGGGAAAGCGCATCAAGATGCGCCGCAGTGCCATAACCCATATGCCGTTCGAATCCGTATCCGGGATGGGCAATGGCTGCATCGATCATCATCCGGTCGCGTGTGACCTTGGCGGCGATGGAGGCGGCTGCGATGGAAAGCGAGCGTGCATCGCCGCCCACAATGGTGAGCGAGGCGCAGGAAAGCGACTTCGGCTTGCGGTTTCCATCAATGAGGGCAAGCTGCGGTGCGCGCGGCAAGGCGGCAACCGCGCGTTCCATCGCAAGAAAGGTCGCCTGCAATATGTTGATCCGGTCGATCTCCTCGACGGTTGCGATCCCGACCCCTATCTCGGCGCAGGTCTGAAGTGCGGCAAAGAGCTTCTCCCGGCGTGGGGCGTCGAGTTTCTTGGAATCATTGAGCCCTTCGGGAATGCAGACGGGATCAAGAATGACAGCGGCTGCAACCACCGGCCCTGCCAGCGGCCCGCGCCCCGCCTCATCGACACCGCATATCAGGCGCGCTGGCGTGCCATGCTCTGTCTCGAATGCGAAATCGGGCGTCTTTCTTCTCTCCAGCATGGCCGGGAGTGTGCCCCGAGTCTGATGCGGAAACCAGACGGAAGCAGAATGTCTGTGAAGAAGTGTCGGCTCCGACTTTCGCCAGGATGTAAACGAAGTAGCTCACCCGCTAAAGCAGCTCCAGTTGCTTGCCCTGCCCCGGCACGCGGAATTGTGAGCAGTCGAGTGGCGTGTGGTTGCGGCCGAGGCCGAGTTTCCGTGTCGCGATTTCGAAGCGACGGGCGATCTGCCAGGCATAGGGGCCGGTGCCGGACTGGCGCTCGGCCCATTTCGCATCGTAATCCTTACCACAGCGCATCTGACGGATGAGCGACATCACATGAGTGGCCTTGTCAGGCACGTTCTCATTCAGCCATTCGACGAAAATATCCCGGATCTCGAGGGGCAGGCGAAGGATGACATAATTGGCATCCGTCGCGCCCGCATAGGCGATGCCGGTAAGCAGCTTCTCGATCTCCATGTCGTTCAGCGCGGGGATGATGGGCGCAATCATCGCCCCGGTCGGAATACCGGCGTCGGAGAGAAGCCGGATCGCCTCCATCCGCCGCGTGGGTGTTGAGGCACGCGGCTCCAGGGCACGAGCGAGCTTCGCATCAAGCGTTGTCACGGAAAGCGCGACGCGAACGAGATTACGCCGCGCCAGCGATGAGAGAATGTCGATATCGCGCACGATCCGCGCGGACTTGGTGAGGATCGTGACGGGGTGACTATAGGCGGACAGCACTTCAAGCAGGCTCCGCGTGATGCGATAGCGCTGCTCGATCGGTTGATAGGGATCTGTATTCGTGCCCATGGCAATAGGCGCGGGCCTGTAGCCGGGTCTTGCAAGCTCCTTTTCAAGAAGCTGCGCCGCATTGGGCTTGGCGAAGAGCTTGCTTTCGAAATCAAGCCCCGGCGAGAGCCCCATATAGGCATGGCTCGGACGCGCAAAGCAGTAGGTGCAGCCATGCTCGCAACCGCGATAGGCATTCACCGAACGGTCGAAAGGAATGTCGGGCGAGCTGTTGCGCGTGATGATGGTGCGCGCAGTCTCTTCTGTCACCTGCGTCTTGAGCGGAGGCAGGGCGTCGAGATTGTCCCAGCCATCATCAACCAGTTCACGCGTTTGCGGCTCATAGCGGCCACTTCTGTTGGTCAGCGCGCCCCGGCCACGGCGGCCGCTCTCGGGCAGAAGAGGCTCGCGGACGCTCGGGGGTACGAGGGCCGCCCCGCGGGCAACGGGGCGAGGGTCCGGGAGCCCGTGCGACCGCTTGGCCGCGCGGGAGCCAACCGGGGAATTGGCGTGGGGCGCGGGGTGGCCGGGGGGCGCTGTTTCACGACTCGTCGTCATGAAAGGGAGTATAGCCGATGATGAGAACATAACAAGAACATTTCTGTTCTTCCACCGCGATTGGCGGCGGCGTGTGGATCGTTATTATGCGAGCCATGTTGAGCGTCATCATTCCGACCCTGAATGCAGGGGAAACCCTCACACGCACATTGGCACCTCTGGTGCCGGGCGCGGTGAAAGGGCTTGTGCGCGAGGTGATCGTGGTCGATGGCGGCTCCACCGATGGAACGCTGGAGATCGTCGAATCGACTGGCGCAAAACTCATCCGCGCGCCGAAGGGGCGCGGCCGGCAGCTGGCGGCAGGCGCAAAGGCAGCGCGAAGCAACTGGCTGCTTTTCCTCCATGCCGACACCGTGCTCGAGGAAAGCTGGATCAGCGAGATCCAGATATTTTTCGAGCAGGTCGAAAGCGGGCGCTTCCGGGACGGGGAGATGGCCGCCGCCTTCCGCTTTGCGCTGGATGACTTTTCGGGCCGGGCGCGGCTGATCGAGCGCATGGTGGCGCTGCGCTGCGCACTCTTTCGTCTGCCCTATGGCGATCAAGGGTTGATCGTGCATCGCAGGCTTTATGAAAAGGTAGGCGGCTTCCGCGACCTGCCGCTGATGGAAGATGTGGATCTCGTGCGGCGTATTCCGCGTCGCCGCCTTCTCATGTTCCGTAGCCAGGCGGTGACAAGCCCCGCGCGTTACATCCGCGATGGCTTCCTTGCGCGTTCGCTGCGCAACCTGACATGCCTCGCGCTTTATTATTTGCGTGTGCCGCCGCGCATCATTGCGCGGGTCTATGGCTGAAATCCGCCGCGCCTTCATGCCTCTTCATCCCCAGCTCGTTATCATGGCGAAACAGCCGCTGATCGGCCGCGCGAAGACACGTCTCGCGCGCGATATCGGCGCGGTGGAGGCGCTGCGCTTCGTGCGCGTTACGGGCGACACACTTCTGCGCCGTGTCGCGCGCAATCCGCGATGGCGCACGCTCGTCGCCGTCACGCCGGACAGTGCTTGCGCGGAAAAGGGCTTCTGGCCGGCGGATATTCCGCGCATCGCGCAAGGCGCGGGTGATCTTGGCGCGCGCATGGGCCGCCTCTTCAGAACGCTGCCGCAAGGCCCGGTCCTCATTATCGGTTCCGATATCCCGGACATCACGAGACGCCATATCGCCGAAGGCTTTACGGCACTCCGCGCGCATGACACGGTGCTTGGCCCGGCAGAGGATGGCGGCTATTGGCTCATCGGCATGAAGCGCCGTCCGCGCATCGTTGATATTTTTGAGGGCGTGCGCTGGTCGAGTGAACATGCAATGGAAGACACGATGAGAAACATCACGGCGCGGGGCATGAGCTGCGCCCTGCTCGATACGCTCGCCGATATCGACACAGGCGCGGACCTTGCCGCATGGCGGGGGCGGGCATGAGCGATCTTGATCCCTTCAAGGTCTTTCTCGATCTGCAACTCGCCCTGCCGCGCAACGGGCCAGGAAGTCGCGCGGCAACGGAGGCCACCTTCGCGCTTTTGCCGCCGCTCCCCGCATCGCCGGATTGCCTCGATATTGGCGCGGGGCAGGGCGCATCAACTTTCGATCTGCTCCGCCTCACCAATGGCCGCGTTACGGCAGTCGATCTCTATGAGCCTTTTCTGGAAAGGCTTTATGAGCGCGCGGAGCGGGAAGGCAGCAGCGATGAACGGCTGATCATCAAGCGCGCCGATATGGAGGCGCTGCCTTTCCATGAAGGCGAGTTCGATCTCATCTGGTCGGAAGGCGCAATCTACATCGCAGGCTTTGCGCGCGGGGTGAAGCTCTGGCGGCGCTTTCTGAAAGCCGGTGGCTGCGTTGCCGTTTCGGAATGTAGCTGGCTGACAGACAATCCGTCGGATGAGGTGCGCGACTTCTGGGATGAAGCCTATCCGGGCATGAGTGCGATCGGGGACAATATCGCGGCGGCGGAGCGCGCCGGGTATGAAGTGCTCGGCACGCATGTGTTTGGTGAGGAAGATTGGTGGGCGGAATATTATCGCCCGATGCGTGCGCGGATCGCAGAGATGCGTGACACCTACGGCGATGAGGCGGAAGCTGTGCTTCGAGACGCAGAGGCCGAGATTGCTCTTTTTGAGAACAATCCCGGCCAGTATTCCTACGTCTTTTATGTATTGCGGCGGAAGGACTAGTTCTTCGCCCTGAGCGCGTCGCGAATTTCTTCCAGAAGCACTTCCTGCCGGGGCGGTGCCGCCGGGGCCGGCTCTTCACCCTTCGCAATACGCGCGCGCAGCGCATTCATCTGCTTGATGACGAGGAACAGCGCGAAGGCCACGATGGTGAACTGGATCACCGCATTGATGAAGCGGCCATAGGCGATGACGGGGATGCCGGCTTCCTTCGCCGCGTCAACCGTGGCCGGACCGTTTTCCGCAAGGGTCAGCGCAATGAAGTACTGGCTAAAATCGACACCGCCCATCAATGCGCCAATGGGCGGCATGAGCACGTCGTTCACAAGCGATTGAACGATGGTCGTGAAGGCGGCACCGATAATGATACCGACCGCCATGTCGAGCACATTGCCCTTCAGGGCAAATTCGCGAAATTCCTTGAACATTCCTGGCTCTCCAGCCTCGTTGATTCCCACCCGGATCAAGGGTGCCGCGAGTGCGGGAGAGGCACAACGGGAAAAACGCTTTTACTTCCGTTGTTTGTATTCCTGAATCTGCGGAAGGATCTCGACGAAATTGCAGGGCCGGAAGCGATTGTCGAGCTGGTGAACCAGAATTTCATCCCAGCCATCCTTGCAGGCATTTGGCGAGCCGGGCAGCGCAAAGAGCAGCGTGCCGCCCGCAATGCCGGCTGTGGCGCGAGACTGAATTGTCGAGGTGCCGATCTTTTCAAAGGAAACGCGATGAAAGATGGCGGAGAAACCGTCAATTTCCTTGTCATAGACGGAGCGGAAAGCCTCCGGCGTCACGTCGCGGCCCGTAAGCCCCGTGCCACCGGTGGAAATCACCACATCGACTGAACTGTCGGCGATCCATGTCATGAGCGCGCCGCGAATATGCACAATGTCATCGGGAACAATGCGCCGCGCGGCAACGCTGTGCCCCGCCGCTTTGATCCGCTCGACCAGGACATCGCCCGATTTGTCATTCTCGAAGGTGCGCGTGTCGGAAACGGTGAGCACGGCAATTCTGACAGGAATGAAGTCGCGGGTGGTGTCGATCTCGGACATAGGGAGCCTTTCGTTTGGGGAACGGGTCCATATAACCGAAAAGAACCGCCCTGTCGCGGCGTAACGCGTTCTAGCGCGTAACCCCCTGATAAAGCGGCCATGTGCCTGCCGCCGTTGCATCCAGCGAACCGACCGGCTGGCCAAGGCGTTCGCTGTAAATCCAGTAATTTGTGACGACACGCTCGATATAGCCGCGCGTTTCCGCCGCCGGGATGCTTTCGATGAAAAGGAAGGGATCGCCCCGGAAATCCATGCTGGCGAGCCAGCGGGAAAGATTGCCCGGCCCGCCATTATAGGCCGTGGTGAGCATGAAGAGATTGCCGTATGGCTCACCGGAATGCATCAGCTGCTCGATATACTCCTGCCCGAGCGTGATGTTGAAGGTGGGATCAAGCAGCTTGTCGCGATTGCCGCCCGCAAGCGACTGGTCGCGCGTGAGGTGGCTCGCTGTCGCAGGCATGATCTGCATCAGCCCGCGCGCTCCTGCCCATGAGGTTGCGTCGGGAAGGAACTTGCTCTCCTGCCGCATGAAGGCGAGCAGCAAGGCGCGGTCCACCTTGTAGCCATTGCTGGGCTTGTAGTCGGCAAGCGGGAACAGGCCTGCATTGAGAATGATGCCGCCGCCGCGCGTGGTGCCGAGTGCGGGAAGATGCGCCGTATTTGCGACCTGCAGCTGCACGGAGGGAAGTTCATAGGCCGCCGCAAGCGCGATCAGAGCCTGATCGAGTGACGGATCAATGAGCGCATGGGCGCGCAGCAATTCCTCGCGCGCGAGATCCTGGCGCCCCGTCTGCATCAGCGCCACGCCACGCGCAATGGCGGGTGTTTCGGTGAGGGCGCGGAACGAGGCTTCATCAAGCCGTGGTTCAATCCAGTCGATCTTCAGTTCGCGGCCCAGCTGGCGTGTCGCAAGAATGCCGTAGAAGGTGGCGCCGGTGCTCGCAGCGAGTTCCAGCATCGGCGCGACTTTTTCAGGCTCGCCATTCGCAAGGAAGGCGCGTGCCGCCCAGAAACCGCCTGCAGATTTCGTCCAGGGTGAAACGCTGGAAGATTTGCTGAGCCGTTCAAAATGGCGCGCCGCGCTTGCATGATTTTCCATGCGCCATGCCGCAAGACCCGCATACCAGTCGGCCAGCGGCACCTCGCGCATATGCGCTGACAGGATTTCCGTTGCGAGCCGATAGGCTTTCTCGTCCTGCCCTTCGAGGAAATAGGAAGCGAGAATGCGCTCGCGCACCTTGTCGAATTCGGCACCGCTCAACTGGTTGCGGGCATTCTTGCGGCGCAGATAGGCTTCGGCCTGTGTGGCGCTTTCGGTGCGCAGCATCCGGCGCACCTCGGCATCGAACTCCTTGAAGCGCGGCGACGATACTTCGCTGACGCCATCATCAACGGCATAGGTGGAATGGACCGGCTGTCGCCAGCGGCGCGGCTGCGGCTTGTCGGGCAGGGCGGCAGAAGCCGGGCGCTTGCGCATGGCGAGCTTGTAGATATCCGCCGCGCCCGGATGGTCATTATATTGCGCGAGCCAGTCTTTCAGCTCGGCGTACCGGGTCGTGTAGTGCGGACCCATATATTTGATGTAGAGCACATGGCCCATGAGCCGCTTGTCGCGGATTTGGGCGGTGAGCTTGTCTGCTTCCGCAAAACGCCCGCGCTCCATCGCTGTGAAGAGCTTGCGATAGGCTTCGCGGTCGGCACCGCTCAATATTTCGGGGCTCCAGATGCGCGTTGCGCGCTGGCCGCCTGCATCCGCAACGAGCACTTCGCGCCGGGGCATATCGGCATTCGCCGGAGCGCCGGATGTGAAAAACAGCGCGGCTGCCATGGCAACCGCACAAACAGCCCGGCCCGCCGCACGCGCGGCGAAAGGATGAAATGCCCCCCGTTTCATGGGGGCATCTTACCGCGTGAGCCAGACTGAACAAGCTCGCAAGGGTTGAATCGTGCCGAAAATGGACGGAATGGTTAACCCTGAAGGCGGGCCTTGAGAGAGAGCAGATCGCGCCAGGCGAACCGCTTTTGTGCAGGCTGCCGCAACAGATAGGCAGGGTGGAGCGTGGGAAGGGCGGGCACCTCGCGGTCGCCCACCTTGATGCTCGCCCATTTGCCCCGGAGCCGCATGATGCCTGTATCCGTGTGCAGCATCTGCTTTGCCGAAACGCCGCCCAGCAGCACGACAATATCGGGGTTCACCAGTTCCACATGCCGCTCCACAAAGGGCATGCAGACCGCATGTTCGGCCGGTGTCGGCGTGCGGTTGCCCGGCGGGCGCCAGGGCAGCGTGTTGATGATATAGACGGAACTTCGATCAAGCCCGATCGAGGCAAGCATCCTGTCGAGCAACTGGCCCGCACGGCCCACAAAGGGCAGGCCCCGCAAATCCTCGTCCCGCCCCGGCGCTTCGCCGATCATCATGAGGCGCGCCTGCGGGTTGCCGTCGGCAAAGACGAGATTCTTCGCCGTATAGCGGAGCGGGCATCCCTCAAAAGTAGCAAGCGCCTCTCTCAATTCATCAAGTGTGGTGCAGCGCGCGGCAATCTCGCGCGCACTTTCGGCGGCCTGCGCATCCTCAAGCGGAATGGAACTGGGCGCGGCAGCGTGGGCGGGCGGGGAAAGCTCGCGGCGCGGTTCCGGTCTTGCCTCGCGGGCCTGCGGCGGTGCCTCGCGCGGCACGGAGGCCGGGACAGTGTCGCTGAGCGCATAGCGGTTCACCGGTTCATCGCCCAGCGCATCGCTCACGCCTGCCTCGACATAGAAGGCAAGCAGCGCCGCCGCCTCTTCAGGCGACAAGTTCGGCTGTTCGTTGTTGAACGGGCTCATGCGAAAAGACGGTCCTGGACTTGTAAGGGCGGCTTTCCCCAAGCGGGAACGCCGCGAAAAGTGATCCTACACGGGTTTCGTCAGCCAGGGTGGCGTGTTAGTTGAGAATAACACGCAACTAGTGCTTATGTGCTTCTGGTGCCTCAATATATTGACCATCAGGAGCAATCGCACCATAACGGAGCCGGGTTTCTGCGGCAGTCCGGAGAGTTCATGCCGGACAAGGGAGATAAATGATGAGCGAGGCAGCGGTCGAACGCGAATATATGGAATATGACGTCGTGATCGTTGGCGGCGGGCCTGCGGGTCTTGCGTCTGCCATCCGCTTGCGTCAGCTCGCGGCCGAACAGGATTTCGACATCTCCGTCTGCGTGATCGAGAAGGGCTCCGAAATTGGCGCCCATATTCTCTCGGGCGCGGTGATCGATCCGATCGGCCTCGACACCCTTATTCCGGACTGGCGCGAAAAGGGGGCGCCGGTGGAAACGGAAGTGACGGCCGACCATTTCCTCTTCCTCGGCCCGGCCGGCTCACTGCGCATTCCCAATGCGCTTTTCCCGCCGCTCATGAACAACCACGGCAACTATATTGTCAGCCTTGGCAATCTCTGCCGCTGGCTTGCCGAACAGGCAGAAGCGCTTGGCGTTGAAATCTATCCGGGCTTCGCTGGTGCCGAAGTGCTTTATGACGAGGCGGGTGCGGTGCGCGGCGTCGTCACCGGCGATATGGGCGTTGGCAAGGATGGCGAGCCGAAGGACAGCTACACGCCGGGCATGGAACTGCGCGGCAAGTACACGCTTTTCGCTGAAGGCGTGCGCGGTTCGCTCTCCAAGGAACTGATCCGCAAGTTCAAGCTCGACGAGGGCCGCGATCCGCAGAAATTCGGCATCGGCCTCAAGGAGCTTTGGGAAGTCGATCCCGCCAAGCACCGTAAGGGGCTTGTGCAGCACACAATGGGTTGGCCGCTCGACAATTCGACCGGCGGCGGTTCATTCCTCTATCACTTCGGCGACAACCTCGTTGCCGTGGGCTTCGTGGTTCACCTGAACTACAAGAACCCCTATCTCTCGCCCTTCGACGAGTTCCAGCGCTTCAAGCACCATCCGGCGATTGCGGACACTTTTGTGGGCGGCAAGCGCATTTCCTATGGCGCGCGCGCCATCACGGAAGGCGGTTTCCAGTCCGTGCCCAAGCTCATTTTCCCCGGCGGTGCGCTGATCGGCTGTTCGGCGGGATTCGTCAATGTGCCGCGCATCAAGGGCAGCCATAACGCGATCCTCACCGGCATCATGGGTGCGGAAGCCGCCTTCGAAGCCGTGAAGGATGGCCGTCAGGGCGATGAGCTTTCCGCCTATGCGGAAGCCTATGAAAAGAGCCCGGTCTATAAGGACCTGAAGCGCGTCCGCAACGTGAAGCCGCTCTGGACGCGGTTCGGCACCTTCCTCGGCATCGGCCTTGGCGCTGTCGATATGTGGATGAACAATCTCGGCATCGGCCTGCCCTTCACGCTGAAGCACGGCAAGGCGGACTTTGAGTCGATCAAGGAAGCCAAGGACTGCACGCCGATTGCCTATCCGAAGCCCGATGGCAAGATTTCCTTCGACAAGCTTTCCTCCGTGTTCCTCTCTGCGACGAACCATGAGGAAGATCAGCCTGTCCATCTGAAGCTGAAGGACCCGGCGATTCCGATTGCCTACAACCTGCCGAAATATGCCGAGCCCGCGCAGCGCTATTGCCCGGCCGGTGTGTACGAGGTTGTGCGCGACGCCGATGGATCCAACCCCCGCTTCCAGATCAATGCGCAGAACTGCGTCCACTGCAAAACCTGCGACATCAAGGACCCCGCCCAGAACATCAACTGGACAGTGCCGGAAGGTGGCGGCGGGCCGAATTACCCGAATATGTGATCGCAACGCGGTCGAAAGAGACGGGGGCTGTATGCGGCCCCCGTTTTTTTTGCTTCTATGGAGCAATCTTGCGCCGCCTCCAGGCGGCAGACCGAAGGCTTGAAGGCAGGCATCCATATGATGAGTTCCGATGCGGCGCGGTTGAGGAAAGGGCCGGTTCTGCGTGCGGCGCGGGGCATGGCACTCGCAACGCTTCTGGCCGCGCTTGGCGGCTGCGCCGGGACGGAGGGCTTCTCCGTTTTCCAGAAGGGGCGCGCGGACACGCCCTATGGTGCCTATCTCGCTGGCCGCCACGCCTCTGCCGTCAATGACAGCGGCAAGGCAGCGATCTATTACGAGCGCGCGTTGGCAGAAGAGCCGGGTGATCCTGTCATCCTTGAGCGCGCCTTCATGGCGGCGACAACGGCAGGCGACATGTCGCGCGCCATTCCGCTTGCAAGGCGTCTCATTGCTTCGGAGTCCGGTGATCGCATGGCGCGGCTTGTATTGGCGCTCGCTTCTGTACGCGAGGGCCGCTTTGCCGATGCGACGGAGGAAATGAAAGCCGCCGAACCCGGCCCCTTTACGGCGCTGGTCGGCACGCTCACCCTTGCCTGGGCAGCGGTGGGCGAGGGCGACAGGGAGCGCGCGCTTGAAAAGCTCGGCGCCTTTGATGGTCGCGCTGCCTTTGCGCTTTTCCGCGCCTATCACGAAGCGCTGATGCTCGAAGTGCTGGGCGACAGGGAGGCTGCAGGGGCCGCCTTCGAAAAGGCGATGGAGGCAAGCGGCGGAGGCAGCATTCGCGTTGTCCAAGCCTATGCGAGCTATCTGTCGCGCGGCGGGCAGGATGACAAGGCGCGCGATGTGCTGACAGGTTTTCTCGAACTCGCGGGCGAGCACCCGCTTGCCGAGCATAAGCTTGCGCTGCTGCAAAAAGGGGAGACCCTGCCCCCGCTCGTTGCGAATGCGTCGGAGGGCGTTGCCGAAGCGCTTTATGGGCTTGGCAGCGCGCTGGCGAGCGATCCGTCCGGCAATCTCGCGGAGCTTTATCTCAATCTGGCGCTTTATATGCGGCCCGATTTCGACATTGCGCGCTCGCTTCTCGGTGGGGCCTATGAAACGCAGAAGCGTTGGGCCGATGCCGTTGCCGCCTATGACAAGGTGGGCCGCAATTCGCCGCTCTACATGAATGCGCGTATCCAGACGGCGCTGGCGCTCGACAAGCTGGAGCGCGAGGATGAGGCAATCCGTGTGCTGGAGCGCGTCGCACGAGATTTTCCCGACCGCATAGAGCCGCTTGTCGCGATGGGTGACATTCATCGCGCGAAGGAAAAATACGCAGAAGCAGCGAAGGAATATCAGCGCGCGATCGAGCTTTCCGGCAAGCCGGATGAGCGTAACTGGACGCTCTATTATGCGCGCGGCATCTGTTACGAGCGGCTTGGCGAATGGGAAAAGGCGGAAGCCGATCTTACTCTCGCGCTTGATCTCTCCGGCGATCACCCGCTGGTTCTCAACTATCTCGGCTATTCATGGATCGAGCAGCATCATCGTCTCGATGAGGCGCTTGCGATGATCGAAAGGGCCGTCGAGCAGCGCCCCAATGACGGCTATATCGTGGACAGTCTTGGCTGGGCACGCTACCGGCTCGGTGAATATGCGCTGGCCGTGAAATATCTTGAGCGTGCGGTGGAGCTTCAGCCGGGCGATCCGACGATCAACGAGCATCTGGGCGATGCCTATTGGAAGGTTGGTCGCCGCATCGAGGCGCGCTACCAGTGGAGTCACGCCATGGCGCTGGAGCCGGAACCTCGCCGCGAAGAGATCCTCCGCATCAAGCTTGATCTCGATCTTGAGGCCGGAGAGCGCGCCGAGGCCGAGCAGAAGACAGCGGCACCCGCAGGCTCGTGATGAGTGATGCAGTTGAGCTGGCACGGGCGAAGATAAACCTGTCGCTCCGCGTGCTGGGCCGTCGCCCCGATGGCTATCATGAGCTGCGGAGCCTCGTGGTCTTTGCCGAAACAGGCGACCGGATCACCGCGCGGCGGAACACGGATCTTTCTCTGACGCTTGAAGGACCCTTTGCCTCATCGCTTGAAGGGGAGGCGGACAATCTCGTGCTGCGTGCGGCGCGCGGCCTGCGCGAGAGGGCGGGCGTTGCGAGCGGTGCTCACATCACGCTTGAAAAAAACCTTCCCGTCGCATCGGGCATTGGCGGGGGCTCGGCGGATGCCGCCACCGCCCTCCGCGTATTGATGCGCCTTTGGAATGTCGCGCCGGAGGAAGCGGCCCTCGAAGATCTTGCCCTGTCGCTTGGTGCCGATGTGCCGGTCTGCCTTGATCCGCGCCCGGCGCTGATGGCTGGCATAGGCGAACGCATCACGCGCTTCCCACGGTTTCCGGGCTTCGGCTTGCTGCTCGTCAATCCGCTGAAATCGCTCTCGACAGCGTCCGTCTTTCGCGCGCTTGCAGCCCCTGCAATCACCGCGACGCCGCCTGACGCCCCGCTTCCCGTTTTTTGTTCGCTTGATGATCTTCTCGCTTGGGTGAGCGAGGAGCCGAATGATCTTGAAGCGCCGGCAAGGGCCATCCTGCCGGAGATAGACGATGTGCTTGCAGCCGTAACCGAAACGAAAGAATGCCGCCTCGCACGAATGTCCGGCTCGGGCGCAACCTGCTTTGGCGTTTATGGGAGCGTTACAGAAGCGGAAGCAGCCGCGCGCGACCTTTCAGCCGCCCACCCCGACTGGTGGGTGAAAGAAGCTGCCGTCTCCGGCGTCAGTGATTCCGGTTGATGCAGAATTCGACCAGCGCTGTCAGCGCATCGCGATATTTGCTTTCCGGGAAGATCGCCAGCGCGTCGATGGCCATGGCGCCATAATGGCGTGCCCGCACGATCGTGTCTTCCAGCGCTGAATGGCGATGCATCAGCTCGACGGCGCGTTCGAGATCGCCTTCCTGCCTGTCGCCCTGTTGCAGCGTGCGCTCCCAGAAGCTGCGTTCCTCCGCCGTACCACGCCGGAAGGCAAGCACGACCGGCAGGGTGATCTTGCCTTCGCGGAAATCATCTCCCGTATTCTTGCCGAGTGCAGCAGCCCGCCCGCCATAATCAAGCGCATCATCGACAAGCTGGAAGGCAATGCCGAGGTTGCGGCCATAGGAGTGAAGGGCGGCTGCCTCATTGCCCTCGCGCTTTGAGATGACGGCGCCGATTTCCGATGCAGCCGCAAAAAGCGCCGCCGTCTTGGCGGAGATCACGCGCAGATAGGCATCTTCCGTGGTGCTTGTGTCCTTTGCAGCCGCAAGCTGCATGACTTCGCCTTCCGCGATGATGGAGGCGGCGTCCGCGATGATTTCGAGGGCGCGAAGCGACTTCGTTTCGACCATGAGCTTGAAGGCGCGGCCAAGCAGGAAGTCACCCACAAGCACGCTTGCCTGATTGCCCCAGAGCATCCGCGCCGTCTTGGAGCCGCGCCGCATATCGCTTTCATCCACGACATCATCATGGAGAAGCGTTGCCGTATGCAGGAACTCAACCGTTGCGGCGAGCTTGATATGGTCACTGCCCGTATAGTCGCACATCTTCGAGGCGGCGATGGTGAGCATGGGGCGCAGCCGCTTGCCGCCTGAATTGATGAGGTGGCTTGCAAGCTCGGGAATCATCGGCACGTCAGATGCCATCCGCTCACGGATGAAATCATTGACAGCCTCCATCTCGGGCCGCACCAGCGCCTGCAACTCTGCAACCGCGTTCTGGCCGCGGCCGCGATCCTCGCCCAGGGGAACAACTACACCCAATGAGTGACTCCTGCGTCGGGGGAAGGGCCGCTTGTCGGCCCGAAAACTCCATAAATGGCTCGTAATACCAGGCCATTTGAGAAAGCATAGGTTGGTGCCGGATAGGCGGCAAGGCCCGGAAAAGCAGGATTTCTGGGTGAGTACCTGCCCACCGGGTCATGCGGGGCCATATGCCGCACCGGGCGGTTTATGCACCGAAATGCGCGGAAGGGAAAGAAAAACGGCATGAAGGAATTGATTCGAACCAATGACCCTGTGCTGATCTCCTTTCTTCTCCACAGGCTGCGTGAGGAAGGTATCGAACCCTTCGAGATGGATGGTCATATGAGCTTCATGGAGGGCTCGCTCGGCATACTGCCAAGGCGTATCATGGTGGTGGATGAGGACCATGAGAGCGCGCGGAAGATTCTCGACGAAGTTCAAGGGAGCGGGAACGGATGAGCGGCACATCAGCACTGAAAACGAACGAGCCTGACATCACCGATGATGGCTTTCTCGGTGGGAGGCTGAAAATGCTTCAGCCGGCGCGGGGCTACAGGGCAGGGCTTGATGCCGTGCTTCTGGCAGCCGCGATCCCGGCGCGTGCGGGCGAGCGTGTGCTGGAGGCGGGGGCCGGTGTCGGTGTGGCAAGCCTCTGCCTCGCCTCGCGTGTGAGCGGGGTTGAGGTTGCAGGCATTGAAGTGCAGCCGGAGCTTGTGCGCCTTGCCGAAGAAAACATCGCGCGCAATGGCCTCTCGGATCGCGTGTCGATCATGGAGGGCGATATCGGCCATCCGGTGCGCGACCTCGCAGCCGCAGGTCTGGCACCCGCAAGCTGGCACCATGTCTTTGCCAATCCGCCCTATCACGACCCGGCGTCGAATCCCGCCTCGCCGGACCGCAGCAAGGCGCAGGCGCATCTGACGCTCGGCTCCGATCTGAATGACTGGGTGCGTTTCTGCTGCGTCATGGCGCGGCCCAAGGGAAGCGTCACCTTCATCCACCGGGCAGATGCGTTGGGGCAATTGCTCAATGCCATGTCGGGCCATCTGGGCGGCATCGAGGTCTTTCCGCTTTGGCCGGCGGCGGGCAAGCCCGCCTCACGGGTCATCATTCGCGGCCAGCGTGATTCGAAGGCGCCGCTCGTGCTGCGGGCGGGCCTTGTGCTGCATGGCGCGGATGGCCGCTTCACCCCCCGCGCCGAGGCGCTGCTGAGAGAGGGCGAGGCCTTGCTGCTAGACCAGCCCGGCCAGATCGTCTGACGCCTCAAGTGCCTGTCCGCTTGTCGGATGGCGGCTCTGTCCCTATCTATTGGGAATGAGAAACCGCCTTGCGCCCTTCCTGCCCGCCCTGCTGCGCCGCCGCGTAGCTCCTGACTGGAACCCGAAGCCCGTCGTCGCCGTGGTGCGGCTGTCGGGCGTGATCGGTCCTTCACAGCCCTTGCGCGGCGGGCTGAACCTTGCCGCTGTCGCACCTGCGCTCGAAGCGGCCTTCTCCATGAAGAATGCAAAGGCGGTGGCACTGCTCATCAATTCGCCGGGCGGCTCGCCGGTGCAGTCATCGCTGATCTACAAGCGCATCCGCGCCCTTGCGACCGAGAAGAACCTTCCCGTCTATGCCTTTGCGGAAGATGTCGCAGCATCAGGCGGCTACATGATCGCCTGCGCGGCAGACGAGATTTATGCTGATGAAAGCTCGATCCTTGGCTCCATCGGCGTCGTCTCGGCGGGCTTCGGTTTCACCGGCCTGATCGAAAAGCTGGGCATCGAGCGCCGCGTGCATACGGCAGGCGAGAGCAAGGCGATGCTTGATCCCTTCCAGCCGGAACGGCCTGAGGAAGTCGCCCGCCTCGAAGCGCTGCAACGCGACGTGCATGACTATTTCAAGCGGCTCGTCCGCGAGGCGCGGGGCGAACGGCTGAAGGCTGACGACCCGGCGATCTTCTCCGGCGAGTTCTGGGCAGGCGAGGGGGCGGTGGCCCGTGGCCTCGCCGATGGTCTCGGCGATGTGCGGGGCAAGATGCGGGAGCTGTTTGGCCCCGATGTGAAACTGAGGCTCATCAGCCCGAGGACCCCCTGGTACCGCCCCGGTGCCGGCGGTGGCTTGGGCGGAACCGAGCTTTCCGGCGGGTTCCTCGACCGGCTGGGGACGGGATTCGCCGCCCAGCTGGCCGACGGGCTTATTTCCGCCATCGAGAGGCGTTCCCTTTGGAGCCGTTTTGGCCTTTAATGGGGCCGTCCTGGCCGCTTATCGTATCTTGGCCAGACCAATCGAGAGGACGATGACATGACGAAGATCGTCTTTGCAGCCGTGTTTATTGCGGTTTGCTACGCTGCCTATCAGGCGGTTCAGCGCCAGACCATGCGCCAGCGCGAGGCCTTTGCGCGCGCCCGCGCGAGCCACCGGGTGGAGCCGCGCGATCTCGGAATGCTCCGCGAAGAGGGCGACGGCATCTATGTGCCGGAGCACAGCCGCCGCGACATCTGACCTCGAACTCGAACCTCGACCTGAAATCAGTGCGTGATTCGGCCCGGCAGGGTTTCCTTTCCGGGCTTTTCTCCTTCTGCCTTCAACTTGACCCTCCCCGGACCGGGAGCTAGGTTGCGCCCGCCCGAGGTATGCGCTCGCGGCCTGTGATCCCGCTGCCGATTCCGCTTGAAAGCGCCTCACCCCATGACGGCGAAGCCAGATAATTCTTTCCAGTCTCTGATCCTGAAATTGCAGGCCTTCTGGGCCAAGCAGGGCTGCGTCATTCTCCAGCCCTATGACATGGCGATGGGGGCGGGCACGTTCCACCCTGCGACTACCTTGCGTGCGCTGGGGCCGAAGCCGTGGAAGGCCGCCTATGTGCAGCCCTCCCGCCGCCCCACAGACGGGCGCTATGGCGAGAACCCGAACCGCTTTCAGCACTATTACCAGTTTCAGGTGATCCTGAAGCCGAGTCCGGAAAACATCCAGCAGCTCTATCTCGAAAGTCTCGAGATGCTGGGGATCGATGCGAAGAACCACGACATCCGCTTTGTCGAGGATGACTGGGAAAGCCCGACGCTGGGCGCCTGGGGTCTTGGCTGGGAAGTCTGGTGCGACGGCATGGAGGTCTCGCAGTTCACCTATTTTCAGCAGGTCGGCGGCATCGAGTGCGAGCCTGTCTCCGGCGAGCTCACCTACGGGCTTGAGCGCCTCGCCATGTATATCCAGGGCGTCGACAACGGCTATGAGCTGGATTTCAACGGTGCAAGCGGCGAAGACCGCGTGACCTATGGCGATGTCTTCCATCAGGCCGAGGTGGAGTTCTCCGCGCACAACTTCGAGGCGGCGAACACGGAAATGCTGTTCCGCCATTTCGAGGACGCGGAAAAGGAATGCGAGGCGCTTATCAAAAAGGGGCTGCCGCTGCCGGCTTATGATCAGGTCATCAAGGCGAGCCACAATTTCAACCTGCTTGATGCGCGCGGCGTCATCTCCGTCACCGAACGGCAGGCCTATATCGGCCGCGTGCGCGCGCTCGCGAAGCTCTGCGCCGACGCATGGAAGAATACGCAGGAGACACGCGCATGAGCGAACTTCTGCTGGAGCTTTTCTCGGAAGAGATTCCCGCCCGCATGCAAAAGCGCGCGCGCGAAGACCTTTTGCGCCTTGTCAGCGATGCGTTGAAAGAAGCAGGCGTTGAGGGCAGGAATGCGCGCGCTTATGCAACGCCGCGTCGCCTGACGCTTGTCATCGAAGGTCTGCCGGAAAAAACGCCGGACGTGAAGGAAGAGCGCAAGGGCCCGAAGGTCGGCGCGCCGCAACAGGCGATTGACGGTTTCCTCCGCGCTGCCGGTCTTTCCTCCATCGATCAGGCGACCGTACAGGAAGACAAGAAGGGCGCCTTCTATGTCGCGGTCACGGAAAAGCCCGGCCGCGCCACGGCCGATCTCATCGCGGAGATCGTGCCTGCGGTGGTGCGCTCATTCCCCTGGCCGAAATCCATGCGCTGGGGCAGTGGCTCGCTTCGCTGGGTGCGCCCGCTTCATTCGATCCTCTGCCTGCTGGGCGGCAAGGTTGTCCCCTTCGAGGTGGATGGCATCAAGTCGGGCAACACGACGCGCGGCCACCGCTTCATGGCACCCGCAGAGTTCGCGGTGGCGGATTTCACCGATTACGAGATGAAGCTCACCGAGGCGAAGGTTGTGCTTGATCCAGCAAAGCGCGCGCATTTCATCCATGCAGGCGCGAAGGCGCTCGCAGAGGCCGAAGGGCTGACACTGGTTGAGGATGAGGCGCTGCTGCATGAAGTGGCAGGGCTTGTCGAATATCCCGTGCCGCTGATCGGGCGCATCGATGATGAGTTCATGTCCGTGCCGCAGGAAGTGCTGACCAGCACCATGCGCGCGAACCAGAAATATTTCGCGCTGCATGATGCGAGCGGCAAGCTTGCGCCCCGTTTCATCGTGGTGGCGAACCTCGAGGCGGAAGATGGCGGCAAGGCCATCGTCAATGGCAATGAGCGTGTGCTCCGCGCCCGCTTCTCCGATGCGCGCTTCCTCTGGGATCAGGACCGCAAGCAGACGCTCACGAGCCGCCTGCCGAAGCTGCAGGAAGTCGTCTTCCACGCGGAGCTCGGCACGGTGCATGACAAGGCGATCCGCATCGGCAAGCTCGCGGAAGCGCTCGCCCCCTTCGTGCCCGGTGCTGACGCTGCCAAGGCAAAAATCGCTGGCGAACTTGCCAAGGCCGACCTCACCACCGGCATGGTGGGCGAGTTCCCCGAACTGCAAGGGCTGATGGGCGCCTATTACGCGCGCAATGACGGGCTTGATGACGACATCGCCAACGCGATTGCCGAACATTACGCACCCCTCGGCCCCTCGGACGACGTGCCGTCCTCGCCGCTGGGCAAGGTCGTCGCGCTGGCAGACAAGCTCGATACGCTGGTCGGCTTCTGGGCGATCGATGAGAAGCCGACCGGCTCGAAAGATCCTTATGCGTTGAGACGCGCTGCGCTCGGCGTCATCCGCATCGTGCTGGAAGGAAGCCTTCGAATAGACTTGACCAAGGTTCTGATAGATCACGGTGACATATTCGATCAGAAGGATTGGGCGGTATCTGCGTTTGATTTGCTCGACTTCTTTGGCGACAGGCTGAAGGTTCGTCTTCGCGAGATGGGCAACCGGTTCGATCTTGTGGATGCCGTCTTCCAAATGGGGTTCACTGGAGAGTCACAGGCTCCCGGTATGCGAAACAGCCGCGACCTATTGCAGATCGTGAAGCGCGTGGAAGCCCTGTCGGAATTCCTCGGCACCGAAGACGGCGCGAACCTGCTTGCCGGTTACAAGCGCGCGGTGAATATCCTTCGCATCGAGGAGAAGAAGGACGGTGCGAGCTATGACGCCGCGCCGGTCGCTTCGCTTCTTCAGCAGGACGAAGAAAAGGCGCTTGCCGCCGCCATTTCGACCGCGACGGAGAAAGCGAAAGCCGCCGTCGAAAAGGAAGATTTCGCCGCCGCCATGTCGGCGCTCGCCACGCTGCGCACGCCTGTCGATGCTTTCTTCGACAAGGTGACGGTCAATGCTGATGATGCTGATATTCGCGCGAACCGCCTGAAGCTTCTGGCTCAGATCCGGGCGGCGTTGCACGAGGTTGCAGATTTTTCGAAGGTCGAGGGGTAAGTCCCGCGGCCTCACCCTGGGTCGTCATGGCCCGGCTTGTCCGGGCCATCCACGTCTTTCTTTAGCGGCGATGCTGCAAAGACGTGGATGACCCGCATAAAGCGGGTCAAGACGTTTATGGCTGGATGAAAAGCCTCAACAAAGGCAGTGCTATGGCTGAGAAGAAGTGGGTTTATTCCTTCGGTGATGGCAAG
>ENA-UOVV01000222-UOVV01000222.1-compost-metagenome-genome-assembly--contig:-NODE-222-length-83162-cov-21.842215_pt1 | contig 83162 bp, 95 predicted proteins | sample MGYA00238155_ERZ761577 | MGnify/ENA primary metagenome ERZ761577 (study PRJEB28898, sample SAMN06268775) | compost metagenome | isolation source: Emeryville, CA | place: USA:Emeryville, CA | collected... | reverse complement strand
GCGGATCGAACCAGCCAAAACCACGGGTGGGTTGCCGGCAGACAGCACAGAGCGTCCCACGCGGATGCCAGAGCCGCCGCCGGTCCTCGGCGGTGATGGGGGTGGATGTGGGCATGGGTCATGCCGCCCTCCGTTCGGGAGAGGCCGCCGTGTCGATCAGCTGGCGGATGGCGCGCTTGTTGAAGCCGAAGGTCATCAGCGCCGAGGCGCGGTAGCGCGTCAGGCCGAAGTCGTGGCGGCACTCGGGCGGCAGGTACTGCAGCTGCTTCTCGGTTGGCGGCTGGCGGAGCCAAGAGCGGGTCTTGAAGGCGCTCTCGTCGGTCTCGTGCGTGTTCAGCCAGTCGTCGGCCTGCGCGAGGCAGACCGTGCGCTCGCCCACGCCGAGCAGATGCGGGCGTTCGCCCTTCGCCCCGCCGATGGCGTACCAGACCCCGTCCAGCCAGAAGATGCCGCCCCAGGCTGCGAAGCCCGTGGCCATCAGCGCGTCGTCCGTGCCGTAGAGGTCGACCCACGCGAAGCTGGACCGCTTCAGCAGGTCGATCTCGGTCATCATGAAGCCAGAGAGCGGCGCGGCGGCCCCGCCTTCGCCCGCATCCAGATCCTCGCGCGGGAACGCCTCACCGCAGAGCGGGCACTCGGTGGCGGCCCGCGGGATCTCCGCCTCGCAGGCCGGACAGGTCTTGGTCGGCGCCTCGCCCGTCTCGGTCTTGCCGTCGAGATCGACATCCTGTTCCAGCGTGCCGTGGATCAGGCTCGACGTCCCGAAGTCCAGCACGACGCAGTCGGTCTTGACGATGCCGGGGTGTTCCTCGGGGTCGACGGTGCGCAGGCCGCGCCCCACCATCTGGATCATGGTGGACTTGTAGGAACTGGGGCGCAGCAGCACGACGCAGGAGGTGGGCGGGTGGTCCCAGCCCTCGGTCAGCACCGCCACGTTGACGACGACGCGGATGTCCCCCGCCGCGTAGTCGGCGAGGATCGCCTTGCGCGTCTCGGCCGCCAGATCGCCGTGGATCAGCGCGGCGGAAACGCCCGCCTCCCTGAAGGCGTCGGTGACGTGTTCGGCGTGCGCGACGGTGGAGCAGAACACCACGGTCTGCCGGTTGCCCGCCTTTTCCTTCCAGTGGCGGATCACCTCGTCGGTGACGGGCGCGCGATCCATGATGCCCGCCACCTCCGCCATATCGAAATCCGACATGGTCTTGCGGACCGAGCGCAACTCGTCCTGCACGCCCACATCAATGACGAAGGTGCGCGGCGGCACCAGGTGGCCCGAGGCGATCAGCTCGCCCAGCCGCACCTGATCGGCGACATTGTCGAAGACCTCGCGCAGACCCTTCTTATCGCCCCGGTTCGGGGTCGCCGTGACCCCGAAGATCCGGGCGTCGGGATTGGCCTCGCGCACCCGGTCGATGATGCGGCGGTAGCTGTCGGCGACGGCATGGTGCGCCTCATCCACGACCAGCAGGTCGAGACGCGGCATGTCGGCAAGGTTCGAAGCCCGCGCCAGCGTCGGCACCATGGCGAAGGCGACCTGGCCGTTCCAGGATTTCTCGGTGGCGTCGATCACCGAGGTAGCGATGCCCGGCACCACGCGCTGGAACTTGGCGCGGTTCTGCGCCGTCAGCTCGTCGCGATGCGCCAGCACGCAGGCCTTGGCCCCGTCGCCGATCATCTCGCCGGTGACCGCCGAGAGCATGATGGTCTTGCCCGCACCGGTGGGCGCCACGCCCAGCGTGTTGCCGCGGGAGGCGAGCGCAGCCACGCTGCGCTCGACGAAGGTCTTCTGGCGGGGGCGCAGGCGCATCGCTGGTCTCCCCCTTACTGCGCCCAGCTCGGCCGACCGGCGGCGCCGAGGGCGGACGCGGGCTGGCTGGGCCGAGTGGCCGTGGTGGGCTGCTGCGGGGCATGGCCCTGCGCCGGGGCGGCAGCGAACTGCGGCGCGACCGTGCCCATCAGCGCGGCGTAGTCGCGATGATCGGGCGTGACGGCAGCGCGGATCTCGTTCTTGTCCTCGCCGTTGGTGTCGGTGCCGATGTCGATACGGGCGACGAATTCAACGCCGTCGAGATCGCCGAAGCCGTTGATGCGGCGGCGCGCCTGCGCCTCGGGCGAGTTGTCCTTGTCCGACACGCCGCGCGCCGAGTTGAGGATGCCGCGGATCAGGCCGCGCCCCATGTTGGCCCAGTCCGGGCCCTTCGGGCTGTAGAGGCCGATCAGCGACCAGACCTTGCGCCGGGCATAGGGCCCTTCGAGCACCGTGTATTCGGCGTCGAGATAGACAGCACCAGTGGCGGCGCGGCGCGCCCAGCCGCCGGTCCAGCCCTGCGAGGGGTCGTCGAAGCCGCCGGGGCGCAGGGTCAGGCGCACCTTGGCGAGCGTACCTTTCGGGATGACATTGGTATTGGATTGGGCGGAGTTGAAGTCGTTCCAGGGTCCGGACATTGCGCGGCTCCTTTCAGTTGGAGGATGGGACGGGCAGCGGCGTCAGTGGGGAAAAGCCACCCCGGCGACCGGATCGGGACACCGGGCATGGCGAGATGCGCTCAGCCATGGCCGGGCTCCTCAGCGGGCGCGGGATCGGCCGGGGTCACCGGCGGCCAGATCAGGCGTTCGGAGGCTGGCGCCGCGGGGCGCTGGATCTTCTCCATCAGCCGTCCGAGATGCGGGGCCTCGACCCTGTCGAGGCGGCCCGAGCGGTCTTTGGCCGGATAGCCCCAGGGGTTCAGCGTCTGGCAGACGAAGGCACGCTGCGGCTGGCCGCCGGGGTCCGGGATATCGGCCATGGTGATGACCTGATCCACGATCCCGGGCAGCTCGAGCCCGGTCTTCGAGCCGTCGATCTGCGGCTGGAAGACCTTGCGATTGAAGTCGTCGAGCCGCTCGTCGAGGATGCCCACGAACCAGACATGCTTGCCGCGCGTGTGCTGCAGGTGGGTCAGCCAGCCGATCATCTCGCGGCCATGCAGCCCGTAGGCCCCGCGGATGTCGGGCTTTCCGGTCTTCTCGGAGAACGCCTCGGGCTGCCCACGGCACCACTGGAAGCAGAGCCGCCCGGCCACGGTGATCGAGTCGATGAAGACGGTCTCGTACTTCCCGATCACCGCCGGATCGCCGTAGCGCCCGCAGACCTCGTCGAAATGCGCCTGGCTGTAGGGCTGGTCCTCGCGCAGCGCCGGGTTCGGCCCGCCGATGAACACCGCGAAGTCGCGGCATTCTTTCCAGGTGCGGGGCCGGAGCGTGTCGATCTCCAGCCCCTCGACCGCGAGATCGCCAGCCTCGAGATCGAGGAAGAGCGTGGTCGAGGCGTTCAGCGTCCAGAGCAGGCTGGTCTTGCCGATGCCGGACCGGCCGAAGATGACGCCCTTGATGCCCTTTCGCTGCGCGAGACGTTCGTCGGCGCCGATGATGGGAAGGGCCATCACTGGCCCTCCTTCTTCATCACTGCAGCGGCGGCGCGATCTGCGCCGATGCACCCCGCCTCGCGGGCGAGCTTGTAGAGCCGCTTCAGCGCATCGGCGCGGCGGTAGGCGGCCGTGCTCTCGCGTTCCGCTTCCACGATCGCGAAGGCGATCTCGTCGACGGTCGCCTCGACGACCGGCAGCGGCTCGCGCGGTTCGTCTCCGGAATGCTGCGGGAGAGAGAAGGTTTCGGGGAGATCTTCGAGGGCGTAGTTCACCTTGCGAAGACGGGTGATGGCGTCCGGCTGGTCCGGCATGGCGGTTCTCCATGAGATGATGTGATCGAGGAGGCGCATCACGCGGCCTCGCGGACGTCGGGCGCGGGCTCGGCGACGTAGATCGCCAGCAGCGGCGTCCCGTCGGCATGGGCGCCGGCGTCCTCGATCTGATAGTTGCGGTTGGGCTCGCAGACCTCGGTCAGCTCCCAGCGGCGATAGAGCCCCGGGAGACGCCTGAAATCCTCGAGCGACAGATCGGCAGTGCGGTTCATGCGTGTCTGCTTTCGGTTGGAGGAAAGGCGCTCGGGGCGCTCGAATGGGAAAAGCCACCGGCGGGACCGGATCGGGACATCGGCTCAGGGGATTTCCTCGAGGGCGTCGTGCAGTCGGCGCATGGCGCGCTGGTACCGCTTGCGGGCGGCGGCCTCGGTCAGACCCAGTTCGACGGCGACCTCGGCCTGCGAGAAGCCCTCGATCGCCACCCGGATCACCAGCAGGGCGTCATCGCCGAGCAGCTTCCGCACGGCCCCGTTCAGCCGCGCGTACCCGGCCGCGCCGATCCCGCTGTCGCCGGTGTCCGCCACTTCGTCGGGATCGGGCCCGCTGGCGAGATATTCGCGCGCCTGGTCGCGCTGGCGCACGCGGATCATGTCGCGCTCGACGTTGCGCAGCACCGTGGCCGCGATCCAGTTGACGCGCCCGAGGTCGAGGCCGCGGACCGCCTCGGTGGTGCGCGCCAGAACATCGGACGCGACCTCGTCGGCGGTGCCGATCCTGCGCCAGATCGAACGGCGCCGGATGGCGTCGAGGCCGGGCCAGAGTGCCAGCAACAGCATTGTCAGGGCGCAGTCGGACGCGGGCCCGTCGCCCTGCGCCGCCCTGACGAGAGTGGAGAGGATCAGGTTCTTCTGACCCTGATCGCCGGGCGTGCGGTGCAGCCCGTCGAGCAGAGCCGCCGGATCCCGGAACGGCGTGAGGACAGCCTGTCCATGCCGGACAGCGTCGAAGCTGCGCTGGAAGTGAAGGTTGGAGGATGAATACATGAGGTGATCACGGATCTCGTGCCACGCGAAGGACATCGGACGCCTGCCTTGCGGCCAGGCGTCCGGCGCCTTCTCGTGGCCAGGTCAGGACGTCGCGCGTCTCTGCGATTTCAGGGGGTTGGGTGAATGCGCGCGTCAGCGCGCGGGTGCGGTCACGTTGTTCAGTGAGCCGCAGCCCCGGCAGGTCGCCTGCACCGGGAAGCCCACGAGATACTCGTGCCCCCGCGCGAAGCGCAGGTGCATGCGGCCGTCCCGGCAGACGCCGAGCAGCTTGTCACAGCGCGTGCAGCGCCATTCCGCGTTGGAGGTGGTGGGTTTGGTCTTCGCGGCGCCGGACCATCTCGTCGGGGCTGCCTGGCGCGAGGGGAAGGGAGTCGGCATCGGGGTGCTCCTCTGACTGAGTGAGCACCCCTAGTGACGGCCCGAATCGGAGATGGTCAGCCCCCCAAAGGGAGATCAAACGGAGATGGGTTCCTCGCACAGGGCCCAGTGGCCATGCCGGGGCGAATACAGGTACCGGTTGTTCACCTCACCCCATTCATCGCCAAACAACTGAGGGAGCTGGGAAAACCCGGCGTACTTCTTCAGCACAGCGAGCTTCACGTCGCCTTCCCGATCACGGTGAGCCATGTACAGACGCTCGAACAGCTTCACCTTTTTCGCGCCGGTGACGATCCACGGATCCTGACCGGGCACGGTGATCTGAGCGGCACCATCGTCTTGCCTGCGGAAGTGTACAGCGGCACCCCGCGCAGCCGGATCGATCGCAGCCTCATAGGAGGAACGGACCGCATCCGCGTCGATCATGCCGGTATCGGCATCGACGTGATCCCTGAGGCTCATGACGACATGGCAACCGAAATAGGGAAACCGCACGTCCTGTGGCACGAAGACGATCCCACGAATGCGGTTACCTTCGCCCCGGACGAGGCGGTCGGACGCCTCGAGCACTTTGTCGACCGATGTCGCCCGAGCGAGGTAGATCGGCGCTTCGGCCAGACCGATGGTTGCGACGCCCAACTGATGGAGATGATCGGCGAGTTCGCGCACGCGACCTTTCAGGCCCATCGGCTTGAGCAAGTCGCGCAGCGCGTCTCGCAGGTAATCGAAACGGATCTCGTACTCGGAGACATCCTCTGCCGGGACCGTCGACCCCGTTCCGCCTTCGACCAGCGTCAGCGTGGCCTCGTCGCTCGTGCCGTCGCGCTCGACGTTGTGAACGACTTCGCCAAGCTCATCATCCTCGAACAGGATGACATCCGACCATCCCTTGCGTGTCAGGAAACCGGCGCCGGTCAACTCGTCGGCGGCAACACCAAGTTCATCGAGGTTCTGCCCGGACGCCTTCTCGGACGCGAGGTCGTAGAGCGTCAACAGCTGCGGAAGCTTCTCCTTGCGCTGTGGCTTCGAAAGGTCGCCTATGCGTTCCAGCACACCCCAGGCTTCAAGGAGATCGTAGCCCAGCTCTCGCTTGGCGGGATCACGTTCGCTCTGGATGTTCGACTTGTTCCTTCCGAAGACGTCGAACTGAAGGACACCCTTTCGCCCGCGCCCGTCCACATGCTCGATCCGGAAGCGGACCTTCGTGACATAGCCGCCGCCCGCTTTCGGGATGATCGCCCCAAAGACGCTCCTCGCGATCGCGTCGATGTCGTCCTCTGGCGCGACACTGAGGGTCACCTTCCGAGACCAGTCGCCCAGCGCGACCTGAACTTCGATGATGCCTGCCTTCTTGACCCGATGCGCTTCTTCATCGGGTATCGGCAGCTTGAGCGAGTTTCGGAAGCGAGAGAGGTTGTAAGTCTTCTGGGTCAGGGGCTTGTTCGAAATGTCGTGCTTCAGAGTATCTGCGGCGAACAGATTGGCGACGATCTTGCGTTCCACCCTGTCGCGCGAACACACCTCGATCCGTCGCCGGGCATGCGAATAGACCAGCAGCATCTCATCAGGTGGGCGGAAATAGAGCAGCTTCGTCGACTTGTCCGGCTGGACGGTTTTCTGGCTCGCATAGGCGCCGAAGAAGGTGACAGCCAGCAAGACGTCCTGACTCTCACCGTTCTCGGCGGGTAGGTCGACAGCCTCCACTTTGCAGCCATCGTCATGCTGCAGGCGCTCGGCGATCTCTTTCGAGAGCGCATCATGGTCGACACCCGCGGCCGCTAGGGGAATTGAGGCATCTATCGACCACGCCTCGTATAGCGTTCCATGCTCGCGGTAGACCCGCACCTGCATCGCACGCTCAGCGGCTTCGAACAGTGCTATGGCATGGAGGTAAGCCCAAAGGCTTCTGGCGACCGCGTCGCGCTGCCCCTTCAACCCTTCCTTGGCAGCGAACCGCGGGTCTTCGGCGAGCCGACGGAGCATCGCATCAGGCGTCTTATCGGTCATCAGCATGACGCGATGGGCCTCGATCTCGATCAGGTTAATTCTGTCGCTCTTCAGAGCCTTCAGAGCTTCCGCCATGCTTTCGGTACGGATCTGATCTTCAGCATCGGCGGGCACAGCGGCCATTACATCGCTTAGGAATACCGAAAACTGGGAGTGCGAAAGAAATTCGCTGATCAACTGGAGTGGAGATTCAATAAACAGGCGCGAAAGCTCCGGCGCCCCGCGAAACAATGCCCTTGCCACCCGGCCCTCCTACTTGCTGCCCTCACTACACTTTGCGGAACGCCAGTCTGACGATTCAATCGAACAAAACAAGACCGAAGCACAACCTTAAGCGGCAGGAGCGCCCAACATGATCGTTCATGGGGTGATGTCCCGTTCCTGACTGCCGAGTGGCTTTTGATCGGTAAGTACCACCGAACATGGCCACCGAGACATGAAACGCCCGAATCCGCTACCGCCCAACCAGATGACGCCCGCAGAACGCCGCGCCGAGCTGTGCGGTCTGCTGGCGCTCGGGCTGGTCCGGCTGCGGATGCGGAAAAGTGGCGAAGTATCTGACGATACCGGAGAAAGTTGCCTACACTTGTCCAGCGACCAATGCCCTCATGCAACTCCAACTCACCGGAGAGATGCATGAACAAGCCCGACACCATCCCCGCGCGCCTGGCCGCGCTGAAGACCACGCCAACGCCAGACCTGAAGCAACAGTGGCGCGACCTGTTCGACAGCGAGCCGCCCCCGTTCAACCGCCGCTACCTCGAGTCCCGCCTTGCATACCGCATCCAGGAACTCGCCTATGGCGGGCTGAAGCCCGAAACGATACGGCGTCTGGAACGGCTGGGCGAGGAACTGGACGGCGGCGACCGATCCAAGCGCAGTGTCCGCCTCGACCGTGACCGCCCGATCACCGGCACGCGGCTGTTGCGCGAATGGCAGGGTGTCGAGCAGATCGTCACTGTCACTGCCGACGGCTTCGAATGGCAGGGGCGGCCCTACAAGTCGCTGTCCGCCATCGCGCGGGCCATCACCGGCACGCGCTGGAACGGCTGGGTCTTCTTCGGCCTCAAGAACCACAGGGGGCGGACATGACGAAGCTGCCCGAGAAATCGAAACTTGTCCGCAAGCTGCGGTGTGCCGTCTACACCCGGAAATCCTCCGAGGAAGGGCTGGAACAGGAGTTCAACAGCCTCCACGCCCAGCGGGAGGCCTGCGAGGCGTATATCGCCAGCCAGCGGTCCGAGGGCTGGGTGCTGGTCCGCGATCAGTATGACGACGGCGGCATCTCGGGCGGCACGCTGGAGCGGCCCGGATTGAAGCGGCTGCTGGAGGATATCGAGGACGGGCTGGTCGACGTGGTGGTGGTCTACAAGATCGACCGCCTCAGCCGGTCCCTGGCGGATTTCGCCAAGCTGGTCGAGGTGTTCGACCGAAACGGCGTGACTTTCGTCTCGGTCACGCAGTCCTTCAACACGACCACGTCGATGGGCCGGCTGACGCTTAACATCCTGCTCTCGTTCGCCCAGTTCGAGCGCGAGGTTACTGCCGAGCGCATCCGCGACAAGGTCGCCGCCAGCCGCAAGAAAGGCATGTGGATGGGCGGGGTGCCGCCCTACGGCTATCGCGTCGAGAACCGCAAGCTGGTCATCGACGACGAGCGCGCCGACCACGTCCGCTGGATCTTCGCCCGGTTCGTCGAGATCGGCTCCGCCACGGAGCTTGCGCGGGAGGTCGGCACTCTCGGCATCCGGACGCCGCGCGGCAACCGGATCGACAAGAAATACATCTACCGCATGCTCAGCAACCGCGCCTACATCGGCGAGGCGGTGCACAAGGGCGAGAGCTATCCCGGCGAGCATGACGCCATCATCGACCGCGAGACGTGGGACCGCGTCCACGCCATTCTGCACGAAAGCCCCCGCAAGCGCGCTGCCCGAACTCGCGCCGACACACCCGCGCTGCTGAAGGGGCTGCTGTTCGGGCCCGATGGCGCGGCCTTCTCGCCAACGCACACCCGCAAGGGCGACAGGCTTTACCGCTACTACGTCAGCCAGACCGTCCTGAAGCACGGGGCCGGATCATGCCCGGTCGGTCGCGTGCCGGCGGGGGAGATCGAGGCCGCGGTCATCGACCAACTCCGTGTCGTGTTCCGACAGCCAGAGATTGTTGCGGGGACTTGGAAGGCGGCGCGTGCCCACGCCGACGGCGTCTCCGAGGCCGACGCCCGCGCGGCATTGCAGCAGCTCGACCCGCTGTGGGACGAACTCTTCCCTGCCGAGCAGGCACGCATCGTGACATTGCTGGTCGAGCGTGTCGACATCGGCACAGGCGGGTTAAACGTCCGGCTCCGGATGGACGGCCTCGGAGGGCTCGCGCGCGAGATGCTATCCGGCAGCATCGGAGCAGCGGCATGACCCGCGCGACGGCGGTCCCCGAGACGGTGACAATCCACGTGCCATTCCGCATCGTGAAGCGCGGCGGGGGCAAGGAGATGCAGCGACCCTCAGACACCCAAGCGCGCGGGAGGCCGGACGATACGCTCATCAAGGCGCTTGCGCGCGCGTTCCGCTGGAAAAGCATGCTCGACAACGGTGACTTTGCCACGGTAGCCGACCTCGCCGCACAGGAAGGCATCGCTGTCTCCTACCTCACGCGCGTGCTTCGGCTGACGCAGCTTGCACCCGATCTCGTCGAGGCGATACTCGACGCACGGCATCCACCGGGCCTGACGCTTCAGTCGCTGCGAGTGCAGATCCCTGATGACTGGTCGAGGCAGCGCGAGTCCTTGCTGCCAGGGACGGAATAAGGCTTGCGGCATCAGTCGGCCACGCTGTAGCTTCTCCGAGCCGTTGTCAGGCGAAAGAGCTGCCAAACCAAAGAATTGCGCGTTGATCTGAGCCGAGTTCTTTGACAAGCCGTTTGCTGCGCGATGGCATGTCGAAACCGGGCGAAGTAGATTGCGCATGAACGAAGCCGATACCTGCAGAAAGTTCGTCGTCCCGAAACTGCAGGAAGCAGGCTGGGATGATCGCCCGCACGCGATAAACGAGCAGAGGACTTTCACCGACGGCCGGGTCGTGTTTGTCGGTGGCAAGGCTCGCCGCGGAAAACAGAAGCGTTCAGACTATCTTCTCCGATATAATCCGGATTTCCCGATCGCCGTCGTTGAGGCCAAATCCCGCTACCGGCACGCCGCGGAGGGGCTCCAACAAGCCAAGGAATATGCCGAAATACTTGGTCTTCAATTCGCGTATTCGACCAACGGGATCGAGATCGTCGAGTTCGACTACACGACCGGCATCGAGCGAACCATTGCTGATTTCCCAGCGCCTGATGACCTCTGGGCTCGGCTCCGCCGTGCCGAGGGCATTGTCGACGACCAGGTGGCCGAACGGCTGCTGACGCCCACCTTTCCAGACCGAGCCAAACCGCTTCGCTACTATCAGGAGATCGCCGTGAACCGCGCCGTACAGGCGGCGCTTCAGGGCAGGAAGCGGGCATTGCTCACACTGTGCACCGGAGCGGGCAAGACTGCCGTCGCCTTCCAGATCTGCTGGAAGCTGTGGTCGGCACGCTGGAATTCCAAAGGGGTGAACCGGAACCCGAAGATCCTGTTTCTCGCTGATCGCAACGTCCTGGTCGACGATCCGATGGCAAAGGATTTCAGCCCGTTTGGCGACGCCCGTCACAAGATAGCTGGCGGCGTGGCGGTCAAGAGCCGCGACATGTATTTCGCGATCTACCAGTCCATCGCGCGTGACGAGAACCGTCCAGGCCTCTACCGAGAGTATGCGCGCGACTTCTTCGATCTCATCATCATTGACGAATGCCATCGCGGCAGTGCGCGCGACGACAGCAACTGGCGGGAAATTCTCGAGTGGTTCGAGCCCGCAACCCAGATCGGGATGACAGCGACGCCGCGGCGAGAGGACAACGTCGACACCTACAACTATTTCGGCGATCCGCTCTATGAGTACAGCCTCGCGCAGGGCATCGCTGACGGCTTCCTGGCCCCGTATCGCGTCCATCGCGTCATATCGGACTACGACGCTGCCGGCTGGCGTCCAACGCGGGGTGAACTTGATCGCTATGGTCGCGAGATCCCCGACGCCGAATACTCGACGCGGGACTTCGAGCGGGTCGTGGCGCTGCGTGCACGAACGCAGGCCATTGCGAGACATCTGGCGGGCTTTATGGCCGAGACCGACCGCTTCGCCAAGACCATCGTCTTCTGCGTCGACCAGGAACACGCGCTCGAGATGCGGCAGGCGCTCGCCGCCCTGAACACCGATCTCGTGAAGGACCATCCCGACTACGTCTGCCGTGTGACGTCCGACGAAGGCGATGTGGGAAGCGCGCACAGGGCGAAGTTTCAGGATGTCGAGACCCAGACGCCGGTCATTCTCACCACGTCGCAGCTTCTCACGACCGGAGTGGACGCCCCGACCTGCAAGAATGTCGTGCTCGCGCGGGTCGTGGGCTCGATGCCCGAGTTCAAGCAGATCATCGGACGGGGCACCCGCCTCAGGCCCGACTACGGCAAGCTCGCCTTCAACATCATCGACTACACTGGAACCGCGACGCGCATGTTCGCCGATCCCGCCTTTGACGGCGATCCCGTCCGCGAGGACGAAGCGGTCATCAATGCCGACGGCGACATCGTGGAAGAGCGCGAGATCGAAGACGTGGCGCCGGATCCGGACGATCTTCCTGAAGGGCCCGATATCCCGGATGGACCCGTCGAGTTGGGGGACGAGGGCGAGAACGGGCCCCGCAAGTTCTATGTCGACGGCGGCGAGGTAGCGATTGTCCGGCACCTCGTGTACGAACTCGATTCCGATGGGCGGCAGCTCGCCTGCCGCCAGCTTACCGATTACACCGGCGACAAGGTTCGCACGCTCTATCCCAATGCGTCGGAACTGCGCACGGACTGGCTTGACCCCGAACGCCGGGCGGAAATCGTCGAGCGGCTCGAGGAGAAGGGCATCGACCTAGACTCCTTGGCTGATGCAGTCGGAAAGCCGGAGGCCGATCCGTTCGATCTCCTTTGCCATCTGGCATATAACGCGCCGCTGCGAACCCGGCGCGAGCGCGCTGACCGTCTGCTGAGAGAGCAGGACGAGTTTCTGGACCGCTTCGGGCCGGATGCCCGCGAGGTCTTGGATGCCGTGCTTGAAAAGTATGCCGAACATGGCAGTGCCCAGTTCAAGCTACCCGAGATCCTGGAAGTGCCCCCGTTCAACGAGTGGGGCAACGTCATCGAAATCGCCGCCCGCTTCGGCGGGGGCAAGGAGCTGCGCAGCGCCGTCACCGAGCTGCAGCGTCTGCTCTACACCGCTTGAATTGAAGGAGATCCAACTTGGCCAGAACCGCCCGTAAGAAGGCTGCGCCGAAGCAACTGACCACTGCCCAGCGTCTCGACAGCATTATCAAGTCCGCCCGCAAGATCATGCGGAAGGACAAGGGGTTGAATGGCGATCTCGATCGGTTGCCGATGCTCACCTGGATCATGTTCCTGAAGTTCCTGGACGACATGGAGCGGATCGAGGAAGGACGCGCGGAGCTCGCAGGCAAGGACTATCGCCCGATCATCGAGGCTCCTTATCGCTGGCGCGACTGGGCGGCGGATGCGGATGGCATCACCGGCCCCGATCTCCTGTCCTTCCTCGTTTCCGAAATGACCGAGCGTCCGGACGGCACCCGCGGCCCAGGGCTGTTCGCCTATCTTCGCGGTCTGCGCGGCGACAACGGGCGGCGAGAGCGGCGCGACGTGATCGCGACCGTCTTTCAGGGCTTCGCCAACCGGATGGAAAGCGGCTACCTGCTGCGCGACGTGGTCAACCTGATCGACGGCATCCATTTCGACTCGTCGGAGGAAGTCCATACCCTCGGCCGCCTCTACGAGACGCTGCTGCGAGAGATGCGCGACGCGGCGGGGGACTCAGGCGAGTTCTACACACCCCGTCCGGTTGTGCGGTTCATGGTCGAGGTGACCGATCCCAAGCTGGGCGAGACCATCCTCGACCCGGCGTGCGGCACCGGGGGATTTCTGACCGAGGCCTTTCAGCATCTCGAGCGCCAGGCCGATACGGTCGAGAAGCGGCGCATCCTGCAGGAGGACAGCTTCTTCGGCGGCGAGGCCAAGTCGCTGCCGTTCCTGCTGTCCCAGCTCAACCTTCTGCTGCACGGCTTGCATGCCCCGCGCATCGACCCCGGCAACGCCCTTCGCTTCCGCCTGGCGGAGATCGGCGAGGACCAGCGGGTCAATGTCATCCTGACCAATCCGCCATTCGGCGGCGAGGAGGAGGCAGGCATCCTCAACAACTTCCCCGAGGACCGGCGCACGGCCGAAACGGCGTTGCTGTTCCTGCAGCTGATCATGCGGCGGCTGAAGCGGGCCGGGCGCGGTCGGGCCGCGGTCGTCGTTCCGCACGGCACGCTGTTCGGCGATGGCATCTCGGCGCGAATCAAGGCGGACCTGCTCGAGAAGTTCAACCTGCACACGGTGGTCCGGCTGCGTGAAGGGGTGTTCGCGCCCTACACGGACATCCCGGCCAACCTGATCTTCTTCGACACGACCGGACCGACGAAAGACATCTGGTACTACGAGATGCCGCTGCCTGAGGGCCGCAAGAAGTACTCGAAGACCGCACCGATGGCCTATGAGGAGTTTGCGGACTGCCTCGCCTGGTGGAAGAAGCGCGAGCCGAACGAGCGCGCTTGGAAGGTCTCGGCCGCTGACCTGATCCAGCGCGACGATCAGGATCGTGTCGTCGCCTGCAACCTGGACATCAAGAACCCCCATTCCGGTGAGGTCGTCGATCACCGTGCGCCGGCCGAGATCGTGGACGCGATCATCGCACAGGAGCAGCGGATCATTGGCATCATGGACGAGATCAAGGCCGTGCTTGCGGAGCGCGTGTGATGTGGGGATCGATTGCCATTTCGGACTTCCTGACCAAATCCGAAAGCTGGGTACCAGTCGAACCTGACGGTAAGTACAAGCAGATCACGGCGCGACTCTGGGGAAAGGGCTTGACACTTCGTGGTGAAGTTCCGGGCAGCGCAATCGCCGCTGCGCGACAGTACTGTGCCAAGGCCGGCCAATTTCTGCTTTCGCGGATCGATGCTCGCCACGGCGCCTATGGGATCGTTCCCGAGGAATTGGACGGCGCCTTGGTCAGCAACGATTTCCCTTGCTTCGACATCGACGCCTCAAGAGTAATGCCGCACTACTTCGAGTGGTACTCACGCACCCCCGAGTTCATCGACCTGTGCCGTCGGGCAAGCGAAGGATCGACGAATCGAGTGCGCATGAAGGAAGACAAGTTCCTGAGAATGATGGTCCCGCGTCCGTCCCTCGACGAGCAGCGCCGCATCGTCGAAAAGCTCGACAGGGTCGCGGCACTGGTGGACGAACGCCGCAACGCCATCGAGGCGGCCGAGCGCGAAACGCAGGCGCTGCTGCTGAAAGCCTTCCAGCGCGCCATCGATGGCGCCCCCCTGCGCCCCATGGCCGAGGTCGCGCCGCTGGTGCGCCGAGAGGTCGAGATCGAAGCTACCCGGGAATACACGGAGATAGGCGTCCGCAGTTTCTACAACGGAATATTCCACCGCCGGACGATGCCTGGTTCTGAGTTCAGCTGGCAGAGCCTGTTCTGGGTGAAAGAGGGCGATCTAGTATTCAGCAACCTCATGGCTTGGGAAAGAGCTATCGCCGTTGCGGAAGCGCATGACGAAGGCACAGTCGGAAACCACCGCATGTTGACTTGCGAGGTCAATCCGAAGTTGGCGACGCCGGGCTTCCTGATGGCCTATTTCAGAACGTACGAAGGCTTCTCGAGCATCGTTGGGCACTCGCCCGGCACGATTGCCCGCAACAAGACCCTGTCATCCAAGAAGCTTCCGACGATCCTCGTGCCGACGCCGCCGGTGGAGACCCAGAAGTGGTTCGACCGCCTTCAGACGAAGGCGCACGAAGCCCGCACCATCCGCGCCAACACCGCGCAGGATGTGGAGGCCCTGATCCCGGCCATGCTGCACGAGACATTTGGGAGGCAGCATCAGGCGGCGTGAAAATCAGCCGGCCTATTTGTCCGACGCCGTTCCGGTCCAGAGTCTTGTATCTGGGCTCGGCGTCCGTTTGCCATTTGGGAGGTCGAAACGCAGCAAGCCGGCCTTTCGGTTAGTCGTCGCGATCTTGTTGAGATGTGTGGTCCGCACCGGCACTAGCTCCATCACCTCACTGGCAAGTGGCCCGAACGCGATCCCCGGTCTCTGTGACACCGTCTGCAACAGGAGTTCGGTCGCCCAACCGACATGAGCAGAGCATCCGACCCCGTCGCGATCGGTCTCGAACGCGATGATCTGGTCCTCTGGAAACAGCTGCGACTGCCTGCTTTCCTCGGTCTGGATGGCGTGGCGCGTGCGGACCGCTTCCTTCTCCACCTTTTCCTGAACTGTCCGGAAAACCTCTACGCCGATCCCGCTATGAGTGCCGAGTATCAACCGCATCTTGATCCGATCCTCACGCGGCTTTCGGATAGCCATATCGGTCAGGTAGGTGGCGACCCGGGCCTCCTTCATCTTGGCCTTCAGGAGCTGCAGGATCTTGGTCTCGTTCGAGCCCTCCGGCATCGCCTCGAAGGCATCCTTCCAAGCAGGATCTGCCAGGAAACGACCGACGGATGCCGCAACTCCATCCCAGCCAGCGTGCCTGTTCACCTCTTCAGCCATGAAGTTGAACAGGAATTCGCCGTTCAGGCTCCGCAGGAACTCAAAAACCTTGGCGGATTCAACATTCCAGCCGGTGGGATCGATGAATGTGAAGGTGAAGCCGTCCCGGCAGGCAGCGCGTATGCCGTCGAGGTTGTCTTCGAACTGGCCTGAGAACACCTGAATGTCGAACTCCGGCTTTTCGGCTGCGAACTCCCGCAATTTCGCGACGGATACAGGGTTCCGTTCGCAGAACCGAAAACGGACCTTGAGGCCGGGACGTCCCATATCGAGCAAAGATCTGCGAACCGTTTCCAGTGTTTCGATGGCCTGAGAAAACGAAGCGTCGGAATACCTGTTGGTGTCAGATACCCGCCAAGGGCCTGCGAAGGCGTCCACGAAGTTGAAGACCGGCGATCTGCCTTGGAAAAGCTTGTAGGCTGCGGACTCGAGATACTTGTTGAGAAACAGATGCTTGATGAAGGACTGCTCGCGCCCGTGATAGTTTTCTATCCTGGGCGGCATCAGGCATCCTCGGGCTGCAGGGCGCGAATGATGGGTTCGGGAACGATCTGCCAGGGAAAGCCATTCCACTCTTCGCCGTCGAGAAGGCGCCCGCCGGATTTCGGTCTTGCGCCGCCCCACTGCTTGAAGAAGAACGCGACGTCGTCACGTCCGCACATGTCCCGGATCTGGCGGACCCAGCTTTCGTCCATGGGCCGAGCCCGAGGCCCGCTTTCCCCCCCGACGATGGCCCAAGCGACGCCATGCAGATCGACATTCCCGACCGGTCCGAGCAGCGGCTCGAACGAGATGAAGCGTGCGTCGGAATTGATCTGCTTCAGGTGCTCGATCCGGCTCGCGTGCGCGGCGTCCTCGACAGAAACGCCGAGCCAGATGTGACGAGGGACCGGCCCTCCATGATACCGCTTCCGAACGTAGTTGCGCATGAGCGAGCTGCGCTTGGTCAGCACCTGGTAGACGTGCCAGTCCGCCTGCTCCATTGCGTCGAACACCGCGTCGATGAATGTACGGTCGATGTCCTTGTGAAAGAGGTCGCTCATCGAGTTCACGAAGATCATCCGCGGCTTTTTCCAGAGCACGGGCTGCTTCAGCCTCGACGGCCAGAGTGTCAGGTCAAAGCCCTGCTCGTAGGGGTGTCCAGAGATTCCACGCCAGCGCTCTGCGAACCGCTCGGCGTAGCAGTTGTCACAACCGGGACCGACCTTGGTGCAGCCCGTCACCGGGTTCCACGTCGCGTCCGTCCATTCGATGTCTGACTTCTGGGCCAACTGCTCGCCTCACACTTTTTCACAACGGTAACACGCGGCTGACTCAGCACAAAGCACGAACAGCGGCCGGGGTGAGATTGGTCCCAGCTGCAGCCGAACCGCGGCGCAACAGGCGGCGTTCGATCTCTGTTCCATTCGCCATCCAGATGGATTCTCCAAATCGCGTGCATCACGGACTTCGAAAGATCACTTTAGAGCAATGACTTAAAGCTGTTCACCGGAAGCGCGGCGGTTAACAGGTGCGGAGAATATCGGCCCGGAGAGAACGCTTGTGCGCCCTTCGGGACGTGGGCCGGTTAACAGCCCCACCCGCATAACCCTCGAAAACAACGGAAAAATCCGGCCACAGCCGGATCGGGAGAACGCTTTCGCGAGGGCAAGTGGCGGACGGTGAGGGATTCGAACCCTCGAGACGGTTCCCCGCCTACACACTTTCCAGGCGTGCGCCTTCGACCACTCGGCCATCTCTCCGCTGACAGCATGCCGCCGTCTGCCCCCGGCCAAATCAACGGCTGGTGCGGTGGTCAGGCCGCTCCGGAGGCGCGCGCAATATACTCATCGACGCCTTCATAGCAAGTCGTGTGTCACGCTTGGCTTGTGTGCAGGCCGAACGCCGTGGCAGAAGGGCGGTGCGCCGCTGAGGCGCAGATGCTAAGTGGCAGCGACTGGACGGCGGATGCGGCTCATTCTGCGCATACTGGGCACCTGGCTACTGGGCGTGGCCCTGATCCTGCTGATCATTGATGGCACGCGCTCGCTGGGCGCCAACACCATCATCTTCACCTCGTTCGGCGACGCCTGGACCTGGCTCAATGCCGACAGCCTGACGGCGACGCGCGAATTCTTTACGACGCGTTTCTTCGGTCCCGTGCTCGAGCCCACCGTGGCGGCGATCCTCACCTTTCCGAGTTGGGCCGTGCTGGCCGTGCCAGGAGTGATCCTCGCCTGGATGGGTCGGTCGCGCCGCACTCGCATGTTCGTGCAGCACGACCAGATCTGATGCTGGCCAACCCACATACGCCGAACGGTTTCATCGCCTTCGTCACCAGCCTGCCGGCGGTGACCGTGAACGAGCAGTGGGAGGCGCTGGTCGCCAAGGTGGGCGGCAAGGTTTTCTGCCTGCTTGGTAACGATGAGGGCGTGCTGGTGTTCAAGGTCACCGAGATTGCCTTCGACGGCCTGGTGGAGATGGAGGGCATCGGTCAGGCGCCCTATTTCGCCAAACGCCAGTGGGTGCGGGTGGCGTCCGGCGCGCTCGAGCCGGAACTGCTCGAGGGCTACATCCGCCACTCCTACGACATGATCTTGGGCAAGTTGACCCGCAAGCTGCGGGCCGAACTCGGCCTATAGGGCAACGCTGAAGCTGCGGAGCACGCTGCCGGGCGGCGTCGTCTCGGTGAGCCAGGCGGGCAGTCTGCCTTCGGGCAGGAGGCGCACGAAGGAATCGGGGGCGGCACCCGGCAGGCCCTTGAGTTCCGGCATGGCCGGGCAGATGACCACGAGATGGACGCCGCGGGTGGCCAGCATCTGGCGTACGCTCTCGATCGGATCGTTGAAGAAGCGGAACGTGTCGCGCACCCCCTCCTGGTTGCGGTGATAGGGGGCCGAGACGACCGCATGGGGCGTGAACAGCAGCATATGCGAGCCGAGGTCGATCGGTGTCATGGCATTGGCCGCGGGCAGGCCGGCGAGCGCGGTGAAGGCGGCAGGCTGGCGGCAATCGGCTGGGGTCAGGGGCTTTACGGCGGACGCGGTGGCCGGCTGGTCCGGTGAGGTGAGGGTCTCGACCCCGCCCGCGACGAGGGCGAGGGCGAGCCCGGCAAATCCCATCCAGCTGGCGACGAGGCCCACTATGCCGCCGAAATGCGGCCTGCTCAGGTACCATGCGCGCGCTGCAACGATGAGCACGGCGCCGGCCGGCACGGCGAGGCTGGTGGCAAAGCGCGTGGCCCGGACCTGCACCAGGGCGACGATTACGGCGACGGCGAGGAAGCAGGCATAGGCGAGCCATTTTGGCCGATCCCCCCGGCTGCGGACCAGCATCCATGCGGTGACCAGCACAGCGAGCAGGGCGGGAACGCTCACGGCGATCACGTAGATCGGGTTGGCCAGGATGGCGACATGGATCGGGTGCGCCTCCTCGATACGGTTGAGCCAGTTCTGCACCAGCCAGGGATCGAGTGCAGCGTAGGGACCGCGCAGGCATTCGGGATACAGCACGACCATGAGGGCGATTAGGGCAGCGCCGCCGAAAAAGCCGGCAACGAGGCGGGTGCGCTGGCTCGGCGGGTTGAGAAGCGACAGAGCAGTGAAGGCGAGGCCGGTGCCGATCGCTGCCACCGCATAGACGCTGGAAATGGCGTCGCAAGCGGGGACGAGCCAGAGCGTGGGTGGCAGGGCAAGGGCAAGGCAGGCGAGGCTCGCGGCGGCGAAGCTCAGGCCGAACCAGCGCAGCCCCCCGGCGTGCCGCCGGTCGGTGACCCACAGAAGGCCGAAGGCGAGGATGGCCGAGACCACCCCGGGCAGGCTTTCTATGCCGATGGCGATGGCAACAGCGGCGGCGATGCCGGCCCAGATGGCCCGGTGCGGGCGCTCGATTGCGTCGATGGTCGCGAGCGCCATGGCGAGGAGCAGCACGATCTGCACCGAGTGGTGATCAAAACGGCCGGGGGAGAAGTCGGCCAGGGTCACGAGTGAGAAGGCGGGGAGGGCTAGCCCGGGCAGCACGCCCTCCGGCCCGGCGAGGCGCAGGCTCAGCCTGGCCGAAAGCCAGAACAGGCCGAGCAGCATGATGAGTGGCCAGGCATAGGCTGCGGCGGTCTCGGCGTCGGTGCCGAGCAACGGGCGGAACAGCGCGACCAGCCCGGCAATGGGCGCGTCGATCAGGCGGGACCAGTGCATCGAGGCGCCGTAGGGGGCGTTGAGGCGGTACTGGGTGAGGTCGTACCACCCTTGGCCAGCGAGCAGGTTGCGCACCTCGACGAGGCGCATGGCGTCGTCGGTATCGTTGATGAGCGGCATGCCGCCATGAATGGACCGCAGGATGAGTGCTGCCGCCGTGACGACGAAAAAGCCGCCCAACAACCGCCAGTCGATCCGATCCGCCTTCGCGTCCATATGTCCCGCGCCCCCACTCGGGGGATGACTAGCGGCTGCCGCTTAAGATCGGCTGAAGGCCGGTTGACGGCGGGGCGGCCACGCCCTTTACTCGCCCGGCGAGCAGGGGGGTGCGAAGATGGTTGCCGGACTTCTTTATATCGTTGGCCTGATCATGGTGGTGGTGACGATCATCATGGCGGGCTACGCCTCCCCGTCGCTGATCCAGGCGTTCATGAGCGCGATCGAGGCGCCCAATCCCGACTATGTCGCGGCGATCTCGGCGCTGGCGCGCAGCCTCAGCTGGGCCCTGTGGCCGTTCATCTCCGGCCTGCTGGTGATGGGCGCGGGGCGCATCATCTTCTTGCTCGGCGCCATCAATCGGGCGCTGCGCGGCAACCCGTAATGCGAACGGGCGGCCTTACGACCGCCCGTGCATGAACTGCCGTGAGGCGCCCGATCAGGCGCGCGGCTGCGGCACGATACGCAGGTAGGGCTTCAGCGTCTTCCAGCCCTCGGGGTACTTTTCGCGCGCTGCTTCATCCGAGACGGCCGGGACGATGATCACGTCTTCCCCGTTCTGCCAGTTCACCGGCGTGGCGACTTGGTGCTTGGCGGTGAGCTGCAGCGAGTCGATGACGCGCAGGATCTCGTCGAAGTTGCGGCCGGTGGAGGCCGGGTACTCGATCTTGAGCTTCACCTTCTTGTCCGGCCCGATGACGAACACCGACCGCACGGTCAGCGAGTTGTCGGCATTTGGGTGGATCATGTCGTACTTGCGCGCAATCTCTCCGCCGGCGTCCGAGATGAGCGGGAAGTTGAGGGTGGCGCCTTGCGTCTCGGCGATGTCGGCGGCCCAGCCGGCATGGTTCTCGAGCTTGTCGACCGACAGGCCGATCACCTTGACGCCGCGCTTGTCGAATTCGGGCTTCAGCTTGGCGGTGTAACCGAGCTCGGTGGTGCAGACCGGGGTGAAGTTCTTGGGGTGCGAGAACAGCACCGCCCAGTGACCCTCGATATAGTCGTGGAAGCGGATATGGCCTTCGGTGGTTTCAGCCTCGAAGTCCGGAGCGGTATCGCCGATGAGAATTGCCATTCATTGTCTCCTTTCGCGGGCGGTCCCCGCTTGTTTGCGGCAATATCTGACGGTGACAGCGCCGACGCGACGGTGCAGCAGGAAATCTTTTTGTGTCTTGCCGGGCGGACGAAGCAACAGCTTTCCCGACGCGGGGGATCGGCGCAAAAACGCTGTAATCGCTGGCCTATTCCATCAAAGCAGCGCGGGCAGGATCGCCTTGTCGAGCGCGAGGACCAAGGCCGTGGGCGAAAGCGCCAGGGCGAGAGCGGTAGGTTGGCTGGCCTTGCCGATGCGGGCGATGAGGAAGACCACCGCGATCAGGATGACCGAGGCGAACAGGTTGGCTGCATAAAGCTGCACAGCGTCGTACCATGCCGGCATCCAAGCCTCCTCTTGCCCGGTCTTGGGAACGCTGGAGTGTCGGGCCGTGTGGTTTGCCGGGCTGTTTCCGGCAAACCGGGCGTTTGAAGCGAATTGCGCATGTTGCGGGCTTACTGCGCCGGAGCGACCCCGCCGGCGATGCCTTGCGGCGCGCCTTTGGTCCAGGTGACCTGGGCGCCGTTGAGCGGCACCACCGAGAGGCTCATCTTGCCCGAGCCCTGCTGCAGTTCGCGGGCATGGGCGAGATAAACGAGCGCGTTGTTGGTGGCATCGTAGATGCGGGAGACGCGCAGGCTCTTCCAAATGAGAGAGCGGTTCTGCTTGAAGATCTCCTCGCCGCCCTTGTTGAGGTTGATGTCGCCGATGGTGATCGGGCCATTGGCGCTGCAATCCACCGCCGAATAGGAGGGGTCCTCGAACCAGTTGCCCTGCTGCAGCCGATCGATGAGCGAGCGGTTGAAATAGGCGACGTGGCAAACGACGCCCTGCACCTCGGGGTCGGCCACGGCCTCGACCGCGATGTCGTTGCCGGTCCAGTCGACGCCGACGCTGCCGACACTGGTGGAGTTGTTGTTGCCGCACGCGGCGAGCGCCCCGGTGAGGGCGATGACGAGGCCGAGGGAGGCGAGGCGCTTCAGCATGGGCGTTTCCCTGTGGGGTGCGGGTGAACAACGCCGCAGCATGTGGGGACCACCAACCCCTCACGCAAGCGTTACGGCTCCGATTATTGGCCCGGATACTTCGTGGCCGGGCCGTGAGGGCGGTCGATATGGCCGAGGTCGCGGCCGGGGTCGATGCGGTCGCGCACGAGCTGCTTGATCTGCTTGGCGTCGGGGAAGCCGCCGTCGCGCTTGCGCTCCCACACCAGTTCACCGTCGAGATGGATCTCGAAGATGCCGCCGGTGCCAGGCTTGAGCGTCACCTCGCCCATTTCGAGGCTGAAGGTGGAGAGCACTTCCTGCGCCATCCAGGCGGCGCGCAGCAGCCAGTTGCACTGTGTGCAGTAGGTGATGGTTAGGCGGGGCTTCTGGTCACTCATACCTGCGGGTCGCCCCAGGTGGAAAAGACGTTGGTGGGGAGCACGAGGATGTCGGAATTGTCCTCGTCGTTCTCCTGCTGCTTGAGCGCCACCAGCTGCGCCGTGGTGGCGTTGACGCGCTGGGCGAGGAGGCGGGCGATCTGCAGCAGCCAGCTCGGATGCTGTTCGAGCACGGTCAGCGCATCCTCGATGACGTAGAGCTGCACATCGGTGAGCGCCCGCACCGAGGCCGAGGCGGGCCGGTCGAGCAGCACGCCCATCTCGCCGAATATGGCGCCCGGTTGCCTGGTGGAGGCGACGAACTTGCCATCGCGCAGCACCTCGATCTCGCCTTCCTTGAGGACGATAAGGCTGCCGGATTTGGTGCCCTGCCGGATCAGCTCGGCGCCTGCGGGATAGAAATCGAACTTCAGCCAGTTTTCGTCGGCCACGTTGCGGCTCCGCTTACTTGAGGAGGGCGAAAATCTTGTCGAACATCTCGTGGTCCTCGCGCACCTTGGACTGCCTGCGCATGTTGACGAGGAGCGCCGTGGTCTTCTGCAGGCGCACCGCGAGGAGCTTTGCGAGGTGGCGGGCGACCGCCGGATGGGCATCGAGGAAGGCGTCGGGGTCGTCGGCGATGTAGAGTTCGGCGCCACCGCGGGTGCGGACCGTGGCCGAATGCGGCTCGTCGAGCAGGGCCGACATCTCGCCGATGATCGAGCCGGGTTCGGCGATGGCGGCGACGGACGAGCCGTCGCGCACCACCTCGAGGTCACCCGCTTTGAGGATGTAGAGCTTTCCGGTCTTGCCACCTTCGGTGACCACCACGGCGCGCGGCGCCAGCTTGTAGAGCGGCAGTGAACGCGCTGCCTCGAGTACCTGCTCCATTCCTCATCCCGTCGAAGCATTCGATCAACATTACCCGAGCTTTGGGGCGTGGGATAGCGGGGCTGAGCTCTGCAGTAACGGGTCGCCGGGAGGAGCCGTCTTGGTTAGCCGAAAAGGCAAAGCCGCCCGGACGGGGGGCGCCCGGGCGGCCTTGAGCCGGCGATCGAGGGCAATCCGCCGGCGAGCTTTTCGCTCGGCCGTTACAACGGTTGAGGCGCCGCCGCGTTCCCACTAAACCCGTGCCTCGCACCGCGGGAGATATGGCTTGAGCATCGACATGAGTGGGAAGCGGGCGCGCTGGCAGCTGCTCGACCTGCTGCGCGGCATCGCCATCATTGCCATGGTGGTGTTCCACGTGGCGTGGGACCTCTACTATTTCGGCTATTCGTCCGTCGATGTGACCACGGTTCCCGGCTGGGTGGTGTTCCAGAAAGCCATCCTTTCGAGCTTCCTTCTGCTGGTCGGTATGGGTCTGGTGCTGGGCCATGGCGAGGGCGTGCGCTGGCGCGCCTTCTGGCGACGCTGGGCCTTCCTCGTGGTAGCGGCGCTGCTCACCACGGCGGGGACATACTGGATGTTCCCCGATTATTTCGTGTTCTTCGGCGTGCTGCATGCGATTGCGCTCTTCTCGCTCATGGCGCTGCCCTTCCTGCGCCTGCGCTGGTGGGCCACGGCGCTGGTGGGCGTCGCGGTGATTGCCGTCAACTTCGCCTTCAACGATCCGGTGTTCGAGCAGAGGTGGCTGGCGTGGATCGGCTTCTGGCCGAATTCGCCACCGACATCCGACGTGGTGCCGGTGTTTCCCTGGTTCGGCGTGGTGCTGCTCGGCGTGGCGCTCATGCGGGTGATCCTGGCCTCGCCACTGAGCGGGGGGATAAGTTCGTGGCGCTCCGATGTGCCGCTGGCGAAGGGCGTGGCGTGGCTGGGGCGCTGGAGCCTGCCCTTCTATCTGCTGCATCAGCCGGTGATCATCGGCGTGCTCTATGCCGCGATGCTGATCCAGCCGCCGGTGATCGCGCCGCCGGTGGTGGGCGACGTCGCCGGGTTCACTGCCAGCTGCACGACCAGCTGCGGAGCGAATGGATGGTCGGCCAACCAGTGCGAGGCGTATTGCTCATGTGCGCTCGAGCAGATCCAGGAGCGCGATCTGTGGGCGATGCTGACCGATCCGCAGGCGCCGGACGTGGTGCAACTGAGGGACCTCTGTACGGCGATGACGCTGGAGTAATTCCGGCGGCTAGACCTTCTCCGTGTGCCCGCCGAAGCCGAGGCGCATGGCGCTGAGCATCTTTTCTGCGAAGTTGTGGTCCTGCCTTGAGCGGAAGCGGGTGAACAGGGCAGCGGTGAGGACTTCGGCGGGGACGGCTTCCTCGATGGCGGCTTCCACCGTCCAGCGGCCCTCGCCGGAATCGCCGACATGGCCGGAGAAGGCTTCGAGCTTCGGGTCTCGGGCCAGCGCGATGGCCGAGAGGTCGAGGAGCCATGAGGTGACGACCGAACCCCGGCGCCATACTTCGGCGATGTCGGCGATGTTGAGGTCGAAGCGCTCGGAAGCCGGAAGCTCCTCCGAGCGCTTGCGCTCGAGGATGTTGAAGCCCTCGGCATAGGCCTGCATCATGCCGTATTCGATGCCGTTGTGGATCATCTTGACGAAGTGGCCGGCGCCAGCAGGACCGGCGTGGATGTAGCCCTGCTCGGCGCGCGGATCGAGATGGCCGCGATCGGGCGTTTCCGCGATGTCGCCCTTGCCGGGGGCGAGGGCGGCGAAGATGGGGTCGAGATGATCGACCGCCTCCTTCGGCCCGCCGATCATCAGGCAATAGCCGCGTTCGAGCCCCCAGACACCGCCCGAAGTGCCGACATCGACATAGTGGATGCCGGACTTGGCGAACGCGGCGGCGCGGCGGATATCGTCCTTGTAGTAGGAGTTGCCGCCATCGATGAGGATGTCGCCGGGGGCGAGGCAGGAGCTGAGGTGCTGCAGCGTGCCCTCGGTGATTTTGCCGGCGGGCAGCATGACCCAGATGGCGCGGGGCGACTCGGTGAGGGAGTCGACGAGGGCTTCGAGCGTCTCGGCCGGAACTGCGCCCTCATTTCCGAGCGCCGCGCGGGCACCGGCGTCGATATCGTAGACCGAAGTCTGGTGGCCGGCGCGCATCAGTCGGCGCGCAATATTGCCGCCCATCCGGCCCAGTCCGACAATACCCAGCTGCATGATGCACTCCATTGTGGCGCGTTCTGTCGACGATGTTATAGCGGGGAATGACGGCGGGCGTGAACGATCCGCCCGTGGTTTGAATTGGTGGCGCTTGAGCACCGCAGCAATATTTGCGGAAAAAGCGCTCCGACTGGGAGTGAGAAATGCATGTAGTGGTGACTGGTGCCGCCGGTAATCTCGGCACCAAGGCGATCGAGATGCTGCACGGCGCCGATTGGTGCGAGCGCATCACAGGGATCGACGTGGTGCCGTTTGCGGCCACGGGCAAGGCGACGAGCGTGGTGGCCGATCTGGTCGACCCCTATGACGAGCGCTGGATCAAGCCGGTACGCGAGGCGCAGGGCATCATCCACTATGCTTCTGCCAACCCGGCCCCGACCGGCACCTGGGCGGAAAGCGCCGCCTCCTTCGACATGACGGCGAACCTGCTGGAACAGGCTGGCGGCGATGGGCCCTGCCGCTTCATCTTCGCTTCGTCGAACCACGCCATGGGTGGCTACAAGGACGAGCCGCTGCCGCCCGACGGCAAGCTCAGGATGTCGACGCCGCAGAAGTCGGGCTCGCGCTACTGGGACGGCACCATGTATCGCTGGGGCGCGGCCTATGGCGCCACCAAGGCGCTGGGCGAGCGCGTGTGCGCGGCGCGGGCGGCGGCGACCAAGGGGCGAATCACTGCGGTCTCGACCCGCATCGGCTGGTGCCAGCGCGGCGAGAACCTGGCGACGACGCTGATCGGGTCGGGCGGCGGCGACCGCGACGAGCCCAATCCCGAGATCGCGGCGCGCAACATCAAGTGGTACCGCGACATGTGGCTGTCGAACGCCGACCATGCCCGGCTGATGGCCGCAGCGCTCACCGCCGACGCCAGCAACTGGCCGGGGCCGCACATCGTGGTTTCGGGCATGTCGAACAATACCGGCATGCCGTGGGACCTGACCGAGGCCATGGCGTGGATCGGCTACGAGCCGCAGGACGACGTCTGGGCCGAACTTAGAAAGGCCGGCATGGCCTGATGCGGCTGCGCCTGGCGCCGAGTCCCATCGTTGCGACGGTCCGGGGCGACAAGCCGCCCCGGGTGCGTCTCGGCGACGTGGCCGAGGATGCGCTGACGCCCTACCAGAACGCGAGCTCCTCGGGTGGCATGTCGTCGGCGTGGCACACACAGGTGTCGCCGTAGCGGTCGAGCGTCTGGGGCGTGATATGGAGCGGCACGGGGTGCTCGACCACGCGATCCACCAGCCGGCAGGCCCGCACGACCTCGATCCGCTCAGCCCAGGTGAGCAGGGGCGCCGGCCGACAAGCGTGGTCCTTCCGGCGGCGGACTGCCCGGTACGGGGGCGGCGAGCCGTGGCGCCGTCCCCACACCAGTGTCAAAGAACCCAGCCCGCTGCCGCGGCCTGTCCGCCGCAGATATCGATCCCTGCGACGTGTCGGGATGATGCGGCAGGCGCCCGGCGCGGGGATAAGTCAGGGCTTGAGGTCGGGCGGGACCGGCGGCGGCTTGTAGAGCACAGTGATTTCCACCCGCTCGTTGCCGGCGAGGTAGGGGTCGTTGGGAAAGAGCGGATCGGCCGTGGCGCGGCCGGTGACCGACGCGATGTGGTCGTCGGAGAGCCCGAATTCGCCGAGGATGGAGCGCACCACGTTGGCGCGGTCGCTCGACAACTCCCAGGCGCCGTAGCGCGGGTTGGGATAGATGGCGCCCGCCGCCGTATGGCCCGAGATCCGGATCTGGCTCGACAGTTTCTGCAGGATGGGCGCGATGGTGGCAATGGCTTGCCGGGTGGTCTCGAAGGGGTATTTCGAGCCCTCGGGGAACATCGGCCGCCCGTCATGATCGAGCAGCTGGATGTTGAGCCCGTCCTCGGTAGCCTCGACCTTGAGGTTGTCGGCAATTTCGGTGAGGTCCGGGTTGGACTGCCATGCGGTGCGGATCGATGCCGCCGCGGCGTGAAATTCCTGGCTGTAGTTGGACTGCAGGTTGACCTGGCTCGCCTTGACCGAGGCGTAGTCGTTGCCGCCCCGCTCGTTGAGGCCGCCGCGCGACTGCATCTGCGGACCCGCTTCGTCACTTTCAGGGGCGGTGAGAGCATCCTTGCGCGAGTCGGCGGCGATCTTGGCCCCCTGCTCGGTGAAGGCGGTGCCACCCATGACGCCACCGGCGCCCGAATTGCTCTCGGACACGTTGGGTGGCGCGAAATAGTCGGCGAGGCCCTTCTTCTGCTCCGGCGTGGTCATCGAGATGAGCCACAGCAGCAGAAAAAACGCCATCATGGCGGTGACGAAGTCGGCATAGGCGATCTTCCACGCGCCGCCGTGATGCGGATGCGCCGAGCGCCGGACGCGCTTGATGATGAAGGGCTGCTCGTTGCTCGCCATGTGATCAGCCCGCCGGCAGGTTGGCCGTCGCCTCGTCGACTTCGGCGAAGGTGGGGCGCACATCGCTCATCAGCGACTTGCGAGCGAACTCGACGGCGATGGAGGGCGCATAGCCCGAAATGTGGGCGAGGAGCCCGACCTTCATCGACAGGAAATACTTGGACTCGGACTCGTAGATGCTCCGCAGCCCCGCCGCGAACGGGCCGAAAAAGCCGTAGGCGACGAGCACGCCGAGGAAGGTGCCGACCAGCGCCCCGCCGATGAGGTGGCCCAGCACCTCGGGCGGCTCGGAGATGGAGCCCATGGTGTGGATGACGCCGAGCACCGCGGCGACGATGCCGAGCGCCGGCGTTGCATCGGCCAGCGACTGCACGGCGTTGACCAGCCGGTCCTGCTCCTGATGGTGGGTTTCGAGCTCCTCGTCCATCAGGGCCTCCATCTCGTGCGGCACGCGGGTGCCGAGCGTCACCATGCGCAGGTAATCGCACAGGAACTCGACGGCGTGAGGATTGGACACGAAGGTGGGAAAGCGCTGGAACAGCGGGGATTCGTAGGGGTTCTCGATGTGCTGCTCGAGCGCGAGCACGCCCTTGGACTGCACCAGCTTGAAGATGGTGTATTGCAGACCCAGCAGCTCGACATAGGCGGCCTTGTTGTAGCGCGGGCCCTTGAACAGGGTGCCGAATACGCCCAGCGTCTGCTTCAGCACCGGCCCGGTATTGCCGATGATGTAGGCGCCCGCGGCGGCCCCCAGGATGATCAGCGCTTCGAACGGCTGGACCAGCACTTCGAGGTGGCCACCCATCGCCGTGTAGCCGCCAATGACGCTGAGCACGATGACCGCTATGCCGATGAGAAGGCGCATTCTGTGCCCCGAAACGCAAGACGCGGACTGGTTCCGTCCGAGCGCGCAGTCTTCGCCGGTGGCCGTGAATATTTGGTTAGCCGGCGGTCAACCGGGCGGGGCCGGCAGTGGCAATGGGGGCAGACGGCGGAAAACAGGCCCTAGTTGCGCAGGTCGGCACCGGTAACGGCGCCGAACAGGCGCTCGAGGAAGCCGTGCTCGCGCCCCTCCTTGCGCATCTGCACCAGCATGCGGCTGGTGGCATCGAGGCGCTGGCAGGCAATGGTGGCGATGTGGAGCGCGGCGGCCGAGTTCCCTTCGAGCCAGCGCCAGCCGTCATCGATATGGCGCACCTCGACATCGGTGACGGCAGTGACATCGGCCGAGTGATCGGTGCCGAGCAGCACGCTCATTTCGCCCACCAGCGTGCCGGGCTCGATCAGCCGGGCGATCTCCACTCCGTCGCGCTCGACCTTGAGCTGGCCGTTCATCAGCACGAACATTTCGCCCCTGGCTTCCCCGGTCTCGATCAGCCGCTCCCCGGGGCGAAGGCTGAGGACCGGATAACTCAGCGTGAGCGTGAGCAGGTTGGCCATGTCGATTCCCCCTGGGTGATGCGGCGCAAACCAGAATGCACAAAAACCAAGGCGTGCGGAAGCGCCCGCACGCCTTGTGGCGCCGGGATTTACGGCGGTCAGGGCGGCGCCGGCGAGGCTTTGCCCCACGCGGTTAGTCCGCAATGAAAGACGAGGCATCGCCTCGCCGGCGCGACCGGGATTTGTGGCCTATGGCATGCCGGGTGGGGCGCATCCCCTGCCGCATCGCGAGGACGGCGGGTGGCCGGCAACCGGGAATCCACCCGCATTGCCACCTCTCCCAGCCGCCAAAAGGGTGGCGGCATTTGCCCCTGGGAGGCGCCCTTATGCATCCTCCCCCGCGTTGCCAGCGGCTTGACCGGCGAACCGGCCCGTCCCGACACACTTTCCGCCCGGACGCGGACGACTCCGCGCCCCCCGGCCACCCCGCCGCAACCGTTCGTATCGATCCGCCCAATGCGGCGAGGCAGGCATGAGGATAAGGCGGGCGAGACCCGCGGGGATAAGTTCCTTCAGTCTTCGGGAATGGCACCGAGCACGGTGATCGGCGGGATCGGCGGGCGGCCGGCCTGCCCATCTCGATAACCCTGCATGTAGCGGAGGTTTTCGCGCTCGCAGATGCGCTTGTAGAGCTTGTTGCGGAAGCCCGGTTCGACCCCGTTGTTGCGCTGCGTGGCCATCTGCGACGAGGCGGGGAACCGGCCCGCTCCGGCCGGCTTCGCGCCGCCCGGCAGGCTCGGCCTCGCTGCCTGCTGCGCCGCCGAAAACGCCTCGAGCGACGCCTTCAGCTGTCCTAGCCGTACGGCCAGCCCGGCGAGGTCGCCTGCCTCCGCCCCGGCAATACGCGCCTCCTCCCGGCCGAGGATCTTTCGCGCCTCGCGAAAAAGCTCCTGCGCGACGGCGAGCATCGCCTTGGGCTCGGGGTCCTGCGGCCGCCGCCCCGCAACCTTCTCGACTTGGGTCAGCAGCGTAGCGACCCGGTGGCTCAGGCGTTCATGGGCCTGGACGGTGGTGGCGGTAAGGGGGGTGGGAATGGATTTTGGCACGGCGGCATCCTCGCGGTTGGTTGTGATGGAGCGAGGATGGGGGCGGCGCGAAGTGAGGGGATAAGGTGGGCGGTGTTAATCGCCCAACTCCGGCTTGCAGCGCACACGAGATACGTCTAAAACCACAGAAGTGGTTCTCGTTTTGTTTCTGTAGTCAGGGAGTGGAAAATGCCGTCGGGCCTTTCCTCTTTAGAAGTTTGCGCAGGCGCTGGGGGGCAGGCAAGAGGGTTGGAACTGGCAGGTTTCGATCACGCTGGTGTTGTCGAACTCGATTCCGACTGCTGCAAGACCTTGGCCCTCAATCGTCCCGGCTGGCGTGTTCACAATGCAGACCTTAATGAGTTCGACGGCGCAGACTATCAAGGTATAGACTTGTTCGCAGGCGGGCTTCCGTGCCCGCCGTTCTCAGTCGCAGGGAAGCAGCTCGGAGCCGATGATGAGCGCAACTTGTTCCCTGCCGCTATTCGGATCATTTCCCAGACACGTCCCAAAGCCGTGATGATCGAGAATGTGCGCGGCTTTCTGGATGCTGTGTTTGAAGACTACCGGGGTTTCATCAAGGGTGAACTCGCAAAGCTGGGCTACGAAACACACTGGCGGCTGCTCAACGCCTCGGACTACGGGGTCCCGCAGCTTCGCCCGCGGGTGGTGATCGTTGCCCTGCGTCATGAGATCAAAGACGCCTTTGATTGGCCGGCGCCTAGTCCACACGACGCGCCGACCGTGGGCCAGGCGTTGTACGACCTTATGGCAGAGCGGGGATGGATTGGTGCCCGGCGATGGTCTTTGCTTGCGGACGACATCGCGCCGACACTGGTCGGTGGGAGCAAGAAACACGGTGGGCCTGACCTAGGGCCAACCCGTGCCAGAAAGGCTTGGGCCACGTTGGGTGTCGATGGACGTTCCATTGCGGAAGAGGCTCCGGATTGGGACTTCGTTGGTATGCCCCGCCTCACAGTTCGGATGGCTGCGCGGATACAGGGGTTCGACGACCGGTGGCTATTCCACGGGCGCAAGACCGCGGCGTATCGACAAGTAGGTAACGCGTTTCCGCCGCCTGTGGCTTGCGCCGTGGCAAAGAAAATTGCTGCCGCCATCCAGCGCCGGATGGTGTTTGTGTCGCAGACGGTCGCTTAGTTATGAGCGTAGAGCCTTTCCTCCTTGAGGCACGGCGCAGCTTTCACGCAGCGCTATTCGCTAACGGTACGTTGTCGACAGACAGCGGAGTCCCCTCAATCGCGGACCGCGGATCGGACGTCAGCGTAAAGATTGCCACTGGTCTCCTAGACCGTCTTGGCCCTCAAGTAAGCAATTCGCGTCTGGCTGGACAGATGGCGGGGAGCAACTTCGAAAATGTGGTCGGCGAGTTTCTAGAGGAAACGTTTCCTCGGCTTAGCAGCATTCGGCCAGGGAAATTCATGATTACAAAAGGCAGATCGCGTCTGGCTATTGCGAGTAGCGACCAGTATCGGCATCTGTCGTCATTAGCAGAGGCGGTAAAGAAGGATCCAGACTTAGCTGTAGCGATTGGAATGGACTATTTGATCAAGCCTGATGTGATGATATTAAGGAGGCCAGAACCGGACTCGGTCATCAACTCAGCGGCTTTTGAAGTCGACGATCGGGTTGCAACGCTCGCGAGCATTAGGAGTGCTAACAACTCCTTGCCCATTCTTCATGCGAGTGTTTCCTGTAAGTGGACGCTGCGGTCGGACCGTGCCCAAAATGCGCGATCCGAAGCACTGAATCTAGTTAGGAACCGGAAGGGGCGGCTGCCGCATATCGTCGTGGTCACAGCGGAGCCAACGCCCAATAGACTAGCATCGTTGGCGCTAGGTACGGGGGACATCGACTGCGTCTATCATATCGCTCTTCCGGAGTTGAGAGACGCGATAGACGGCGCAGGGTACCAAGATTCGCTTGAACTGCTGGACACGATGATAAGCGGCAACCGCCTGCGCGATGTTGCGGACTTACCCTTGGACCTCGCAACTTAGCTTAAGCCTCGTCGCCGGTACCAGCCAGCTCCCAATTCGTGAGGCCACCGGCGATCCAAGTAGCAACGTCCTCCATTAGATCGTCAAATGGCCGCCGCCGTCTGCCGCGCAGGGCGCATTCCCAAATAATAAGGACGCGCCAATGCAACTGGTTGAGTTTCGACAGACTGTCGGCATCGCGAAGCTTGTTTCTAGAGATTTTTGGCTGCCAATATTCTAGGCGGCTGGCGGGAGAATGTCCGACGGCGCACTCGTGCCCATGCCAGTAGCAGCCTTGCACTTGTATAATGGCACGGTAACGCGGCAGTACGAGATCGGGCCGACCGGGCAACTTTTTGTCGTGAAGGCGAAAACGAAAGCCGCGGGCATGAAGCCCGCTACGCACGAGCATTTCGGGTTTCGTGTGCCCGCTTCGAATGGCAGCCATGTTGCGGCTGCGAGTCTCGTTTGAATGTACGTCAGCCATTCCAGCAATTCGCTCTAGATGGTTCGCTGGTAGGCAGCCACTTCACCCATACCAAGCGTCTAAAGACACCAAGGTGATTGTGACGACCGAATGGCACGGCAGCAGCAAGCTGTCACCATAGGTATATCGTCGGGTCAGGTCCGGGATGACAGCGAGGGGGGCTAGAGGTGGTGCCCAGGGACTACCCCCCTCACTCATCCCCCATCTTGAGCGCCTGGATGAAGGCCTCCTGAGGAATCTCGACGCTGCCGAACTGGCGCATGCGTTTCTTGCCCTTTTTCTGGGCTTCGAGGAGCTTGCGCTTGCGGGTGGCGTCGCCGCCGTAGCACTTGGCGGTCACGTCCTTGCGCAGGGCGCGGATGGTTTCGCGGGCGATGATCTTGCCGCCGATGGCGGCCTGGATGGGGATGACGAAGAGGTGCGGGGGGATCAGCTCCTTGAGCTTTTCGCACATCTGGCGGCCGCGGGACTCGGCCGCGTGGCGGTGGACGAGCATCGATAGCGCGTCGACGGGCTCGGAATTGACGAGGATCGAGAGCTTCACCAGGTCGCCGGCGCGGTAGTCGGCGAGGGTGTAGTCGAAGCTGGCATAGCCCTTCGACATGGATTTCAGCCGGTCGTAGAAATCGAACACCACCTCGTTGAGCGGCAGCTCGTATTCCACCATGGCGCGGTTGCCCACATAGGTGAGGTTGGTCTGGATGCCGCGCCGGTCCTGGCAGAGCTTGAGGATGGAGCCCAGATACTCGTCCGGCGTCATGATGGTCGCCTTGATCCACGGCTCGCGGATCTCCTCGATGCGCGTCACATCGGGCAGGTCGGCCGGGTTGTGCAGCTCCAGCACGTCGCCGGTGGTGAGCTCCACCTGGTAGACCACGCTGGGCGCGGTGGCGATGAGATCGAGGTTGAACTCGCGCGCCAGCCGCTCCTGGATGATTTCGAGGTGGAGCAGGCCGAGGAAGCCGCAGCGGAAGCCGAAGCCGAGCGCGGCGCTCGTTTCCATCTCGAACGAGAAGCTCGCATCGTTGAGGCGCAGCTTGCCCATGGCCTCGCGCAGCACTTCGAAATCGGACGCATCGACCGGGAAGAGGCCGCAGAACACCACCGGCTGCGCCGGGCGGAAGCCGGGCAGGGCCTCGGCGGTGGGCTTCTTGTCGTCGGTGATGGTGTCACCGACATTGGTATCGGCCACTTCCTTGATGGAGGCGGTGAACATGCCGATTTCGCCCGGCCCGAGGCTGTCGACGACCACCAGCTTGGGCGTGAATACGCCGACGCGGTCGAGCTCGTAGGTGGCGCCCGACGCCATCATGCGGATCTTCTGGTTCTTGCGCAGCGTGCCATCGATGACGCGCACCAGCACCACGACGCCCAGATAGGTGTCGTACCAGCTGTCGACGAGCAGGGCCTTGAGCGGCGCATCGAGCGTGCCCTTCGGGGCAGGCAGCCGGTTCACGATGGCTTCGAGCACAAGGTCGATGCCGACGCCGGTCTTGGCCGAAATCTCCACCGCGTCGGAGGCGTCGAGGCCGATCACGTCCTCGATCTGCTGTTTTACGCGCGGCACGTCGGCGGCGGGGAGATCGACCTTGTTGAGGACCGGCACGATCTCGTGGTCCGCCTCGAGCGCGTGGTAGACATTGGCGAGGGTCTGCGCCTCGACCCCCTGGCTCGCATCGACGACGAGCAGCGAGCCCTCCACGGCCGACATCGAGCGCGACACTTCGTAGGCGAAGTCGACGTGGCCGGGCGTGTCGATGAGGTTGAGGACGTAGTCCTCGCCGTTCTGCGCCCGGTAGTTGAGGCGCACCGTCTGCGCCTTGATGGTGATGCCGCGCTCGCGCTCGATATCCATCGAATCGAGCACCTGCTCCTTCATCTCGCGTGCCTCGAGCCCGCCGGTGAGCTGGATGAGGCGGTCGGCGAGGGTCGACTTGCCGTGGTCGATATGGGCGACGATGGAGAAGTTGCGGATGTGGTCGAGGGGCACGGACATGCGGGGGATTTCCAGTTGCGCGCGGCGCGACGCTTTCAGGCGCTGATAGCAGGGTGAAGCGGCGCGGCAAAGATGGTTTATCCGTGGTTAACAGAGCCGGCGGCAGGTAGTTAACGCGGGGAGGGGGCGCTGCCCGCCCTCTTCACACCATTGTTGGCGGTAAGGGCTCGTAAACCTTGCTGCTCCAACAACAGGGCGGTGTTCGAGGATAGCCTGATGTTGCGACTGGTTGGTGTGCTGCTGCTTCTGCTTGTTCCCACCGCCGCGCAGGCGGGGCAGTGGGCTTATGAGGGCGGCGACATCCCCATTGCCTATTTCGACAACGGGGCGGCGCAGTTCGAGTTTGCCTGCCGCGGCGGGGATTTGACGCTGGGCTACTACGTGCGTTTGCCGCACAAGGTGGTCAGCGGGGCAGGGACGATGAACCTCGCCATCACGCCCGATGGCGGCGAGCCGCGCTTTGCCCAGGATATGCCGCTGATCCATTCGGGCGGGGCCTGGATGGTGGTGCGCGGTCCGGTGGCGCGGCAATGGGCGGTGATCGCCCAGAAGGCCAAATCCAAAATGGCCGTGGCCTTCGTGCACAAGAACGCCAGGGGCAAGTTCGACTTCTACGACAGCAACGAGTTCGATGCGGCTGGCTCGTCGGCCGCAATCCGCAAGGTGCTCGACCGCTGCGGCTGAGCGCCGGGCGGAGCGGCAACCGGGGGCGGGGCGGCAGCGTTGGAACGGCCATGCGCGTAACCCTGGCCCTTGTGGCGATGCTCACCTCGATGCCGGCCTTTGCACAGACGGAGCCGCCGCTGCCGCGCGAACGGCCGGCTGAACGCGAGGAGGCGGCACCCGTTTCGCCCGGCATCTGGCCGGCCTGGACGGTGCGCGAGGCTGGCGAGCGGCTGGTGCCGCTGCCCCGGGAGCGGCCGGAAGAGACGGCCAAAACGCCTGAGCCGGACGGGCCGGAAATGCCGGCCGAACCGCGTGACTATCAGGTGGCGTGTCCGGCCGTGCTGGCCGGGCGGGTGGAGGCGAAGATGCTGCCACCGATCGAGGCGCCAGAGGACGCTCCGCAATGCGGGGCCCAGTCGCCGCTTGGCCTGACCGGGGTGTTGGCCAATGGGCGGATGGTGCCGGTTTCGGGCGGTGTCGTCACCGATTGCGGCATGGCGAGTGCAATGCCCGACTGGATCGCGGCCGTGGACGGCTATGTGTTCGCGCGCGAGAACACGCGGATCGCCGAGGTGCTGGTGGGTACGTCCTACATGTGCCGCAACGTCAACAATGGCGACGGGGGCAATCTCAGCTTCCACGCCTTCGCCGACGCACTGGACGTTACCGGCTTCCGGCTTGAGGACGGGAGGACGGTGACGGTGGCGGGCGGCTGGGCCGATGCAGACTCGGCCGAGGGCCGGCTGCTGCGCCATGCGCATGGCGCGGCGTGCGCCCAGTTTACGACCGTGCTCGGGCCCGAGGCCAACGCGCTCCACCACGACCATTTCCACCTCGACCTCGGTTGCCACGGCAAGGCGTGCACGGCGCGGCTGTGCGAGTAGCGGGCTTTGTGCTAGCGGCAGGCAATGAGTGAGACGCCGCAGTTCGAGATTTTCCTTGTCGCCACGCCCGGGCTCGAGGCGCCGCTATGCGCCGAGGCGCGGGGCGCCGGGTTCGATGCGCAGGTGACGGAAGGCGGGGTCAGCTTCATGGGCGGCTGGCCCGAGGTATGGCGCGCCAATCTCGAGCTGCGTGGCGCGACGCGGGTGCTGGCGCGGATCGCCTCGTTCCGCGCCATGCACCTGGCGCAGCTCGACAAGCGCTCGCGCAAGGTGGCGTGGGGCGATTTCCTCGCGAAGGGCACGGCGGTGAGCGTCGAAGCGAGCTGCCGCAAGTCGAAGATCTATCATGCCGGGGCGGCGGCCCAGCGCGTGGCAACTGCCCTGCGCGAGGAGGCGGGCGCGACGATTGCCGACGACGCCACGGTGCGGGTGCTGGCGCGCATTGAGGACGACCTCGTCACCATCTCGCTCGATACGACAGGCGAGTCGCTGCACAAGCGCGGCCACAAGGAGGCGGTGGCGCGCGCCCCGATGCGGGAGACAATGGCGGCGATGTTCCTGGCCCAGTGCGGCTATGCGGGCGACGAGCCGGTACTCGACCCGATGTGCGGCTCCGGCACGTTCGTGATCGAGGCGGCCGAGATCGCCAGCGGGCTGAAGCCGGGGCGGACGCGGAGCTTTGCCTTCGAGCAGCTGAAGACGTTCGATGCGAAGGCATGGGCGGCGATGAAGGTGGCGGGTACAACGCGGCCCGTGGCGCACCGCTTTTTCGGCAGCGACCGCGATGCCGGGGCGGTGCGCATGGCTGGCGAGAATGCGGAGCGCGCCGGGGTGGGCGCGCTGGTAAAGTTCGAGCAGCGGAACGTGGAAGAACTGGAGCGGCCCGAGGGGCCGGCGGGGCTGGTAATCGCCAACCCGCCCTATGGCGCGCGCATCGGCCACAAGGGGCCGCTGCTGCAGCTCCACCGCCGGCTGGGCGATACGCTCAGGGCAAAATTCTCGGGCTGGCGGGTGGGGATCATCACCGCCGATGCCGAACTGGCCAGGGCAACGGGATTGCCGTTCGAAAAGCCCGGTGCACCGGTGCTGCATGGCGGCATCCGCGTAACCCTGCGGCAGACGGGGCCCTTGCCCTGACGCGCGCTCAGTAGTGCGTCGCGAGGTCCTTGCGCATATGGGCGACCGCCATGCAGGTGCCGTCGCCGAAGTCGTGCTCGGCGCGGGCGGTGAGGCGATAGCCGCGGGCGGCGTAGAACGCTTTGGCGTTGAGCGAAGCCCGCACCGCGAGCTCGAAGGTGCCGACCGAGCAGGCGGCGGTTTCGAGCACGGCGAGCAGCTGCCGGCCCACGCCCCGCCCGGCCATCTCCGGCGCCACGTAGCAGGCGACGATCTCGCCCGCCTCGGGGGCGACGATGCCGAAGCCGACGATGGAGCCGGCGCTTTCCGCGACGAAGCAAAGGCCGCCTTCGTCCTGTGCCTCACGATAGCGCCGCTCGGCACCGCTGAGGGTGACGGGTGGGGCCCAGCGCTGGAGCACGGCATCGGGATAGTGCTCGGCGGCGAGCCCATGCACGGCGGCATGGTGGACCGCAGCGATGCCGAGGGCATCGGCGAGGCGGGCCGGACGCACCATGAAGTGGGATCTGGCCGCGCGCATCGCCCGGCTCAGTCGTCGTGGCGCGGGTGATGGGTCGGCAGATCCGCCCAGTCGCGCGGCGTCCAGCTGGCGGACCAGTCGCGTTCGGCGTGCCGGAGGCGAGGCTGGGTGGCGGTGCGGCGCTTCAGCCGCTCGAAAATCTCACGCATGTTCATCTCTTTGTCCCGGTGGGGCGAACTGGCGGGCTTATCGTCCCGTCGCGATGAACTTGCGCTGAACCCGCCGGTCATCTCGCCGGAAGGCGAGGACCGGGGCTTTCGTCAGGCCTTGGGATGGTGGACCGGCAGATCGGCGAGCTCGCGTGGACTCATCCGGCTGACCGGGTCGGCGGGGCAGGGCTCGTCGAACAGGCCGGCGAGGAGCGAGCGGAGCAGTGTGAAGATTTTGTCCATTTCCATGCCTCCTTTCGTCTGGTTAGCGAAAGAGATATGGGCCTGTCGTCGCCCCCGGACAATCGACAAGAACTTGGAACGGTTGTAGATAATCTATATGCCATCGCCCTTCCCCATCCCGCTCAATGCCATCCGCGCCATCGAGATCGTGGCGCGGCGCGGGGCGTTGGCGCCGGCGGCCGAGGAGCTGGGCGTGACGCCCGGGGCGGTGAGCCAGCACCTGCGGCGGGCCGAGGAGCGGCTGGGTATAGAGCTGTTCGAGCGCACGCCGCAGGGCCTGCGGCCCACCGATGCGCTACGCGCCGTGCTCCCGCAGCTCACGGCCGGGTTCAACGCCCTGGCAGACGCGGTGGCGAACCTCAGGGGCGCCGACGAGCATGTGCTGACCGTGACGGTGGGGCAGGTCTTCGCCTCGCGCTGGCTGATCTGGCGCATCGCCAAGTTCAACCGGCTCCATCCCGAGATCGAGACGCGGCTGGTGGTGACCGCCAACATGATCGAACTCCAGCATTCCGACATCGATTGCGGCATCCGCTTCGGGCGCGGCGCATGGGCCGGGGTTACGGCCGAACTGCTCGGCGGCAACCGCTATTCGCCTGTGGTGGCGACGGCGCTGGCGGGAAGCCTGAAGCGGCCGGAAGACTTGCGGCACCTGCCGCTGATCCGCGATACGGCCTCGATGCTGCCATGGGAGCCGTGGTTCGCGGCGGCCGGTATCGAGCCCATCGAGGTGACGGGCCCGCGCTATGACGATCCGGCGTTGGCCTTCGACGCGGCGATCTCCGAGCAGGGCGTACTGATGACCATCGACATGATGTCGGCTGACGCGGTGAGCGACGGGCGGCTGGTGCGCCCCTTCGACATCGCCGTGACGGCGGACGTGGGCTACTGGTTCATCGTCCCCGAGGGCCGCCGGATACCGAAAAAGGTGCGGCTGTTTCGCGACTGGCTGAAGGCCGAAGTGGCGGATTCGGCCGACGGGTACATGGCGCAGGCGCGGCGGGCTGGCTGACCGCGTTCGACCGGGGCGGCCCCTCCCAACTCTCCCACGTCGCTTCGCTCCTCGCGCCATTCCCCTGCCCACAAGGGGGAGGGAGCCAGCGTTGCCCGGCCTGTGCTACCGCTCGCCCAAAGCAAAAGAGCGGCCTTGCGGCCGCCCTTGGAACTCATATGCCGGCGCTCACTTGGGAGCGAGGACCATCACCATCTGGCGGCCTTCCGAGCGGGGTGCGGATTCGACCTTGGCCTTGCTCTCGAGTTCGTTCTGCACCTTGACCAGGAGCTGCATGCCGATGTCCTGGTGCGCCATCTCGCGGCCGCGGAAGCGCATCGTCACCTTGACGCGGTCACCCTCGTCGAGGAAGCGGTTCACCGCCTTCATCTTGGTCTCGTAATCGTGCGTGTCGATGTTCGGACGCAGCTGGATTTCCTTGACCTCGATGACCTTCTGCTTCTTGCGCGCCTCGTTCGCCTTCTTCTGGGCGGCGAACTTGAAGCGGCCAAGATCGAGGATCTTGGCGACAGGCGGATTCGAGTTGGGGGCGATGATGACCAGGTCGAGGCCCTGATCCTGTGCTTCGGCGAGCGCTTCACGCGTTCGCACCACGCCGCGATTTGTGCCCTCGCCATCAATCAGCTGGACTTCGGGCGCGGTGATATCCTCGTTCGACTGCGGCCCATCCTTCTGGGGCGCAATGGGTCTCATGGGACGACGAATGGCAGGCGATCCTTCAACTGTTACCGGAGCGGCGGGAAATCGCGGCTAAAATCGTGCTGCGCCGCGCATAAGTCAACACTGGGGCAGCTAAGAATTAAGTGGGCAAACGAGGCATTGCTGCAACGAGTTGCACACGCTGGCGCGTGGAGGCAGAAGAGCGGCCTCAACCGTAAGCCGAGATATGCCCATGCCCGACGCCCAACTGCAGTTCCTCGACATCGGCAGCGCAGGTGAGTCGCGCCCGATCGCCGTGCTCCGGCGCGAGGGCAGGGCGCCCGGCATATTCTGGCTCGGCGGCTTCCGTTCCGAAATGACGGGCGGCAAGGCGAGTGCGCTCGACGCGCTGGGGGCCGAGACCGGCGCGGCGGTGACGCGCTTCGACTATTCGGGGCACGGCCAGTCGGGCGGCGACTTCCTCCTTGGCACCATTTCGCGCTGGCTCGAAGAGGCGATGGCGGTGTTCGCCACGACTCAGGGGCCGCAGGTGGTGGTGGGCTCGTCCATGGGCGGCTGGATCGCGCTGCTGCTGGCCCGCGAACTGAGTCGGCGGGGTGAGGGCGCGCGACTCAAGGAAGTGGTGCTGATTGCCCCGGCGGTCGACATGACCGAGGAGTTGATGCTCAAGGGCTTTTCGAAAAAGCAGCTCAAGGCGCTGGAGCAGGCGGGACGCGTGGACCGGCCGTCGGAATACTCGGCCGAGCCCTATCCGATCACGCGGGCGCTGATCGAGGACGGGCGAAAACACCTGCTCTTCGGCCGCGGCATCGACGTGGGTGCGCCCGTCACCATCCTCCAGGGCGGCAAGGACAGGGACGTGCCGCGCGAGCACACCATGCGACTGGTGCAGCACCTGCTGGTCGATCCGGTGACGGTGACGCTGGTGCCCGACGGCGACCACCGCCTGAGCCGGCCCGAGGACCTCGAACTGCTCAGGGCGGCGGTGAAGCGGGCACTGGACGTGCCGCCCGAACAGCTGGCGCTCGGAATCTAGCGGACGCTGAGCGGCGTCTTCTGGCGACCCTCTGCATCGAAGTTGGAGTCATCGAGCCAGCGCTCGAAGCCGGCCTTGCGGGTGGGCCATTCGCTGTCGAGCATGGAGAACCAGGCGGTGTCGCGGTTCTCGCCCTTCTGGATCATGTGCTGGCGGAAGACGCCCTCGAAGGTGAAGCCGAAGCGCTCGGCGGCGCGCTTCGAAGGCTCGTTGGCATTGTTGCACTTCCATTCGAAGCGGCGATAGCCGAGGTCATCGAAGCTGTGGCGGGCGAAGAGGTAGAGCGCTTCGGTGGCGAGCCGGGTGCGGGCGACGCCGGGACCCCAATAGATGCCGCCGATCTCGATGACGCCGTGCTCGGGCACGATGCGCATGAGCGACTGGCGGCCGCCGGCCCGGCCGGTGGCGCGATCGACCACGGCGAAGACCAGCGGGTCCTCGCCCATGTGGACTCGGTGTACCCACGCCTCCATGTCGGCCAGCGAGGCGGGAGCCGACTCGAACAGGTAGCGGTAGCGCCCGGCCGCGCCTTCGTCGCTCGAGGCGGCGTAGAGGTCGGCCGCGTGTTCTGGCCCGAGCGGTTCGAGGCGGACATAGCGGCCTTCGAGCACGGTGCGCTGTGGGCGGCCCAGAGCCGGCTTCACTTCGGCGGCGATCGTCACGCGTGGCTCTCCCAGATGGCATCAAGACCTTCGCGATAGGTCGGGTATTGCAGCGTGGTGCCCAGCGCCTCGAGGATGCGCTTTGAGCTCACCCGCTTATTGTCGGAATAGAAAGAGCGCGCCATCTCGGTCATCGGCGCGGTTTCGAACGGCACCTCCGGCGGCGGGGCGACGCCCATCCGCTCGGCGGCATAGGTGACGAGATCCTGCGGCGGGGCCGGCTCGGTGTCACTGAGGTTGTAGGTGCCCTCGAGCCTCGCCAGCGCGGCGAGCGCGGTGATGCGGCCGATATCGCCGACATGAATGCGGTTGAACACCTGCCCCGGCTTGACGATGCGGCGGGCGGTGCCTTCGCGCAGCTTGTCGAAGGCGGAGCGGCCGGGGCCGTAAATACCGGCGAGTCGTTCGATGAAAAGCGGCACGCCGCGGGCTTCGGCATACGTGCGCCACGCCTCCTCGGCCTCGACGCGCTGCTTCGAGCGCAGGTTGATGGGGCGGGTGGGTACCGTCTCGTCGATCCACGCCCCGCCGAAATCGCCATAGACTCCGACAGTCGAGAAGTAGCCGATCCACTGGAGATTCTTGGCCGCATCGAGGTCGGCGCGGTGGAGGTTCAGCGCTGGATCGCCGCGCTCGTCGGGCGGGATCGAGAGGATGACGTGGGTGGCGGCGCGCAGGTCTGCCGCGAGGGTCGGGCCCGGCACTTCGCCGTCGAAGACGTGGATTCGGTAGTTCGTGTCGGCAAAGGTCTCGGCGCTTTCGCTCGAACGGGTGGTGCCGGCGATCGAGGTGGCGGGATCGCCAAGCTGGTGAAGCGCGCGGGCCGTGGCGCGCGAGGAGTAGCCCATGCCAAAGAAGAAGACGCCCATCCGGAACTCTCATGCTCTGGGGCGGGATCAGGAGAAGTCCCGGGACTTTTCCTTGTGTGATACCCGCCACCAACCTAAATGCGCGCGCCGGCTGGGACGACCGCGTTCCATTCTGCCTGGACCGTGGTGTCGCCTTCCCGCGGCAAGAATTCAAGCCTCAACGCATCGGCGCGCGCTTCGGTCGCGAGGCGGCGGACGGCCCACACGGCGGCGCCACGGATCAGCGGATCGGGATCGCCAAGGCGCGCTTCGGCGGCGGCAAGCAGCGACGGGTCTCCTGAGTTGCCGATGGCGATGAGCACGTTGCGCAGGAACCGGGCATGGCCGATACGCTTGACTGGCGAGCCGGAAAAGAGCTGCCGGAACCCCGCATCGTCGAGGGTGACGAGCGCGCCCAACGCCGGCGAGCGGAGGTCGTCGCGGGCCTTGAGCTTCATCTCGCGCGTCGCCGAGGCGAACTTGTTCCATGGGCAGACGGCAAGGCAGTCGTCGCAGCCATAGATGCGGTTGCCCATGGCGACGCGGAACTCGTGCGGAATGGGCCCCTTGAACTCGATGTTGAGGTAGCTGAGGCAGCGCCGCGCATCGAGCTGGAACGGCGCAGGGAACGCCTTGGTGGGGCAAATATCGAGGCAGCGCGTGCAGCTGCCGCAGCTTTCGGGGTGGGGCGCATCGGCGGGCAGGTCGGCGGTGGTGAAAATGGCGCCCAAAAAGAGCCACGAGCCATGCTGGCGCGAGACCACTACGGTGTGCTTGCCCTGCCAGCCGAGCCCGGCCGCCTCGGCCAACGGCTTTTCCATCACCGGCGCGGTATCGACGAAGACCTTCACGTTGGCGCCCGAGCGCGCTGCGACCAGGCTGGCGATCTCCTTGAGCCGGCCCTTGATGATATCGTGATAGTCGCGGTTGCGTGCATAGACCGAGATGTTGCCGACGCCGCGCGTGGCGAGCGCCGCCATCGGGTCGCTGTCCGGTCCGTAGTTCATCCCCAGCATGATGATGGAGCGCGCCTCGGCCCAGAGCCCGCCCGGCGAGCCCCGTCGCTCCGGCGTCTCGGCCATCCACTCCATCTCGCCGTGCCAGCCCTGTTCGAGCGCATGCGCCAGTCGCGCCGGCAGATCCGGCCGCGCATCGGCGCGCGTGACGCCGAAGGCATCGAAGCCCAGGCTGGCCGCCCGGGCCTTCAGTTCGGCAATGAGGGCTTCGGCGTTCATTGGCCGGTTATGCGACCGGACCTCGTTCTTCGACAAGCTCAGGAGGTCCTCCTCCCGGGCCGCCGTCTAGAAATCCAGGTCGGCATACCCAGCCGCCGCCGGCATGCCGGCGACGCGGTCGCTGAGGAGGGTGCGGAAGGCGGGGCGGGACTTTATGCGAGCATACCACTGGCGGGTTTCGACCGAGGTGTCCCAGGCCACGTCGCCCAGGTAGTCGAGGCTCGACAGGTGAGCGGCAAGCGCGAAGTCGGCCAGCGTCATCGTCGGGCCGGCGATCCAGTGGCGGGTGGCGAAGAGCCAGTTGAAGTAGAGCAGGTGCTCGGCGAGGTTGGCCTTGGCGACGCGCAACACCTGCGGCTCGGGCGTGCCGCGCTGGTCGCGCTTCACGATCTTTTCCTCGAGGATGTAGCGCGTGACCTCGTCATTGAGCTTCACCAGCACCCATTCGAGCAGCCGCCACATCTCCGAGCGCAGGGCCGCATCGGCCGGAAACAGCCCGGCGACGTTCTCGGGCGCATAGCGCTCCTCGATGGCATGGATGACGCCCAGCGTACCAACGATGGGCGGAAACCCGTCCTCGATGAGGATGGGCACGGTGGCGGCGGGGTTGAGCTCGAGTATGGCCGGGTCGCGCGTCCACGGCTTGATGTCCTCCAGCACCACATCGGCGCCGTATTCGGCGAACATCAGGCGGGCAACTCGCGAAGCTGGGTCAAGCCGATGCTGCAACAGTCGGGGCATGCGCGGAGCGATCCTTGGCGGGGGGCGGCAAATCGGTCTAGAAGCGGGCCACTGTCCCCTAAGGGTGGGATGAGTAGGGGATCAGATGAACGGCGATCAAGGTCTTTTTGTGCCGGCCATTCTCGGCATTATCGAGGGGCTTACTGAATTCCTACCGGTGAGCTCGACGGCTCACATTCTGTTAGCGGGTCACTTCCTCGGCTTCAACTCGCCGGGGCGTGTTTTCGAGGTGCTGATCCAGTTCGGCGCCATCCTCGCCATCGTCATCGTCTATTTCAGCCGCATCATCGCGCTGCTGCGCGACGCGATTGCCCGCAAGCCCGGCGCCTGGCGCTTCATCCTGTGCGTGGTGCTGGCCTCGTTCCCGGCGGCGCTGGCCGGCGTGCTGCTGCATGATTTCATCAAGACGGTGATCTACGAGACGCCGGTGGTGTTCTGCGTGTCGCTGATTCTGGGCGGCATCGTGCTGCTCTATGTCGACCAGCTGAAGCTCACGCCGAAATATACCGACGTCACCCAGTTCCCGCCGCTGCTCTGCCTCTATATCGGCCTTTTCCAGATGCTGGCGCTGATTCCCGGCGTGTCGCGCTCGGGCGCCACCATCGTCGGCTCGCTGCTGATGGGCACGGACAAGCGCTCGGCCGCTGAATTCACCTTCTGGATCGCCATGCCGATCATGGGTGGAGCGTTCATCTACGACCTCTACAAGGCGCGCGAGGTGATCACGGCGGAGCTCGGGGCGGCAGTGATCATCGGCTTCGCCATGGCCTTCGTGGTCGCCTTCTTCGTGGTGCGCTACCTGCTCGACTACATCTCGCGCCACGGCTTTTCGGTGTTCGCCTACTGGCGCATCTTCGTGGGCGCGATCGGCCTGTGGGGCGTGCTGCTGTTCAAGTAGCCCGATGGGCGGGGTGACAAAGCCCGGCCGGACGATATGATGGCCCTCCCGGAATCGGCGGTGGGGATGTCCGTGGCGTTCAAGCCAAACATCGATGCGTATTTCGAGCGCATCGGCTTTGCCGGGTCGATTGCCCCGACCCTCGAAACACTCACGCAGCTGCATGCATTGCACCCGGCCGCGATCCCTTACGAGAACCTCGACCCGCTGATGGGCGTGCCGGTGCGGCTCGACCTCGCCAACCTGCAGCAAAAGCTCGTGTTCGACAGGCGCGGCGGTTACTGCTTCGAGCAGAACACCCTGCTGCGCGCCATCCTTCAGGACCTCGACTTCGAGGTAAAGGTGCATGGCGCCCGCGTGATCTGGGGCCATGAGGGGGAGGAGGAGCCGCCGCTGCGGCATATCGTGCTGACGGTGGACGTGGCTGGGGTGACGTATCTGTGCGATGTCGGCTTCGGCGGGCTGACCGCGACCGCGCCCCTGAGGTTGCGGAGCGGGGCCGAGCAGGAGACGCCGCTCGACCGCTACCGGCTGACCGACGCGGACGGGTTGTGGCTGCTGGAAGTCGAGATTGACGGGGCGTGGCTGAAGCTCTTCGATTTCACGCTCGCTGAACTGAGCGAGGAGCGCATCGTCGAACTCAACGACATTGCCGACTCCTCGGAATTCTTCACCACCCAGCTGCTGGCGGCGCGGATCGAAAAGACCCGGCGGCTGGCGATCAGCAATACCAGGCTCAACATCCACGCGCCGGGCCAGCCGAGCGAGAGCCGGGCGCTGGGTTCGGTCGCCGAGCTGCGCGAGGTGCTTTCGGGCATGATGGGGATCGCTCTCCCCTCCGACGAGCGGCTCGACGCGGCGCTGCAGAAGATCGTCGAGCGCGGGGCGGCCTGATGGCGCCCATGCAGGTCAATCCGGAGAAGGTGCGTGAGTTCGAGGATTTCCGCGCCTTCTACGACTGGCTGGCGCAGCATCACGACCAGTGGGACGAGCTGTGGATCAAGATCCACAAGGTGGGCTCGGGGCTGAAGTCGATCACCGCCAGGGAGGCGATCGACGCGGTGCTCTGCTGGGGCTGGATCGACGGCATCCGCAAGGGACTGGACGAGAAGAGCTTCCTCCAACGCTATACGCCGCGCGGGCCCAGGAGCATCTGGAGCAAGGTCAATGTCGACAACGTCGCCCGGCTCGAAGCGGCCGGGCTGATGACCGATCATGGGCGTAGGCATGTCGAGGCGGCCAAGGCGGATGGCCGCTGGGACAAGGCCTATGAGGCCGGCCGGAAACTGGAGATCCCGCCTGACCTGCAGGCGGCGATCGACGCCGTGCCCGAGGCGAGGGACATGCTCGGCAAGCTGACCGAGCAGAACCGGTTTGCGCTCGCCTTCCGCGTGCACAACCTCAAGACCGAGGCGGCGCGAAAGCGCAAGATCGAGGCCTTCGTCGAGATGCTGCGCAAGGGCGAAACCATCTACCCGCAGAAGCGCAAGTGACGACTTGGCTCGCATTCCTCCGCGCCGTCAATGTCGGCAAGCGGCAGATGAAGATGGCTGAGCTCAAGGCGCTGTGCGAGGAACTGGGCTACGGCAGGGTCAAGACGCTGCTGGCAAGCGGCAATGTGCGGTTCGAAGCCGACCACGATCCGAAAGCCGAGCTTGAGGCGGCGATCGAACGGCGCTGGGGCTTTGCTGCCGAGGCGGTGATGCGCTCGGGCGACGAGATCGAGGCGATGATCGCGTCGGAGCCGTTCAGGGCCTATCCGGACGAAGGGCCGTTTCATCGTTATGTGCTGATGTTCGACCGGCCATTGCGGGCGGACCTGAAGCTCAGCGGCACCGAGGGTGACTACGATGTGGTGCGGGTAGACGCGCGCGACATCTACCTTGTGGGCTGGCGCCAGCCGGACGGGCGGCACGGGCCGGGGCTGGACAAGTTCGATCGCCAGTTGGACAAGGGCCTCATCGCCACGATGCGCAACTGGAACACCATCCTCAAGGCTTTGAAGTGATCACCGTTCTCGGCTCTACCAATCTCGACCTGATCGGCACCGTGAGCCGCATCCCCAAGCCCGGCGAAACCGTACCCGGCGACAAGTTCTCGATGGCGGCGGGCGGCAAAGGCGCCAACCAGGCGCTGGCGGCACGCCGGGCGGGCGCAGATGTGCGCATGTTCGCCGCGGCGGGCTCCGACAATTTCGCCGACGAAGCGCTGAAGCTGCTGCGCGCCGACGGGGTCGACCTGTCGCGGGTGCGGCGCGTCGATGGCCCGACCGGCATCGCCATGATCTTCGTCGACACCGGGGGCGAGAATGTCATCGCCATCCTGCCCGGGGCGAACGGGACAATGTCGGCAGCCGATGCCGACGCGGCGCTCGACGGGCTGGGCATCGGCTCGGTGCTGATGCTGCAGCAGGAAATCCCGCAGGCGGCGACCGAAAGGGCGCTGGAGCTGGCCAGGGCGCAGGGCGTGGTCTCGATCCTCAACACGGCGCCCTTCCTGCCGACGACGAAGGCGGTGGCTGAGCAGGCTTCGATTGTCATCGCCAATGAGACGGAGTTCGAACTGCTGACTGGCGCCGGGCTCGACCGCCTCGATGCGGCGATGACCGACTGGGCAAAAACCCAGAACCAGACGGTGATCGTCACTCTGGGCGGCGACGGCGCCCGCGCGGCGACGCCCGAGGGGAGCTTTTCGGTTCCCGCGCTCAAGGTGGAGCCGGTGGATACGGTAGGCGCCGGCGATACGTTCTGCGGCTATCTCGCGGCGGGGCTCGATCGCGGACTAGGGCTCGAGGAGGCGATGCGGCGGGCCGCGGTGGCGGCCTCGCTGGCCTGCCTGAAGCCGGGGGCGCAACCGGCCGTGCCTTATGCCGATGAGGTGGAGAAGGCGCGCAGCGGGGGCTGAGTCTTCGACCGGCACCAACAACCCCTCAGCTCAGCTTTGTCCCCGCCTGGTAGGTCCTGAGCATCGGTTCGAGGTGGTCCTCGAAGAGCAGACCCGGCTGTTCCTGCGCGGCCATGGGGTAGGCGGCTTCGGCGGCCAGCGAGATGGCGAGGAACGCGGCGAGGCCTTCGACGGACTGGCCGTCCAGGCCGTATTTCCCTTGCTCCAGCCGTTCGAGCAGCGCCTTCTTGGAGCGGATCATGCCCTCGGTGACGCCCTCGCCATTGCTCATCGAGCTGGAACGCTTGATGTAGTCGTGGAGCGGCGTGCCGATGTGGAAGGTGCTGGGTGCCTTCTGCCACAGCTGCATGAGGAACTCGAGGTCCGTCATGTTGGACAGGGTATGGTCGTAGCGTGCGTCGGTGCGGCGCCGGTCCCACACGATCATCGAATCCATCGACAGCGATGTGAACTTGTAGGCGCCCGGCGTCAGCAGCCGGTCAGGGCCGGCGCCGACGAGGCGCAGGGGGCGGTAGCGGTCGGTCATCACGTCGAGCGCCACCGATACGATGGCGTGCTCGGCGAGCAGGGCCACCGCGCGCGCCAGCTTTTCGGGCTTCATGCGGTCGTCGGCGTCGAGTATGGCGGCATAGGGCGTGTCGATGCGATCCAGCGCCAGGTTGCGGGCCCGCGAGGCGCCGGCACCGACCCGGCCGGTGGAGAGGAAGTGGAGGCGGTTGCCGCCAAAACCCTGTGCGGCGAGCACGTCCTCGTAGTCCTGCCCGTCATCGGCGATGATCCAGATCTCCCAAGCCGAGTGGGTCTGCCGGATGACGCTGCCGACCGCCTGGCCGATATGGGCCTCGGCATGGAAGGCCGGGATGATCACTGCTACGCGTTGGTCGGTCATGGCTCGCCCCATCCCCCATGCGCTTAACCCGAAGGCCGGAATCGGGCTTGAACGGGACGCGCGACCGTCCCATATCACGGGCATGGATCGGTGCCACTGAAACTCGGGCCGGTCCGCGACGTTGCTTTTGAAGGACGGTTGGGATGTCACGCGTCTCCATGTTCTCGGCGCCATTTCTCCTGGGCTTCGACGCCTTCGAGGAACGGGTCGATCGCCTCTCCAAGGCGGCCGACGGCTACCCGCCCTACAATATCGAGCGCACGCTCGATGCCGAGGGCAATGAGACGTTCCTGATTTCCATCGCGGTGGCCGGGTTTTCCCAGGCCGATCTCGAGGTGATGACGGAAGACAACCAGCTGCTGGTTCGGGGCCGACAGAAAGACGATCCGGCTCGTGAATACCTGCATCGCGGAATCGCGGCGAGGCAGTTCCAGCGCTCCTTCCTGCTGGCCGACGGCATGGTGGTCAAGGATGCGCTTCTTCGGAACGGCATGCTGTCCATTTCAGTTGTCCGTCCAAGGGCAGAAAAGGTCGCCCGTCGCATCGACATTCGTTCTGCCTAAGAAAGGGGAACACAATGCAACAGAATCGCGAAATCATCGACAATCCCCTCCGTAACCTCAGCCCCGAGCAGTTCCAGGCTCTTGGCGGCAATGCGGTGGTCTATGTGAAGCACATCAAGGGCGAAGCCCTCGGCAACGTGCTGCCCGGCACCGGCCTGTCTGAGAGCGAGGACTACCATCTGGTGGTGTCGGCCGATGGCCAGCCGCTGATGATCGGCGACAGCGAGGAGGCCGTGGCCGAGTGGCTGCAGGGCCAGCCCTTCGGCATCGTCACCCTGCACTGAACACGCTGCACAAAAAAGACGGGGGGCAGCGCCCCCCGAAGACACCCCTCAGGCGGCCTTGGTGGCCGGAACCGGCTGCATCAGTATGGCGTAGAGGTCACTCGAACCGGCGGCGCGGCGGAGCGCATCCACCGTGCCCTCGTCACGCAGCAGGCGCGCCACGCGCGCCAGCGCCTTGAGGTGGTCGGCGCCCGCCCCCACGGGGGCGAGCAGCATCATCAGAAGATCGACAGGCTGGTCGTCGACCGCTTCGAAGTCGATCGGCTCATCCAGCCTCGCGAAGACGGCGGTTACGCCACCGAGCCCGGCCAGCTTGCCGTGCGGGATGGCTATGCCGTTTCCAAGACCGGTGGACCCAAGTGCCTCACGGTCGCTCAAGGCCTCGAAGATGTGGCCAGTATCGCACCCGGTGAGCTTTGCGGCACACTCTGCGAGCACTCGCAGAACTTCCTGCTTAGTCTTGAGTCCAGAGCAAATAAGCACAGACTCCTCGGAGAGGATGTCAGCCAATTCCATCAGTAATGCCTTGTGGTCGAAGCGCTGGGACGGGAGATCGCTTTTGCCTCAGTTCGCCCGCAGCGCGGGGTCGATCCAGCCAATATTACCGTCGGCGCGGCGGTAGACCACATTTAGCCCACCATGTCCAGCGTGCCGGAAGACCACCACTTCGGCCTGTGTAAGATCGAGCTGCATGACGGCCTCGCCTACCGACATCTGGCGGAGCGAAGAGGTGGTTTCGGCGATCACCGGCGGGGAGTAATCCTCATCCAGCTCGTCGGCGTCAGCGGGCGCGCCGAGCACATAGGCGATGGCTTCACCAGTCTCGGTGCCGGTGCCGGAATTGTGACGGCGGTGCGCCTTGAGCTTCTTGTTGTAGCGCCTGAGGCGCTGCTCGATGGTTTCGGCCATCAGCTCGTAGGCGGAGATGGCATCGCCGCCATAGGCGCTCGACTGCAGGTTGGCGCCCGAGTCGAGATGCACCGTGCACTGGGCGTTGAACCCGGAGCCTTCCGGTTCGAGAACCAGGTGCCCGGTATAGTTGCCGTCGAAGTACTTCTTCACCACCGCATCGAAATGGCTGGTGGCTTTGGTACGCAGGGCATCGCCCACATCCATGTTTTTTCCCGAGACGCGTAGAGTCATGGACTTCTCTTTTGGTTGGTTAGCATCGGGCCGGACGCCGCGGCCTGCCAACCGGCCTCGCCATCCGGTAACGGCGAGTCTAGACCCGCTGTCCCCAAGGAGCAATGCGCGCCGCGCCGCAGCGGTTCATTGATTTGGAACAAGATTTTTTGTCAGCTGGGGAAAAGAAGCGGCTTCAGCACTCCGCTCTTGGCCTTGGGTGCAACCTCGTGCCGACCCGCGTCAGCACTCCTGGCCTTGCCGATCAGCGTGCTGCCGCAAGAGCCCGCTTCTGACGCCGGCGGATGACCGACGAGGGGATGTTCATGCCCTCGCGGTACTTGGCGACGGTGCGCCGCGCCACTTCGATGCCGCGCTCCTTCTGCAGCATCTCGGCGATGGTGTCGTCCGAAAGGATGTTTGACGGCGTCTCGGCGTCGATGATCTGCTTGATGCGGTGGCGCACCGCCTCAGCCGAATGCTCGCCCTCGCCGGTCGAGGAGCCGAGCGCGGTGGTGAAGAAATACTTCATCTCGAACAGCCCGCGCGGCGTCATCATGTACTTGTTCGAGGTGACGCGGCTGACGGTCGACTCGTGCATCTCGATGGCGTCGGCCACGGTCTTGAGCGTCATCGGCTTGAGATGCGTGATGCCGTGGACGAGGAAGCCGTCCTGCTGCTTGACGATCTCGGTGGCGACCTTGAGGATGGTCTGCGCCCGCTGGTCGAGGCTTTTCGTCAGCCAGTTGGCGGTGGCGAGGCAATCGGTGAGGAAGCTCTTTTCCGCCGCATCGCGGGTCTTCCTGGTTACCGAGGCGTAGTACTGCCGGTTGACCAGCACGCGCGGCAGCACCTCGGTGTTGAGTTCGACCTGCCAGCCACCCAGCGGCGCCTCGCGCACGAACACGTCGGGGACCACGGCCTCCACCGGTCCACCCTCGAAGGCGCGGCCGGGCTTGGGGTCGAGTTCCTTGAGCTCTCCCAGCATGTCGGTGAGGTCTTCCCGGTCGCAGCCGACGGCGCGGGCGAGGCCGGCCATGTCGTGCTCGGCGATGAGATGCAGGTGGTCCAGCAACCGCGCCATCATCGGGTCGAGCCGGTTCTTCTCGCGCAGCTGCAGCGCCAGGCATTCGCGCACGTCGCGGGCGAAGAGGCCGACCGGCTCGACGCCCTGGACCTTTTCGAGCACCGACTCGACGGTGGCGAGCGGGGCGCCCAGCTGCTCGGCAATGGCCCCGAGCTCGACGGCAAGGTAGCCCGCCTCGTTGAGCCCATCGATGAGGAAGTTGGCGATCAGCCGCTCGCCCGGGTCGTCGAGCAGCAGCGCCACCTGCGCGGCGAGGTGATCGGCGAGGCTGGGACGAGCCGCCACGAACTGGTCGAGGTCTGGCGTCTCCTCGCCGCTGCCACCGCCGTCGTTCCATTGCGGCAGGTCGTTGAGCCGGTCCAGAGCCACCTGCTCGGGAAAGACGTTCTCGACCTCGGTGTCGAAGCCGTTGGCGATCGAGTCGGCCGACTGGATGCGGTCGGAGAAATCCAAGGTATCTTCGGAGGCGCTGAGTTCGGCGGGGTGTTCCGGCTGCTCGGCCGGCTCGTCGAGGCCATCGCCGCCCGCCTCGCTGCCGTCCTCGCGCTCGAGCAGCGGGTTGCGCAGCAGTTCGGCGTCGACGAAAGCGTTGAGTTCCAGGTGGCTGAGTTGCAGCAGCTTGATGGACTGCATCAACTGCGGTGTCAGCGTGAGGCCGAGGCCCTGCTTGACCTCCAGCCGCGGCGACAATGCCATCCCCAAACTACTCCAGGCTCGCAAATCAGGCTTCCGGCCCGGACCATGACTCAAGGCGCCGCCGAAGGCAAGAACCGTGCCAAGAATGGTTAAGCTGTGTGAAGATGTGGACGGAAGCCCCAGAACCAGCCCTCGGCTGGCGCAACCGCTGCTCGGCCGAGGAGAGGATCACGAACGCTGCTGCCTCACACCTCGAACGTGTCGCCGAGATAGACGCGGCGGGCTTCGGGGTCGGCGGCGATGGTTTCGGGTTTGCCCTGGATCATCACCTGGCCCTCGTAGATGAGGTAGGCGCGGTCGACCAGAGACAGGGTTTCGCGCACCGAGTGGTCGGTGATGAGGACGCCGATGCCGCGGCGGGTGAGGTGTTTCACGAGGTTCTTCACTTCGGCCACTGCGATGGGGTCGACCCCGGCGAAGGGCTCGTCGAGAAGCATGAAGACCGGGTCGGTGGCGACGGCGCGGGCGATCTCGACGCGGCGCCGCTCGCCGCCCGACAGCGCCATGGCGTTCGACTTGGCGATGTGGCCGATGGCGAACTCGTCGAGCAGCTCCGCAAGCCGCGCCATGCGCTCGCGCCGCCTGGGGATATGGCCTTCGAGCACGGCGAGGATGTTGCCCTCGACACTGAGACCGCGGAAGATCGAGGGCTCCTGCGGCAGGTAGCCGATGCCGAGCCGCCCGCGCTGGAACAGCGGCAGGTTGGTGATCTCGCGGCCATCGAGCAGGATCCTGCCGGCGTCGGGCTTCACGAGCCCCATGATCATGGTGAAGACGGTGGTCTTGCCGGCGCCGTTGGGGCCGAGCAGCCCGACGGCCTCGCCGCGCCTCACTGCGATCGAGACATTACCCACCACCGGGCGCTTGCCGAAGGCCTTTTTCAGTCCCAGTGCGACGAGCCAGCCGGTCTGGTCGACCGGCTTTCGGGCCTCGGTATGGGCGGGAGCGTTCATTGCGGGGTGAAGACGCCGGTGACCCGGCCCCCTTCGCTGCCCCGGAAGACTGAGGTGTTGTTGGACAGGTTGATGGTGAGCTCAGGCCCGCTCATCGTGCCCGTGGCGTTTCTGACCCGGACATTGCCGGTGAGCCGGATGATGGAATTGTCGGGGGTGAAGACGGCGCGGTTGCCGGTGGCCTCCTGTCCAGTGGTCTTGATGCGCACGTTGCCGATGACGTCGAGCGCGTCGATGTCGCCCTCGCCACCATTGCCGTAATCGACCACGGCCGTGTCGGCCCACATGGTCATCGATCCACGGGTGATGACGACGGTGCCGATGAACGTCGCCGTGTTGCTTGCCTGGTCGATGACGAAACTGTCGGCAGTGATCTTCACAGGTGTGCCGGCGGCAAAGGCGGGCGTGGCGCAAAGCGCCAGCAGCAGGGCAAGCCAGGTCCTCATTGCGACAGCTCCATCACCGGCGGGGTTTCTTCCACCGCGCCGCCCGGCGTTTCCTCGAGCGTCACCGTGGCGCGGGTGAAGGTCCACACTTTGGCATTGCCGTCATAGGTCATGCCCTCGGACTGCACGCGCATGCCCTCGGGGAAGGTGAGGTCGACGGCGCCGCGTGCCACAATGGAAGCGTTGAGCATGTCGCCGAAGAAATCCTCCATCGTGCCCCGGAGCCCGTCGGAACTGCTGACGCCGAGCGTGCCGGGCACGGTGAGGGTCTGTGCCGCCGTCTGCAAGGCGGCGGTCGGGGCGGTGCCGGTGAAGGTGACGCCATTGGGCGAGGCCATGCTGAAGACCGCCTCCGTCATGTCGATGAGATCGACGCTGCCGAGCCGGCCCTTCGCCATCGCCGCGGTGGCCGAATAGAGCGTGCCGTCGTCGCCGACCGCCGTCACCCGCGGCGAAGCCACCATCAGGTTGTCGCGGTCGATGCGGATCGAGGCAAAGCCGAACTGCTCGCGCAGGTTGTCGAGAACGATGCCGCCCAGCACCATGGCCAGCACGATGGCGCCCGCCACCGGCAGCGCGATGCGCAGCACGCCGACGATCCGGTTGCGCCGCGTCAGCGCCGCATGGAGCTGCGCCCGGGCCAAGTCCGGCGTGACGGCCGCGCTTGCCATCAGCTGTGCGCGAAAATGTCGGTCTCGTCCCAGCCCAAGAGGTCGAGATCGATTCGATGCTTGAGGAACTCGAAGCAGGCCGTGGCGAGCTCCATGCGGCCCTCGCGCTTCAGCATGCGATCGAGATGGCGCTTGAGGTCGTGCAGGTAGAGCACGTCGGAGGCGGCATATTCGAGCTGGGCCTCGGTGATCTTCTCGGCGCCCCAGTCCGAGCTCTGCTGCTGCTTGGAGAGATCGACATTGAGCAGCTCGCGCACGATGTCCTTGAGGCCGTGCCGGTCGGTATAGGTGCGGCAGAGCTTGGACGCGATCTTGGTGCAGTAGACCGGGCCGGTGACGACGCCGAAGCGCTTCTTGAGCACGGCCATGTCGAAGCGCGCATAGTGGAAGATCTTGGTGACGTTGGGGTCGCCGAGCAGCTTCACCAGATTCGGCGCCTCCTTGAGGTCGGCCGGAATCTGCACCACGTCGGCGCTGCCGTCGCCGGGCGAAAGCTGCACCACGCACAGGCGGTCACGATGCGGCATCAGCCCCATCGTCTCGGTGTCGATCGCCACCTCCTTGCCATAGCGCGAGAGGTCTGGCAGGTCGCCGCGGTGGAGCCGAATGGTCATATGGAATTCCCGGATCAGTGCTGCCGTTCTGATGCCACAGCATAAAGGCGTTGGAAAGGCCGCGCCGGTTTGGGTACAACCCTTGCCGTTGCTGCGGCGGGTCGGGTTTCGGATAGTAATGCTGAGTAAGGTGAGAGACCTGCTGAGCGGTCTGCCGCGCCGGGCCAAGCGCGCCGTACTGATCGCCTTCGACATCGTGGCGCTGTTCGTGGCGCTGTGGTTGAGCTTCACTATCCGGCTCGGTGGCTCGTTCAGCCCCACCGCCTATCACTGGGTACTGATGGCGGCGGCGCCGTTCATCGCCATTCCGGTCTTTGTGCGCACGGGCCTTTACCGGGCGGTGATCCGCTACCTGCCCGAGCGCGCCTTGCTCACCGTGATTCAGGCGATGGCGATCGCCACGCTGCTGTGGGTGGTGGCGCTCTATTTCGCCGAGGCGACGCGCTTTGCGGTGTTTCCGCGCACCGTGCCGCTGTTCTATTTCATTTTCGGTACGCTGGTGGTGGGCGGCGCGCGCTTTGCCGCCAAGGCGATGCTGTCGCTGCCTGAGCGCAATATGGGGCGCGAGGCCGGGGTCGTGATCTATGGCGCCGGTGTCGCGGGCACGCAGCTGGCCGAGGCGCTGAGGACGCAGGGGCGCAACTACGTTGCCGCCTTCCTCGATGACGACCCGTCGCTGTGGGGGCGCGACGTCGCCGGCTACCGCGTCTATCCGCCCGAGGGACTGAAGGAGCTGATCACCAATCGCGGCGTCCACGAGGTGATCCTCTCGATCCCCTCTGCCGATGCGCCCACCCGTAGTCGCATCGTCGAGCGGCTGAGCCACCATCCGGTGAAGATCCGGACGCTGCCCGCCATTTCCGATCTCGCCTCGGGCAAGTACCTGGTGAGCCAGCTGCGCGCCATCGATATCGGCGATCTGCTCGGCCGTTCGGCCGTTCCAGCGGACCCGAAACTGTTCGACGCCATCATCGACGGGCGCATCATCATGATCACCGGCGCAGGAGGTTCGATCGGCTCGGAACTGACGCGGCTGATCGCCAAGTGGCATCCGAAGAAGCTGGTGCTGTTCGAAGCCAACGAATTCGCGCTCTACGAGGTCGAGCGGACGCTTAACCTCACCAACGGCACCGAGGTCGTGCCGGTGCTGGGCTCGGTGGGCGACGCGGCGCTGGTGCGGCGCACGCTGGCGCAGCACGGGGTCGAAGTGATCTTCCACACCGCGGCGCACAAGCATGTGCCGCTGGTCGAAGCCAATGCGCTCGAAGGTGTGCGCAACAATGTCATCGGCACGCGCGTATTGGTCGAGGCTGCGCGCGATACCGGGGTGGCGCGCTTAGTGCTGATCTCGACCGACAAGGCGGTGCGCCCGAGCTCGGTAATGGGGGCCACCAAGCGCTGGGCCGAGCTGATCGTCCGCCACTACGGCGAAGGGTGCGATCCGGCGCGGCAGCGCTTCTGCGCCGTGCGCTTCGGCAACGTGCTGGGCTCGAACGGCTCGGTGGTGCCGCTCTTTCGCGAGCAGATCGCCGCCGGTGGCCCGGTGACCCTCACTGACGAGCGCATGACGCGCTACTTCATGTCGATCCACGAGGCGGCCGAGCTGATCGTGCAGGCCGGCGCGCTGAGCGAGGGCGGCGACATCTTCCTGCTCGACATGGGCGAGCCCATCCGCATCCGCGAGCTGGCCGAGAACATGATTCGCCTCGCCGGACTCACCGTCCGCGACAAGGAGAACCCGCAGGGCGATATCGAGATCGCCATCACCGGCGCCCGGCCGGGCGAGAAGCTGCACGAGGAGTTGCTCTACGATCCCGCCCATGCGGTGCGCACGGCACAGCCGCGCATCCTCCGCTCGCCGTCGCTGGTGCGCCGCACCGATGACCTGCCGGAGGCGCTCGCACGGCTCGAGGCCGCGCTCGCGGCCGAAGACGAAGCGGCGGTGCGGCGGGTGCTCTTCGATTACGTGGCGGAGTAAGGCGAGCGCCCCGGTAACCGGCCATTAAGCCTGACCGCGGGTTATCGCACGCCGTTAACGAAGCTTATCGGGCGCCCCCATAGGTTTTTCTTGCGCGGGGGCGAGCACTGACCCTCGCGGCATTGGGGGTTACAGTCACAAAAATGCAGCGCGGTCGCTTTTCCGTGGGTGCCGGCGTGGTGGCGCTGGCCCTGATGGCCTTGCCGCTTTCGGCCTGCAGTTCGGCCAGCGGGCTGGTGGGCAATTCCAGCTTTGGCAACAACAAGCTCCAGGTGGCCGAGATCGACGGCATCGGCGACTACACCGCCGAACGGGCCCTGCGCGAGGCGCGCGCCCATTTCCGCAACAACGATTTTGGCCACTCGGCCGCGCTCTACAAGCGCGCCGCCGAGCTCGACCCCAGGAACGCCGAGGCTTTCGTGGGCCTCAGCGCCTCCTATGACCGGCTGGGCCGCTTCGACCTCTCCGACCGCGTCTATGCCTCGCTCTACAAGCTCACCGGCGGCACGGTGCAGTACTACAACAATGTCGGCTATTCCTACATGCTGCGCGGCAACGTGAGTGCGGCGCTGACCAATTTCCGCAAGGCCCGGGCGATCGACCCGGACAATATCGTGGTCGCCAACAACATCCAGATCCTGCAGAACGCCGCGGCTAGCAGGGCGTAGGCGGAGTCCTGGTGGATCCTGGGCAGGGGGCCCGGATAACAGGTCAGTGGGAACTGGACCGCTCGCTGGTCCAGCCTGCGGTGGTGGCTATTCCGCAACCGGCGGGGCCGGGGCTTCGTCCATGCCGCCCGACGGTGCCCTGGGCGCGACGTAGCCGTTCTTGCCCAGGCCCTTGGTCGAGTAGGCGGAATCGCGCGCCGGGTCGATCGTCTGGGCTTCGAGATTGGCTTTCACCGCGTCGCCGGCGCTGTAGCCCACCTTGTCGGTGCGCTGCAGGTAGTCATAGGCACAGCCGCCCAAGGTGAGCGCGGCGGCGGCAGTGCCCAGGATCAGCGCGAGGCGGCTCAATTGCTGTCTCCCAGGTCGATGATGTAGCCGTAAGGCCCGATCACACCCGCCCCGGTCTGGAAGTTCTTGAGCATCTTGGGCGTCACTTCCAGCTGGCCGATGGCGAAGAACTCGACATCGTTGGCGGGCCGGGTCTGGTCGAGCGGCGTGGCCGCGACCTGGCCGGGGGTGAGCGGTTTGACCAGCCGTGGGGTGACGATCACCACCAGTTCGGTGTCGTGCTTCTTGTAGCTCGAGGACTTGAACAGCGAACCGAGGATCGGCACGTCGCCGATCCAGGGCAGCTGGTCCTGGTTGAGGCGGTTGTCTGTCTGCAGCAGCCCTGCGACCGAAAAGCTCTGCCCGTCGCGCAGCTCCACCGTGGCATCGAGCGTGCGGGTGTTGAAGATCGGGTCGTTGCTGGCGGTGAAGCCGTTGAGGCCCGAAACCTCGGGCTGCAGGTGAATCTGGATACGGTCGTTGTCGAGCACCAGCGGGGTGAAGCCGAGCAGCACGCCGAACTGCCGGTATTGCAGCGCGACATTGCCGTTCTGGTCGGTGGTTCGGATGGGCACCTCGCCGCCAGCGAGGAAGCTCGCCTTGACGCCCGACAGCGTGGTGAGGTTGGGCTCGGCGAGGGTGCGGACCAGCGACTTAGCCTCGAGCGCATTGATGGTCGCGTTGAGGCTGATACCGCCTGAGATGATGCTCGTCATGAACTGCGAGAACGAGCCCTCGGTGGTGTTGGCGATGTTGACGCCGGTATCTCCGATGCTGCCGCTCCACTGGATGCCGAGCTCGCGCCCGGCGTCGCGCTGCGCTTCGAGGATGCGCACCTCGAGATTGACCTGCTGGCCGCCCACCAGCGTCATGGTGTTGATGATCTGCGGGCTGCCATACTGGGCGACCACGGCCAGCACCTTGTCCATGGTATTGGTGTCGGGCACGGTACCCGAGAGGCGGACGCGGCCGTTGACGGTCGAAACCTTGACGTTGGCGGCCGGCACCGCGGCGCGGATCGAGGCAGCGATGTCGGCGGTGTCGACACCCACTTCGACGGCGAGGAGGCCCACCGGCTTGCCCTCGGCGGAGAAGAGATTGACCGTGGTGGTGCCGAAATCCCTGCCGACCAGATAGATCGAGCGGTCGGTGATGGGCTGCGCGTCGGCAATGGACGGCTGGGCCGAGACGACTTTGCCGACCGGCTCCGAGATCACCACCGTCACCGCCTGTGAGACGGGCAGGTTGATGCGCATCACCGAAGTGGTCGAGAGGTCATAGGTGACGGTCTGCGCCAGCGCCGGGGCCGCAAGGCCTGCGGCGAGCAGGCAGAGCAATACCCCCAGCAGTCGCAGCGGATGGGCTCGACCCTGGACGATTTCGGAGAAGAGACGGCGCGCGTTCAAAGTCGGTACTCTTTACTCAATCGGGTCACCGCCGGAACGCTAGCAAGCTATGGTCAATGCCGGCTTAACGCCGGCCATTGCGGGTTGCGGCTCCGTGCGCGCTCAGTTCGTCCAAAACGGGCTGGTGAGCCTGATCTGCTGGTTGGCGCTCAGCGCCATGGGATCGGCCGCCGGGGGCGCAGAGAAATCGCTGATCGAGCGCAGCACCAGGCTGAGCGCACCCGTATTGCGGGCCGAGGTGATGATCTTGGCCTGTTCGCCGTCGAGCGCCAGCGTGGCGATCACGCCGTCGGAGAAGGTGACGGGGGTGGTGCCGGCATCCGAGGCCGCGTCGGGGTTCTCGGGGCCTTCGCCATTCTCGGCGGCGGTGGGGCCGACTTCGCCCAGCCGGTGGGCGATGGCGAGGACGCGCACATTGGAGAGCACGGTCTGCGTGACCTGGCGGTCGCCGATCGGCTGTGTGAGCAGTACATCGACATGGTCGTTGGGCTGGATGAAGCCACCCGCCGCCACATCGGCCTGCACCGGGATGGAAACGCCAACCTCGCCGGGCGCCAGAATGGCCGAGAGATACCCGTTGCCGGGCAAGGCGAGCTTCTGGGCGCGGATGGGCTCGCCGGCGAAAATCTCGAAGCGGACGATCGAGCCCGCCATCTCCTCGCGGGCATCGGGACGCGCCTCGCTGGTGATGTAGTCGTCGCGCATGGCGTCGGCGGGCCAGTTCTTCCACTCGACCGTCGCGGGCGTTAGGCGGGCGCCCATGGGCAGGGCGCGTGAAGCGACGAGGATCTGCGTCATCGGTACGGGCGGCGGCGGTGCGGGCTCGGCCACCGGATGTACCACCTCGGGCACGGGTGGTGCGGCCGCAATTGGGTCCTCGCCCATGCCTGCCGCGAAATAGGCGGCGATGCCACCGGCGATCAGGGCGACGGCGAGCAGCGCAAGGCGCGAGGGCCGCAGCAGGTTGCGCCACACCTGGCCGGGGCCAGAGATGACGTCGCCATCGCTGGTGACGAGGGTGCGCTGCACCTCGGCGCGCAGGGCATCGAGACCCTTTCGCTCGGTCCTTGAGGAGGACGCGGCCTTCTCGACTTCGCTGAGCCACTGCTCGAGATTGCGGCGATCGGGGGAGGGACCAGTCGCAAGGGCAGGCTCGGCCACGAATGTCGCCTCCGGGGTAACTTCGTCGTCCTCGCGGAGGACTATGCGTTGGGTTCGCCGCAACACGGGGAGTCTCTTCTGCTAAGCAAGGTGCGGGCGTTCTGCCCGTGCACAGGCTTACGGAAAAAGGCTCACCGTTTGGTTCTTGGATCGCGCCAAATCGCGGCGCCGCCGCAAGGCTTCGCTAACTACCACACCGGAATGGGGCGTGAGCCGGCGGCTCAGGCGGTCTGGCGATCGAACTGGCCGTTCTTCATGAAGCGCCACAGGTAGCTTTCGAGAATGGCGTCCATGGCCGTGGGCGTGACGCCGAAAGCGGCCAGGGTGCGCTTCTCCTTCTTTGCCGCCTCTGAGACGACATTGTCGATCTGCAGCAGGCTGACCTGGTCGGAAGTGATGAGCGGCTTGAAGGGCAGGATGGCGAAGGGCAGGGCGAGCAGCCGGCCGATGCCGGCAGGGATGGGCAGCAGCAGGTTCTTGCGGTTGGTTTCAGCCAGCACGCGCTGCATCAGCTCGAGCTGGGTTTCAACCTCGGGGCCGCCGATCTCGTAGACGCGGCCTCCCTTCACCTTACCCTGCGCGGCGGCGCGGAAGGCGGCGGCGACATCGCCGACATAGACCGGCTGCGCCTTGGCCTTGGCGCCGATCACCGGCACCACCGGCAGGTAGCGCGCCATGGCGCCGAGCCGGTTGAAGAAGCTGTCGCCCGGCCCGAAGATGATCGATGGGCGGATGATGATGGCGTCCTTGAAGGCGCTTAGAACCTCGGCCTCGCCCAGGGCCTTGGTGCGCGCGTAGTTCGAGGGGCTCTGCGGGTCGGCCCCGAGCGCCGACATGTGGACGAGCGTGCTCACGCCGGCCTGCCGCGCCGCCTCGGCGACGTTGCGGGCACCCGTGGCGTGCACGGCGCGGAAGCGCTGCCGGCCGCTCTCATGGCCGATGCCGACGAGGTTGATCACCACCCCGGCGCCACGCACCGCACGCTGCACAGACTCGAGGTTGCGCACATTGGCCTGGATCGGCATCACCTGCCCGACATTGCCGAGCGGCTTCACGTGCCCGGCGAGGTCGGGACGGCGTACTGCGACGCGGATGCGGTAGCCGGCGCGGGCCAGATGCTGCACCACCTGCGTGCCGACAAAGCCCGAGCCCCCGAAGATCGTCACGAGGTTGTTCGGTTCCATGCAGGCATACTCCTCGGCAGAGGTGAGACAATGTGCCGCTTCTAGCGCGGGCGTTCCGGACTGTCGAGGCTTCGCGACGGCAACAGCCGGAATGGCGGCGAAAGGACCTCTCCGCAGTAGGCCGGACACTAGGGGCGGCAGTAGAGTTGCGGCATTTCTGCCACGTGATGGCAGAAATCCGTCAAAAATCCGGCATGTGATTTGCTTGGGGAGCAAGTCGCCTGCAGTAGTGTGTGCAGGGTTACTTTACGCGGCAGGTGGACAATGTCGGTACTGAAAGTGACTAAAGCGGTGCTGCTGGGCTCCGTTCTCTACGTTCCGCTGGCGTTCGCCGCGGGGGTCCAGGCGGCGGATCTAGTGGTCTATTCCCCTGAGCCGATGGGCGAGACGGATGCAGATTTCGCGCTTCCGGCGGTCTCCGGTCCCAACGGCAAGGTCGAACTCGACCTGGGTTGGTTGACCGATCCGGATAGCGCCATCTTCCGGGGTGGCGCATCCTTCAGCCTTCCTGTGGGCGAAAGGTTCGGCCTCCAGGGCGACCTGGCAGTGGGCAGCTTCGCCGACGAATGGATGGGCGGCGGTGCGCTCCATGCCTTCACCCGCGATCCTTCGAGCTACCTGCTCGGCGTTACTGCCGGCGTGGTGGTGGCCGATGGGGCATGGCTGGGCGCAGTCGGTCCCGAAGCCGAGCTCTATCTCGACCGCGTCAGCCTAGAAGGCTGGGCCGGCTGGGCGACGCTGGAGTACGACGATCCGATGCTCGCCGACGACTCGGGCTTCTTCGGCTTCGGTGACCTGGCATTCTACCCTACGGACGACTGGCGGCTCTCGATCGGGGTCACCTCGATCCTCGGCACGGAATCGCTCAAGCTGGCGACCGAGTACCAGTTCGCCGACCTGCCGTTCTCGGGCTCCGGTGAAATCCGCGCGTATGATACCGGCAGCTGGTCGGCCAAGATCGGCATCAAGGGTTACTTCGGTGGCCCGAACAAGAGCCTGATCGACCGTCACCGCCAGGACGACCCGCGCAACCGCGCGATCGACCTCTTCGGTGCGGCCTCCCTGCTCACGGCCACCCCCGGCGATCCAGAACTCACCGAAGAAGAGGAATGCGAGGCACGGGGCGAGGGCTGGTACTGGGATACCGAGTACCAGGAATGCTACAACGACCAGCTGTTCTAGCCCCCGCTGGGCGAGGCACCCTGCAAGGCGTGGAACTCGTTCACATACTCCATGTACTTTCCGGAGGCGGTCAGCGGGATCGCCTCCAGCCGCCTGAACGAGACGCTCGCATCGTCGAAGAAGTGCTGGCGGAAGGCGGCGGCCACCTCGGCCTCGTCGCCTGAACTGCCGGCATCGCGCGGCACGTAGCGGATTTCGAACTCGAGCGGACCTACCTGCGCCAGCTGCCACATGCTGGCGCCCAGCACCTCCAGATATTCCATCGGCATGCCGCGGGCCCGGCCGCGTCCGTCGGGGTGGCGGAACATGCTGCCGGTGCGTCCGTCGAGCGAAGCGAGCAGCGGCAGGTGGCGGCCGCAGGTGCAGGGCGGACCCCAGGTCGCCATGTCGCCATGGTCGTAGCGGATCAGCGGCTGCGCGGTGTTGTAGAGCGGCGTGACCACGACGCGGCCGCTTTGACCCACCCGGACCGGGTTGTCGTGCTCGTCCAGCAGTTCGACGAGGATGCGTTCGGAGTTGACGTGATAGCCGCTGCCCGAGGGGCACGGATGCGCCATGTGGCCGGCCTCCTTGGAGCTGTAGAGATCGACGATTCCGGCGCCGAAGACCCGGTGGCACAGGATCCGGTCGTCATCGGTCACTTCCTCGCCGTTGACCAGAATCTTCGACAATGGCGGCGACAGTCCCAACTGTTCGGCGGCCTGGGCGAGCAAGTAGGCGGTCTTGGTGCCTCCCACGGCGAGGTAAGCGATTTCGAAGTCGGCCAGTGCCTTCAGGACCGCATCGGAGGGCCACCAGCGCGGAACGCGGAAATAGGGGCCGCCTGCCACCTCGTTCCATGGTGGCCCCCAGGTTCCGATGCGGCTGGGTGTCGGCGGGACGATGTCGGTCTCGTGGCCGTTCCGGAGCAGCATGGGCCGGCTGTAATCGTAGCCCTGCCACGCTCCCGCCCGCCACGCCGTTACGTCCGAACTGAGCTTGGCGATGCGGGTTACGGCAGCTTCGATCGGGTGCCCGGTCGAGCCGGACGAGTGGACGATGCCGACCGGCCCATGGCCGGCTGGCAACACCCGGGCGCGCATGGCCTCCTTGTGCTCGACAAGGTCGTTGCGGCGCATGACGGGGACGTCGCGCCACCTGTCCCAGTCTATGTCGCCCGAGGGCGTGAAAACGGCATCCAGGCGCTTTTCGTAGAACGGTACGTTTCTGCGGGCGTGGCGGAGGAGCTGTTCGAGCTGGCTGCGCTGATAGGCCACCAGCTGCTGCGGAGACCAATACTGGCTCTCCATCAGCATCTCGTAGAAGGCCTGTTGCAGCTCCGCGGGCTTCATGCCGTGCAGTAGAGCCGAGGCGCGGGTCCCCGGCAAGTCACGCTTGCCGACGGCGGAGCCTTACGTACAGGGCGGTGGAGATGGTGAGGGCCAGGGCAATCACGATCAGCGGCGGCGTCCAGCCGGCCTCGGCGCCAAACAGCACCTCGTGCATGCGGCGACCGGGCAGCAGGGTGAAGGCGCCGGCGAGGATGAGGGCGCAGAAATAGAGCCCCTGCATGGCGGCGCGGTGTGCCCGCACATTGCCGCGCTGGATGTCGCGGATACCCTGCGCCAGGCCGACAAAGGTCACCACCGAGAAGATATGGATGGGCGAGAACGGCCCGATGAGCCGGATTTCGTTGATGAAGATCGAGGAGCCGGCCGCGATCAGCATCAGCACGGCCCACACCCGCCCCAGCGCCTTATGAAACGGCGTACCCTTGCGCCGGAAAAGCACCACGGCGCCGAGCAGCAGGGCCGCGATGGCGGCGAAGGCGTGGATCTGCACCTGCAGCGGTGCGTCAAGGAGCGGGGTGAGCGACATTTCTGTTTGAGGTCTTTCGTTGGGGAGCGGCCCGGGGCCGTGGCTTGCGGCAGGCCTGTCGTCCGACTAGCTTCCGGCCGCAATCTCGGATGCGTGAGATGCAGGGAGACTTCGTGTTCGGCAAGGCGGTGCAACTCGCGCTTCGTGAAATGCAGGAGCATTTCGGCGATGGGCGAGTGCTTGCGGTGATGGCCGTGGTGGCGCTGCTGCTCGGCTTCGCCGGCCCGTTCGGTACTTTCGAGGAACTGAGCCTCGGCCCGCGCCTCGCCTACTGGGGAGCGATCGTGGTCACGACCTATGGGCTCGGCTATGCCGTGGCGCTGGTCATGTCGGCGGTGTTCGGGCTCAGGGTGCGGCAGCCCTGGGCACGCGTTCTCGTCTTCGGCGCGGTGACCGGTGTGCCGGTGACGCTGGCGGTGATGGCGGTGAACTTCGCCGCATTCGGCTCGACCGGCTTCGCGCCGCTGAGCCTGTGGCCGCAATGCACGCTCATCGGCATGGGGGTGATCGCGATCAGCGAAATCTTCGGTGCCGCGCATCCGGCCGCGGTTGATGCAGCCAAGGCGGCGCCGCCGCCACCCCCGCCCATTCTCGACCGCGTGCCGCTGCCGGCTCGCGGCGCGCTATGGGCGCTGGTGGTGAAGGACCACTATGTCGAGGTGATTACCGAGCGGGGCAGGACGCTGGTGCTGATGCGGCTGGGCGACGCGATCCGCGAGGTGGGGGCGACGCCCGGTGTGCAGATCCACCGCTCGCACTGGGTGGCGCTGCCCGCGGTGACGAAAGTGGTGAAGACCGATGGCAAACCGGCGGTGGAACTGCCCGACGGCCGCTGCCTCGGCATCAGCCGCGGCTACCTCGCCGCGGCCCGCGAGGCCGGGCTGCTGGTCTAGGCGCCCTCCCGCGTTGCAGAGGCTGCGGCCCGGCGCGAGCGCTCCTTGAGCGCCAGCTTCCGCGCCCTGTTGCGCGCCGCCACCGCCGCTGCGTCATCGCCCAGATGGGCTTCGCCACGGGCCCGGGCCAGTTGAATCTGACGCTCGCGCTCGGCCGCGCCCTCCGGAATGGCCGCGGCGCAGCTGGGGCAGAGGTTCCCCACCGCTTCGTGCGGCAGCATGGGGTTGCGGCAGGCGCGGCAGAGCACCGCCTCGCCCTGGCGCAGGCCATGCGTTACAGACACACGCTCGTCGAACACGAAGCACTCGCCGGCAAAGCGCGACTCCCTTTCCGGCACGACCTCAAGGTACTTGAGGATGCCGCCCTTGAGGTGGAACACCTCCCTGAAGCCCTGGCTCAGCATGTAGGCCGAGGCCTTCTCGCAGCGTATGCCGCCGGTGCAGAACATGGCGACCCTGGGGTGTTTGGCCGGGTCGAGCTTCGCCACATAGTCCTTGAACTCGGTGAACGATTTCGTCGCCGGATCCTGGGCGCGGGCGAACGTGCCGAGCTTCACCTCGTAGTCGTTGCGGGTGTCGATGACGGTAACGTCGTTGCGCTCGATCAGGCGGTTCCACTCGCGCGGATCGACATACGTGCCGACGATCTTCGAGGGATCGGCCTCGGGCGCACGCAGGGTGACGATTTCGGGCTTGAGCCGCACCTTCATGCGCAGGAACGGCATCTCGTCGGCCCACGAGAATTTCGCCTCGGCGCCGTCGATGCGGCCGGCCCAGAGCGGGCTCGCCGCGAACCACTCCATCAGCGCATCGATGGCCTCGGGCGTGCCGGCGACGGTGCCGTTTATGCCTTCGGGTGCGAGGATGAAGGTGCCGCGAATCTTTCGCGCGCAGCAGAACTGCGCCAGCTCCGGTTTCAGCGCCTCGGCGTCCGGCAATGAGACGAATTTGTAGAGTGCCAGCACCTTGTAGCGGGACTCGGCGTGGGGCAGGGTGGCGACGATTTCAGCAGGCTCGGACATCGCCGAAGGGTGTAGCATCACCCCCACCACCGGGCAAATCCACTATCGGGAGATGAGAATGACCTACCGGGCCAGTGATGCTCGCTACGGCGGCATGAAGTATCGCAAGACCGGCAAGTGGGGCCTGAAGCTGCCGGTGATCAGCTTGGGGCTGTGGCAGAATTTCGGTGGCACGCGCGACTACCCCTCTGCCTTCGAGATCCTGAGCCATGCCTTCGACAAGGGCATCACCCATTTCGATCTCGCCAACAATTACGGCCCGCCGCCGGGCTCGGCCGAAGAGCTGTTCGGCGACGTGATGGCGCGGGATTTCCGCCCCTATCGCGACGAAATGATCGTCTCCTCCAAGGCGGGCTATCTGATGTGGGACGGACCCTATGGCGAGTGGGGCAGCCGCAAGTATATCATCGCCTCGGCCGAGCAGAGCCTCAGGCGGATCGGGCTCGACTATGTCGACATCTTCTACTCGCACCGCTACGACCCCGACACGCCGCTCGAGGAGACGATGGGGGCGCTCGCGAGCCTCGTGCAACAGGGCAAGGCGCTCTATGTCGGCATTTCGAGCTACCCCGAAAAGCAGACGCGCGAGGCGCACCGCATTCTCGCCGAAATGGGCGTACCTTGCGTGATCCACCAGCCGAGCTATTCGATCCTAAACCGCTGGATCGAGGACGACGGCACCATCGATGCGTGCGGGGAACTCGGCATCGGCGTCATCGCCTTTTCGCCTCTGATGCAGGGCATTCTCTCGGGCAAGTACAACAGGCTCGGCGGCCATCTCGAGGGCACCAGAGCCGCGGAGAACTATTCGCTCAACGCCAGCCGGCTCGAGCCGCGCATTCTCGATGCGGTGCAGAAGCTGGGGGCGATTGCCGAAAAGCGCAAGCAATCCATGGTGCAGCTGGCGCTCAGCTGGGTCCTGCGCCGCAAGGAAATGACCTCGGCCCTGATCGGCGTCCGCACGCTGGAACAGCTCAAGGACTGCCTCGGCGTGCTCGACAATATGGAGCTGAGTCCCGAGGAGATCGCCGAGATCGACGAGGCGGCGAAGGGCGGACTGGTAGACAATCGGCCGATCAAGGGATGAGGTTCAGCCGCGGGCCGTCTCGTGGCGGCCCGCGGCTAACACGATCGCCGTCAGCGCCACGTAGAGCGTCAGCTGGGCCGGTGAGGCCAGCATGACGTCTGGCAGGCCTAGGACGAAATAGCCGCCGGAGAGGACGAGCACGGCGTGGAGCTGCCGCTGGGTGCGGGCCGCGCGCGGTAGGGCGAAGTAGCCCGCGAGCGGAGCCGCCAGGAGCGCTGCCCAAGCGGCGAGGCCAGGGATGCCCCCGGCCATGGCGTAGTGCAGCGCGTCGTTGTGCATGTGCTGGATGGTGTGGAGCGACTCGAGGTCGTCCGGGAAGCGCTCGCGCAGCCGCGCCATCATCCATTCGCCCCAGCCGTGTCCGAAGATCGGGGCGTCGAGGATGTCGCGAAGGCCGTCGCGCCAGAGTTTCAGGCGCACGGAGATCGATTCGTCGGTCACCGTGTCGCCCCGCGCGATGCCGCCCAGCACATCCCAGAGCCGCATGCGCGACTTGCCGGGGAGTTCGATGAAGAGCGCGCCTGCCGCCAGCGCCCCGGTGCCCGCCAGCAGCGCCACGACGGCGACGGGCTTTCGCACTAAGCAGAGGGCGGTGATGAGCAGCAGCGCCGGGACGCCGAGCAGTGCCGTGCGCGAACCGGTGAGCCAGATGACGCCTGCGGCGGCGACGAGGCCGAAAAGGCTGAGCCAGTGCGCGCGCTCGGCTGTGAAGAGAGCGCCGAGGGCAAGGGTTGCGCAGATCATCGTGGTGACGGCGAGGCGAAAGGGATCGGTGAAGAACGAGCCTTCGCCGGCGCGCGGCTTGTCGGGGAGGCCGTAGCGGAGGGTGAGGGCGGTAACGAGGCCGGCGCCGGCGCCGATCAGGGCGAGACGCGCGACGTCCGGGGCGTGGCCGGCGAGGAGGCGCGTGAAGGGGATGAAGGCGAGCGGGGCGAGATAGGGGACGAGGGCGAGGAGGTCGGCCGGCTGGCGCATCGCGCCCAGGGCGGGGGTGGCGATGAGCAGGAAGGCGAGAACGAAGAGGAGGGCCGGCGTGTGTTGCTCCCCCCTCCACCACGCTTCGCGTGAGCCTACAGCAAGGCGAAAGCGAGGAGCCGCGCGCTCCGCGGCCCACAGCAGGACTTGAGCCGCCCCCAGAACCAGCAACACATGCGTGTTGGCGTAGCCCAGGGCGGGGCTCAGCACGAGTGCGGTCACGACAACCGCCAGACCCAGTGCGCGTCCGGCGGTTGACAACATCATGTCCTCAGCGTCGCCCCGGTGGACTTGGCGACGGCGGCGACGATGGCGTTGGAGACCTTCTCGATCTCCTCGTCCGTCAGCGTCTTGTCGGTGGGTTGCAGCGTCACTGCGATGCCGACCGACTTGCGGCCCTCGCCGATGCCTTTGCCCTCGAACACGTCGAACACGTCGACGCCAGTGATGAGCGCCTTGTCGGCGTTCCTTGCGGCGCGGAGTATCTTCTCGGCCGGGGTGTCGCGATCGACCACGAAGGCGAAGTCGCGGCTCACCGGCTGCAGGTCGGATAGCTTCAGAGCCGGCTTGGCGCGGGTCGCTTTCTTCCTCGGTTCCGGGATGGCGTCGAGGTCGAGTTCGAACGCCGCCACCGGGCCGGTGAGGTCGAAGGCTTCAAGCTCGTTGGGGTGGATTTCGCCGAACCAGCCGATCACCACCTTGGGGCCGAGCTGGATGCGGCCGCCGCGGCCCGGATGGCTCCAGGAGGCTGGCTCGCTGACGAGCTGCAGCTTGTCGATGTCATGGCCCATGGCGTCGAGCAGGGCGGCGATGTCGGCCTTGGCGTCGAACACCGAGACCTTGGCTGCGCCCTGCCAGTGGCGCGTGGCGCCGAGGCGGATGCCGCTGGCATAGGTACGCTGGCCCTCGGGCAGCACCGAGTGGAACACCTGGCCGACTTCGAAGAGCTTGAGATCGGAGAAGCCGCGATTGGTGTTGCGCTGCGCCGCTGCGAGCAGGCCCGGCAGCAGCGAGGGCCGCATGTCGGTGAGTTCGGACGCGATGGGGTTGGCGAGCTTCAGCTCGGGCTTGCCGCCGCCATAGCGCTCGGCCTCGGCTGCCGGGATGAAGCTCCAGGTCACCGCCTCGTCCAGGCCGCGCGCCGCGAGCGTGCGGCGGGCGATACGGCGGCGGTTCTGCAGGGTGGTCAGCATGCGCGGCGCCACGTGGGCGAGCCGCGGTAGGGGATCCGTAGGCACTTTGTCGACCCCCACCATGCGCATCACCTCCTCGGCGAGGTCGGCTTTCATGGTGACGTCGGGTCGCCAGGAAGGCACCGCCACCTGGCGGACTGGGCCGCTGCCCGAAAGCTTGAAGCCGAGGCGGGTGAGGATCGCCTCGATCTCCTCGGGCGGGGTGTCAAGGCCGGTCAGCCGCTTCACTTCGGCAAGCGGGAACTCGACGACGGTGTTGGGGAACATGTCCTCGCCCGAGATCACCGGCTCCATGGCCTCGCCACCCACCATCTCGAGCATGAGCCGGGTGGCGAGTTCGAGGCCGGGTTCGGTGAGCGCCGGATCGACCGAACGCTCGAGCCGGTAGCGCGCATCGGAGACAATGCCGGTCTTGCGGCCGGTCTGGGCGATGAGGTCGGGGTCCCAACTCGCGCATTCCATCAGCACGTTGACGGTCTCGTCGGTGACGCCTGAACGGATGCCGCCCATGACACCGCCCAGGCAGAGCGGGCCGAGATCGTCCGCGATCACCGTCATGGTCTCGTCGAGCTTGTAGATCTTGTTGTCGAGGGCATCGAACTCCTCGCCCGGCTTTGCCACGCGCAGTACCGGCTGGCCGACGATCTTGTCGGCGTCATATGCGTGGAGCGGCCGGCCCCAGCCGAGCGAGACGAGATTGGTGATGTCCACCACCGTGTTGATGGGGCGCAGGCCAACGGCGCGCAGGCGCTGCTGTAGCCAGTCGGGCGAGGGGCCGTTCTTGATGCCCTTGAACACGCGCCCCGCGAACTTGCGGATCGCCTTGGGCTGGCCCGGCTCGAAATTGTGCGGCAGGGGCGGAATGGGCGAGGGGCCTTTCGAGGGCACTGGCGCCATGTCGGTGGGCTTGAGCGTGCCCAGTCCGAAGGCGGCGAGGTCGCGCGCCACGCCATAGACGCCGGTGGCGTCGCCGCGGTTGGGGGTTATCGAGATGTCGATCACCGTGTTGCCGAGCCTGGCGTAGTCGACATAGGCGACGCCGACCGGCGCATCGGCCGGCAGCTCGATGATGCCGTCATGGTCGTTGGAAAGCTCCAGTTCGGCGGCCGAGCACAGCATGCCGTCCGACTTCTCGCCGCGAATGACCACGCCCGCCTTGAGGGTGAAATCCTTGCCCGGAATGTAGGTGCCGGGGAAGGCGAAGACCGACTTGAGACCGGTACGGGCATTGGGTGCGCCGCACACCACGTCGATGAGGCTGCCGGTGCCAGCATCCACCTTGCACAGGTTGAGGTGGTCCGAGTTCGGGTGCGGCTTCGCCTCGACAATATGCGCAACGACGAAGGGCTTCAGCCTCTCCGCCGGGTCGACGATCTCCTCGACCTCGAGGCCGATCATGGTCAGGGCCTTGCCGACCTCCTCGGCGGAGGCGGTGGTGTCGAGGTGCTCTTTCAGCCAGTCGAGGGTGAACTTCATCTTGTTACGCTTTCGGTGAAACTGGGTTGGCCGCTGGTCAGCGGCCCTGGCGGATTGAAGAGGGTGCGGCGCTCATGGCTTGGGCGGTCACGACATCACCCGCGGCTGGAAGTGGCAGGTGCCGCTCACCACCACGTTGGCGCCCAGCGCCACGAAGCTCGTCGGCATGGCCTCGTGGTGCTGGGCCAGCGTGATGCGCAGCATCAGGCTGAAATCGGCATTGTGAGCGACGAGCTGGTCGAGGCCGCCGGGGCGGTAGCTGATCTCGATCGGCAGCCCGTTATGGACGCTCTCGCCGTTTTCGCGCTCCCACAGCAGGTTCTGGTCGGTGATGACGTCGAGTTCCCATTCCCCGCCTTCGAGCTGCTCGGTTTCGCCCGCCCGCGGACCGGACCAATAGTGGATCTGTCGCACGAAACAGGCATAGGTGCCGTCGGGGGCGCCATGCGGCAGCAGGCGGCGCCCGACGGGCGTCGCCTTGGCCATCTGCATCAGCGCCAGAACCCCGAAGGCACGCATGGCATCAGCTCGAAAGGCCGCCGAACAGCGTCGGCAGATCCAGCGGCCGGAAGCCGTAATGGTCGAGCCAGCGCTTGTCGGCGTCGAAGAAGGCGCGAAGGTCGTTCATGCCGTATTTCAGCATGGCGATGCGGTCGATGCCCATACCCCAGGCGAAGCCCTGATAGACATCGGGGTCGAGCCCGCAATTGCGCAGCACGTTGGGATGCACCATGCCGCAGCCGAGGATTTCGAGCCAGTCGGAGCCCTCGCCGATCTTCACCTCGGAGCCCGAGCGGTCGCACTGCACGTCGACCTCCATGGAGGGCTCGGTGAAGGGGAAGAAGCTGGGGCGGAAGCGCAGCGTGACGTTCTCGACCTCGAAGAAAGCCTTGAGGAACTCCTCGAGCACCCAGCGCAACTGGCCGATATGGCTGGTCTTGTCGATGACGAGACCCTCCACCTGGTGGAACATCGGCGTGTGCGTCTGGTCGGAATCGTGCCGGTAGGTGCGACCCGGGATCACGACGCGGATCGGCGGATCGATGGCCTCGGTGAGGTACGGTGCCGACGGCTTCTCGTTGGTCTTCAGCATCGAGCGGATCTGCACCGGCGAGGTGTGGGTACGCAGTACGCGCTTCACCCCATCCGGCGAGGGCGCCATGAAGAAGGTATCGTGCATCTCGCGCGCCGGATGCCCCTCGGGGAAGTTGAGCGCGGTGAAGTTGTACCAGTCGGTCTCGATGTCCGGCCCCTCGGCGATGGAGAAGCCCATGTCGGAAAAGATGGCGGTGATCTCGTCGATCACCTGGCTGACCGGGTGGATGCGGCCTTCGGCCGTGGGAGCGGGGCGGACGGGGAGGGTAATGTCGACGCGCTCGGCGGCGAGACGGGCGTCGAGCGCAGCCTTGGCGAGTTCGGCGGCCTTGGCCTCGATGAGCGCACTGACCTCGGCCTTGAGCCCGTTGATGGCGGCTCCGGCCGACTTCCGCTCCTCCGGAGCGATCGAGCCGAGCGTGGCGAGCAGCGCCGAGACCGAGCCCTTCTTGCCTAGCGCACCGACGCGCACGGCTTCGATGGCGGCTTCGTCGGCAGCGGCGGCGGTGGCGGCGCTTATTTCGGCGCGGAGGGAGGCAATCTGGGCGTCGAGGGACATGGCTGGCATTCCGGAATGAGTTGCGAGGGCCAAACGAAAAAGCCCCGCGCCATCCCCGGGTCGGGGCGGCGCAAGGCTTAGCTTGTGGCCTCGGAAAAGGCTAGCTGCGTAACTGGCAGTTAGGCGCTGATGCGGGCGTGGGTGGTGGTCTCGATGGTCTCGAGATAACCCAGCGCCTTCTTGGCCTGCGCAACCAGCACGGCGAACGCTGCGGGCTCGGTGATCGCGAGATCGGAGAGCACCTTGCGGTCGACGGCAATCTCAGCCTTCGCGAGGCCGTCGATAAATCGACCGTAGGTCAGGCCGTGATCGCGGACGGCAGCGTTGATGCGCTGGATCCACAGGGCGCGGAAGTTGCGCTTCTTGGCGCGGCGGTCGCGGTAGGCGTACTGGCCGGCCTTGTCGACCGCGGCCTTGGCAGTACGGATGGTGTTCTTGCGGCGACCGTAAAAACCGGAGGCGGCCTTCAGAACCTTCTTGTGACGGGCGTGGGCGGTAACGCCTCTCTTGACGCGGCTCATCGTGCTATCTCCTTAGCGGTTGTACGGCATGTACCACTTGACCAGGCCTTCATCGCCCTTCTTGAGGATCTTGGTCCCCCGGTGAGAGCGGATGTAGTCGGCATTGTGGCTGAGGAGACGGTGACGCTTGCCCGCGACGCCGGTCTTGACGCGGCCGGATGCGGTCATCTTGAAGCGCTTCTTGGCGCCAGACTTTGTCTTCAGTTTCGGCATTTTGCTTTCCTGGTTCGAGGCGGCTCCTCACGGAGCCAGCATTCTGGGTCGCCACGGCATGCCTTTGGGCCGGGCGGCCCGTTGGAAGGCGGCTCTATACGGGCAAAGCGCGGGCGGCGCAAGGGCCGCCACGCCGCAGGGCGCCCCTTTGTCACGACAGCGTTACAGAGGGCGAGCTATCCCCGCCGGTAAGCTCCTGTTAATATGTTCCGGAGGGGGCGTAAATGACAGTAACGCGTACACACAAGGCCTATATGCGGGGTGCCATCTGGGTTCTGGCGCTTGTGGGACTGGTCCTGCTGCCGGGTTTTCCCAGTGCTGAGGCCGACAGCCGGCCGGTGTCCGTCGCCAGCCGGTGATCCGGGGCCGATCAATTGGGATGTGTCCGCCTGAGTTCGGACGCGATCGTCTCCATCAGTACGGCGGTACGCCGCGTCACCCGGCGCGAGGGGTGCACCAACTGGATGGGCAATGTCATGGTCTGCCATTCGGGTAATAACCGCACCACGCGCCCCGCCTCCAAGTCCGCCGCCACCAGTTCAGTGGGCATGTAGGCAATCCCCGCATCGGCAAGCAGCGCGGCGCGCAGCGCCTCGCCATTGTCGATCTGCAGCCCGCCTGTCACCTCGGCTACCTCGCGCCTGCCGTCGCGGGTGAAGGGCCAGCGGTTGCGCGGGCTCATGTTGAGGTTGATGAGGCAGCGCGCGGCTGCGAGGTCGGAAGGCCGCCGCGGGGTGCCATGGGCGGCGACGAAGGCGGGGGTGGCGCACAGCACCAGCCGGTAGGTGCCCACCTGCCGCGCGATCATCGCCGAGTTCTGCAATTCGCCGATGCGCACGGCGAAATCGAATCCGTCTGAGACCAGGTCCATGCGCCGGTCGGACAGCACCATCTCCACCGTCACCCCCGGATGCGCCGCCTGGAAGCGCGCCGCGATTGCCGCGAGAGAAAAGACGCCGAGGGTTGCCGGTCCGGTCATGCGGATGCGGCCTTCCAGCAGGCCGGGCGCCGCCCGCATGGAATCGTCGAGTTCGCGTGCCGCATCGAGCACCGCCTCGGCGCGGACGAGAAAGGCCTCGCCGGATTCGGTGAGGCGCTGGGCTCGCGTCGTCCGCTCGATCAGCCGCGCGCCGTAGCTGGCCTCCAGCGCCTGAATGCGGCGGCCCACCATGGCCGGGGTGACGCCCAGCACCCGCGCTGCCGCGGCAAAGCTGCCCGTGCGCACCGCGGTGGCGAAGGTTTCAAGGCTTTCGAGATCGGCCATTCGATACTCCAGCGTGATTGTGAAACGCCTCGGCCGCGGCACCGCCATCGCCCGGCCTGGAAGCGCCTCGCGGCTTGAGCCGACATCGGCAGATCAGGAACTGCTCGCGTCAGCAAGGGCGCGGGCATTTTCAAATCCGGTTCGCCGCCACCAGCTCGCTCAACCGGTCGATCAGCTGCGCCGCCTCGGTGCGGGTGAGGCTCGCCATTGCGGCCCGGTCGGCGCGTGCGACCGCCTCCACCGCCCGGGGCAGCACGGCGCGAGCCTTGTCGCTGAGATAGAGCCCCTGGGCGCGGCCCTTGAGGGTGCTCTTTTCGATCCAGCCCTCGTCCTTCAGCCCCGCCAGAGTGCGCGCCACGCCGGGCTGTTCGAGGTCGAGTCGCATCGCCAGCTCGGCCTGGGTCAGGCCTTCGCGCTCGGCAATCTCGCACAGCGCTGTGAACTGCGCCGGATGGAGGCCGAGCGGGGCGAGGCTGTCGCGCACATTGCTCGCGAGCCGCCGGGTCAGCTGGCTGACGACGTGGAACAGCGTCTCCCTGTGATCGAACATGGCTGCCTCCTTCGCCCTTGCCGGGGCAGACCGGTCATAGCATGTTCTGACTTAAGCACAGCTTGCCGCGCTCAGGCGACGATCTCGGTCCAGCTGCGCGTCGCCCGCGTGCCCGAGGCGGTGGTGGCGATCGCCATCTTTTCGCTCATGGTGAGCTCGGCCGACACCACGTTGTTGGCGTTGGAGGGGTCGAGGATGGCGCGGCCGACAAAGAGCTGCTCGAAATAGCCCAGCGCCGCCCACACATTGTCGGCGAGGTCCCCCGAGGGGCGCCGCCGCAGCGCCGCGATGGTCGAGAGTTCGAGATAGAAGCTCGGGAAATCGAGCCCGTGCTGGTCGCGCCACAGCTTCAGCACTCGGATCTCCTCGCGCCGTCCGCTCTCGATCACGTCGAGCACATGGTGGTTGAGGTTGGTCTTCATCGCCGCATTGCGACGACTGGAGTAGAGTTCCTGGATGTCGTTGTGGAGCGATTCCCGCTTGGCCGGCAAGATATCGACCGTCGCCCCCTCGAGGCGGAGCCCGATGGAGACGGCGCGCCGTTCTGGCTCGAAGCCGTTGCGTTCGAGATGTTGCCACAGCGACTCGTAGATTTGCCGCATGACGAACGGAGTCTGCGGGCTCAGCGAAACCACAAAATCTATACTGACGCCGGACTGGTTGGCCGTGCCCTTCTCGAAGGCGCCGGTGGGATAGACTTCGAGCAGGTAGCGGCCCGCCCAAGCTTCGCATAGCTCCTGCACCTGCCCCTCGAGTGCGCGCAAGGGGGCATCCGAACTCGCGTCCACCGCTTCCCGTTGCAGGATGGCGCGCAGGTAGTCGGACGGCGACACGGAACTCACCACGGAACTCATGATGAAGTTTTACTTAATTGCTGTTGCTGATGCCACTACATCGCTGAAACGTCGGGCCTGATGGTTAGGGGCTAAAGTTAACCATCGGCCATCCTCTCGCCAATACAGAACGCGCACCTGCCGCGGCGACGGGAAGCGGCAGCGCTCGGCAAGCGTGACTCTATCAAAGTGAAATGAAGCGGAGAGGGGACCGGCCTACTGTGCCGTTCAGGGCGGGGACCGGCGGGTGCTTGAGCAGGGGAGAGCTCGCGCCCGCCGCGTTCCGCCCAACCAACGCAAGGCCTCCACCCGGGAGGCCCTCTTTCCTGTCCTCACCGGAAAAAGAAAAAGGCCGGATGACCGGCCTTTGTCACTTCCAATTGGTGCCCTGGAGAGGACTCGAACCTCCACGTCGTTAAACACACGGACCTGAACCGTGCGCGTCTACCAATTCCGCCACCAGGGCAATCCGATGGGCGCCGCTTCGTAGGGGAAAGGGGGAGGGCGTGTCAACGGGGGTTGGGGACCATTTTGCGATTTGCGTCACAATGCCCCCAGCGATCGGTTCGGGCACTGTTGCAGGAAGCCCGGCAAAACGGCGTTTCCGGACGTTCCGCCACGTATCGGGTGCCGGTACTTGGTGAAAACGATCTGGAGGCGCAGCAGGGGGAGTATCGCGGTCCATCCGGTCGGGGTGCTTTCGGGCGGGTCCGAAGCGATTCTCGCCAACCCGATTCACTTTGCGCTCTATCCCGGCGAAAGGGGGGCGGCACCCGGCAGGCCCACCTGCGGCGCCGCAACGCGCAATGGAGACCTGCAGGCCTCGCCCGATGGTCACGCTCTGGTCATGTACGAACTGGCTAAGGCCCCGCGGCGGCGTGTGACGTGGCCGGCCGGCTCAGGCCGAGCCGATGAGAATGCCGGCGGCGAAGACCAGGGCGCCGCCCAGCACCACCTGCAGCACGGCGCGCCAGAACGGCGTCTGCATGTAGCGCTGCTGGATGAAGGCAATGGCCCACAGTTCGGCCACCACGACCACGCCCGCCACGCCGGTGGCGACCCAGAAATCGTCGATCAGGTAGGGCAGCGCGTGGCCGAGGCCGCCTACCGCCGTCATCACGCCCGCCGCGAGGCCGCGCGTGATCGGCGAACCGCGCCCGGTGAGCTTGCCGTCGTCGGAAGCCGCTTCGGTGAAACCCATGGATATGCCTGCGCCCACGGCCGCGGCGAGGCCGACGAGGAAGGTCGACCAGGTGTTGCCTGTGGCGAACGCCGCGGCGAAGACCGGGGCGAGGGTTGAAACCGAGCCGTCCATCAGCCCGGCGAGACCCGGCTGAACATAGGTAAGGACAAACTGCCGGTGCTCCTCCGACTTCTCGGTAGCGCGCTCCTCGGGGCCGAGGGCTTCGCTCTCCAGCCGGTCGGCGAGGTCTGCGTGCTTGCGCTCGTCGGCGGCGAGGTCACCGAGCAGGCGGCGGATGGAGACATCGGTCGCCCGGTGCGCCGCAGCTTCGTAGAAATGGCTGGCGCCGGTTTCCATCTCCCAGGCGAGCTGGCGCACCGACTCGAGGCTCAGGTTCTCGGTGAGCCAGATCGGCTTGCGGGCGATGTAGCCGCGCACGTGTTCGCGACGAATGGGGACCAGCCGGTTCCCGAACTTTTCGGTGTAGAGGTCGAGGAGGCGCCGCCGGTGGCTGTCTTCCTCTTCGGCCATGCCCTCGAACACCTTTGCTGTCGCCGGGTAGCGCGAGGCGAGACGAGTGGCGAGCTCGGCATAGATGGCGCCGTCCTCCTCCTCCGCTCCCACCGCCAGCGACAGGATCTCGCGCTCGTCCAGCGTACTGAAATCGCGACGGCCCGGATTCAGAAACCTCGACAGCATAGTGACTTACCCGTTCAGTTTAGAAATGTTCTAAACTGATCGTCGGTTGGGTGCAAGCTGACCAGGCTCAGCGCAAGCGGGAGCGGGCCGTGGGCGAGACGACGATCCGTTCAGGCTCGTTCACCAGCATGGTGCGCAGCTCGTGGGGAAGTGCCGGCAGTGGCGCGGCCGATTTCAGCACGCTGAGGTGGACATGACGGTTTCTCCAGACCGGCAGGGCGCGGAAGTTGTTCTCGGCCGGCAGCGTGGCGAAGCTCGCGAACGGGTCGGCGCCGGCCTTGCGGAGGAAGAGCCGCAGCCACAGGTGATACTGGCCCACCCATTCGGGGTAGCGCAGTTCGCTGAGCAGCAGCGTGTAGCGCAAGGCGCGGGCGCGCTCGCCGGGGCGCGGCAGGCGGGTGTCGGCGGGCAGTCCGCCTTCGGGGGCGATGGCACGCATGAGGTGCACATCGTCGCTGTCGATCATGGTGGCGTTGGCGGCCTCGCGATGGGCTCGCCAGGTCGGCCCGCCATAAAAGGCTTCGAGCGCCGCCTTGCGGGCGCCCATGTGGGTGAAGCCGCGCAGCCAGACGAAGGCATCGGGATCGGCATCGGCGCGGAAGGTGCCGAGTATCCTGGCGCCCACGGCCTCCTGCGGCTCGATCAGGCGCTCTTCGAAGAGGTCGATCAGGTCCTCGCGCCGGCCGGGGTGCAGGCGATAGCGCCTGAGTTCGACGATCGGCGTCTCAACACTGGTTTCAAGCCACTGGTAGTTCATCGCCCGCTCCTCACTTCCCGGTTGCGGGCCGACTCTATTTCAGGAACCCTGACACCGGCTGTCAGGGTACTTGGACTAGAGCAGACATCATGCGAGCAAGCCGCCTTCTCACCATCCTGATGATCCTCCAGACCCGGGGCCGCACCAGTGCCGAAAAGCTGGCCGAGGAGCTCGAGGTCTCGGTGCGGACCGTCTATCGTGACATTGATCAGCTGAGCGCGGCGGGCGTGCCGGTCTATGCCGAAACGGGGCGCAATGGCGGCTTCGCCCTGCTCGATGGCTGGAAGACGCGGCTCACCGGGCTCACGGCACCGGAGGCTCGGGCGCTGTTCTTTTCCGGCCTGCCGGGGCCTGCCGGCGAACTCGGGCTCGGCGACGAGGCGGCGGCGGCCGAACTGAAGCTGCTGGCGGCCCTGCCCGCCGACTGGCAGGCCGAGGCGCGGCGCATGAGTTCGCGCTTCCACCTCGATCCGCGCGGCTGGTTCCAGCCCGGCCACAAGCCGGAGTTCCTCAAGGTGGTGGCCGAGGCGGTATGGAGCGAGACGCGGCTTTCGATGCGTTACCAGAGCTGGAAGGACGTCCGCGACCGGGTGATCGAGCCACTCGGCCTCGTGCTCAAGGGCGGGGTCTGGTACGCGGTGGCGCAGCGCGAGGGCACCGCCCGCACCTACAAGCTCTCGCAGATCCTGGCCCTCACCCCGACAGACGAGAAGTTCACCCGCCCCAAGGACTTCGACCTCCCCGCCTATTGGGAGGAATCGACGAGGCAGTTCGAACGCGACATCTATGTGGGCACCGCGACGGTGCGCGCCAACGTCGTCGGCCGCCGCAAGCTGCGCGATCTCAGCGAGACGATGCGGCGTGCCATCGAGGCGCTCGATCTGGTGCCCGATGAGGAGGGCTGGGCCGAGTTCACCATCCCGGTGGAAGAGCCGGTCTGGGCCAGCCACGAACTCACTAGGGTAGGGCCAGACGTGGAGGTACTGGAGCCCGCCGAGCTGCGCGAGCTGGTGATTGCCAATGTCGAGAAGCTGGCGCGCCGCTACGGCCTCGTAGATAAGTAGCAGCCGCTCCGCCACGGCTTTGACATCGTCCCGTCGGCTCAGTAACCACTCGGTCCGGAGGAGACGATCATGGCGCTTATCGATGACGACAGGCTGTTCGACGCCGAGCCGAAGGCGCGCGAGATAGCGCGGGCGCTTTATGCCGGCATCAAGGATCTGCCGCTCGTCTCGCCGCATGGTCATACCGAGCCGCGCTGGTATGCCGAGAACGCACGCTTTCCCGACCCCGCGCAGCTGCTGATCGTCCCCGACCACTATGTCTTCCGCATGCTGTTCAGTCAGGGCATCCGGCTCGAGGACCTGGGCGTGCCGACCACCGACGGCTCGGCCGTGGAGACGGACGGGCGCAAGATCTGGCGGCTCTTCGCCGAACACTACTACCTTTTTCGCGGCACCCCGACCCGCATGTGGCTCGACCACACCTTCGCGACCCTGTTCGGCATCACCGAGCGGCTGAGCGCCGAGACCGCCGACCGGATCTACGACCGCATTGCCGAGCAGCTCGAGACCGATGCCTTCCGGCCTCGCGCGCTCTACGAGCGCTTCAACATCGAGGTGATCTCCACCACCGATGCGGCGATCGACGAGCTCAAGTGGCACCGCATGATCCGGGAGAGCGGCTGGAGGGGGCGCGTCGTGCCGGCCTACCGGCCGGACTCGGTGGTCGATCCGGACTTCCAGGGATTCGCCCAGAACCTCGACCGGCTCGGCGAGCTGACCGGCGAGGATACCGGCCATTGGCCCGGCTATCTCGACGCCCACCGCAAGCGCCGCGCCTACTTCAAGGCGTTCGGCGCCACCTCGTCCGACCACGGGCACCCGACCGCCGAGACGGCGAACCTCAACCCCAAGGAAGCGGGGCAGCTTTTCGACAAGGTGCGGACCGGCAAGGCCGACATGCGGGAGAAGGCGCTGTTCCGCGCCCAGATGCTCACCGAAATGGCGCGCATGTCGATCGACGACGGGCTGGTGCTGCAGATCCATCCCGGCGCCTGGCGCAACCATTCGCCTGGAATGCTGGCGAAGTTCGGCCGCGACAAGGGCTTCGACATCCCCACCCGGACCGACTATGTCGGTGCGCTGAAGCCGCTGCTCGACGCCGTAGGCACCGAGCCGGGGCTGTCGATCATTCTCTTCACCCTCGATGAATCGAGCTATGCGCGCGAACTGGCGCCGCTCGCCGGCGTCTATCCGTCGCTGAAGCTGGGGCCGCCCTGGTGGTTCCACGACAGCCCCGAGGGCATGCGCCGCTTCCGCGAGATGGCGACCGAGACGGCTGGCTTCTACAACACGGTGGGCTTCAACGACGACACCCGCGCCTTCCCTTCGATCCCCGCCCGGCACGACGTGGCCCGCCGCGTCGACTGCGCCTATCTTGCCCGCCTCGTCACCGAGCACCGGCTCGACGAGGACGAGGCGCACGAGACTGCCCGCGACCTTGCCTACAATCTCGTCAAGAAGGCCTACAAACTATGAGCACGCCCAAGGTATTCGCCCAGGCGACGGACGGTAAGGTGACGACGCTCGACGGCTCCACACGCCGCGTCATCCTCGACCTGCCCGAACTGATGCTGGTGGAGTTCACCTTCGAGGCGGGCGGTATCGGCGCCCTCCACTCCCATCCACACCTGCAGACCAGCTACGTGGCCGAGGGCACGTTCGAGGTGACCATCGACGGAGTAACCGAGACGATCGGGCCCGGAGGGGCCTACATCGTCCCCTCCGGGCTGGTGCACGGTGTAAAGGCGCTGACCGCCGGCAAGTTGATCGACAGCTTTACCCCGCGTCGCGACGATTTTATGTAAATCGATCTGCGTGTCCTAAAATGGTCCTGCCGAATGCATAAATTGCCCGGCAGATCAATTGTAACAAATTGCGCTATTGCTTTCCTCGACTGTAGTCGTCACCGTAGGTGTCAGCCTAGGCTCAGGACCCATTAAAGGGATTCACATGGCAACGACGTTCTGATTCA
>ENA-UOVV01000221-UOVV01000221.1-compost-metagenome-genome-assembly--contig:-NODE-221-length-83184-cov-18.398790_pt1 | contig 83184 bp, 72 predicted proteins | sample MGYA00238155_ERZ761577 | MGnify/ENA primary metagenome ERZ761577 (study PRJEB28898, sample SAMN06268775) | compost metagenome | isolation source: Emeryville, CA | place: USA:Emeryville, CA | collected... | reverse complement strand
ACGAAAAGGGGAAGGCGCGCAATGACGAAAGGGGGAAAGGTACGCGGCAACGGGAAGGGTGGCTTGCGATAACGCCTGGGTGCCGCGTCATTGCGAGGACTTTGACCGAAATGATCCTGTAGTTGAAATCGGCGTCCGCGCTGTGCGGTGTCGTTTTGTTTCCTGGATTGCTTCGCCTACGGCTCGCAATGACGAAAAGAGGAAAGGCACGCGGCAACTGGAAGGGAGCCTTGCGATAACGCCTGGGTGTCCCGTCATTGCGAGGGCTTTGACCGAAGCAATCCAAAAGCCTACGAACCCGAAATCTCGAATCGCATAGCTACCCGATGACAACCGCTGCCGCGTTGTTGCGGGGGCTTTGCCCGAAGCGATCCTGCAGTTGAAATCAGCGTTCGCGCTCTGCGGCCTGCAACACCTTGAACAGATGATGCCGGTCAAACCGCATGAATAACGTAGGTGACCACACCCCAAATGGAAAACTCGGCACCAGAGGGGTCAACATCAATCGGCGCCAGCCGCGACGTTTCCGGAATGAGCCGCAACTTTCCGAAAGAAATTTCCAGGCGTCGGATGAGCATCTCGCCGTTAAGGGTAACGATGACTATTTTTCCGCTGACGGGTTTAAGCGATCGGTCAACAATCACCACGTCGCCACTGTGTATTCCGGCGTTTTGCATGGAATCGCCGTTTACACGCAGAAAAAAGGTGGCGGGTTTATTCCGTACCAGCTGTTCATTGAGATCGATTCCCCGCTCGGCGTAATCGTCTGCCCCTGCCGTGAACCCTGTTCCTTTGGTCGCCGCCGCATCGCGCTGGGCGAATCGCCGGGTACCATCGTACACCGCTCCGTTAAAACGATCCAGTTCCATATCTGATTTTTTGTTTGCTAATTTTTTTAGTAAATTTATGCTAATTATTTTAGCAATAAGTAGGATTTTTCCATAAAATTTGGAGTTATGCATAATCTAACTGAATATCTGATGGTTATCGCTCCTCCGGAGTCGGTCCGGAACAGAATTCAAGCGGCCCGGGAAGAATTCTCCCGGAAATTTAACTACAAGCTGCATTTGGCCCGTCCGCATATTGCCCTGCTTCGTTTTTTTCAGCGGGAGCGATTGGAATCACAACTGAAGTTCCGGCTGGATACTATAGCCAGAGGGCAGCCGCCGCTTCTCGTTGAACTGAACGGGTTCGGATTTTTCCCGAGCCATACCTTGTTCATCCACGTGGATGCCGGAAATCGGTACAAGAGTCTGGTAAAATCCTTCCGGGAAGCCCAGGCTTTGTTGAAAGCGGATCCGGAAAGAGAGCCGCATTTTATGCTCACACCCTTTGTTAAAATCGGCCATCGTCTGCTTCCCTGGCAGTACGAACAATCGTTGCCGGAATACCAGAAAAAACAGTTTACGGCCCGGTTCATGGTGGATAGTCTGCTGTTGTTGAAACGAAGGGAAGGCGAAAAAGCCTATCAGATTGTTCAGCGGATGGAATTGTTGAATGAACCCTTGACGGTGCGGCAGGGAGCCTTGTTTTAATAGCCGCTCAGAGATGGGGCAATCGGCAAGTCGGGTCGGTGCCAGGCCGGCGGCGTATCATCCGTTATCACCGGCTTAAAAAAATGCCCCTCTTAATACCATCTCCCGCCGGGAAGACGGGAAATACACATCCTACCGCCTCCCGAAAAAAGAAACCCCGCCAATCGGCGGGGCTCCTTAATATGTCAAATCGAATTATCCTATCCGATTGATAATCGTATTGTCCAACGCTTCTTCGGCGCGTTTTTTCTCGGCGAGTTCCTTGAGTTTCTTGCCGTACGCAAACTTCGTAATGAGTACGTACAATACAGGCACCACAAAAATCGCCAGAGTAGTCGCAGCAATCATACCGCCGAATACGGTCCAACCGATCGTTTTCCGGGATTCCGCAGCAGCGCCATTGGCAAACGCAAGCGGAAGCACACCAAGGATAAAGGCCAGCGATGTCATAACAATCGGACGGAGACGAAGCTCAACGGCCTGAAGGGTGGCGTGAACGACATCCACACCCTTATCTACCCTTTCCTTCGCAAATTCCACAATCAGGATGGCGTTCTTCGCGGCCAACCCGATCAGCGTAATCAAACCGATCTGCGCATAAATGTTATTGGTCAGGTTCGGCAGGAAGGTAAGTGTAAGGATTGAACCAAACGCTCCAATGGGAACCGCAAAGAGTACCGCGAACGGTACCGACCAGCTTTCGTACAATGCCGCCAGGAAGAGGAACACGAATATAACGGAGATCGCGAAGATCATCAGCTGTTGGTTACCCGCTGCGATTTCCTCACGGCTCATTCCGGAGAACTCGTATCCATATCCCGCAGGAAGTGTTTTGGCCACTTCTTCCAGCGCCTTGATTGCCTGACCACTACTGAATCCCGGTTTCGGCGAACCGTTGATTTCAATGGCCCTGTATACGTTGTAGTGAGAAATTACCGAAGGCTCTTCCACCATTTTGGTAGTAATCAGTGATCCCAGCGGAACCATATTCCCCTGGCTGTTACGCACATAGAATTTCTCAACACCCTCGAGTGAACTTCTGTAGGTACTGTCGGCCTGCATCATCACGCGGAAGTTCCGCCCATAGAGGTTAAAGTCGTTTACATAGCTACTTCCCAGAAAGGCAGAAAGTGTGGAGTACACATCAGAAACCTGAACACCCAGCTTTTTGGCCTGCTCCCTGTCTACTTCAACCTTATAGCTTGGGGTACGGGCGTTGAAGAAGGTATAGGCCATTCCGATTTCCGGACGCTTGTTCAGCGTATCCAGGAATTTACGGGCCACCTGTTCAAAGGTTTGAACGTCATCGGTGCTGGTGGTCTGCAGCAGTTCGAAGGTAAACCCGGATGTTGCACCCAGGCCGGGGATAGCCGGCGGCGCAATTACCAGAATACGGGCTTCCTTGATATCGGCTGTTGCAGCACGGATTTTATTCATCACATCCTGCGCATGCTGTCCCTTTCCTTTACGTTGATCCCAGGGTTGGAGGCTGATGAACATCGTACCCATGTTCGCCTTGTTGGAGAAGCTGATGATGTTCAGACCGGCAAGACCACCGGCAACCTTTACCTCAGGGATCTTCTGAACACGGTCGATCAGCGTTTTCAGCATCTCCACGCTTCTTGTAGTAGAGGTAGCTTCCGGCATTTCGTAGGTAACGATAACCCGTCCCTCATCTTCCGTAGGAATAAATCCCGACGGTTTGGTTTTGAAGAGATAGATCAGTCCAACGCAGATCACCACCAGCAGTACCACCACATAGGGAGCATGGCGGATCCATTTGGCCACTCCTTTACCGTAACGGCGGGTAACCTTGTCGAACCAACGGTTGAACCGGAAGAAGAATTTCTCGAGGAAGTTTTTCTTTTCATCGGCCCCTTTCGAAGGCTTGAGCATGAGGGTACACAGTGCCGGGGTAAGACTCAATGCCACAAAGGCGGAGATGATTACCGATACGGCAATGGTAATCGCAAACTGCTGGTAAAGTCGGCCCACGATACCCGGAATAAATCCAACCGGAACGAATACCGCGGCCAGGATGAGGGCGATGGCGATAACGGGACCGGAGATCTCGCTCATGGCCTTGCGCGTCGCATCCTTCGGCGACATTTTTTCGTGGTCGATATTATGCTGAACGGCTTCCACTACCACAATCGCATCGTCCACCACAATACCGATTGCCAGTACGAAGGCGAACAGTGTCAGCGTGTTGATGGTAAAGCCAAAGAGCGTAAAGAATATGAAGGTACCGATGAGCGATACCGGGATGGCGAGTACCGGAATAAGTGTGGCACGCCAGCTCTGAAGGAAGAGGAATACCACAAACACCACCAGTATGAGCGCTTCCACGAGGGTGTGCATTACCTCATTGATCGATGCCTTCACCACGGTAACGGTTTCCAGAGGCACAATGTAGTCGATATCCTTGGGGAAGGTCTTACGCATTTCTTCCAGCGTTTTAATCACTCCCTCATAGGTATCGAGCGCATTGGCACCGGGTGCCTGGTAGATGAGCAGGAAGGCGGCGGGGCGTCCGTTTGCGAACGAGTTGATGCCATAGTCGAAACGACCGAGTTCAACCCTTGCCACATCCTTCAGGTACACGATGTTTCCATCACTGGGCCGGGTACGAACGATAATGTTTTCAAACTGCTCTTTGGTATTGAGACGGCTGTTGGTAATAACACTGTATTCAAATACCTGTGCACCGGGCTGCGGGTTTCCACCCACGGTACCTGCAGCCACCTGGAGGTTTTGCTCCTGGAGGGCCGCATAGATTTCACTGGGTGTCATATTCAGAGCAGCGAGCTTTTCCGGTTGAAGCCAGATTCTCATACTGAAGTCGTCGGCACGGGAAAACACATCGCCTACCCCTTTCACACGCGTGATCGCGTCCTTCACATAGAGGTTCACATAGTTACCGATAAAGATGGCGTCTCGGGTTCCGTTGGGCGAATAAAAGGCAAGCGCAGCCATAATGCTGGGATTCCTTTTCCTAACGGTAAGACCCAAACGCTTAACGGCGTCCGGCAGGCTGGGTTCGGCTACGCTCACGCGGTTCTGCACATCGAGGGTGGCGATATTGATATCGGTACCCACTTCAAAGTTCACGGTGATGCTGCTCTGCCCACTGCTGGTGCTGTTACTGCTCATGTAGGTCATGCCCGGCGTACCGTTCACCTGCGTTTCAATGGCGGTGGTGGTCGTTTGCTCCACGGTTTGCGCATCCGCCCCGGTAAAGTTACCGGAGATGGACACGGTAGGTGGTGAGATATCCGGGTATTGGGCTACAGGTAGGTTCAACAATGAAATGACCCCTACCAGAACAATCACGATCGATACTACGATGGCGGTAACGGGCCGTTTGATAAAAGTTTCTGCTATCATCTTTTTTATACTTTCCCGGAATACAGATCCGGATCATGAATTGGCGAATAGATTAGCTTTCGGCTATTGCTTTGCCGGTTCTCCGGCGGGTTGCGGATTTATTACCGCTCCTTCACGAAGGTTTTGTACACCCTGTGTAACGATGGTTTCTCCCTGGCTGAGTCCTTCCCGGATGATGATATCGGTTCCGATCTGACGTCCAAGAACTACCTGACGTTGGGTTACCCTGTTGCTGTCGCCCACCACGTAAACAAAGAAGGTTCCGAGTTGCTCGATCACCGATTTGTAGGGAATGGTAATGGCTTTTTCAGAGGAGGTGTTGAGCACACGTACGGTGGTTGTCATACCAGCCCGGAGCAGGTTTTTGTCATTGGGGAAAGTCAGTCTTACCTTGATGGTTCCGGTCTGGGGATCCACGGCGCGGTCGATGGTATTGATGGTTCCGGCATAGGGATAAACTTCATTTCCGAATGCGATGGTAAAGGTGGAGTCGCCTTTTTTCGTGCCCTTTTGCTGCAGCTGGCTGAAACGGTAAAGTTCCTTTTGGTCGATGGTGAAATCGACAGCAATGGGATTGTCGGCCGATACCGTGTTCAATACGGTTTGACCCGCGACAACGGAAGTACCCACGCGCACCTGTGAAATACCGATGGTACCGGTAAAGGGTGCGTAGATGGTTGAGAAGCGTACGTTTGCCTTAACGGCATTCACATTGGCTTTTGCCGCTTCCAGTTGTTTTTGAGCCGCTTCCAGGGCAGCTTCGGCATAGTCGACCTGTTGTTTGGCGATCGCATCCTTCTTATCGAGTTCGCGGTAACGTTCAGCGTCTTTCTGCGCTTTAGCGAGATTGGTTTCCTGAACGGCGAGGTTGGCCAACGCCTGCTGATAGTTTGCTTCGTACAACTGCTGATCTATGGTATAGAGTTTCTGCCCCTGTGTAACCTTGGCGCCATCATTGAAATGGATACCGGTAACATAACCGGTTACCTGCGCACGAAGTTCCGTCTGCTTCAACGCCACTACGGTGCCGGGATATTCGTCGAAGTAAACCGCATCTGTAACCGCAGCCTGACTTACGGTAACAGGAACGGCGGGCGGTGGTCCCTGCTGCTGCGCCTGTTGTTTGTTTCCGCAGGAAGCAAGACCGATCAAACATCCGGCTGCCGCATAAACTCTGAAGGTATTGAGTAACATATTCGAAGGTGATTTTGAAAATTAGTAATTGATTTGTCCAAGTGCTTTCTGTACATCTGTTTTTCCAGCGAGCAGGCGATACAACGCATCGTAGTAGTTGATCTCGGCTGTCCGCAGATCGGTTTCTGCCGTAATCACTTCCAGGTAGGTTTTAATACCGGACTTATACTGAAGGTCGATCACATCGTATACTTCGCGGGCCAGTTCCAGATTTTCCTTTACCGCATAATATTGGGCGAGGGTGCTCTTATAGCTGGCCAGGGCCTGGGCATATTCGGCATTTACACTGTTCTCCAGGTTTTCGATGGCCACATCGGTGCGCTGCAGCTGCCATTCCGCGGTACGGATATTGGCCGTGCGTTTTCCACCCTGAAAAATCGGCCATACCAGGGCTACGTTGGCAAAGGCATTGGGATAGTTCACACCATAGAGCTTTTTGAATTGATCATTCTGAAAGTTCAGGTTGTAGGCTCCGTTGAGGGAAAGATTTGGAATAAAACTCCACTTGTTGTATTTAAGGTTGGCCTCCTGCAGGCGACGTTGCGTTTCGAGTAACCGGTATTCAATACGTGCCGCATAATCCGGACGCTGAAGGGTGTCCACGGCCATCTGGGCTTCCAGCTGGGTGGTATCAAAGGAGATATTCAGTGATTCCGCCGGACGAAGTCCCATCAGGGTTTTCAGATATTCCTTCTTGGCAGACAGGGCCTCGTTATAACCCTGACGTGCCGCCCTGGTGTTGTTGAGGGCAATCAGTGCGCGTTTGTAGTCGGTTTTATCGGTAACGCCGGCTTCATAACGGCTCTGCGCATCTTTCAGACTGCGTTCCAGACGGTTGATGTTTTCGTCGGTAACGCGGATCTGCTGCTGCGTGGTCATGATATCGTAGAAGGCTTTGGTCACCTGAACGGCAACATCAATCTTGGTACTGGCGGTAGCCTGTTTTGCCTGCAAGCGTACGTCATTCTTCGACCGGGAAGCCAACAGTACGTCGCGGTTGAACAGGTTCTGGCTTGCCGTGAACTGAAGGGCAGAGGTATTGTCGACCCCCAGCTTCACCGGGTTTCCGCCGATCACGCTGGTCTGGACCTCAAAATTGTGCTGCAGGTTATAGCCGAAGTTCACCTGCGGATACCAGTCGGCCAGTTTACTCCGGATGGTGGACTCGGTAATGGCTTCGTCGATCTGCGCCTGTCTTATGAGCGGCTGATTTTCCAACGCGAAGGCTATACACTGTTCCAGGGTAAATACTTCCGGAACTTTCCTTGCCGGCTGTTGAGCAAAGGCTTGACTCTGGGCCAGGAATAAAGCCACGAAGGCAATGGCATTTTTAAATCTTATCATACAACTTAATTACTAAAAAATAAACCTTGGTGGTACTAACCGGAAAAGCAGTATTACCGTGCCTTTATACCATCCCAAACCAATGAGATGATGTCAATAAAATCCTTATCGGAATAGAACCGGCGTCCGGCATTATGGACCTTTGCCATAGAGGAAACGGATCCGAGGACCAGGGGGGCGAATAGGAAACTGTTTAGGTTTTTGACCTCCCCCTCCGACTTGCCACAGTCGAAAAAATCAACAAAGTTGGCGAGGAATTGGTTCTGCTCCTCCTCGGTTTCCCTGAAATATGGAGAGTTTTTGTAGAGCTCAATAAAATGAAGTACGCTAGGATGTTCAAGGTAATACGCATACAACTTTTGACACTCCCTGAAAAACTGATCCCTGAACGACAGAGACGAATCGCGGGCGCCAAACACTTCAGCAGCCAGCTCAAGGTGAACCTGCCGGAAAATCTCCCTGATCACGTCGTCTTTGCTTGAAAAATAATGGTATATCGTACCACAGGCCACACCCGCATGACGTGCAATGAGACTCATCGGCGCCCCCTGAAATCCATGCTCCCGGATCAACTCCATCGCACTGGCAAGAATCGCTTTCCTCTTACATGCTATTTCCGATTGAACGTTCATTCGGTCCGCAAGTTAAAGTAATTCACCCATACAAAATTCAGGTTTTCGGACACGGTTTATTGAAAAACAATAATTTTCGCTGTTTTTTAGTCCGATCGGGCTCTAAACTACTAATTTTTTTAGTATTTTTGCTATAATTTTTAGCAATGGAAAGTAACGAAGTTATCAAGGGTAGGGGTGCGCAGTTTAATACTTCCAACCGCTTTCACCAACACAGCACAGGGAAGGACCACCCGGAAGGCATCGACGACTGGACCGCCCCCCAGGTCAAAACCGTTTTTATCGAACAGGAATCAAGAAGTCTGGTAAACAAGGTCGAAAGTCCGGACGTGGGCATGTTCTACAGCATGAACCCCTATCAGGGCTGCGAACACGGATGCATCTATTGCTACGCGCGCAATAGCCATGAATACCTGGGCTTCAGCGCGGGCCTCGACTTCGAAAGCAAAATTGTGGTGAAGAAAAATGCGCCGCAGCTCCTTCGGAACTTTCTGAGCAAGCCGGGATGGGAGGCGAAGCCCATCAGCCTCAGCGGCAATACCGACTGCTACCAACCGGCGGAAAAAAAATTCCGTCTCACCCGCCAGCTCCTCGAAATCTGCAATGAATACAATCAGCCCGTAGGCATCATCACAAAAAACGCAGGTATCCTGCGCGACAAAGATCTGCTGGCCGATATGGGAAGCCGCGGTTTGGTTTCCGTCATGCTGTCCATCACTTCTTTAAATGAACGTCTTCGGCTCGCCATGGAACCCCGCACCACTACAGGTGCCCAACGACTTCGGGTTATCCGGGAACTCAGCGATGTGGGTGTTCGCACCGGTGTGATGCTGGGTCCAATGATTCCCGGGCTGAACGAACATGAAATGCATGAGATCATGAAATCCTCTGCCGAGGCGGGGGCCAAATTTTCAGCCTATACCTTTGTGCGGCTGAACGGCGCCATCAAACTGCTGTTTCACGAGTGGCTCTACAAACATTTCCCCGACCGGGCCGACAAAGTCTGGCACCTTATCGAGCAGGGCCATGGCGGGCAGGTAAACGACTCCAGATGGGGCGTCCGGATGCGCGGCCAGGGTAATATTGCCGATCTCGTCAACCAACAGTTCCGGAAATACGTACAGAAATACCAACTCAACGACGAGGTTTGGACGCTCGACAGCAGCCAGTTCCGAATTCCGGGCCAACAGCTGCGTTTATTCTGATCGCGTTACGGAAAAAGCTTTTCGGCCTTTCCCACGGCTTCGGGTTTCCCCACGTCAATCCATCGGCATCCCGTATGATCATAGGCGGTAATAAGATGCGCGGGGGCCAGGTCCAGAAAAACGTCAATCACCGAAAACTTTCCACGCTGTTTTATCCGATCAAAAATTTCCTTTCTGTAAACCGCTATCCCACTAAATCCAAACTCAAAAAGTTCATCAGCCGAAAGCGCAATGCGTTGGTCGCCGCTTTGTTTGTTGCGCCAGCCGCATAGCCTTCCCTCCGCATTGAACAAAAGTTTTCTTGACGTCTCCCGACGGGAAACCGCCAGCGTGACCAAAGCACCGGAGCGCTCATGCGTTCCGATCAATTCCCTTAAATCCAGATCCGTCAGCACATCGGCATTCAGCGTGAGAAAAACGGAAACATCTTCCAGAAGCGGACGCGCATGCAGCAGTCCCCCGCCGGTTTCCAGCACGGCCGACCTTTCGTCACTGACGGTAATCGAAGCTCCCCAGGCAGCCGCATCGGCAATGGCCGATTCAATCTGATCGGCAAAATGGTGCACGTTAACCACAATATCCTTTATCCCAAAACTTTTCAGGTATTCCACATTCCTTTGCAAAAGGGATTTTCCGTTTACCGGAGCCAGTGCCTTGGGATGGGTATGGGTCCATGGAACAAAACGGGTTCCCAGTCCTGCACAAAAGATAAGCGCTTTCATTTTAGTTGATCCAGTTTTTCGCATCCTGAACAAAATGATTCAGCTGAACCTTTACGCCGTACTTGTTTTTAAGATGTCGGGCAACCGAGTCAGCTGCATATACGCTGCGATGCTGGCCGCCTGTACATCCGAAGAAAACCGTAAGCTTTTCGAACCCGCGTTCGATATAGTTTTCCACGGAAATATCCACCACCGAGCAAACCATGCTCAGAAACTCCGACATACGGGTCTTTTGTTCGAGAAAATCAATGACTTCCTTGTCGCGTCCGGTCAACTTCTTATAGGGTTCAAAACGTCCGGGGTTAAGAATACCACGGCAGTCGAACACAAAACCGCCGCCGTTTTCGTCGTCGCTGGCCGGAATGCCGTTGCGGTAGGAGAAACTGGCCACATGTACCACCAGTGGGGTTTCTTCGGTGGCACGGATGGTTTCAAATCGAGCCACCACCTCGTCCGTAACAATATCTTTAAGTATCTGATCAAAAACCGGGAGAATGATTCCGATCGACTTATGCTGAAGGAACCAGCGGAGGTTCACCAATGCCAAAGGAATGCTGGTCAGAAAATGCGCTTTCCTTTCGAACAACCCCCGGAATCCGTACGCACCCAGGACCTGCAGCAAACGAAGCAGCACGTAACCGTTGTACTGACCCACAAACGCGTTGCGGTCGAGGGGTGTCGCCAGCAGTTCATCCACATCGCTCATGTAATCTTCCAGCAGATTGGTCTTCCATTCGTCCGGGAGTTCTGCCTTGGCCTGCCAAAGCAGCGACGCCACATCGTATTGAAGTGCCCCCTTCATTCCTCCCTGGTAGTCGATAAAATACGGCTGCCCATCACGAACCATGATATTTCGACTCTGAAAATCACGGAACATAAAAAACTTTTGGCCGGTATGGGTAAGATAGATCGCCAGTGCTTCAAAATCCTCAATCAGTTTTTCCTTATCGTATGGGATCTTGAGCGTATCGAGAAAATAATATTTGAAATACAGCAGGTCGGCAAGGATCGCCTGTTTTCCGAATTCCTGTGATGTTATACATCTTGAATAATCGAACCCCTGTTCGCCGATGATCTGCATGCGGGCCAGTTCCTTCAGGCTTTTGCGGAACAGATCGTATACCCGGGGCGTATGCCCTTCGCGCACGATTATATCGAGCAGGCATTCCGAGCCCAGATCTTCCAACAGATAGATTTCCCTGCTCTCACTCACCTTGAGAATAGTGGGCAACGGAACATCCATTTCGCCGAAATGGGCGGTAAAATAGAGAAAGGTTTCGTTTTCCCGGATATGTTGATTGAAACAGGCTATACAGGATCCTGCGGTTCCATGCACACGGAAATAACGTCTGTCGGAGCCGGAACGCGGCAGCATATCCACATGCGATGCATCCCCACCGCACCACTGCTTGTAAAGTGTACGGATCTCTGTTATGAGCTGTTCCATAGAAAAATTTGTTGGACGCCAAAAGTAACAGTTTAGGAGCAATTCGCCAGAGTTCAGCGCGGATATCCCCCCGATTCTATTTTTCAGAAACGTCATCCTGTTCCCGCGGCAGCGGCAAATGACTTTTCATTAGGAAAGAAGCTTCAATCAGCGACTCCAGTTGCTCGTAGAAGAAAATCATGTTTGCTCTCTGCTCCGGAGTGGAAAGCATTTGGTGCGAAGAAGCCATTGCCCCCGTAAGCCAATCCCACAAAAGCGTCCGCGCATCATCGAGATGAAAATGACTGAAAAACTCCTCAATTACAAGACGGGGAAACGCTTTTTCTTCGGAAGCCAGGCGAAGCGGTTCGTTACGCCAGTCCGGATGATGGTTAACTGTTCTCATGTTCTATAAGATTAAAAAACGCCCGGATCGTAACAGACCCATCGCCCAAAAATCCGAATTTTACCACCGGTTTTTGTCAGAGAATCCGGCCGATAAATTTTGGAATCTCACCCGATTGGGGTATATTTAAGTAGAGGACCCATTAACCAATCATCAGTTAACCTGGAGAACCCGATACTTAATCCTATTTTTTTCCAAAAAAGATGAACAGTGAATTATCTGTCGGTAAACCTTATCTACCTGCGAAGGAAGCAGAATCTAAAGCAGGATGACATGATGCGCCATATCGGCGCCAGCCGGACCACCTGGTCGAATTATGAGAACGGCGTAACGGAACCTTCGATTGACCTACTCGTTCGCATCAGCAGATTTTTCGGAGTATCGCTCGACGAACTGGTCATCATTGACCTTAAGGAACGCGATGCCTATGCCGAAGAATACAGGGCATTGGATTCGCACCGGTCCAAAAAGTCGCAACGTAAAAAAACGCTGAGCCAGCCTCTGCCGGAACAGCGCCCGTCGACACCGGAGCCGCTGCGGGAAATCATGCAACAGCTGCGTGAACTGTCGAAAGATATTCGTGTCCTGAAATCGCAGGCCGGAATTTAGCCGGAGCATTACATATTCCGGCGGTACTGTCCTCCAACTTCATACAAGGCCCGCGTAATCTGGCCAAGCGAGCATGTTTTTACCGTTTCCATCAACAGCGCAAAGAGGTTTTCGCCGCGGATCGCCGCCTGCTTCAACACGGTCAACGTCTGTTCCGAAGCCTCTTTGTTTCTTTCCCTGAAGGCATTCAGGTTTTGGATCTGCTGCTGCTTCTCTTCGGTGGTGCTTCGGATCACTTCATTCGGAATGGTGGTGGGACTTCCCTTTTTATTCAGGAAGGTGTTCACCCCAATCAGCGGAAGCTCGCCGGAATGTTTCAGCATTTCGTAATGCAGACTTTCTTCCTGAATCTTGTTTCGCTGATACATTCTTTCCATGGCACCCAGCACGCCCCCTCTTTCGGTAATCCGGTCGAATTCGGCGAGTACGGCTTCCTCCACCAGATCTGTCAATTCTTCAATCAGGAAGGATCCCTGAATGAAATTTTCCGTTTTGGCCGTTCCCAGTTCGCGGTTGATGATCAACTGGATGGCCATGGCACGGCGGACGCTTTCTTCCGTGGGCGTTGTAATCGCCTCGTCGTAGGCATTGGTGTGCAAACTGTTGCAGTTGTCGTAAATCGCGTAGAGGGCCTGCAGCGTGGTTCGGATATCGTTAAAATCGATCTCCTGCGCGTGCAGGCTTCGTCCGCTGGTCTGTATGTGATATTTCAGTTTCTGACTTCTTTCATTTCCCTTATACCACTCTCGCATTGCCTTCGCCCAGATCCTGCGGGCCACCCGTCCGATCACACTGTATTCGGGATCCATACCGTTACTGAAGAAGAAGGAAAGATTGGGTGCAAAATCGTCAATCTTCATTCCTCTGCTCAGATAGTACTCCACATAGGTGAAACCATTGGCCAGGGTAAATGCCAATTGGGTAATGGGATTGGCCCCTGCCTCGGCAATATGGTATCCGCTGATGGAAACGCTGTAAAAATTACGGACCTGTTTTTGGATGAAGTATTCCTGAACATCCCCCATCAGTTTAAGCGCAAACTCCGTACTGAATATGCACGTATTCTGGGCCTGGTCTTCCTTCAGAATATCCGCCTGAACCGTACCGCGCACCTGCGATAGGGTTTCGGCTTTTATTTTTTCGTAGATCTCTGCGGGCAGCACCTCATCGCCGCTAAGTCCCAGCAGACGAAGGCCAAGCCCATTATGCCCCTCCGGCAGTCGTTCCGGAGCCTGGGGATTATAATATCGGGGACGTTGACTGTGGCTGTATTTTTTTCGGAACACGTCCTCCACATCCTCCCATTTTCCGTTGGCCTCAATCCATTTTTCGCACTGCTGATCAATGGCCGCATTCATAAAGAAGGCCAGCAATATCGGGGCAGGTCCATTGATGGTCATGGATACCGAGGTAGAAGGATGACAGAGATCAAATCCGCTGTACAATTTTTTGGCGTCGTCGACCGTAGCAATGCTTACGCCGGAATTGCCGATTTTTCCATAGATATCCGGACGCAGATCGGGATCTTCGCCGTAAAGCGTAACGGAATCGAAGGCCGTTGACAGTCGTTTCGCCGGCTGATCAACCGACACATAGTGAAAGCGCTTGTTCGTACGTTCCGGACCGCCTTCTCCGGCAAACATCCGGGTCGGGTCTTCACCCGCGCGTTTCAACGGAAACACACCGGCCGTATACGGAAATTCTCCGGGAAGGTTTTCCTGCAGCTGCCATTTCAGAATATCGCCCCAATCGTTGTATTTCGGAAGCACCACTTTGGGGATACGCGTACCCGACAGGCTTTTTGTGCTGAGCTCCTGACGAATCACCTTGTCGCGCACCTGATATTCAAAAAAGTCCGCCGCATATTTTTCCCTGAGTGCGGGCCAGTTCTTCAGCAACTCGGCATTGGCCGGATCCAGTTTCTTTTCAAGTGCAACTTTAATATTGTTCAGCTCCGATTTCAACGTCCCCTCTTCCAACTGATCAAGGGTACCGTTCAATTGGTAAAGTTTAGAGGCGATGGCCGCCTGCTCCCTTACCCAGGCATCGTATCTTCTGTTGCTGTCGGCGATCTCCGTAAGGTAGCGTGCTCTTTTGGGAGGAATAACCTGAGGCCTTGTAAGATTTTCATGCTGATGGATCGGAGCACTGAGCTCGCCGAAGGAAACACCGGTTTTGGTTTGGATGACCTCAATCAGTTTTCCGAACAGCGTATTCATGCCCGCGTCGTTGAACTGTGCCGCGATGGTTCCTACAACCGGGATGCTGTCGTCGGATGTGGTAAACAGGTTATGATTACGTTTGTATTGTTTACGTACATCGTGCAGTGCGTCCAGCGCACCGCTCTTGTCGAATTTGTTGATGGCAATCAGATCGGCATAATCCAGCATATTAATTTTTTCCAGCTGGCTGGCGGCTCCGTATTCCGGCGTCATTACATAGAGACTGACGTCACAGAAATCGAGAATCGCCGCATCACTCTGACCAACACCGGCGCTTTCCAGAATCACCAGATCAAAGCCAGCCGCCTTACAGATGTCCAGCGCCTCCTGAACGTAGGCACTCAGAGCCACATCGCTGTCGCGGGTGGCCAGAGAGCGCATATAGGCCCGGGGCGAATGGATGCTGTTCATCCGGATTCTGTCGCCCAACAGAGCACCTCCGGTTTTCTTTTTGGATGGATCCACGGAAACGACCGCCAGGGTTTTGTCCGGGAACTGATTCAGGAACCGGCGTACCAATTCATCGGTAACGGAAGATTTTCCGGCCCCACCCGTTCCGGTAATTCCGAGCACAGGGGCATTGGCCTTTTCAACCGGTGCCGGTGCAGCCATTTCATTTTCCGCAAGGGTAATGGCCCGTGCAATACGACGGATATCCTTACGTTCGCCCAGGGGCAGGGAACCGTTCCAACGTTCCGGAGCTTTCCAGTAGGGGTCATCGGCGCTTTTTGGCCGACAGAGCTCGATCACTTCTTCGATCATTCCTTCGAGGCCAAGTTTTCTTCCCTCATCCGGACTGTAGATTTTGGTAATTCCGTATTGGTGCAATTCCGTTATTTCCTGCGGAAGAATGGTTCCGCCCCCGCCTCCGAATATTTTGATGTGTCCGCAACCATTCTGGTCGAGCAGATCCTTAACATATTTGAAAAACTCTACGTGCCCCCCTTGATAACTGGTGATGGCAATACCGTGCGCATCTTCTTCTATGGCAGCTTCCACAATTTCCGCTACGGAGCGGTTGTGTCCGAGATGGATGATTTCGGCGCCTTTCGACTGCATGATCCTTCGCATGATATTGATGGCAGCATCGTGCCCGTCGAACAGAGAAGCAGCAGTAACCAAACGAACTTTTTCGGCAGAAGATGATTTCATAAACGGCAATACAAATTTTAAAGGGCAAAACTACGACAAAAAAACTAATGACCGTTAGTATTCAACGATCCCGCTGCAAAAATCGGCGGCTGTTACGATAAAAGTGCATAAGTTTAGCAGCGAATTTAAAACATGCAGGACCCCACGTTTATGAAAACGTTTTCATAAACGCTTCACCTGCCAAACGAACAAAAACAGACGAATGAAACTGATCAGATTTGGAGTCCCCGGAGCTGAAAAGATTGGGATTCAGCTTGCCGATGGAAAGCGTATCGATGTCAGCGCTTTCGGAGAAGATTACAATGAGCAATTTTTTGCAACCGACGGACTTGCCCGGCTCGAAAAATGGCTGGCAGAAAATGCGGCCGGATGCCCGGTTGTTGACGATTCCGTTAGGCTGGGATCGCCCATTGCACGTCCTTCTAAAATCATCTGCATCGGCTTGAACTATGCCGATCACGCCAGGGAAACCAATGCGGCTATTCCTTCGGAGCCCATCGTATTCTTCAAGAGTACGTCTTCACTGGTAGGCCCCAACGACGACCTGGTTATCCCGAAAAACAGTAAAAAAACCGACTGGGAAGTAGAACTGGCCGTGGTTATCGGTAAAAAAGCCAGCTATGTGGAGGAGAAAGATGCGATGAACCATGTTGCCGGATACTGCCTGCACAACGATTACAGCGAGCGCGAGTTTCAGCTGGAAAGAGGTGGTCAGTGGGTGAAAGGAAAAAGTGCCGACACCTTCGCTCCCCTCGGCCCTTTCCTCGCTACACAGGACGAAATCGGTGATGTCAACAAACTCCGTCTCTGGCTGAAACTGAACGGCAAAACGATGCAGGACGGCACCACGGCCAACCTGATTTTTACGGTGCCCTATATCATTTCTTACCTGAGCCAGTTCATGAGTTTGCTTCCGGGTGATGTGATTTCAACCGGAACACCGGCCGGAGTGGGATTGGGAATGAAGCCCGAACCGATCTATATCAAACCCGGTGATGTCATTGAACTGGGAATCGACGGACTGGGTTCCAGCCGCCAGGTGGCTGTGGCCTGGAAATAATGTAAAATCTATTGAATAAAAGGCCAATTATTCTTAATAAAAGGATAATTGGCCTGTTTAAAGATAATGGGATGCGCTACACCTTTGCCCTTGATCTGAAAGATGATCCGGCACTGATTCAGGAATACGAGGCCCATCACCGGGCTGTGTGGCCTGAAATTTTGGATAGTATCCGTGCGGCCGGCATCACCGCCATGGAAATCTATCGGCTGGGAACCCGGCTGTTTATGATCATGGACACGGAAGATGGCTTTTCATTTGAAGCCAAAAATGCTGCCGATGCAGCCAACCCCCTCGTACAGCAGTGGGAACAGCTGATGTGGAAATACCAACAATCGTTACCCGGCGCTCCGGAAGGAGCCAAATGGCTACCGATGAATAAAATATTTGAACTCTAACTTGTTCGACGATGCTTGATACGCATGTGCATTTCTGGAAATACGATCCGGTTAGGGATGCCTGGATCACCAGCGATATGAAGGTTCTCCGGCAGGACTATCTGCCCCAGCAACTCCAAACAACGCTGCGCAATAACGACATTTCGGGATGTATTGCCGTTCAGGCCGACCAGAGTGAACTGGAAACCCACTTCCTGCTTGAACTGGCCGATAAATATGCGTTCATCAAGGCGGTAGTGGGCTGGGTAGACATCCGCGGAACGGACCTGGCCGGTCGCCTCCACTATTTTTCGGCCTATCCCAAATTAAAAGGGTTCCGTCATGTCGCCCAATCGGAAGCCGATGATTTTCTGGCCCGGTCCGAAGTAATCGAAGGCGTTCGTACCCTGACCGCGGCAGGATTCACCTACGATATCCTGATATACGCACATCAGCTGCCCGCAGCCGTTACACTGGTGAACAGCATTCCCGATGCCACCTTCATACTCGATCATTGCGCAAAGCCCGATATCCGGCATAAGGAAATCGATAACTGGGCCAGAGGAATCCGGGAAATTGCCGCGCATCCCGGCGTTTATTGTAAACTCTCCGGACTTTTTACGGAAGCCAAATGGAAATCCTGGAGTCCCGGCGATTTCTATCCCTATCTGGACGTGGTTTTCGAAGCTTTCGGCCCTGAACGAATTCTGTTCGGGAGCGATTGGCCTGTGATCCTGCTGTCGGGAATGTATGTACAATGGAAAAGTCTCGTGTTGAAATACATGGAAAACTACGACGACGAAATCAAAGAGGCCGTGATGGGCGGAAACGCCTACCGTGCCTATGGAATTGAACACTGAAACTGAAATAGTCAACAACTGTTATGAATCTCGGATTAACCCAAAAAGTATTTATCGTTACCGGCGGAGCCAAAGGAATCGGCGGAGCAATCAGCGAAACCCTTGCACAGGAAGGAGCCATAGTTGTTGTTGCCGGAAGAAACGAAAAAGACAACAGGGCCATGGTGGAAAAAATCCAACAGGCCGGCGGAAAAGCCGATGCGGTACACGGAGAACTTTCTGTTGCCGCAGCCTGTAAAAAAGTAGTGGATGAAACACTGAAAAAATTCGGAAGAATAGATGGGATCGTAAACAATGCCGGCGTAAACGATGGTGTTGGATTGGAAAGCGGAAGTCCGGAAAAATTTATGGCTTCCCTTCAGCTGAATGTTTCGCATTACTACAATCTTGTTCACTACGCACTTCCCGCCTTAAAGGAAACCAGGGGAAACGTAATCAATATCGGCAGTAAGGTGGCGGAAACAGGCCAGGGAAACACCTCCGGCTACGCCGCTTCCAAGGGGGCCATCAACGCTCTTACCAGAGAATGGGCGGTAGAACTGCTTCCCTACGGCATCCGCGTAAATGCTGTCATTCCCGCCGAAACCTGGACCCCGCAGTATGAAAACTGGATCAAAACACTCCCCAACGCTGAAGAAACCTTCAACCGGATTGTAAGTCGTATCCCGCTGGGAAAAAGAATGACCACATCCGAGGAGATTGCATCCATGACGGTATTCCTGCTCAGCGAAAAATCTTCGCATACTACCGGGCAGATCATTTATGTAGATGGCGGATACACACATCTCGACCGCGCCATTTCCTAATTCATAAATCAACGATTGTATAATGGCCTTAACAACAACCAATGCCCCCACCAGCAACCCATCGGTGTCGGGTGGGACCCAAACCACAGTTGCTTTCATCCTGATAACCAGCCTGTTTTTCTTCTGGGGATTTCTGCATAATCTCGATCCGATACTGATCAAACACCTGCGGAAAACCTTTCAGCTGAACGCCCTTCAGGCCTCACTGGTAGATTCCGCCGTATTCTTCGCTTATTTTATCATGGCACTTCCTGCCGGGATGATCATGAAAAAACTCGGATACAAATCGGGAATACTAATCGGGCTCGGTCTTTTTGCCGCGGGAGCGTTTCTGTTTTTACCCGCTGCGGATTTTCACAGCTATGCCTTCTTTCTGGGCGCACTATTCATCATCGCAAGCGGTTTGACCTTTCTGGAAACGGCCGCCAATCCCTATGTCACGGTTCTGGGTGCGCCGGAAACCGCCACACAGCGGATCAATTTCGCGCAGTCGTTTAACGGGCTGGCCGCATTTCTCGCCCCTCTGGTAGGACGGAACTTTATCCTTTCGGGTAAAGAATATACTACCGATGAACTGGATGCCATGACCGAAGAAGTGAGAACAGCCTATTTCCAGATGGAAGCGGCCAGTGTAAAAACTCCTTTTCTCGTTCTTGGTTCAATCATCCTTCTCGTTGCACTGCTGTTCTTCTTCACCAGGCTGCCCGATATCAAGGGTGAAGACAGTGAACACAATGCCGGCCTGAAAAGTGCCTGGCGTCATATCCAGCTGCGCTGGGGCGTAGTAGCGCAATTTTTTTATGTGGGTGCACAGGTTTGTATACTCAGCTTTTTTATGCTGTATGCAGCAGAAGTGGTTAAACTGAATGAAAGAGATGCCGCAGAATTTGCCGCTGTCTGCGGTCTGGCCTTTATGGTCGGGCGCTTTGCAGGTACGGCGTTGATGAAATACATCGCCCCCGTTCGTTTGCTGCTCGCCTATGCACTGATCTGTGCTGCACTGACGGTAATCACTATTGTCATGAACGGCATGATTACCATCTACGCAATGATCGGTATTACCTTCTTCATGAGTATCATGTTCCCCACCATCTTCTCTCTGGGCATTGAAGGAATCGGCAACGACACCAAGATGGGATCCAGCCTGATCATTATGTCGATTGTGGGCGGCGCCATTCTTCCTCCGGCACTCGCGGGCATTGCCGACAGCACCGGAAGATTCCAGTTGGGGTATGTGGTACCGTTGATCTGTTTTGGCGTTATCGCGCTGTTTGCCGCCACAATGAATAAAAGAAGAAAGAACCTAACTTTATAATATAAGCAGAGCACTATGTTTTCTTTACAAAACAAGACGGCCATCGTAACCGGTGGTGGCAGTGGAATCGGAAAAGCTATATCTATTCTTTTTGCCAGGCAGGGAGCCGATGTGTATATCCTGGACCTGGATGAGACGGGGGCTACGGCCGTATGCAGGGAAATTATTGAAGCCGGCGGTATGGCCAGCTTCCGGAAATGTAATGTAAGCGACAGTGCCGAAGTAAAAACGGTGGTAGAGGGCATTCACCGCCTCACGGGCAGCATCCATATCCTCGTTAACAACGCGGGCATTGCACATGTCGGAACCATTGAAAGCACTGAAGAAAATGATCTTGATCGTTTGATTTCTGTTAATATCAAGGGCGTGTACAATTGTTCCAAACATGTGATTCCCCTGATGAAGGCGACCGGGGGTGCCATTCTAAATATGGCTTCGATCGCTTCTTCTGTGGGAATTCCCGATCGTTTCGCCTATTCCATGACCAAGGGCGCTGTGGTGGGCATGACTCTTTCCATTGCGAAAGACTATCTCAGCAGCAATATCCGCTGCAACTGCATCTCACCCGCTCGTGTGCATACGCCTTTTGTGGATGGCTTCATCGCAAAAAACTATCCCGGCCGCGAAGCGGAGATGTTCGAAAAACTTTCCAGGACCCAACCCATCGGACGAATGGCCGAACCTTCAGAAATTGCAGCCCTGGCGCTCTATCTCTGCTCCGATGAAGCCTCGTTTGTTACAGGTTCCGATTATCCCATCGACGGCGGATTTATCTACCTTAACAATTAAGCAACCTAAATATCGTTATTAAAAAACGAGAAAGACTGTGGCCTTCCACAGTCTTTCCAGGTTTTTTGGAATGCATTCCAGATTTTCTGGAATTATTCGGCTGCAATTACGCTGATTTCCACATTTACACCCTTGGGCAGCCCTTTTACGGCTACGGTTTCGCGGGCCGGATAATCGCCGGTAAAATAACTTCCGTAAATCTCGTTTACTTCGGAAAATAGTCCCATATCGCTCAGGAAGATGGTCACTTTTACCACATTTCCGAAATCCATTCCCGCCTCAGTAAGAACGGACTTCAGATTTTTCATTACCTGATGGGTTTCGGCGGCCAAACTATCGAGAACCAGTTCACCGCTTTCGGGATCAAGGGCAATCTGTCCGGATGCAAACAGAAGATTTCCCGCTTTAACAGCCTGATTATACGGACCGATCGGCGCCGGAGCACCGGATGTTTTGATGATTTTTTTGGTCATACCCCTTAATTGTTTTTTCAAGAAGGCTAAAATCGATAATCCCCGATCAAATAACAAACCTATTTTTGTCAAAATTTTCGCTATGCGTTTGGCTTTGCTTGCTGATCATGAAGACACCGTACTGTTAAACACGCTGAAAAAACCGGAATTGGAGATTCTGGCCACCGCTGATCCGGAAACCTTTCTGAAAACGGAAGCCGATGTGTACCTCGATCTCCTGTTCGAAGAACATCCCGAACGTCTTCCGGAGTTGATTTCGCTGTTGCCCCGAACGGTTATTGTCTGCGCGGTACAAAGCACCCTGGCGATGCTTCATCCCGATCTTGTACGGATCAACGGGTGGAAAACCTTTCTTGAGCGACCTGCCCTGGAACTGGTGTGCAAACCGGAATTGAAGCAGGTGGTCACAACAATGGCCGAAGCATTGTCCAAACAGGTCCATTTTGTTCCGGATATTCCCGGAATGCTCGCACCGCGGGTGGTGGCCATGATCGTAAACGAAGCCTGTTTCGCATTAAACGAAAAAGTAAGCACCAGGGAGGAAATTGATACGGCGATGAAACTGGGAACCAATTACCCCTTTGGTCCGTTCGAATGGGCCGGGAAAATCGGAATGAGGAAGATCGCCGCGCTGTTGGACACGCTGGCCAGGGATGATGAACGGTATATTCCCGCTCCGGGCTTACCGGATTTATTAGAAAAATAAAGCTGATGCCGAACTTTTTATTGATCGATACTGCAGGTCCACATGCGTTTACCGCTATTTGCCGTGACGGAAGAATAATTGCCGAACGAAGCAATTCGGAACAAAAGGAACACGCCTCCTTTCTTCAACCTGCGATAGCTGCACTTCTTGCCGAAACCGGAATGAATTGGAAGGATCTGCACGCCATCAGCGTAAGTAATGGCCCGGGCTCCTATACCGGCTTAAGAGTGGGGCTGGCTGCAGCAAAGGGACTTTGTTTCGCGCAGAACATCCCCCTGCTTTGCCTGTCAACCCTCGAAATCATGGCTGAAGCGGCGATTTCGGCATACAGGGATAAGTTCGGTGATCCAGGCGATGCCTTGTTTGTACCGATGATCGATGCCAGAAGGATGGAGGTATACACCGCCGCATATACGAAGGATCGCGTAGAACTGTCTCCGCCTCAGGCTCTTATACTTGAGTTAAATAGTTATTCGGAGTTACTGGATGCTCATAAAGTACATTTTTTTGGAAACGGTGCCCCAAAATGGCAAAATATTGCTAACCATCCCCAGGCTGCATTTATTTCTCTTCTTCCTGGTTTAGCCGAGGCAATGTGCAGATTAACAGGCGTTTATTACGATAATGCAGCGTTTGCTGATGTTGCGTACAGTGAACCTTTCTACATTAAAAGTTTCCACGATACGAGGAAACCAATTGGGAACGAATAGTTAAATTCTTATCAATTAAGGCTCTTAGTCGTATCTTTGCTCTGATATTCTATTGTATAACCCATAGGAAAAAATTTAATATCTTATACGATGATTACCTCTGCGCCGTATTCGATGGTTTTGAACGCATCGGGAAAGGAAGAAAATGCTGTGAAGCTGGATTTCATCAACCTCAAGAAAGCTGCTTTGGTTTTAAGGTCGCTGAATCACAAACTTCGCCAGCAGATTCTGAAGCTGATAGATGAAAACGGCAAGATGACCGTTACGGAGATTTATGTGAAGCTGCGCCTGGAGCAATCCGTAGCATCCCAGCATCTGGCTATACTCAGGCGCGCGGGTATCGTAAACACGGAACGCGACGGAAAATTCATCTATTATACTGTAAACACCAAACGGATTCAGGATATCAGTCAGTTCGTTGAAGAATTGATTGCAAAGTAATTCCGGGGTTCGTACAACCAAAAGCGGAGATGGTCTATACGGCCTCTCCGCTTTTGTTTTTTGACCTAACTTTATTGAAAGTAGAATTTACGACATATGTATATTGAACAATTATATACGAATTGCCTCAGTGAAGCCGCCTACTATATTGAAAGTGAGGGTCAGGCCGCCATTATTGATCCGCTCCGCGACACGGAACCCTATCTCCGCATGGCCGCTGAACGGAACACCAAAATCTGCTATATTTTTGAAACACATTTCCATGCCGACTTTGTGAGCGGTCACCTCGACCTGGGCAAGGCTACCGGCGCGCCCATCGTTTACGGACCGAATACCGAAACCCGCTATCCGATTCACAAGGCTGCCGACGGCGAAATTTTCAAAATCGGAAAAATAACCATCGAAGTTCTTCATACACCGGGTCATACCCTGGAGTCGACCTGCTACCTGCTGCGCGACGAAGCCGGTAATCCTCATGCGGTATTCACCGGCGATACGCTGTTTGTAGGGGATGTGGGTCGCCCCGATCTCAGCAGCGGCGACCTTTCCAAGGAAGAACTCGCCGGGATGCTGTTCGATTCGCTTCAGAATAAGATTGTTCCGCTTCCCGACAACGTCATCCTCTACCCTGCCCACGGTCCCGGAAGCAGCTGCGGTAAAAATCTCGGCCCGGCAACCTACAGCACCATCGGTGCGGAAAAGCAGACCAACTATGCCCTTAAGGCGGAAAACAAGGAAGCATTCATCAAGGCCGTGACCGAAGGATTAAGTACACCGCCCCAATATTTCCCGATCAACGCGAAAATCAACAAGGAAGGATATGATCCCATCGATGCACTGATCGAAAAAGGAATGAAGGCGTACAGCCCTGAAACGTTCGCTGAACTGATTAAGGAAAAAGATATTATCCTTCTTGATACCCGGCATGCTTCCGTTTTCACCGAAGGTTTTGTTCCGGGTTCGCTGTTTATCGGTCTGGAAGGTCGGTTTGCGGAATGGGCGGGCAGCCTGCTTTCGTTCGACAAGCGCATTCTGCTCGTTACTGAAGCCGGTAAGGAAAAGGAATCCGTACTCCGCCTTGCCCGTGTGGGTTTCGATAAATTCCTCGGTCATCTTGAAGGTGGGTACGAAGCCTGGCAAAATGCCGGCCTCCCCATCGATATGATCATCAATGTCGAAGCCGATGAGTTTGCCATGGATATTCCCTTCGATGACAACATGGTAATCATGGACGTAAGGAAGGAAATCGAATTTGCCGACGGTCATGTGCGCGATGCGGTAAACGTTCCCCTCGACCGGATGACCGATATCACAACCCTCGCTCAGATTGAAGACAGCGATAACGTGTACGTTCATTGCGCCGGAGGGTACCGTAGTGTAATTGCCGCCTCCATCATGAAGGGACAGGGCTTCCACAATCTCAGAAACATCATCGGCGGATTTTCCAAAATCAAGGAGCAGGAGAAAATCGAAATCGTAAAGGATTCCACTGTTCTGAATTAATCAACCGATCCACATAAATAAAAAGAAATCCCCGGAAAGATCCGGGGATTCTTGCTCTTAAACGACGACTGAAAAAAAATCGGTGCCAATGCCGGGCATCAACACCGATGAGCTGTCAATACTGAAAATCAATACGATCTTCCCAATGCATCATTGATCGCCTTAATGAGCGAATTGGGACCGTTGGCATCCTGGTAAAATTCCCAGATCATTACTCCGTTGGCCCTGTCTTTCGCAAGCAGTGCCTTTTGTTTTACCAGTTGTATTCCGTTATAGTGATAGGCTACCCCCTCAATTTCATAGGAGTCGCTCGCAGGGTTTGCTCCGGCGTTTATCAAGTCGCGATAGAACATGGCCACATTCGATTGATTTTTTCCGTAAGCGGGAATTCCCAGAACGGTCTTCGCTTTCGGAAGTCCTTTTATATTCTGCCAAATATCCAGACTTGTCTCAGCCATGGCATACGAAGAATGTTGAAGGGGGGCATTCACATCCCAATTTAAACCATCATACACCATAATGTTCAGAAAGTCGATCTTACTGATTGCTTCAGCGGTAACGCCATCCCGTACGGCACCACTGTACACTGCGGGTGTAACCGCTGCACTCAAATATTTATGCCATTTATGCAGTGAATCGGCAAGCTCCGACATCAGCAGGGCAAAAGTGAGATCCTGCGACTTATTGGCGCGCGGATACTCCCAATCCATATCCACACCGTCGAGATTGTTCTGAAGCACAAAATCGACGATATTGGAGATCAGTTTCGTCCGAACAGCAGCATTAACCGCAATCGTGGCGTATACCGCTTCCGGGCCGGCCAGTGATGCGGCAACCTTTACACCGTTCGCCTTTGCCTTATCCACCACTTCGTAAAAGCGGGCTGCCTGTTCAAGCGGTTTGAGCGTACCATCGTTATTGGGATACAGGAAGGCATAATTCAGATGGGTGATCATTTTGAATTTTGCATCATCGATCGAATCCAGGGTCCTTGATCCCGAATAATAGGCAATAATCTTAAAGCTGTTATCCGGTTCATACGGATTGGCCGGTGGTGCAGGTCGTATATACGGTTCATCGTCCGGAACAATGGGTTTGTCTTTTTTACAGGCCGAAAAGGCGGTCACTACGGTTATGCTGTACAGAAGGTATTTCAGTTTCATGTCAACTAGCGTTTAACGTGATCAATGGCGATTCCATACGGGATGAAGCCGTTCAGGAAGAAGGATGGAGCGGCACTTCCGTCGAGCGGATAGCGTTTCACACCAGATGCGGAGCCGTTTCCGGTTACGGTTCCGGATGCATTGATATCGGTTGCTGCACGGAACGGATAATAGAGGTATCCTGCAGAACCATCGTCCGGATTGTCGTCGATTACCATCTGTGTAACAGCAGTCCATTCGTTTTCACCACCTTCGGTAGAAAATCCTGCCAGTTCGTCGATAAGCTCCAGGTTGGTACCGTTCATATCGCAGCGGTAAACGCCCTTGTTGAATCCTCCGCCCACGAAATTGATCATGAAATAGATCTTACCATGTTTTGTGTCTACCGCGAAGCTTCTGATCTTGGCTTCGGCAAGTCCGGGAACAATGCCCAGGAAAGCTCCGGAGGTACTATACCGGTATAATCCTTTTCCGGCCGAACCGTGTTTGGAATACCATATCTCTCCGTTGACAATCTGAATATTTCCGTCCAGCCATCCGAAGGTACTGGATACTCCAGCCTGCGCAGCCGTAACGGTAATTCTGACGGCGGGATAGGGTGCGTCGACAGAAGTAGATGAAATGGAGCGGAGTCCACCAAACCTTGTAAGGAAATGAATCATACCGCTTTCATCCACTGTACTGCAGAAGGGATCATCCCCATAGGCACTTCCGGCCGGCGGCTGTGTGATGGTCATTTCATTCTGTCCGTTCAGATCAAATGCAAATAACCTTCCGTCGGATGTCGCGGATGTAAAGGTGACACCGACTCCTGCATCCGAGATAATCACCTTCTCCCCGTAAATATTTACGGATAGAGGATGTATCCCCACATTTACCGGCAATCCAACGGGTGTTGAAGGTTTGAGTTGGGTGAACCGGTACTTGAAGAGTTGCTTGGTTCTCATATCGGTTACATACAATGTTTTGGCAATTTCACCCTTCACAACGAGATCTGCACTTGTAGATAGCGTTTCCTGTCCATCGTTTATAACGAGTGTAACCGTATAGGTTCCCTCATCCTCATACACATGTATAGGCTCGGGATCTGTAGAGGTATTGCCGTCACCAAAATCCCATTGATAGGTTACAGCCTGGTCGGGATACTTAAATACACTTGCCCGGAATTGTGCATCATTCATGATGGCAACATTTTCAGGAAGCAGGATCACGGGCGGACTTTTCTTTACCACCAATTGTTTGGTTACGGTTTCGGTAGCACCGGCAGATTTTGCCGTCAGCGTTACCGAATAGGTGCCCGGCACTTCAAAATAAAAGGTGTCCGGAAGCAATCCGGTGCTGGACTTCGATAAAACGGTATCCGTTCCGGAAATTACCCGCACTTCATCATAGGACCATTGGTATTCCAATGCATTTTTGGTGCGGTTGGTGATGACAACTTTTGAGGGCGCAAATACGTCGCCGCTCGGAAAATCGAAGTTCACCACAAATTCCTTATCGGTATCAATATGCGTGACCGTATCCTTCTGACAGGCGACTCCGCAGAGTAGGAACAGCAGCAGGTATAGTAGTTGTTTAGGTTTCATAATCACTTTATTGATAGTTCGCTTTAATAGTGTTACTCAACTCGGTGACGGCACCGGTTCCGGTGGTCACAACAGCATACAGAATGGCCGAAAGACTTCCTCTTTTCCGAATTGATTTGTATCCGGTAGTTTTCAGAAGATCCTTGGTCAGATTTGTACGCAGGTTGTTGCGTCCGGTTTCCGTGAGTCCTGTTTTAACAGCGCCTGAAAAAGTGAAATGATCGTCGGGGGCAGTCGGGAAAAACGCGAGGTATTCGGTTGGTGTGATCACCAGGGCGAGCTGACTGACGAGCTGCCGAAAATCCGGATTCGAAAGCCGGTCGAGCAAACCATCCCCTTCCAACGGGAAGTTGGCGCCTTCCAGATCGAAATCATTGAAGGATGCAAACACCACATAGGCGTTGGCCTCGGTATTGTAGAAGCGGTTCAGGCCACCGGTTACGGTATCCGTTGTAAACCAGGTTTCTTTCGATCGGATGGTATCGGTGATGACCAAACGGGTATCGTCGGGATCATTCGTCGTAAACTTCGTTGTGATGAGTTCAAACTCAAGTCCGAATTCTTCGAACAGGGTTTGTTTGAATTCTACTTTTTGAATATCATCATCGCGATGCCAGGTGGTTGCGGTGAGTACAACGGTATCGTTTACCTGCGGTGATCTGTTGCTGAGACCGGTACGGAGTTCGGCTACATAGCCGCCGGTTTTGTCGGCAAGAAAGTCGATCGGCTCTTCTTTTTTGCAGGCAGCCAGAAGCAGAACCATGGCAACGAAAAGAATATTTTTATTGTTTCTCATAATCCATTCGATTGAAGGTTGCAGTTATAGGGTTGACTTTTCCGCCCACCACAATTTTTGTGTGACCCAGTTTCTGGCGTTGGCATTGAGGCGCGCAATCTCTTTCGGGTTATAGATGTATTCCGTCTGCGGATCGTAGGGCAAACGTTGAATCCAGGCACCCCCAAACTCTTTCAGCGCATTGGCCGGATAATAGATTCCCGGATAAGCATAATCCTTATACTGATAGCGACGCATGTCGACCCAGGTTTCGGGCTGCAGATAAAGAGCGATGTATTTCTGCATCATGATATCGCTGATATCGAGTTCCTCTTTGGTTTTAACAACCTTATCGGAAGCGAGGTAGGCATTGAGGCTGTCAATATTGGTAACCAAACGGGCGAGATTCGATTTAATTCCTTCGGTATAGGCATCCAGCGCGGTTTGCTTATCGTTGCTGTGATAAGCAGCTTCGGCCTTGATAAAATACAGTTCTTCCTTAAGGATAAAAGGTTGCGGCGAATTGTCCGCGGTCCAATATCCGTTATACAAACTGGCGAAATCGTCCAGCGTTCTCGGCGGGTTGTATCCATCTGCCCTCGGATTCATCCCTTCGGAAGAACGGGTTCCGGAATAGATACCCTTCTTACCCGGACTGGTGAGTGCATACAATCTGGGATCGTATTTCTGGTTCGGACTACCCACCGTCATGGCATTCATGAAGAAGTCGGTAGATACCGCAGCAACCAGGTTGTTGCGGATATCGGCAAAATTCCACTGCGGGTTGGGTGCAGAGGGCCCCCACATATTTCTGTCCCAATCTTTCTGTGGATTCTCCACATATTTGTAGATCGCATCCTTCCAGTTGGCCAGAGCCGCATCCACTTCCTGAATAACCTTATCGTATCCTCCCTTGAAGCTGGCGGTATGCAGCAACATACGTGCGCGTACGGCATGGGCAAAGGAAACCCATTTCGACAGGTCACCCTGATAAATCAGATCCGAGGTCGCATCGAGTTTTCTTGCCTGAGGGCCTGTCCGTTCGATGGCAGCAATCCCCTCGTCGAGCATTTTGGCCACTTCTTCATAAACCACTTCCTGAGGATCGTACAACGGGCTGAAATCGCCGGTGTAGGCTTGTTTTACCGGCATGTCACCAAACACATCGGTAGCCATCAGAAAGGAGTAGGCCAGTATGATTTTGGCAATACCGTAATAGTTGTCGGAGCCCTCCTGCTCGGCAACCCGCATCAATGTCATGCAGTTGCTTCCCACATCAAAATAATGCCAACGCCAGGCACCCAAACGGGTAATCTGGTTATAGTCCCAGCGATCTTCAATGGATGTGGTGCCGGTACTGGTGGTTACGTAAAAGCTGTGGTAGGCAGCAAACCTCGCCTGCGAATAAATATGATAGGCCATATTCCCAAGTATGCCGGGCAATACCAAATTGGATGTGGTGGTCACCGGCTGAACCGGATTCTGATTGATGTCCAGCCTTTTTGTGCAGGAGCTGACAACAACCAGCATGGTTATGATTGCTAATGTGATTCTTTTCATCGGACTAAGTTTTATGTTAGAAATTAACATTTATGCCGAATGAGAAACTTCTTGTCAGCGGAATTGCTCCGAAGTCGACGCCCATTGTGCTCCCCCCCTCGGCACCGCCGGAGTTTGGACCCGCGCTGTTCACCTCAGGATCGCCCCCTGAATAATTGGTGAACAGCAACAGGTTCTGAGCCGCCAACTCAAGTGAAATACCTTTTACCTTAAGCCTGTTGTTAACCGAGGAAGGAAGTCGGTACCCCAGTGTTACATAACGCAGACGGGCCCAGTTTACCTGCTCGATAAAGTTGGTCCCTACCGCGTAATAGTTTGTAGCGAAGAAATTATAGTTGAGAATTACAGGCTTGGTATTTTTCCGGTAGGTTCCATCGGGTTGTTTTACCACGCCGCTGAAAACGATCTCTCTATCCCTCCATTCCCCGATATCTTCGGCAATACCACTCGACATCATGCCAAGCCTTGTAGCATTGTAAACATCGCCTCCGAAGCGGAAATCCCACAGGAACGATAAGGCAAAATCGCCGTAGGCAAACTTGTTGATAAAGCCAAGATTGAACTTCGGTTCACGGTTGCCGATATACAACTGCCGATCGGTGGAGTTGATGATCGGATAACCATCGTTATCAATCACCACATATCCCTCCGGACTTCTTACATAATCGGTCCCCACAACGCCAAGTACAGGCTTATCAATCATGGAAGCCGCAATGGCTGCGGTATAGGGTTGCCCAAAAGTATAGGGGAAAACCCGAACCTGATCGGGAAGCTCCAGCATCTTCGAATTGTTTTTCCATCCGTTCAGGGTAACATTCCAATCGAATTTTCTGGTGCGGATTGGCGAACCCCCTACTGAAAACTCAACGCCCTTGTTGTGGATGCTGCCGGCATTGAAGGTTTGGATAACAAAACCGGTTGTAAGGGGAACACGTGCGCTTACAATCTGATCACGGCTTTTGGCGTCATAGTAGGTTACATCGGCCGAGAAGCGGTTCTTGAAAAGACGCAGTTCCAAACCAAATTCATTCTCCGTTGTAATCTCCGGTTTAAGCTGGGGGTTACCACCGGTCGGATCGTTTACGAAGCCTCCACCTATGCCCAGGTACTTGGTCAGATTCGTATTGGTTTTATAAATCGGTGCATCCTTTCCGACGGTAGCCCGGGTAGCCCTGATCTTTCCGAACCAGGAACGGTCACCAAACAGTTCCGAGAAAATAAAACTGCCGCCATATGAGGAAAAGTAGAAAGACCAGGCATCTTTGGGCAAGGTAGAACTCCAGTCGTTACGTCCGGTATAGCTCAGACTAAGCATTTTTTTGTATTCCAGCTTTACATCGCCGTAAGCTCCGTATCGTCTTCTTTTCGGATTACTTTCCGACAACGCGATATTGATCGGATCAATCGCATTCACGCTGTGTATCTCAGGGTTCTGGAAGTACTCCCCGCTGACGGTATAGGATTCGCCCCAGTAGTATTCGTCGTTTCCCCCCAACACAACCGTCGCATCCAGATCGGGAAGAATTGTTTTGTTGATGATGGCATTGAGCGTGGACGTAATATTCGCATAGTTACCTTTCGACTCGTACAGTCTTCCATCCCAGCTTCCGGGAGTTTTGGGAACATTTACATAACCATAGTCCTGATTGAAATAATCCTGCCCCATACGATAGGTCAGCTTCAGCCAGTCGAGCGGATTATAGGACAACAGTCCGGACATGATGGTTCGACGTGTTTTGGTATTACGCGGATTTTTCATTACCCCCCACATCGGCGACAGGATTGCAGACGGTGTGGTGACGCCATCTTCGTAATACACATAATTGGGTTCACCGTCCGGATGCTGATAATCGCGGATATCATACATCAGTGGATAGCGATAGATGGAGTTGGCCCAACCGCCCGAATTGGATCCCACCAAACCTTCGAGGATGGCATTGTCGATATATTGGAGGGAGGTAGTAAGTTCAAGCTTTTGAGAAAGTTTGGCTGTTCCTTTCAACAGGAAAGAAAGTTTATCGGAACGCGTATTGGGAATGGTGGATGTACCTCCCCGGTAGTTGGTCGACAGATAGTAGTTGAATTTATCGGCTCCTCCTGTCATGTTGAAGTTGACATCGTTCACCACACCGGTTTCGAAAAAGCGCTTCGGGTTATCGTAAATCGCTTCGTCGGAGCGGAATTTTCGACCTAACGAAGTTGTGGTACTGGGATCAAAAACACCGCCGAAGCCCACGGTATAGATTTTCTGTTGGCGGGGTAAACGTCCGGCTTTTTCCACAAAGGTTTTGAAGGAAGCACGTACGTCCATTTTTCCCGCTTTCCCTTTTTTGGTGGTGATGATCAGCGCACCCGAAGCTGCATCGATACCGTAGAGGGCTGCTGCCGATGCGCCTTTCAGGACGGTGATGTCTTCAATATCTTCCGGGTTGAAGTCGGCCAAACGGTTCAATGTTCCGTTGGAAGAAGCGTTGCTTACGCGGATTCCATCCATGATAATCAGCGGTTGGTTGTCGCCGGTGAGGGAAGACACGCCGCGAAGAATGATTTCGGAGGGAAGTCCGGGTGAACCTCCGGAAGAGGAAATCTGTGCACCGGCAATCTGCCCCTGTAAGGCGTTCACAATATTGGGTTGATTGGACGCGCGAAGATCGTCGCCCCCAACGCGCTGGGCCGAATAGGTGCTGGTTCTTTTATCGCGGCTGATGCCGAGGGCGCCAACAAACACTTCCTCCATCATTTTCCTTTCCGGATTGAGGGAGATCTCGATGCGTGAACGGGCGTTGACAGGAATTTCCCTTGTTTCATAACCAATGAAGCTGATCACCAGAACCGCATTCTCATCGATTTCCTTTAAGGTAAATTCTCCTGTGGAACCGCTGGTCGTTGCTTTTGTGGAGCCTTTCACGGTAATGGTGGCACCGCTGAGCGGGGCACCCTCCTGATCGGTTACCTTTCCCGATACGTCGATGTTTTTGTCTTCAGCAATCGGGAAGGATGTGCCGGCCGTAGCTTTTTTTGAGATCAAAATGGTTTTGTCGCGGATCGAATACTTGAGCGGAACATCCCGGAGAACGAGATTGAGAAAGTTTCCGAGCTTCATCTCTTTGGCCGTAACCGACACCCGCGGAAGCCCATTGAGGATGACGGCGTCGTAAAAGAAGACATAACCGGTTTGTTTTTCGACGCTTACAAATATTTTTTCCAGTTCAACATTGGATCCGGAAAAAGTAACTGTTTGAGCAAGGGTTCGAGCAGCTCCCTGTAAGCCGAAAAATAGGATCAATGCAAGCAGTTGTACTTTCATAAGCAACAGTTTTTTTACATGATGCACGCATGGCTTTGGGTTAATGATATAGATGAAGGGCTACGGATATACGATAAGGTTGTTTCCTTCAATGCGGAAGTGCACTTCGGCTTCTTTAAGGAACGCAAGAACGTCGGAAAGGTTCAGGTCACGTTGGATCTTACCCCGAAACGATCGTTGCGGCACTTCTCCTTCATAGATGACCTGGATATTGTACCAACGTTGCAGTTGGCGCATTACCGATTTGATGCCGGCATCGCGGAAATAGAAATAACCTTCTTTCCATGCAATGGCCGCATCGGTTTCCACTTTGGAAACGGCAATTCTTCCATCTTCGATTTTACCCTGTTCACCAGGTTGCAGAACAACAGAGGAATTTTTGGAAGAAAAACTTTCGGCGATCAGACGAACACCTCCATCGATCAATGTTGTCGTAGCACCGTCTTCATCCGGATAGGCGTTGATGTTGAAGCGCGTGCCGGTCACTTCAATTCTTCCGGCAGGCACGCCGTCTGGTTCAAAACTGTAGGAAACAATAAAGGGTTTGTTTTTATCGGGAGCCACCTCAAAGTAAGCTTCCCCCGTGACGCTTACTGTACGGTGGGCTCCCGAAAAACGGGTTGGGTACCGGAGCGAAGAACCTGCGTTCAGCCATACGCCGGTTCCATCGGGAAGTTCAAGCCTGAACTGCCTTCCACGGGGAGTCTGGATAGTGTTGTAGGCTATCCGACCCTCTTCGGCTTCATTTCCGGCCCCATAGGTAAGTTTGCCGTTCATGAGCAATACATTGCTGCCGGGTTGCCGGGCGACAATACCATTATCCAAACTGTCCAAAACGATGGTTGTTCCATCAGCAAGGGTTAAAATGGCGCCTTCGCGTCCTGGTGTTTGAGGATTGGCGCTCCCAGCTTGCGCAAGGGTATGCCGGTCTTCCGATCCGCCCCGGCCCCAGAGGTAAGCGCCCGCTGCTACACAACATACTATGGCAGCGGCAACGGCGTATTTCAGGATACGTATTCTTAATGTTGGTTTCTGTAATTCCGGAATTCGCTGACGAATTTTTGAAAAGATGCGGCTTTCCAAACCGGCGCGGAACTCCGGATGATAATCAATGAGCCATTTGCGCAACTGATCTTCGTCGGAAATACTGTTGAAGAGTTCCTGGTTGGCGGCAGACTGATGCTTCCAGTCTTCCAGTTCCCGACTTTCATCGTCCGTTAAAGTACCCTCAAGATACTTGAACAGCAGGCTCGCAATACGTTCGTTTAAACTCATTGAAATAGGCTTTCCCGTAAACGACGAACGAACTGGAAAATCCTACCATTAAAATCAAAAGATTTTTTGAGACCCACCGCCCACTGCCAAATCGAAAAATTAATGAGTTGAAAACGAAAAGCTTATAGCGAAATGACTGCCAAAATAAAAATTGGAGGAAAGATGCTGGTTAGGAATAAAAGAAGAACTCGGCCGTAACGAGGAAGGGCAGAAGTTCGAAATATTGAGCCGAGCCCCCACCGGCAGGAAACAATATCGATTTTTCAGAAAGCGCCATACGGATTAGTTTGATGGCGGTGGTTTTCTGATTGCTTACGGTTTGTACACTTAGCTGCAATCGTGACGCGATCTCAGAAGGTTTAAGCCCTTCGCGGTAAGAAAGCTGGAATATTTCCCGCATCTTACAGGGCAATTTTTCCACTTCGGCATAGATCAGTTTCATCAGCTCCAATCGGATCATTTCAAGGGTAAAATCCCGGGGCTCTTCCACGGTAATCACCTGAAGAAGCTGGTCTTTCCGCGATTGTTTCATCTTGGCATGACGGATAAAATCGATGCAGTTATTGCGGGCTGCCGTGTACAGAAAGATGGAAATGGATTCCAATGATTTAAATGTTCCGCGGCGATTCCAGAGTTTTACAAAAGTATCCGCAGTGAGATCTTCCGCGTCGGGACCGCTGTCCAGATACCGTTTGGTGAAATAGTAGATTCGCTCATAGAACTGAGCGTAGACGGTAGAAAATGCCTGTTCTTCACCTGAAGCAAAACCATCAAGCAGTTCCTGTTCGGTATTGTAGATTCTGGACCGCACTGTGTGAACAGAGTTTTGGTCAGTAAACTTAATAAAAAAATCCCATGTAACGTTAACGGTTAAGCCACCTGCCCCGATAAGTTTCATTCCACTCGTGTTTCCAACGACGGTGTGTCCATAACCAGGTTTCGGGCTGAGCACGGATGCAGGATTCGAGAAAGTCAACAAACCTCAGTGTCAGTTCACCCTCTTTGGTTTGGGCCGGATGATCTTCGGCCAGGGTCAGCACACATCTGTAATAACCACGTTTAATCCGTTCGATCCGGGCGAAAACTACGGGAATATCATTCCAGCGCGCGTTTTTCTCCGGTCCGGGAATAAAGGGTGCCGGACGGGAAAAGAAATCGGTCCAGAACGCACGACGAACATTACTGGGATTCTGATCGGCAACCAGACCCATGATGTATTGCTTTTTTCTCCATGCCAGCAAATCCTGGTTCATATTGTTCGCCGCCAGCAGCACCGTACCGCTCTTGCTCCGGAAATACCGGAAAAGCCGGTCGATGGCCTTATTGGATATGGGCTGATAAACGCCCAGCATGGAGAATTTACCGTTAAGCCCGAAAGCCACATTGGCCCATTCCCAGTTAAAATGATGTCCGAGATGAATATGACAGCAACGACCGGATTCAAAAATTTCCGGGAGTGGGCCAAAATCGATCTGCATTCTTTTTCGGATGGTTTTCTCGGACATCGACAAGAGCTTGATGGCTTCGAGCCAGTTGTCGGTAAAACGTCGATAAAACTTCCGGCAGATCTGTTTCCGTTCTGCTTCTGTCTTTTCCGGAAAGGCAATGGACAGATTATACATGACCACTTTTCTCCGGTATCTGATCACATAAAAAAAAAGGAACCAGATCATATCCGACAGCAGATAGAGCAGCCGGAAGGGAATGAAAGAAATCAGATAAAAAAATCCGAGAAGCAGGTAATACATTTCGTAAAATTACGAATTAGTTGATCGCTCCTACAGAACGATGTTTTGAACCAGATGCGATTTGCCCGGATAATCGGTATTGTAATGCAAACCGCGACTTTCCTTACGGAATTGCGCCCCCTTTACAATCAGATACCCAACCGTAATCAGGTTCCGAAGTTCGCAAAGCTGGGGCGACACGGCGGTTGTTTCATATAGCTTCTCTGTTTCTTCATGCAGAAGATCCAGCCGGCGTGAAGCGCGTTCCAGGCGGACATTGTTCCGCACAATGCCCACATAGTCGCTCATCAGCGCCTGCAATTCCTTCAGACTTTGCGTGATCAGGATCATCTCGCGGGGCTGGGTGGTTCCTTCGGCGTTCCAGTCGGGGATGGCTTCATTGAAGGAAATATTGTCGATTTTTTCTACACTGTCCAGATAACAACGATGCGCAAATACCATCGCTTCCAAAAGAGAGTTGGAAGCAAGGCGGTTGGCACCGTGAAGTCCCGTTGACGCACATTCACCGGCGGCATATAGGTTGGTGATCGATGTTCTTCCGTAGAGGTCGGTTTTGATTCCTCCGCAACTGTAGTGAGCGGCCGGAGCAACCGGAATCATGTCTTTGGCAACATCGATACCGATTGACTTACATTTCTCGGTAATATTCGGAAAATGTTCGCGGAACCGGGTCATGTCCATGTGGCGGCAATCGAGATACACGTGTTCGGTACCGTTGATCTTCATCTCATTGTCAATAGCTCTTGCAACAATATCACGCGGAGCCAGGTCCTTCCGCTCATCGTAACGGGCCATAAAGGCCTCTCCCGATTTGTTCCGGAGGATACCGCCATCACCACGCACCGCTTCCGTAATCAGGAAGGAAGGACTAACGCCGGCTTCATAAAGTGCGGTGGGATGAAACTGGATAAACTCCATGTTTTCGATTCTACCCTTTGCCCGATACACCATGGCTACCCCATCACCGGTGGCGATCACCGGGTTGGTGGTACTGCGGTATACCTGACCGTTACCTCCGGTTGCCAGAAGGGTAACCTTGGCCAGAATCTTTTCGACACGGCTGCTGTTTTGATTGAGCACATAAACACCGTAACAGGTAATATCCGGGGTTGATTTGGTAACGAGATAACCGAGATGATGCTGGGTGATCAGATCCACCACAAAGCAATGTTTGATGACGCGGATATTGGGCATACGATCTATCGCTTCGAGCAGGGCCCTTTCCATTTCTTTTCCGGTAACATCCTTATGATGAAGGATGCGGAATTCGGAATGCCCGCCTTCTTTTCCCAACTTGAAATCGCCGTCCGGCTCACGATCGAAACGGGCACCCCATTCGATGATTTCGCGGATTCGTTCCGGTCCTTCCTTTACCACCACTTCAACGGTAGCCTGATTGCACAATCCGTCACCGGCTACCAATGTGTCTTCAATATGCTTTTCAAAGCTATCGTTTTCAAAGTCGGTAACGCCGGCAACCCCACCCTGCGCATATTTTGTGTTGGTTTCGTCGGCCACTGTTTTGGTAATGATCAATACAGATTTATCCGGCGAATGACTGGCCACTTTCAAAGCATAAGTCAATCCGGCAATACCTGAACCAATCACTAAATAGTCTGCTTGCATCATCTTGTCTTGTCGTATGATTTAGTACTCAACTGAGAAATTCCCAACGGAAGGATCTTCCAACAGTTTGGACAGCGTATATTTCAACGTAACCGTCTTTTTATCCGCAGAAAGCTCCACCGCTGTACCCTTCGTACTTTTCGCTGCGCGAGGGAGTTTAAAAACGGTGGTAAACTGCGAGTCGCCGATAAAGGCCAGCATCTGCATCATCTTACCCACAAATTCATTATCCTTTAACCCTTCAAATTTCTCAGCGTCAACCTGTCGTTTGATCAGCCCGTTTTCGAAAGTTGTGGTATATGCTGTTTGAAGCTTATCCCAGCCAAAATCGTCCTTCCCTTTTTCTTCGTCCATTTCTTCAGAGTCCTCTTCAGCTTCTTTTGTATCTTCTTCGTCCTGAAGGTCAGATTTTGCATCCATGATTTTACTCATCAATCCGAAAATTCCCCCATCCGCCTGGTTGTACATTTTGTTCCAATCATTCATATTTTTAAATGGAACTTCAAATTCCATATTCAGAAGTTTGGACTCCAGCTTTGATTTAACGGTAAGTTTCGCGTCGCGCAGCCATTTTTTTTGATCAGCGGTAAGCTCTGATGCAGTATCTGCGTAGTCCTTAAAATAAACCACGGTATCCGTTAATCTCGAGAAGTTGGGATCATTCTTCAGCGACTCCGCTCCACCGATCTGTTCCACAAAAGCAATCATTTTCGACATATCGACCTTAACGCTGCAGCTTCCGGAATTATCGGCATTGATGGTATATTCTTCGACCTGATCGAAGCAACCGGTAAAAATTGCAGCAACAGCCATCAGGGGAAGAATGAATATTTTTTTCATTTGGAGATGTTTTAAGGTTTATTAATCAATGGTAATTTCGTATGCCGTTGTAAAGACTTTGGACGCTCCCGGCTTCAAAACGATAAGTCCCATGCCATTGTTAAAGCAATTGGGAGCGCCGCTGAGATTTTCAACGGCAATACTGTTTCGATGCGGTGGAATATAAATCTGAAGGTAGGGATAGGATTGATCCGGATAGACCTTCAGTCGGAGCCCATTGTCCGGATTGTACAGCGATGCTTTGGGCCCTGCTCCGTTAAAATGAAGTACGAACGAATTGTCCAATTCGATATCCCCCAAAAATTCGGCATTCTGAAAGCGGGGGTATTCGAGAATTTTGCCCGTAGGAATCAGGGCACTATCGAACTCCACAATCCCATCGCCGTCAAACCGGAGCTGCCAGTTGTTCACCGGCCCCCCCAATCGGAAGTACGGGTGCCAGCCATCGGTGAGCGGCATTTCCTCTGGAGATTTATTGGTAACCGTTGTTTTGAGGGTTAGTTTATTGTTCGCCAGGCGGTAAACAACATCGCAGGTGTACGCATAAGGAAACCCTTCGTCTTCGTTTTTATAATGATAGCTTAATTCGACCTGTGCATGGCTATCGAGTGCGGCCGTATTTTTTACCGAAAACGGCTTGTCGTACAGCAGGCCGTGAATCGCCGACCCATCGCCAAAGAGTTTTTTAAACTGAAAATCCCGGCCGTTGAAATGGTATTTACCATTCCGTATACGGCAGGCAAAGGGAGAAAGTTTACTGCTCTTATATGAAATAGCCAGGTCGCCCAGCAGATTATTCCGATCAGAATAGTTGTCAATAATATTGAAATCCTGATTATTGAGCGGTATACTGAAACCATCGAGCAAGGCCCCGAATTCGGGAAGGATCGAAGCCGTTATTCCGTTCTCAATGTTACCGAGGACCATCTTCTCCAATCCATTCTCTTCGTGAGTAGCGACGGTATATTTCATGTTTTGAGTTTGGACAGTAAATATAAAACGCTTACCGGTAATTCAATCGATTATTCCGTTTCCACCCAGGCATTGTTCTCTTTCAGGAGATTGATGAGTTCTTCAACGGCGGTTTCGCTGGGGACATTTTTCTTCACCACTTCCTTCCCCTTGTAAAGGGTAATCTTTCCCGGCCCACTGCCCACATATCCGAAGTCTGCATCGGCCATTTCTCCCGGACCGTTAACGATGCATCCCATGATGGCAATTTTTACCCCTTTGAGATGGTGGGTAACCGAACGGATTTTGGCCGTGGTTTCCTGAAGATCGAACAGGGTTCGTCCACAGGAAGGACAGGAGATGTATTCGGTTTTCGAAATTCGGGTCCGGGTAGCCTGCAGGATGGAGAAAGCGGTATTGTTGGTGAACTGATGGATATTTTTGACCGGAAGATAGGTTCTGCCGCCCGTTTGAACAGCGTCCAGGCGGGCCGAAGAACGGTACCCCAAACAAATACCATCGCCCAAACCATCGAGGAGCAGGGCGCCGGTTTCGGTGGCAAAATGAATCAGGTGTTCATCCGGCGATTGTCCTTTGCTGTCGGTGATCAACACCACGGGATTCTGGATGCGTCGGTTCATCAGTTCCATAAACATCCGGCGAACCGACTGCATGGCATTCTGGTTTTGGGAACTCAGGCATAGAACCACAGCCGGATCGTTCGCGATCTTGTTGAGCCAGGTATAATCGTTGATCGACGTTTCGTCGTTGTAACAGTCGATCATCACAAAATTGAGTCGTTCATGCCGTGCGTCAGCAGATGCGTAGCCGCTGTCCTGAAAAATCGGGAAACAGCTTTCCTGCTGCTGCGCCTCTTGCCAGGCCTGCGGATAGGCAATTACTTTCAACGTTCCGGGCAGGGCAAATTCCGGGGTTTTGTTTCCGGTGAAAATATAGTCGGCGGCGGTATCGCTGATGGACCATTTATCGGTTTCGGCATCATAGCGATACCCGATGGCGATGAGATCTTCGGGTTGAATTTTTTCCAGGCGGCTGAGATCGGCAATGACTACGGGCACCTGTCCCCCGCCGATATTGTCGACAGCGAAGCTCTGGCGACGCTGATAGTTGAAGGGCGAATAGGGAATCTTTTCAATTTCCGGAACGGCGGAAACCGGAGGTTCCGGACTATATCGCTTCACCAGATCCCGGCAAACCGGAATTTCAAATTCCGGATCTTCGGTTAGGGATACCCGTATGGTATCACCGATTCCGTCTTCGAGCAGTGTTCCGATACCAATGGCCGACTTGATCCTTCCGTCTTCCCCGTCACCGGCTTCGGTAACGCCAAGGTGGAGTGGATAACATTCGTTGAACTCCTGCATCATTTTTTCGATCAGCAGCCGATAGGCCTGAACCATCACCTGAGGGTTGCTGGCCTTCATGCTGAGAACGATGTTATGGTAGCTTTCATCGCGTGCAATACGCAGAAACTCCATTGCACTCTCCACCATTCCCATCGGCGTATCGCCGTACCGGCTCATAATCCGGTCGCTCAGTGAACCGTGGTTGGTACCGATACGCATGGCCGTACCGTACTCGCGGCAGATTTTCACCAGAGGGGTAAAACGCTCGCGGATACGGTCGATTTCGGCAGCGTATTCGCTGTCGGAATATTCCAGGATATCAAATCTTTTCTTGTCGACATAGTTGCCGGGGTTCACCCTCACTTTTTCGATCAGACGGGCAGCGATTTCTGCGGCGTTGGGCGTGAAGTGGATATCGGCAATCAGCGGAACCCGATAACCCCGTTGATGGAGCATATCGCGGATGGCACGGAGGTTTTCCGCTTCCTTTTTGCTGGGAGCGGTAATCCGAACCATTTCCGCACCGGCCTCAATGCAGCGGATGGTCTGCTCCACCGTGGCAACGGTATCCATGGTATCCGTAGTGGTCATGGTTTGTACCCGAACCGGATGACCGTTTCCGAGGAGGAGGTCACCAATCTTTACTTCGCGCGTTATCAGGCGTTTATATTGTGTAAGCGAGGGGGTGTATAATTGCATGTCGGGTATCTGTTTCTTCATTAGCCTGCAAAGCTAGCAAGATTGTTGAATACAGGCCTACCAGTCTTTTTCCGGACGGACCGGACTGGCTTTTTGCTGACGTTCCATCTTGTTGCGCAGTTCCTTTTCCTTTTCTTCGAGCGACTTCATCAGCTGCTCAACTTCTTTCTGGGAAAGTTTATTCTTTTGTTTTTCTTCCTTTTTCTGCTCGTCCTGTTGCTGGTTCTCTTTGTTCTGGTCTTTCTTATCTTTCTCGTCTTTTTGTTCGTCGTTTTTGTTCTGCTGGTCCTGATTCTGTTTTTGTTTCAGTTCCTGCAGGGCTTTCTGGAGGTTTTCCCGGGCCTGTTCGTCGGTGGGCTTGTTGCGGAGGGCTTCCTTATAGGCTTCGATCGCTTCTTCAAGGCGGTTGAGCTTGTTCAGCGCAACGCCTCTGTTGTAACTGGCGCGGGCTTTTTCGTCGGGCGTCTTCGCATTCCGGAACGATTCCTCGTAACGGGTCACCGCATCGTCGAATTGATCGGTGCGGAACAGCGCGTTTCCCAGATTGTATTGTGCCACCTGATTGTCCGGACTGAGTTTTAATGCCTGATTATAGGACTCTGTAGCCTGCGGAAAATTCTGTTTTCGGTAGGCTTCATTTCCCTCACGAATTATGGTATTGGGCTTTTTCTGCGCGAAAGCAACAACAGATGTAAAAGCAGCCGCTATTGTGAACAGAATGGTTATTACTGCTTTCATGCATTACGGGGTTTAAGTACAAAAACCGTATTCAGTAGCAATTCCGCCACCAGGAAGAGGAAAGCCGCGATGGCGAATCCGATAAAATAGCTCGCGTAGGTCGATTGGGTGTTGTCTTCAACCGCCCGTTGTTCCATGCTTCCGATCCTGGCCTGAAGGCCTTTTACTGCCGTATCGGTACTCACCAGTTCAACATATTCACCACCGGCAGCGGAGGCGATCTCCCGGAGCAGCTTATCGTTTAATGCAGAAACAACCACATTTCCGGCAGCATCTCTTTTCCAATCTCCGCCACCTTCGTCCGGAATACGACTTCCTTCGGTTGAACCCACTCCCACGGTACAAATCATAACGCCCATTTCGGCCAATTTTTTGGCCATTTCCACGGCCTCGGGGTCATGGTCTTCCCCATCGGTGATCAGCACAATTGCCTTGTATTTCTTCTCTTTCGGATTGAATGCCGCATTGGAAAGCCTGAGCGCTTCGGCGATTACGGTTCCCTGGGTGGGAACCATATTGGGCCCGGCTGAATTCACATACAGTTGGGCGGCAGAGTGGTCGGTCGTGAGCGGCATCTGCATATAGGCCCGCCCGGCGAAAAGCACCAACCCGACGCGGTCGTCGGGAAGTTTGTCAATCAGCCGACTCACCAGCTGTTTGGCCTTGGCCATCCGGTTCGGGGCAAGATCCTGAGCCAACATACTTTTGCTGACATCCAGGGCGATCATGACGTCAACACCCTTTCGGTTCACCGGATGGGCACCATCGGGCTTACGCAAATGAGCCAGTCCGAAAACCAACGAACCGATCGCCAACAGCATCAACCAGTGCGACCAGCGGAAGCGCCGTGCAGAATACCCGCGGATAAGCCCGTTTACCAGAACCGGGTCGCCGATTCTCTGTTTTACTTTCTCCTTCCAGCGCAGTACGCCCCAGAACAAAATGCTGAGTCCAGGCAGCACCAGAAGTGCCCAAAACCACACGGGATATTGAAACTGAAACACTTTTGTCGATTGTTTATCCGGCAATTTAAGTAATGCCCGTCAGGATTGGAACATTTTTGACGGAATAATAACACTTACTTCTTGCCTTCGAAGAAGCCGAGTTTTTTCAGGATTCCCTGGAGTATAGCCATTCGTTTGGCCGGAATATCCGCATGGATATCGGGCGTTTCAATATTCAGCGCAAAGAAATAGGGATGTTTGTTCTCCTCAATCCAACCGACTACCCATCCCAGAGCGGTACCGTTTTCAGTGGACCCCCAGCCGGTTTTATAATACAGCTGGTAGTTGCTGTTGTCTTCCTGGCGCATCATGCGGGTAACAATGGTTTGGGAGCGCTTCTGGAAGGGAAGCTGCTCGAAATAAAGTCTCTTCACCAAACCGAGTTGCTCATCGGCGGTGATTTTAACTGAATTGTCCAGCCAGAATGTATCCAAATTGTCGGCCACTACGGCTTTCCCGTATTTGCTGCCATAGCCCAGCGTATCCAGGAAATGCTGCATGGTATCCTTCCCGATCCTACGAGCCAGCTCCTGGTACCAGGGAACGGCGGAGTAGCGGAATGCATCTTCCATGCTGAGATCCTGATTCCATTCGGGAATAGAGCGTTCTACACCATCCCAGCGGATGACCATTTTTTCGTCGACAGCCCTCCCCGTTTCCAAACCGATCAGGGAGTTCACTATTTTGAACGTTGAAGCGGGAAGATAAGCGCTGTCGCGGAAGCGGTTCAGATCGTAAATTGTAAATCTTCCCCGTCCATTATCAAAAAGACCGAAGGTGCCGGTCACATTCTGCTCTTTAAAAAAGCTTTCCAGACTATTGTCCTGCGTTACATTATTATTCTGACAGGCGGCAAAAAGGGCTGCCAACAGTACAAAACCAATCTTTTTCATAACGCGAAAATACGGTGAATGCCAGATTTTGCTGTCTAAAATATTATCCGGTGTACACTCCCGTACCGTCAGAATTCCTTGTCAAAACTAATCCCGTAGGTGAACAGCAGGTTTTCGGTTCCGGTGAGATTTAAACGGTTATACGTGAGTGTCGTTTTTAAATTGAGGGATTTGTATAGTTTAATCGAAAGGTTGGTTACCGATCGGATGATATAGTCATTCCCATCGGAAAGAGAATTCTGGATATAATCGGTTCCATCCAGCACAAAACGATCGGCCCACTCGAACAGAAACTTGATCCGGAAGGAATTCCGCAGCGTTTCGTAGTGCAGACGCCCGTATTTGTCCTGTTCCCGGAGTGCCGTTTTTTCGTACAGTGGACCATCGGTGATAACCAGACGGAAGTGGTCCCGGTCGGCAACGGTAAAGCCAACGCCCCCACCTGCCTGAAGCCTATCGGCAATTTTCAGCGAAAAACTCTTGTCGTAAGTGGTTAATCCCCAGTAGTAAACCCGCTTGTACCCCTTCAGGTAACTCAGATCGGCAAAAAAGGAGAAGTCGTTATTGGTTTTTTCGATACCGTTTTCTCCGTAAATCCAGGTTCCGCCCGTGCTTAGATCAAACCGGTTTCTGATCATCCCGAAACGAAGCCCGTTGTTGAAAACATAGGCTGTATTTCCGCCGGTTTTATTGAGGCTGCCCGTTCCGTTGAATCCAATCGAAAAGCTCGTCGTGTCGGCCTGTACTTCCGTTTCCTGGGCCCGAATAACCTGGGTGGAAAACACCAGAACGGCCAGTGTGGTTAACCTTTTTATCATGGCGCAAATATACAGCCCTTCCATTTTTTGGCCTTTTTCGAGGCAAATGGGCCGGATTTCGGGCAGAAAAAAAGGTCCGGCGGAGCAATTTATCCCACCGGACCCCAATATTACCCTTAAGGCTGAATTACTTAATGACACCAAGCTCCTTACCCACTTTGGTAAAGGCGGCAACGGCTTTTTCGAGATGGCTGCGTTCGTGCGCTGCACTAAGTTGAACGCGGATACGGGCCTGTCCTTTCGGAACTACCGGGTAGAAGAATCCGATCACGTACACGCCCTCTTCGAGCAGTCTTGCGGCAAATTTCTGTGCAACCACTGCATCGTAGAGCATGATGGGAACGATGGGGTGATCGCCGGGTTTGATATCGAAGCCGGCAGCAGTCATTTCGGTACGGAAATATTTGGTATTCGCCTCCAGCTTGTCTCTGAGTTCTGTTGTTTCGCTCAGCATATCGAGAACGGCGATGGAAGCGCCTACGATGCTGGGGGCCAGTGTGTTGGAGAACAGATAAGGACGGCTGCGCTGGCGGAGCATTTCAATGATTTCCTTTTTTCCACTGGTAAAGCCACCGGAAGCGCCGCCAAGAGCCTTGCCCAATGTGCCGGTAATGATATCGATCCGTCCCATAACCCCACGGTACTCGTGGGTTCCGCGACCGGTTTTACCGAGGAATCCGGAAGAGTGACATTCATCGATCATCACGGCCGCATCATATTTATCGGCCAGTTCACAAATTTTATCGAGCTGGGCAATGGTGCCATCCATACTGAACGAGCCGTCGGTAACGATGATACGGCTGCGGAGATGTTGTGTTTCCTTCAGTTTTGCTTCCAGATCCTCCATGTTGTTGTGTTCGTAACGGTATCGCTGTGCCTTGCAGAGTCTTACACCGTCGATGATGGAAGCGTGGTTGAGCGCATCGGAAATAATGGCATCCTGTTCATTAAACAGTGGTTCGAAAACGCCGCCGTTGGCATCGAAAGCGGCCGCATAAAGGATGGTATCTTCTGTTCCGAGGAATTGTGAAATTTTGGCTTCCAGCTGCTTATGAATATCCTGAGTACCACATATGAAGCGAACACTGCTCATTCCGTAACCGTGGGTATCGATGGCGTGTTTGGCGGCCTCGATAACTTTAGGATGCGAAGAAAGTCCGAGATAGTTATTGGCGCAGAAGTTCAGAACGGTTTTGCCGTTAACCTGGATTTCAGGGCCCTGTTCGCTGGTGATTACACGTTCAGCCTTAAAAAGACCGGCTTCCCGGATCTCTTCCAGTTCACGTGCAATTCTGTCGGTGAATTTCTGATTCATACGGTGTTTTTTTAGATCATTTGCGGCCGCTAATGTACTTCAATTCAGCATCAAAATTGCCGCCGTACGTGAATTAAAGAACAAACGGTTGTTTTTTTTCCGATTCCTGTAACAATTTGCTGCTAACTTCGTTCAACCTCTCAAAAGGGATCTATGCAGCTTCAATACATATTAAGAAGAGCCGGGGCCGTGCTACTAACGGTTTTTCTCCTGACCATTTGTCTGGTCAGCGAATTCCGGAACAGGGAACGGGATCATGGAGAGTACGCCGATGGTACACCTGCTTCCTTTGAAAGAATGCATACCGGCCTGCAACTGATCGGAACATTGGGGAGATTTTTCACAAAAACCCAATAATCCTGTAACATTCCGTCACCTTAACCGTTCAACGGATATACCACCAACGCCCCCGATGGCTTATGACAGAAAAAGACTATAACGACTGCGTAAAACTGTATGCCGATAACGTGTACCGTTTTATTCTGAAAAATCTCCGGCATGAAGAAGATGCCCGTGATATCGTGCAGTCGGCATTTGAGAAAATGTGGCGTAACCGGGATTCCGTTGAAACCGACAGGAGCAAGTCGTTTCTGTTCACCGTAGCCTATAACCAGATGATCGATCATCTGAGGAAAAACAAAAGAATTTCGCTTCGGGAAGAATTTGCAGAGGAAGTCAGGGTGTACGACAAACCGGCACACAACGCTCGGAAAATACTGAATGAAGCACTTCTGCTGCTGAATGAAACCCAGCGTTCGCTGGTGATGCTGAAAGATTATGAAGGGTACAGTTACGAAGAAATCGGGCAGATAACCGGACTCTCCGCAGGCCAGGTGAAGGTTTATCTCCACAGGGCAAGGGTACAACTGAAAAATTATTTGGTCAAGCCTGAAAATGTAATGTGAAAATGAAAATCAACCGCAAAAACTACGAGGAATACTTCCTGCTCTTCATCGACGGAGAGCTGGATGCCCGTGAGCGGGCGGAGCTGGACGATTTTCTTTCGCAAAACCCCGATCTGGCCCCTGAACTGGAACAACTTAAAACCGCCGTTCTTGATCCGGGCGAGCACATCGCTTTTGGTCATGCAGAAGCCCTGCTGAAACCGGAGGACGCGCAACCCACACCGGAAACAGAGGCAGCAATTCTTTCCTATATCGACAATGAACTTGACCTAACGGGAAAAGCAGAGGTTGAACGAATAATGGCTTCAGATCCGTCCTGCAAGAAGTTATACGAGGAACTGATGGCGGCGAAACTCATTCCCGAGGCCGTTGAATTCCCGGATAAAAAATCGCTGTACAAGAAATCCGGGAACCGGGTCGTATACCTGCGTTGGGCCTCCTTTGCCGCGGCTGCCGCCGTTCTGGGTTTCATTGCCTTCCTGGGATTGAACAACAACACGTCTACCAACGGCGTTTCTCCGGCTGAAGCATCCATCGCAACCCACCCGATAGCCGAAACGAAAAAGAACGAAGCGGTAGAGCCTGAGGCACCAACACGCACGGAAGAAGTAATCGAAACACCGGCCATCGTCGGTACAACGCCGCAGCAGAAAGCAGAAAAAACACCGGCACGGGCATCGATCACCAACCTTTCTGTTGAACCGAAGCTTACCCTGTCTCCAACGGAAACACCAACCGAACCGGCCCCAAAACCGGTTCAGATTAAAACGGAAACACCGAATCTGGCCGTAGTTCGGTCGGGCCTCGAAAAAAAGATCGACCCGCAGCAGGTTATTGCCGTCATCAAACAGCCGGATTTATCGGGTGAAGAGATCGACGAAAATTCGAAGCAGGCACTCAGCACGGCCCTTTCAGCCGAACAAAAGGATCCGGAGGCAGAGGTTTACATTGCCGGAATTCCCGTCCGCAAAACTCCGCTCCGAGGCATTGTCCGGAAAACCGGAAGATTACTCGAAAAAACTGCCAATATCGGCGACCCCAGAAATCTCCTCCGACGCGAGGACAACAAAACGAAAAATTAACCGATCGAAATCAGCACAAGAGTGCCGGCATTTTTCCGGCAGGCCCTCGGTATGCATAAAATCAAGGATTATGAAAAAGACGAATTTATTACTCTTTGCACTTAGCGTTATTGCACTTGGAGCAACGGCACAGACAGACAGCACATCCAAATCGGGAACCGAAAAACCCCGGACCGGAAAAACAGATTCTATCCGGATCGGCAACATCCTCATCATCCAAAATGAAGAGTCCGATTCAAGCCGCACGAAGTCGGGCAAAAAAACGACGAAGACCTATTCGGTTAACTGGTTTACGATTGACCTGGGTTTCAGCAACTTTTCCGATAAAACGAATTATGCCCAAACGGAGGCAGATGGCTTAACCGGTGCAGGTGTTGGCGAAGAGCAGATGACTCTCCGGACCGGGAAGTCGGTAAATATCAATCTCTGGTTCTACGAGCAACGGTTTGATATTGTTAAGAAAAGACTTTCTGTAAAATACAGTGTCGGTGTGGAGTTGAACAATTACCGGTTCCGTGAGAATGTTGTATTCGAGAAATCGCCCAACCGAATTGTCATGGATCCCACCAAACATTATTCGAAAAACAAACTTGCAACCGACTACGTAACCGTTCCTGTAGTACTTTCCTATAATTTTACACCGCACAGTAAACATAAGGTTGCCCTCAGTGCCGGTGCCAGCGTCGGGTATCTCTATTCTGCCCGCCAGAAAACCATCACGGCCGAAGACGGAAAGAATAAGGTGCGTGATGATTTCAACCTCCGTCCGTTCAAGATCTCCTATGTGGGAGAACTGGCACTTGGCCCCCTCAAATTCTACGGTTCCTATGCTACCCAGTCGATATTCAGGAAAGGCTTGGACATTACCCCGTATAACGTCGGGCTGCGTTTCGGCGGGCTTTAGCCATTTAGTTTTCCACATTATATACGATCAAAGGGGTGATTGCGTTATTTCGTAATCACCCCTTCCCGTAATCGCGCATATTGAATTGTTTTGAAATGAAACGGGCATTTTTTGCTTACTTCGGAATTCTCGCATTGATTTCCGCCAGCTTTATTCCTGCAAAAGGCAGAAGAGTGTTACGCTCAGGCGAAGGTCCACAGGGCCTTGTTTACATAGTGATTGACAAGTCCGACTACGAACTCAAGATCTACGATGCACTTGGATGGTATGGCACTTACCCGGTTGTATTCGGGAACGATAAGCAGTCTGACAAGATGATGGAAGGCGACCGTCTGACGCCGGAAGGGGAGTACAAAATCGTATCAAAAAGGTTCCACGAAAAATGGAGTCGCTTTCTGCTGATCGACTACCCCAACAAGGAAAACATTGAGCGGTTCAACCAATTAAAGGCGGCGGGAAAAATTCCGGCGGGGGCCAAAATCGGTGGCGGAATTGGCATTCATGGCACCTGGCCCCGCGAGGATTATGCGATTGACCGTTACCTAAACTGGACCAACGGATGCATTTCATTGAAACGGAAAGATGTCGAAGAAATCTATCCCTGGATAACAGTGGGAACTTCCGTTACCATAAAAAAATAAGGGGGGCTTAAAGCCTCCCCTCTTTTATTTCGTCGACCACCGACGGATCGAGTAGCGTAGAAGTATCACCCAAACTACCCAGTTCGCCTTCTGCGATCTTACGCAGGATACGGCGCATGATTTTTCCGCTTCGGGTTTTGGGAAGCCCGGAAACAAATTGGATCTTATCCGGTTTTGCGATGGGGCCGATCAGGCGGGACACGGTTTGGATAATATCCCTTCTGGTTCCTTCTTCGTCGCCGTGCATATTGCTGACCACTACATAGGCATAGATGCCCTGTCCCTTAATTTCGTGGGGGTAACCTACCACAGCACTTTCCACAACGCTGGAGTGCATATTGATCGCATTCTCCACTTCTGCGGTGCCGATACGGTGACCGCTCACATTGAGTACATCATCTACGCGGCCGGTAATCCGGTAAAACCCATCGTCGTCGCGGAGGGCACCGTCGCCGGTAAAGTACAGCCCTTCGTATGTGGCAAAATAATTGGTGCGCATACGTTCGTGATCGCCGTAGGTTGTCCGCAGAATGCCGGGCCAGGGGGCTTTGATACAAAGATTTCCCTTGTAGTAACCATCGCTGTCCTTCTCGGTAACCTCATTGCCTTTTTCGTCCACCAGCAGGGGTTGGATTCCGGGCAGCGGAAGCGTGGCCCAGGACGGTTTGGAAGGGGTTACACCCGCCATATTCGAAATAAGCACACCTCCTGTTTCGGTTTGCCACCAGGTATCAACGATCGGACAGTTTTTCTTTCCGATATGTTCGTCGTACCAATGCCAGGCTTCTTCGTTAATGGGTTCACCAACGGTACCCAGTACACGAAGAGATGAAAGGTCCTTACCCTTGAGCGGCTCCAATCCAAAGCCCATCAAGCTTCTGATGGCTGTTGGGGCTGTATAAAGAATATTAACCTTGTATTTGTCTACAATATCCCAGAATCTTCCGGCATCCGGCCAGGTGGGCACGCCTTCAAACATGACGGTGGTAGCTCCCGCGCTGAGCGGTCCGTACAGAATATAACTGTGGCCGGTGATCCATCCGATATCGGCGGTACAGAAATGAACCTGTCCCGGCTGGTATTGGAAAACATTCACAAAGGTATAGTTGGCCCAAACCATGTACCCTCCGATGGAGTGCACCACACCTTTGGGTTTGCCGGTGCTTCCGGAGGTATACAAGATAAAGAGCGGGTCTTCGGCATCCATCACTTCAACCTCACCGAATCCACTCACCGGCAATGTATCGGTTACCTTGAGCATTTCATCTTCCCACCATACGTCGCGCCCCTTGATCATACTCACCGGTGTGCGTGTACGTGTATACACGATAACACGTTTAACGAGTTTGTTGCCGATCAGCGCATCATCGATAACGCTTTTCAGTGGAATATCCTTTGCACCCCGGTACGCGCCGTCGCAGGTAACAATGAATTCAGCCTTCGCATCTTCCAGGCGGTCGGCGATACTCTGCGCCGAAAAACCCCCGAATATTACGCTGTGAATAGCACCGATCCTTGCACAGGCCAGTACGGCATAAGCCAGTTCCGGAACCATTCCCATATAGATACATACACGGTCACCTTTTTTAACGCCATTGTTCTTGAGAACCTGCGCAAACTGACAAACCCGTTTGTGCAGACGCTCATAGGTTACCACCCTTGTTCTTTCGTCGGGATTATTCGGTTCCCAGATGATCGCAGGCTTGTCGCCAAGTTTCTCGAGGTGACGGTCAAGACAACTTTCGGTGATGTTCAGGCGGCCACCCGCAAACCATTCAATCCGGGGCTCCTTAAAATTCCAATTCAACACCTTGTCCCATTTCTTGCGCCATTGGAAATGAGATGCAATTTCTGCCCAAAAGCCCTCAGGATCCTCAATGCTTTTCTTATATGCTTCCTGATAGGCGGCAAATGATCTGATCTGATAGGGGTATGCCATAGCCATCGTTGATTTTGAGGCTATAAATATAAAAACATTCTACCGGGATGAACAAAATCAAATCAGTAGTATATTTTTTTATAATCTGTCTATTGAAGGGAGATTTTATTGTTAATTTTCTTAACAGAACAAGGAAAATTGCTCTTCACGTATTATTTTTACCGAAATGAAAGCGTCCAAAAGCATATTTTCACGATCCAACGTCCGGAAGTTTCTTTCGGTGGGACTCATGATTTTTGCGCTTAGCTTTCTCACCGTAAGTAACGCCTTCCTCTATCCGGATACCGATGGCTTTATCGGCGCCATGCTCCTTGGCGATGCCGAAGAAACTCCCCTATCGGAGGATATTCCCAATGCCAATAACATGGCGGAAGAACGCGCAGAAACCGGTGTCAACTCCCTTTCGGAATACCTTCACGACACGGCGGAACTGAATTACCCCGGCGCGGGCAACAAACTCCGTCATAACAAATGTCAGTATATCGGAGACTGCATGATGGTGCACTTCGAATTGACGACTCCTCCTCCAGAGCTGGCTTAATGCCTTCTTCCACACGTATTCAAGCATAAAGACGGACTTCCCGTGTAACGCACTGTCGTTCCCGGCCGAATGCGGTTTAACCGTACCAGGAATGATTTCATTGATCTGAATCTGTTCGGCATCTACTGTTTGTTTCCGCGCTCTCGGCGAAACGAGACCACGTGGACCTATGCCTGTTGTGGGAATCAACTATTCTGTAATTTCTAAAGACGATAAAATGGTAAAGAAAGCGAAGAATTATTTCAGCTCTTTGGGCAATGACCTGCCCGCCTCTCTCGTAGTATTTTTGGTTGCCCTCCCCCTTTGTCTGGGTATTGCCCTGGCCTCCGAAGCACCTCCGTTCTCCGGAATCATCGCCGGTGTTGTGGGCGGTGTAGTAATCGGTGCACTAAGCGGATCGCAACTCAGTGTAAGTGGTCCTGCCGCCGGCCTGACAACCATTGTGGCAGCAGCCATTCTTAAGCTTCAGGTATTTGAAGCATTTCTTGTAGCGGTAGTATTATCCGGCGTATTCCAGATTATATTCGGTTACATTAAAGCCGGTATCATCGGCGACTATATCCCCGGAAGCGTCATCAAGGGAATGTTGGCCGCCATTGGTATCATTCTGATCTTCAAACAGATTCCTCACCTGGTTGGGTACGATGCCGAATTCGAAGGCAGCGAAGCCTTTGTAGGAGCATCCGGCAACACCTTCAGTGGCATCAGCAATTCACTGAACTACATTCTTCCTGCAGCGGTGGTTATCGGTTTGATCTCCATCGGCATTCTGGTGCTTTGGGATAAGGTCCTCACCAAAAAAGCGCGTTTGTTTCAACTGATTCCGGCACCGTTGGTTGTTGTTCTTGTGGGAGTGGGCATCAACGAATACCTCGTGGCAACCGGCTCTCCCTATGCCATCCAGTCATCGCACCTGGTTAATCTACCGGTAGCAGAATCGGCGGCAGGATTCTTTTCCTTCTTCACGTTTCCGGATTTCAGCTACCTGTTGAGTTTTGATGTATGGAAAGCTGCAGCCACCATTGCCATCGTTGCCAGCCTCGAATCTCTGCTCAATATCGAAGCCGCCGATGAGCTCGATCCCTACCAACGTGTTACACCCACCAACCGCGAATTGAAGGCGCAGGGTGCAGGCAACCTCGTATCAGGCCTGCTTGGCGGACTTCCCATTACTTCGGTGATTGTGCGTACCTCGGCCAACGTTAATGCCGGCGCAAAAACCAAGGTATCGGCCATTACCCACGGCATGCTGCTGCTCCTGTCCGTTGCCTTAATTCCCAACCTGCTGAACAAAATCCCCCTGGCTGCCCTGGCGGGAATCCTGGTTTTCACCGGTTTCAAACTGGCCAAACCTTCCATATTCAAAGAATTTTACTCCAAGGGCGTCAACCAATTCCTGCCCTTTGTGATTACCGTTGCGGCCATTTATTTTACTGATCTTCTGATCGGAATAATGATTGGTATTGCCGTAGGTCTTTTCTTTGTACTGAGAAGCAATTTCAAGACCGCTGTTAGTGTGATTGTTGACGGCAACAGATATCTGTTCCGCCTGCGGAAAGATGTTTCCTTCCTGAATAAGCCGATCATCAAACACAAACTGGAATCTGTTCCGGAAAACTCCTACGTACTGATCGATACATCAAAAGCAGATTTTATCGATCTCGACATCGTAGATATAATTGAAGACTTTCTGCTCCATGCCCCGCTTAAGAACATCCGGGTTGAAGTAAAAAAGAGTCTTTATCAGGACCATGGATTTAATCAGGCCATCCTCAACGGAGAGATTGTGATGGCCAAGAAACTGGAGACGCACTAGTGTGTGATCTGATTTGTGAATGGAAAAACTTGAAAGATGAAATCATTTGAAAGACTATTACTCGAAAACAAAGCGTGGGCACAGGAAAAGGTTGAACTGGACCCCGACTTTTTCAAACGTCTGGAAAAAATTCAGACACCCGATTTTTTGTGGATCGGCTGCAGCGATAGTCGGGTTCCGGCCAACGAAGTTACCGGAACACAACCCGGTGAAATCTTCGTTCACAGGAATATTGCGAACATGGTGGTCCATACCGATCTCAATATGCTCAGTGTACTGGACTATGCCGTTAACCATCTCGGCGTTAAGCATGTGATCGTTTGCGGACACTACGGCTGCGGCGGTGTAAAAGCGGCTATGACCCAGCACGATCTGGGAATCATCAACAAATGGCTCCGAAACATCAAGGATGTTTATCGGTTCCACCGCAGTGAAATTGATGCAATTCCCGATGCCGACGCACGTGCCGACCGTCTTGTGGAACTGAATACCAAAGAGCAGGTGATGAACCTGGCCAAAACCTCCATCATCCAACGCGCATGGAAAAACCATCAGCGTCCCCACCTGCACGGCTGGGTTTACGGATTGAAGGATGGTTTGCTGAAGCCGGTATTCGATATGGAGCCCGGTGCACATCTCGACAATTTATACGAATACGACGACCTGTAAGCCGTTTCGATTCAGCTTCGCTTTCTTACCATAGGACCTGTTGCATCGTTCGCAGCAGGTCTTTTTTTGCTTTGTGTTGAAAGATGACGAAAAAAAAGTATTTTCAATCCCTCAACACGAACACGCATGCCATCAACGAAAGGAATCTGGAAGGTAATTACCGCCTCCTCAGTCGGGACCCTCATTGAGTGGTACGACTTTTACATCTTCGGAAGTCTGTCCGTTATTATTTCTCAGAAGTTTTTTCCGCACACCAACCCTACCGCGGCCTTACTGTCCACCCTGGCAACATTTGCTGCAGGCTTTATTGTAAGGCCCTTCGGAGCGCTGGTTTTCGGACGCCTTGGGGATCTGATCGGCAGAAAATATACGTTTCTGCTTACGCTGGTGCTGATGGGAGGATCCACCTTCCTCATCGGCTGTGTACCATCGTTCGACTCGATCGGCTATCTCGCCCCCATTCTCGTATTGCTGCTACGCCTTCTGCAGGGCCTCGCCCTGGGTGGTGAATACGGCGGCGCCGCTACCTATGTGGCCGAACATGCCCCCTCAAACCGCCGGGGTTTCTACACCAGCTGGATTCAAACCACCGCCACGCTCGGACTGTTTGTTTCGCTCGGTGTCATTCTCTCCATCCGCCGGATTGTAGGCGTTGAAGAATTTACCAATGGGAACGGCTGGAGATACCCATTCCTGTTATCCATCCTTCTGGTTGTCGTTTCGATCTTCATTCGCCTTAAAATGAATGAATCACCGCTGTTCAGCAAACTGAAAGCCGAAGGAAAAACATCTACCAACCCACTGAAGGAGAGTTTCGGAAAGAAACAAAACTTCAAAATGGTGCTGCTGGCTTTGTTCGGCGCAACCATGGGACAGGGCGTTGTCTGGTACACCAGCCAGTTCTATGCGCAGAACTTTATGCTCACGGTTTGTAAAATTGAATACGAGCAGGCCAATACCATTATCGGCATCGCCCTACTCGCCGCCACTCCCTTCTTTATTATCTTCGGCCACCTGTCCGACAAATTCGGAAGAAAAAACATCATGCTGGCCGGTATGTTACTGGGTGTTGCAACCTATTTCTCCATCTTCGGCCAGCTGAAATCCATTTCCGATCCGGCTCGAAAAACGGTTGATAAAGTTCTGGTAGAAGGCGGAAAACAGATCAGCCATTTTACCGATGGAAGCGTTCTCACCGAAACCATCGATAAGGCCGGTGCATTTTCCATCACTCTGGGCAGCTCCGGTCAATGGGCAATAACCGGTTGGGTATTTATCATGGTGTTATTTGTAACCATGGTTTACGGCCCCATTGCAGCCTTTCTGGTAGAGCTGTTCCCAACCAAAATCCGTTATACGTCGATGTCACTTCCCTACCACATCGGGAACGGCGTATTCGGCGGTCTGGTCCCCTTTATCGGTGTATTGATTTCCACCCTTCCGGGTGCAACAGCACTCTCCGGACTTTGGTATCCGGTTGGTGTAGCCGCACTCTGTTTCGTTATCGGTGCCCTGTATCTGCGAAACAGAATCGACAGCAATGTAAACGACTAAAGATATTCTTATGAAACAAGTAAAAAGAAGTCTGGGTATACTCTGGATGCTGATTGCACCGGTTATCCTATTCCTGTTGTTTGCGGGAGCATTCACCTATATCGATCCCGACGGAACGAAGGAAATCAATCAGCCCGTCCCCTGGATTATCATCATCAGCATATTTGCCCCCATTGCCATCGGACTTTTTGTGTTTGGATGGTATGCATTAAAAGGCGAATATGACGCACTGCCGGAGCATTCCGACGAGATTTGATGGCATTTACGGTGAAAAACAGTCCGCTCTTCCTGTTTTTCACCGTACCTATTTGTATTTTCGTAGCAGAAGAATACAAATATGTCCATAATCATCCGGGAAGTTTCCAAAAACTACGGCACGCAAAAAGCGGTCAACAATATTTCGTTTTCCCTCGAACCCGGAGAGATCGTAGGCTTTCTCGGCCCCAACGGTGCGGGTAAGTCGACGACGATGAAGATGATGACCGGGTACATTCCGCCTGATTCGGGAACCATTTCCGTTAGCGGCATCTCCGTAACCGAAAATCCACTTGAAGCAAAGAAAAAAATCGGTTACCTGCCCGAAGCCAACCCGCTTTACTACGACATGTATGTTCGCGAGTACCTGGAGTTTACCGCCGGACTGCATGGGCTGGGCTCCAAAACCAAAGAACGGATCGAGGCTGTCATCGCCATGACCGGCCTTAGTCCGGAAGCACATAAAAAAACCGGACAACTTTCCAAGGGATATAAACAACGTGTAGGCCTCGCTGCCGCGCTGATACACGACCCCGAAATCCTGATTCTGGATGAACCGACATCCGGTCTGGATCCCAATCAGATCATCGAGATCCGGGAAGTGATCCGGAATCTCGGACAACAGAAGACGATCCTCTTCAGTACCCACATTCTTCAAGAAGTAGAAGCCCTCTGCGAACGGGTAATCATCATTAACAAGGGCCAGCTAATTGCCGACTCCAAACTGGAGGAACTTGGCCGGAATTCCGGGGAGGTACGGATTAATGTCAGCTTCCGTGAAACCCTCGAAGCCGAATGGCTCCGCAGACTCCCGGCGGCGAGAGCGGTAAATCGCGTCAACCCGACCACCTGGGATATTGGTACCGATGATCCGGACGCCCTGAAAAAGCAAATACTGGAACTGGCTTTGCTGCAAAATCTGAATATCGTTTCTTTGCAGAGCGAAAACGGAAGGCTCGAAGCTATTTTCCGCGATCTAACAGCTCAAAACAACACGCAATAACCAATTCTGTCAACACAACAACAAAAGATCATGAGCTACATTGCAGACATTCATGCAAGACAAATCCTCGATAGCCGGGGGAATCCTACCATTGAAGTAGATGTTATCACCGAAAACGGGCACCTCGGAAGAGCGGCTGTTCCCTCCGGCGCTTCCACCGGTATCCACGAAGCCGTAGAACTGAGAGATAACGATAAGGCGGTTTATATGGGTAAAGGTGTTCTCCAGGCGGTTAAAAACGTAAATGAAGTCATTGCTGACCAACTGATCGGCTGGAACGTAAACGATCAGGCAGGTATCGATAAAAAACTGATTGAACTCGACGGTACTGAAAATAAAAGCAAACTGGGGGCAAACGCAACCCTGGCCGTTTCCATGGCCGTAGCTAAAGCCGCGGCACTGGAAAGCAACCTGCCCCTGTTCCGTTACCTGGGCGGTGTAAACAGCACTATCCTTCCCATGCCCCTGATGAACATCCTCAACGGTGGCGCGCACGCAGATAACAAAATTGATTATCAAGAGTTTATGATCGTTCCGGTAGGTGCTTCTTCCTTCAGCGAAGGGCTTCGCTGGGGGGTTGAAATCTTCCACCACCTGAAGAGCGTTCTGAAGAAAAAAGGATACAGCACCAACGTGGGGGACGAAGGTGGATTTGCACCCAACATCCAGAGCAACGAAGAAGCCATCGAAACCGTGCTCGCCGCTATCGAAGCAGCTGGCTACAAACCCGGTGAGCAAATCGGTATCGCCCTCGACGCCGCCTCCTCCGAAATGTGGAAAGAAGACGAAAAAGTTTACCACTTCCACAAGAGTGATGGAAAGAAACTTACGGTTGACCAAATGGTTGATTACTGGGTAGAATGGTGCAGCAAATACCCCATCATCAGCATCGAAGACGGTATGGCTGAAGAAGATTGGGACGGCTGGAAAAAACTCACCGATAAACTGGGTGGAAAGGTTCAGCTGGTAGGCGATGATCTGTTCGTTACCAATACCAAAATCCTCCAGAAAGGTATCGAAAGAGGAGTGGCCAACAGTATCCTCATCAAGGTTAACCAAATTGGTACCCTTACCGAAACCATCAACGCTGTTCAGCTCGCACAACGCAATGGTTACACAACCATTATGAGCCACAGAAGCGGTGAAACCGAAGATACTACCATTGCCGACCTGGCTGTGGCCCTTAACTGCGGTCAGATCAAAACCGGATCGGCAAGCCGTACCGACCGGATGGCCAAATACAACCAGCTCATCCGAATCGAGGAATCCCTCGAAGAAAATGCGATCTACCCCAAAGGACAGATCAAATTTGGTAAATAACTGATAATCAGGATCCCGCGGTGAACAGCCGGCGGGATCCTGAATTTTAAAAAAATATCATGAAACTGATCGAATACATACCCGGCTGGCTGAAAAACAAATACAGCATTGCCCTGATCGTTTTCGTGATATGGGTAATGTTCTTCGACCGGAACGATATGATCACCCAGATACAGCGCCGCGCCGAACTTCGGGAACTCGAAAAAAGCGCCGCCTATTATGAACAGGAAACCCAGCTTACTCTTCAGGAACTCAGGCAATTAGACTCCAGTAGGGCCCTTCGCGAGAAATACGCCCGGGAAAAGTATTTCATGAAAAAACCCGGTGAAATCCTCTTTGTTATTCCCGATCCCCAAACCGATAACAAAAACCGGTAATAATAAACAATATTTACCTTTATTTGCCGTTTTATACGCGGACAACGGGAACTGGACACTCCCGGATCTCAGGTAATTTATTTTTTGGACATTAAATGGTTTGCCTAATGACAAACTTTACACCCGAGGACTTGCTATTGTATATCTACAAAGAAAGCTCTCCACAATTGACACGGGCAATCGAACAAGCGGTTAACACCGATTGGGCCCTCAGAGAAAAACTCAATGTGATTAAAGACTCTGCCGAAAAACTCGACACCATCATTGCCGAACCCAGAGAAAAAAGCGTTCTTAAAATTCTGGCCTACGCCCGTAAAACAGAAACAGTTACAGCGGAACACTAATCGATTCCGGCAATTCCGTTAAATTCGTGGTTGTACAACCAAGGTATGACCAGAAAGGAAAGATATGCGGCGGTGCTGTCCTGGTTTCAGGAACACCAGCCGGAAGCGGAAACAGAACTCATTTACGACAATCCTTATCAATTACTTGTAGCGGTAATCCTGTCGGCCCAATGTACCGACAAAAGGGTTAACATGACTACCCCTGCAATTTTTTCAAGGTATCCTGATCCGGAATCCTTGTCGAAAGCCACTTTTGATGAACTGTTTCCGCTCATCAGAAGTATTTCCTACCCCAACAACAAAACCAAACACCTGATCGGAATGGCTCAGATGCTGGTCCGGGACTTTAAGGGTGAAGTACCCCTAACCGTCGACGAATTGGTAAAACTTCCCGGTGTGGGTCGGAAAACCGCCAATGTTATTACTTCCGTAATCGATCAGCAACCGAATATGGCCGTAGATACCCATGTATTCCGGGTATCGGCACGGATCGGCCTTACCGTAAATGCCAAAACGGTTCTGGCAGCCGAGAAACAGCTCCTCCAATTTATTCCCTCGGAACTGGTTCACAAAGCTCATCACTGGCTGATTCTTCACGGTCGTTACGTCTGTATCGCAAGAAATCCGAAATGTTCTGTGTGTGGTATCCGGGATTTTTGTAAATTCTATCAGAAAGAACGAAAGCGAGCAGAACGGATTCAATTAACGGACTGATATGAAACCCTGGATACTCCAGCTCCCCGATTCCTACATCAGGGAATACAAAAGCTTTATCTACAGTCACTATCTCAGCGAAGGCGTGCGGATCACCATCGGCGTTGTCCTTCCGGCTGTAATTCTAAGCTATTTCAATATGCTGGAAATGGGAATCGTTGCTTCCCTGGGTGCGATCTGCGTCAGCATTCCCGATACCCCCGGCCCCATTCACCACCGGAAAAACAGCATGATTGCCGTCATCCTCCTGGCAACGGCATCGGCGTTCATTACCGGACTGCTGGCTTCTTCCTCCGTTCTAATCGGCATCTGGATTACGCTGGCCTGCTTTGTCTTTTCCATGATCGGCGTATTCGGGGCCAGAACAATGGCTATCGGAACGGCAGCACTGCTCGTCATCGTCCTGAATATCGATGAACCCCGAACACTTTCCGAAACAGGCATCCATGCACTGCTCATCTTTGCAGGCGGCACCTGGTACGCGCTTCTTAGTCTGATTCTTTACAGCATACGTCCCTACAAACTTTCGCAGCAGGCTCTGGGCGACTGCATTCTTTCTACGGCCGATTACCTCCGTGTAAAAGCATCATTTTACGACGCCAACGTCAACTACGAAAACAGTTATAAACGGCTGCTCGAACAGCAGATCCACGTTCACGAGAGCCAGAACCTGGTGCGTGAAATGCTCTTCAAAACCCGGAACATCGTTAAAGAGAGTACACCCACCGGACGGATCCTGGTGATGACTTTTCTGGATGTCGTCGATCTGTTTGAACGGGCAATGACCTCACACCAGGACTATAATGCACTTCATAAGGATTTCGATCAGTTTAAAATACTGCCCCATTTTCAGTCGCTTATCCTGCAACTTGCCGACGAACTCGACCGGATCGGAATCGCCATGAAAAGCGGCTTTCCGTCGACACAGACCGATCTCCTTCAGAAAAAAATCGAAAAGGTGGAGAAAATGTTTTTTGAACTGAGGGATAAACATCGCGACGGAACCAATGTGGAAGGCTTTATTTCACTGCGGCACATCCTGGACAGTATCGATGATATTGCCGGAAGAATATATACCCTTCACCAGTACACCACCTACGACCACAACCTCAGTAAGGAATTCAAGGCACCGGTGGACTACGATAAGTTCATTTCCCATCAGTCGATTGATGCAAAACTCCTGCTGAGTAACCTGACGTTCCGTTCGAATAGTTTCCGGCATGCGATCCGGATTTCCATCGCCGCGTTGACGGGATATCTGGTGGCCCAGTCCCTCTCCTTTAAACACAGCTACTGGATACTGCTTACCATCATCGTTATTCTGAAGCCGGCATTCAGTCTTACGCAGAAAAGGAACTATGAACGTTTGGGAGGTACCGTTGCCGGTGCGGTGATCGGTCTACTCATCCTTTATTTTATCCGAGACAGAATCACCCTCTTCGTGATCATGATACTGCTGATGATTGGTACCTACAGCTTCATGCGATTCCGCTACCTGCTCAGCGTAATCCTGATGACACCCTATATCCTGCTTCTTTTCCATCTGTTGTATTACAGCGATTTTCAATCGGTGATTTATGAGCGCGTTATCGATACGGCGATCGGGTTTGTGATTGCCTTCATCGCCAATCATTTCCTGGTTCCGGCATGGGAACACACCCAGATCAGAACCTATATGATTCAAGCGATCCGCGACAATAAAGTGTATTTTAACGAAATTGCCGGGATCTTTGCGGGAAACGTGAAATCGATCACCGAATTTAAGCTGGTCCGCAAAAAAGCCTTTGTATCGCTGGCCAACCTTTCCGATGCCTTCAACCGCATGCTCTCGGAGCCCTCCAATCAACAGAAGAACGCCAAGCAACTCCACCAGTTTGTGGTAATGAACCATATGCTCACGTCGCATGTCGCCACCATCTCCTATTACCGCGATATCGCACCCAAATATCAGAAACCGGTACTGGGAAAGCTGCGCGACAGCATTACCCGACAATTGCAGCAGATTGAAGAAATTCTGGAAGAGCGGGAATACAGCGAAGAGCAGGACATGGTAAGCACCGATGAAACCCTTAAAGAATTGAACAAGGAAATTCAGGAGTTGAAGGAAATCCGGGCGCGCGAACTCGAAGAGGGCACCACAGACAGCACCGTACGAAAAACGCTTTCCGAATACAAACCCATTGCCGACCAGTTCAACTTTATCGCCCGAACGGTAAGCGAGCTTCAGAAAAATGTCAGTCAGTTTTAGAACGAAATAAAAAAAACTCCCTTTCGGAAGTTTTCATTTCTTTCTGACTATATGCATTTCCGTATGGTCTGAATCAACTATGCGTCCAGCAGTTGTTTGATTTTTTCGACCAGCTCACCCTTGGTGATGGGAACACCCATGATTTTGTTGTAGGCTTTCGCGTCCACCAGGTATTTCTCACGGATAATCTTGATCAGCTGTCCGTTGTTGATTTCCGGGATCAGGACATGCTCGTAGTTCCGAATAATATCGCCCAGGTTTTTCGGGAAAGGACGCATATAACGGATATGTGCATGCGCCACTGAGGCACCCTGTTCCTGAAGCTCGAGTACCGCACTCTTGATGGCTCCGTAGGTGGATCCCCATCCGAGTACCAGTACCTTTCCTTTTTCCGGACCACTGTCGAGTTTCTGTTCCGGAATATAGTCGGCGACTTTTTCAACCTTCTCTTCCCTTATTTTCACCATCAGCTGGTGATTTTCGGGGTCGTAGCTAACGTTACCGGTAACATTCTGTTTTTCGATACCGCCGATCCGGTGTTCCAGACCCGGGGTTCCGGGAACAGCCCAGGGACGTACAAGTTTTTCATCGCGCAGATACGGCATAAATTTATCTTCACCCTCGCCCAACTCTTTCTTAAACGAAACATGAATCGGTGGAAGGTCGGCCGCTTTGGGAAAGCGCCAGGGTTCTGCTCCGTTCGCAATATAACCATCGCTCAACAGGATGACGGGAGTCATATGCTGAACCGCTATCCTTACCGCTTCATAAACGGCGTCGAAGCAATCGCTGGGCGTGGAAGCCGCAATAACGGGCATGGGACATTCCCCGTTACGTCCGTAGTATGCCTGCAGCAAATCACTCTGTTCTGTTTTGGTAGGAAGGCCGGTGGAAGGACCACCCCGCTGAACATTCACGATGATCAAAGGAATTTCCAGCATCACCGCCAGGCCCATGGCTTCGGTTTTCAGCGCCATACCCGGTCCTGAGGTGGTGGTTACGCCCAGCGACCCGCCGTAGGAGGCTCCGATCGCCGATGCGATGCCTGCGATCTCGTCTTCCGCCTGGAAGGTCCTTACATTGAAATTCTTGTGGCGGCTGAGTTCATGCAGGATATCCGAAGCCGGTGTAATGGGGTAGGTTCCCAGGAAAAGTGGCAGGTTTGCTTTCTGGGAAGCCGCTATCAGACCATAGGCCAGCGCCTGATTTCCCATGATGGAGCGATAGCTTCCCTTTTCCATTTTCGCCTTGTCTACACGGTAACGGGTAGAGAAGGTTTCGGTAGTATCCCCGTAGTTGTAACCGGCCTGCAGCGCCTTGATGTTACTTTGGAGGATTACATCTTTTTTGGAGAATTTCTCCCGGAGGAAAGCCAGGGTGCTGTCCATGTTCCGGCTGTACATCCAGTAGAGGAATCCCAGCACAAACATATTTTTCGCCCTATCCTTTTCCTTTACGCCAAGTTCAAATTCCTTGAGGGCTTCGCGGGTCATTTTGGTGACATCCATCTTGATTACCTCATACCCGTCCAATGTATTGTCGTCCAGAGGGTTCGTTCCGTCCGGATAATTAGCCAAACGGAGGTTCTTGGCGTCAAATCCATCGGTGTTGACGATGATTTTTCCGCCTTTTTTCAAGGCTTTCAGGTTCACCTTGAGGGCGGCAGCGTTCATGGCCACCAGCACGTCACAGGCGTCCCCCGGGGTATATACCCGGTCGCTGGAAAAATGCACCTGGAATCCACTCACGCCGGGAAGCGTTCCCTGGGGAGCCCGGATTTCGGCCGGAAAGTCCGGGAAAGTGGCCAGATCGATACCCAAAAGGGCTGTATTATTGGTAAATTGACTTCCGGTTAGCTGCATCCCATCGCCGGAATCTCCGGCGAATTTGATCACTACATCCTGTAAAACTTCTTCCTGACGGATCATTTTTTTCGATTGAATTGTGCAAAATTACGATAAGCCGGGCGATTAGCTTACCGAATTCCGGAAATTTAACGGTAGGTATTAGAATATCCTTTAGGTTTGGGGTCTATGCAGATTCCTTATTATATCGACCTGTTGGGCGTCTTCGTATTTGCTATCTCCGGAGCCCTTGCGGCCTACGGCAAACAAATGTACAACGACATGTTCGGTGTGGCCTTTACGGCTTTTATTACGGCCATTGGGGGCGGTACCATACGGGACATCACGTTGGGCGTACATCCGATCGCCTGGGTCGACGACGGGAACTACCTGATTGTCATTTTCGCCGCCGTTCTGTTCACCGTTTCCTTCCGAAAACGACTGATCCGATTCCGGAGGACCCTGTTTCTTTTCGATACGATCGGAATCGGACTGTACACCATCCTCGGTGTACAAAAATCGTTGGCTTACGATGTAAATCCATTGGCGGCCGTAATCCTCGGCATGTTTACAGCCGTATTCGGCGGAGTCATCCGGGATACCCTCATCAACGAAATCCCATTGATTTTCCGCAAGGAAATTTACGCTACTGCCTGCCTGGCCGGCGCCGTCATTTTTGTGGTTCTGAATCATTTCGGGGTCGACAGTGATATCAGTTCAATCTCCGGAATTGCAGTAATCATCACCATCCGAATCATCGCCGTAAAATACCGAATCGCCCTACCCAAAGTAGACCATTAAAACGGGGAAACCGCTTTCGGTTTCCGGAGAGTTTTTATATCATTAACATCAAAAAAACCTTTGAATTTCAGCAAAACGCTAATTTCACACCCAAATTTCAATCAGCACATGGAAATCTCAGGTGAAGAACGGAGGTTGAAAACCTTATTCCTTATTCTACCCACTTTGTTTTTCGTATTTGCGCAGGGATGTGAAGAACCTAAGTCTGATAAAAAATACGCCGAAGAACAAGAATCTTCCACCGAAAACAGGGCACCGGCAATGCTGCCGGGCGACACCGTAAAAGCGGCAAACCCGAAGACTGATTCCGTTGGAAAAACGACCGATCCCGTTGCACTAAAAGCGGTAACCCCGAAAATGGATACTTCCGGCCCCAAATTCCTTTATCTCACCTTCGACGATGGCCCCAATCCCGGCACACGGGTAGTACTCGATATCCTCCGTCAGGAAAATGTGCCTGCAACCTTTTTTATCATCGGACTGCATGCGTACGGAAGTCCCATGCAGAAGAAACTCCTGGAAGAAATGCGGGGTTATTCTTCCGTCCAACTCGCCAATCACAGCTATACACACGGACTACGCAACCGCTACGAGTTTTACTACAATCATCCCGACACGGTACTTTATGATTTTAAAAGAAATGCCGATAGTCTTCATTTCAATAATCGGATGGCGCGTACACCAAGCAGCAATATCTGGCGTCTGCCCACGGTTTACGGCGATTATTTCAAGAGAAGAAAAGCGGCTGCCGACCTGCTTGCGGAAAACGGATTTATGCTGGTGGGATGGGACTGGGAATGGACCTATAACAGCAAAATGGAATTGAAGCAAACCGCTGAACAACTGGCATCGGAAATTGACGCTATTTTCCGTCATCCCAAAGGCACCAAAATACCCAACCATCTGGTATTACTGGCACACGATCATACCTTCACTGATGCAACGGATTCTACCCGCCTGCACCATTTCGTAAAATTGATAAAGGCCAGTGGCAAATACCATCTGGCCCTTTTGAAAGATTATCCCTGGAAAGCTTCCGAATAATTTAGAACTACCATCCGTCACCGTCGAGCATATTGCCGAGACCGCCGAGAATACTACCTTCCTCCTTGCGTGTACCGGTTCCGTATGAAATGATACGGCTCGCCAAACGGCTGATGGGAAGCGTCTGAATCCAAACTTTTCCGGGACCGCGAAGGGTTGCAAAAAACAATCCCTCGCCGCCGAAAATGGTATTGCGGATGCCCCCTACAAACTGAATATCGTAGTCAACGGTTTGGGTGAAAGCTACCACGCAACCCGTGTCAATCTTAATGAGTTCTCCGGGCTGAAGCTCACGTTCAAGAACGTGCCCACCGGCATGCACAAAAGCCATTCCGTCGCCCTCCAGCTTCTGCATGATAAATCCTTCGCCGCCGAAAATACCAGTGCCGAGTTTACGTTGGAATTCAATACCAACACTCACACCCTTGGCCGCGCAGAGAAAAGCATCTTTCTGACAGACAATCTTGCCACCCAGCTCGTACAGATCCATCGCAATGATTTTACCCGGATAAGGTGAGGCAAAACTGACGCGTTTCTTCCCCTGTCCGATATTGGTAAAGGCCGTCATGAAAAGACTTTCCCCCGTCAGAATGCGTTTTCCGGCCGACATCAATTTCCCGAAAATACCGCCTTGCCGCTGCTGAGAGCCGTCACCGAAGATGGTAGCCATCTGGATTCCATCATCCATCATCATAAAACTTCCGGCTTCCGCAACGGCCGTTTCCTGAGGATCGAGTTCAACCTCAACATATTGCATCTCTTCGCCGTAAATTCTATAGTCTATCTCCTGATTCGTACGCATTGTTTACAGTATTAGAATTGCAAGATAAAAAGAACGGGGATTACAAAATCCCCGTCCATCTATATTTATCCTTTCCGGCCGGAGCATCAGAACCAGCTGCCTACCCAGGCCTTCGGAGCGTCCGGCCCCAGACGACTGCGTCTTCTTCTTACCGCCGCCTTGTGTGCAATCAGGGTAATAATCGTCAGCGGAAGGAAGAATATCGTCAATGGCGGAATAGCCAGCATGGATATCCACTTTCCTCCGAATAACCTCCGCATCGGTCGACGCAGGCGCTCTGCCATCAGATACATAGCGGGCACCAGAATCAGCGTCATAAAGAAGGCAAAGGCCAGACCGAAGATGATGGTCCATGCCAACGGTTTCCAGAACACGGCACTATCGCCGCCCAGGAATATGTTGGGATTGAGATCGGCAAACAGGGTCACAAAGTTGATATTGAAACCAACGCCCAGCGGAATCAGTGCCAGGATAGCTGCAAGGGCCGTCAGCAACACCGGAATAATCCGAATCTTACCCGCCTGAACAACCGCCTCATGGGTCTTCACACCACGGGCCCTGAGCTCATCCGCAAACTCAATCACCAGAATACCGTTCTTCACCACAATACCCGCCAATCCTACAATTCCGATTCCGGTCATGACCACAGACACTTCCATTCCGGTAATCGCGAACCCAAGCAATACGCCGATAATACTGAAGATAATCTCGGTAAGTATGATCACCGGTTTGGAAATTGAGTTGAACTGCAGTACCAGGATAAACAGGATCAGCATCAGGGCAATTACGAGCGCCTTGAAAAGGAAAGCCCCGGTTTCCGCCTGTTGTTCGCCTTCACCCGTTTGTTTGATGGTCACACCGTCCGGCTTTTTCTGGAATTGATCGATATGTTTTTTGATTTCCGCGTTCACCGCTGTCGGGGTAAACGATGAAAGCACATTTGAACGGAGCGTGATCACCCGCTTCATGTTCTTACGCTGAATACTACCGAAGGTGCTGGTATAATCCACCTTTACCAGGGCACTGATGGGAACCTGCTTCACCACTCCGGTACTGAAGTCACGGAATACGATCCGCATATTCATCAGATCCGAAAGACTTTTACGTTGGCCTTCCAGATTTCTGAGCTGGATTTTATATTCGTCTTCTTCATCCTTGATCTTCGACACTTCACGACCGAACAGCGCCGTTCTCAGCTGCATACCGATCTGGGCAGTGGAAACACCTTCTCTCATTGCCCGCTCACGGTCAATGGTAAACGTAATCTCCGGATTGTTAAGATCAATATCCATCTTCAGCTCCTCTACCCCATCTACCTGAATCGAATCCAGGTAGTTTTTCAGGGCCACTGCCGTTTTGGTAAGATCATCAAAGTCCTCACTGGCAATTTCAATATTGATCGGAGGATCGGTGGGCGGACCACCCTGCTCCTGATCTACGGAGATTTCCGCGCCGGGAATCCCCTTCACCGCATCCCGTATCAGATCGAGATAGGGTCGGGTCGATTTCCCGTGGCGCTTTTCGTATTCCAGGAAAGAAATCTGAATCCTTCCCAATTCGGGTCGGGTGCTTCTGTCGCCACTCATCGGATCACTTGCGCCTACCGCAACGTTGGAAATCACACTTTCCACGATCGGGTTGGATTTTCCGTTCTCCATATCGAGGACCTTGTAAACTTTCGCTTCAAGTTCACGGGTCACCGAATCAGTATAGTTTACGTTGGTACCAACCGGCAATTTCAGATAGACGTAAATATAGTTGGGGTCTCCCTGTGGGAAGAATACAACCGGTACCTGCCGTATCCCGAAGAAAATAAAGGAGAAGAGCAGAAGGCCAATTGTACCCAGTAGAAGCCATACCGGACGCCATCCGTCCAGCGACCAGCGGATCAGCTTCTCATACCGGTTCATCAACCGGGGCAACACCCTGTTCTGGAATGCATGAATCACATCATTCAATACAAAAACAATCAAAAGAATGAAGAGAAGGATGAACAGGATGAGGTTTCCGCAGAAGGCGGGAATATTGAATCCATCTCCTACAACCTCGTAACCGAGCCCGATTAGGTCGAGGCCGATACCTGCTCCGGCCGCAATCCAGAAAATCGGCTTCTTAAAGATATCCGTTTTCTTTTTTGAACCATGCTCCTCATGGTTCATAAAGTCCACGGCAAATACGGGGTTCATGATAAAGGCCACCACCAGCGAGGCCGCCAATGTAAAGATCAGCATGGTAGGCAGATAGATCATGAACTTACCGATGATACCCGGCCAGAACAACAGGGGGAAGAATGGTGCCAGTGTAGTCAGTGTTCCGGCAAGAACCGGTATAAATACCTCTCCGGCCGCCACCCGGGCCGCAATTTCCGAATGAATCGAGCCCCTTCCTTCCACAAATATCCGGTGCGTGTTTTCAATCACTACAATCGCGTCGTCCACAATAATACCCAATCCGAACAGCAGTGCGAAGAGCACCATAAAGTTCAGCGTTACATTGGCCCCCACAATCAGGTCGGCCGCCGGCAGGAACAGGAAGGCAACAAACATACTCAGCGGCACCGACAGCGCCACAAAGAACGCGTTGGTAACCCCCATAAAGAACATCAGAATCAGCAACACCAGAATAAAACCAATGACAATGGAGTTCACCAGCTCGTTGAATGAAGTTCGGGTACCCTTGCTCTGGTCTCCCGTAATATCCACTTTCAGGTCCTTCGGAAATACTTCGTCCTGGAGTTGCTTCACCACTCTTTTTACATCATCCGAAGTTTCGATCAGGTTCTCTCCGGAACGTTTGATGATATTGAGGGTTACAACGTTTTTCTGGTTCAGCCGTGCGAAACTTTCGCTGTCTTTCACCGTATCCTTGATTGCGGCAATATCCTTCAGATAAATCGGCGCGCCTGCAGTGTTTCGAACGATTACTTTTTCCAGATCGTAGGCGGTTTTAAACTGCCCCTTTACCTGAAGGGTTCTTTTCATGTTTCCCACTTCGAGCAAACCACCGGAGATATCCATATTTTCGTTGGCAACCGCCATGGCAATGTCGTCGAACGTAACATTTACGCTCTGCATTTTATTATTATCGACATTGATCTGGAACTCGCGCTCCGGCGCACCGACAATATCAACACGGTTGATCTGGGGCAATTCCTCCAGCCTGTCCTGCACTTCATCCGCAAACTTCTTCAGGCGTACCATATCGTAGTCGCCGCTCACGTTCACAAACATGATAGGCTGCTCCGAAAAACTGATCTCCTGAACATTGGGTTCTTCGGTAAGATCATTCGGCAGGTCTGTCTTTGCCTTATCGACCGCGTCCTTGACCTTTTGCAGGGCCACCTCCGTTTTTACATCGGTATCAAACTCCACCACAATGGCGGAGAAGTCCTGCAACGAGGTACTGGTGGTTTTGTTGATTTTCGCTCCGGTAATACCCTTGATCTGTTTTTCAATGGGTCTGGTTACCAGGTTTTCGATATCCTTGGGCGAATTCCCCACATATATCGTCTGAACATAGATGGTCGGAATAACGATATCCGGAAACTGCTCCTTGGGCAGCGTAATAAACTGGAATACACCGATAATGCTCACAAAGATCATGAGCAGGTATACCGATGTTCTGTTTTTGATACTCCAGGTCGTGGGTTTGAACTCCTTGAGTTTTCCGCCCATCGATTCGAGTACTTCAGGTAATGCCACGGGAAATATTTTTGGGTTCTGAATAGTTGTTAATCAGGTTGTACAAGTGCAATCTCGGCTTTCTCCTTTCCGAAGTTGAGCAGCACGCCGTACGGAAGGTCCATTGCCTTCAGGTTATTGTGCAGTTCCAAAACAGCGGAATAATCAACTGAATATTCCGACTTCACGGATACCAGCACATTATTGTTCACCAAAAGATCAATTTTTCTTTTTCCGATCCAGTAATTGTCGTAGTAGATCGGTTCTTCTACTTCGCAGTCGACATCAACTCCGGCGTAGCGGAGTTCGATATCGAGGGCGCGTTTGTAGATGGCCGCTGCAAGCCCGCTGCCGAGGCTTCCATGAACTTTGTTCGCCAGTTTACTGAGCTGTCCGAGGATCATGGAGTTATTGGAGAAGGTCGACAAAACCGATTGGTCGGCCGCCTGTAATTCTGTTACTTTCATATCGGATGTTTTAGGTTTGAATGGATGGGCCATATTCTATTGCACGGTCGTAGTCACCAGCTGGCCATCGTACAGATTCTGGAATCCGTCGGTGATGATCTTATCTCCCGCAGCGATCCCGGATTTGATTTCTACCACTTCGCCGTATACCTCTCCGGTTTCCACCCGGCGTTTGCGCGCGATCAGCTTACCATTTTCGTCAACTGCCACGAGTACGTACTTTCCTTTTTCGTCGGGCTGGACGGTGTTGAGCGGAACCGAAATCACATTTTTAGCCGAATAGTCCTGAATTTTCACCAAAGCGATCAGGTTGGGCTTCAGCAGCGGATCGTTTGGAACGCGGGCTTCAATCGCAAAGCTTCTCGTATCGGTCCCGATCTCCTGGCTCACCAGCGAAATAGTCGACGTAAACTCCTTGTTCAGGTCGGGCACCACAATCTTCACCGGTGTGCCTTTTTTCACGCGACTGAGATAGTTTTCCGGGACGTTGGTCACAGCTTTCAGATTGGCCGTGTTGACGATCTTGATACCGCGCATCGGGTCACCGGTAAAGGTCTCACCGACGCGAATATTCACTTCGTCGGCAACACCGGAAACCTGCGCATATACATTGGTGGTAGCCAGCTGTTCATTCTGCGCGGCGATCTGACGCTCCAAACTTTCGACATTGTTTTTTGCGGTAAGAAGTTGCACTTCGGTGCCGATATCCTGCTTCCAGAGGTTTTGCTGACGTTTGTACAGATCTTCTGCAAAGCGAAGCTGAGTCTTCAATACTTCAATCTGCTGGCGGATCAATGCGTCGTCCAGCTTCAGGAGTAACTGGCCTTTCTTCACGTAGTCGCCTTTTTTCACCAGCAGTTCCCTTACCTGACCGGGGGCACCGCGCGGTGTAACATAAGAGATATCGTTGGCATCTATCCTGCCCTGCAGGTCGATGTAGTGATCAAAGCTTCCCGGCTCTGCAACGGATACGGCTACCAGTTTGGCCTTTTCCTCTTTTTTTGCAGAAGGATCCAGAGCCGCAAGCAGCTTTTCCGTTGCGTCGATTTCCTGCTCTATTTTTTCCTTTTCTTTACGAAGGGTTTCAAGTTTTGTTTTTATTTCACCGACAGAACCGCTCTTGTCTTTCCTGCTATCGCCACAGGCCGCAGCCAATATCGTAAGGGCAATAACGCTTGTTCTGAATTGAGTATGCATGGTATAGGTATTTGAAATGTGTTAAGGTTATAATTTTCCAATAGCTCTGAAATAGTTCACACGGGCAATCGTTGCGTTGTACAGGGCCTGGAAGTAGTTCGACTGTGAGGTCTGCAGATCATTTTCTGCCTGAATGATATCGAAACTGCTGCCCACGCCTTCTTCAAATTTCCGCTTGGTGGTGTTGTACACTTTTTCGGCGAGCGCCATATTCCGCTGCTGTTCGTCGAGGTTCAGCAATGCGTCTTTGAGCGACTGAAGGCTGACTGTTTTTTGAAAGTCTATGGCGCGCTCGAGATTGGTGAGATTGTTCTGAGCCTGCTCCAGCTTCAGTTCAGCCTGTTTCACCTTGTAGCGACGCTGAAGCCCATCGAATAACGGAACACTGATATTGAGTCCTACATATCCGGTATTATACCAGAAGTCGGTTTCATTTTTGGAGAAGATGAACTTATCCGACATTCCCTGACGGGCATAATTACCCGAAAGCGAAACCGTGGGGATGTATCCGAGTCTGTATCGCTTCAGATCCAGTCTTTGCAATTCCATCCCCGTTTGAAGAAGTTGGTATTCCTTTCGGTTCTCATACCGGAATTCATCATCCAGAATACCCTCCTTTACGGCGTCGATGGAAAGGGTATCCTTTAATACCACCGTGTCGGCCTGGGGAATCCCCAATGCAAATTTCAAGGCGGCATAGGACATGAAGATGGCATTCTTCAGTGAAGTCTGTGCCGTACGCAGATTGGAGAGTTGAACCTGGGCGCGTTCTACGTCAAGTTTTTCTACGAATCCCTGCTGGTACATGGCTTCGTTATCGCGCACCAGTTTTTCGATGCGTTTTACTCCGTCGTTCAAAAACTCGAGTTGTTTCTGCGCAATCAGTACGGCGTAGTATCTTTTGTAGGCCGAATCCTTGACATCTTCCTTGGCGAGTTCAATATTCTGTTTGGCAAAGGTGATGGATGTTGCCCGGGCCTGCAGTCCGACAAAAACATCGGGCTGAAACAACAGCTGGGTGAGTGTTACACCAAAGTTGGCATTCCAGGGCTGCTGCAGGCTAACGGGAAAGAGCGATGGTTCCGGAACCTTTGTAATGGGCCCTGAGCTCCCCTGTACCCCTTCATCCTTCAGGATCTGGTATACAGCCGTTGATGTGGCATCCGGAAACAGAAATTGGGGAAGCTTGAAATAATACTGGGTTCCGGCGACGCCCGAAATCTGCGGTAGCGCCTGCCCGAGAATCTCCTTGTTCATGGCTTCCTGAATCCTCAGATCCAGTTCCCTGTTTTTAACGTCGATCACGTTCTTGTAGGCCAGTTCAACCGCCTCAGCAATCGTGAACTCATGACGTTGCTGGGCTTCGGCCCGCATGGCGGCGAAAGAAAATAGGATAAGAACAGATACTCCTGCAACCGCTTTCGATCTATTCTTCATTTCCTGCACAAAACTCTTGTTGTTGTGCCTGCTGGGTCGTTTCATGTTGGGTGTGTTTATTACGTTCAGCTTTATATTGTTGAATCTGCCGGTAACCTTTTTCGGTCACCAGTCCATACAGGAAATTTTCAACTATGGCAAGCTGCAGACGAACGAGGTTAAAGGTAGAATCGGGGAAAAGCGTCTGATTGAAAATCAGTGAAATCCCTGCCATCCGGTACCGGGTCAGCACCTCGATATCGATATCCGGTCGATAATTGCCTTCTTCGATTCCCCTCCTCAGGTTATTCCGGACCATCCGCCCGATTACATTTTCCTTGTATTCCTGAAATTGTTGGTACGCTTTAAAATGAAAGCGCTCCAGGTCATAAAAAAACGAAGGGTTCATCCCCAGAAAAGACCGCTCCACCTCCTCCATAACAAAAAACACCTCATCAATGGCATCCCTGGCCGACCCGGCCTGTACGCGGCAAAGCTGCTCCGATACCGAAATCAGCTCCCCGATAACCGCCTCCACCAACGCATCCTTGTCGGTATAATACTGGTATATGGTTTTCTTGGAAATACCCAGCTGATTGGCAATCTCGTCCATCGTTACGGTCCGGATGCCGTAGCGGGTGAACAGTTCGCGTGCCTTGGTCTGAATGCGGTCTTTTACTTCCATAGTTGTCGAAATACGGCACAAAACTATGGAAACTTATAAAGTAGCCAAAGTTTCCTATCATTTTTTTCCGCCGTTTATCAAGAAGTAAAACAGGTTTGTTCAGCAGTATCGCAAAAGGAAGGAGCAGCCGAATACGGTTTGGTTCTATCCGTATCGTTACCTTTACCATGAAAATCAAACAAACGTTGCATGGATCGAAAAAAACTTTCCCGGCTGGGCCGGTGGCACTGGAAACGATTGATCCAGTACTTTCTCCAGGGGCTGATTATCCTCGCCCCCATCATCATCACCGTCTGGGCCGTCCTTTCCCTATTTAACGTTATCGACAGCATTGTTCCCGATATACTGCAGAAAATTGCCCCCAACCTATTGGAAACCAATCCGGAACGACAACCCCTCAGCATTCCCGGTGCCGGCTTCGTCATCGTCATCGCCCTCGTCATGCTCGTCGGGTACGTATCCAGCTTCTTTGTAGTGGGACGCCTGGTCGACGTGTTCGACCGTGTGCTGGAAAAAACCCCGGGGATCAAGTTTATCTATTCCTCCGTAAAAGACTTTTTTGAAGCGTTCGCCGGCGACAAGAAAAAATTCAACCGCCCCGTACTCGTTTCCCTGCATAATAATGATGTATGGCAGGTGGCCTTTATTACCCAGGACAATGGCCATCAGTTCGATCTATCCGAACATGTTGCCGTTTATATCCCCTTTTCCTATTCCATAGCCGGTCAGGTTTACTGGGTGCCGCCCTCCCGCATAAAGCCCATACCGAACGTTCACGCCGGCGATGCCATGAAATTCGCGATATCCGGAGGTGTAACCGATGTAACGGAAGACACCCAGCCCCAGGATTAAAATCTTCTCCCGGAACCGGTCTTTTTACGGTGCCGGAGGAAAAAAGCGCTTCCTATTTTCGGGATGCCAACTCTTCGAACTATGAAAAAGCTGTTCCTGATGGGTGTCGTCCTGATATGTTGTGCAGAAGCGAACGCCTGGGGATTCTTTGCACACAGGCTAATCAACCGGCAGGCCGTCTTCCTGCTGCCCCCGGAGATGATGCGCCTTTTCAAACCATCGATCGACTATCTTACGGAGCAGGCAACGGTACCCGATAGCCGTCGTTATATGATTCCGGCGGAAGGCCCCCGCCATTTTATCGACCTCGATCATTACGGCCGTCCACCCTATAACCATCTTATCCTACCCTGGCCGAGGGCCTGTGAAAGGTTCAGCGAAGACAGCCTGCAGGCACACGGCATCGTTCCGTGGTGGATACAAACCATGCTGGGACGGCTCACCCGCGCCTTCTGCGACGGCAACAAACAGGCCATCCTGAAAGCGGCGGCCGAACTGGGTCATTATGTTGCCGACGCCCATGTGCCCCTCCATGCCTGCAGCAACCATAACGGCCAGAAAACCGGACAGCAGGGCATTCACGGATTCTGGGAATCCCGGATACCGGAATTGCTGGCGGAGGCAGAATGGGATTTTTTCGTTGGAAAAGCGTCTTACATAATGGATCCGTTTACACATACCTGGAAATTCGTTTTGGAGAGTGCCGCCGCCGCCGACACAGTGCTCGCCGAAGAAGCCCGTCTTTCCGCCATCTGGCCGGCCAATGCCCGTTATGCCTGGGAGATTCGGAACGGCGCCCTGACCCGCCAATACAGCCGATCCTACGCCCGCCGCTACAACGAAATCCTCGACGGAATGGTCGAACGTCGGCTCCGGGAATCCATCCACGCCGTCGCCTCCTACTGGCTGACCGCCTGGGTGAACGCCGGACAGCCCGACCTGGCACCCATCGCCGCACAACCCACGTCGGAAGCGGAATCCAGAGAATTTGAAATCCTCAGCGAGGCGTGGAAGAAGAGCATAATTGGCAAAAGTTGCGAATAATTTTGGAGCAAACCTGTATATTTGGCGACGATTGTCCTGCCGGGTAATTAAACTTGGGCCGGTTTCCTTAGGCCCCACAATCTAAATTTATTGATCTACGTATGGTACACAACTTCAATGCAGGACCTTCTATTCTTCCCCAGGAAGTGTTCCAACAGGCATCAGAAGCTCTTCTCAATTTTAACGGCACCGGTTTGTCCATCCTCGAAATCGGCCACCGCACCCCCCTTTTTGAAGGCGTACTGAACGAGGCCGTAGCGCTGGTTAAAGAATTGATGAACCTCGACAACGAACACGAAGTGCTCTTCCTTCACGGCGGCGCTTCCACGCAGTTCATGCAGGTTCCCATGAACCTCCTTCCCGAAGGCGAAACCGCCGTTTACCTCGACGGCGGCATCTGGGGCACCAAAGCCATCAAGGAAGCCAGAAAGTTCGGAAACGTAGTAATCGCCGGCACTTCGAAAGATAAAAACTACAGCTATATTCAAAAAAACTGGGAACTCCCGGAAAACGCAAAATATTTCCATTACACCACCAACAATACCGTTGAAGGCACCCAGATGCACTTTATTCCGGATGTACCCTTCCCGCTGATAGCCGACATGAGCTCGGATATCATGAGCACCGTGATGGACTTCAACCGATTCGACCTGATCTACGCCGGCGCTCAAAAAAATGTGGGTGCAGCCGGTGTTAACCTGGTGATCCTCCGCAAGGATATCCTCGGAAAATCCGGGCGGAACCTGCCCACCATGCTGGACTACGAACAGCATATCGCCAATGGCTCCATGCTCAATACGCCTCCCGTATTCGCCATCTTTATATGTATGCTTACCCTCCGCTGGCTGAAAGCACAGGGCGGTGTGGCGGCCATCCAAAAAAAGAACGAAGCCAAGGCAAAACTGCTGTACGATACCCTCGACAGCCTGCCCATCTTCCGCCCAACCGTAGCAAAGGAAGACCGAAGCCTGATGAATGTGGTTTTTGTTATGGACAACCCCGAAGACGAAAAAGCCTTCCTCGAAACCTGCAAAAAAGAAAACATCTATGGTATCAAGGGACACAGAAGCGTGGGCGGATTCCGCGCATCGCTCTACAACGCCCTGCCCATCAGCAGCGTTGAAGTGCTGACCGATGTTATGAAACATTTTGCAGCAACAAGAGGCTAACCGCAACACCAGATATCGACACACGACAGAACACAAACACGAGATAAAACACAACTATGGCAAGAATTGCTCCTTTCAAGGCTCTTCGCCCTCAGCCCCAGTTTGCCCGGCAGGTTGCGTCACGTCCATACGACGTACTCAACAGCCAGGAAGCTAAAGTAGAAGCACAGGGAAATCCTTATTCCTTCCTGCACATCACCAAATCCGAAATCAGCCTTCCGGATGGCACCGACATCCACTCACAACCGGTGTACGATAAAGCCAAACAAAATCTGGAAGCCTTTATCCAACGCGATATCCTTTTCCGCGAAAACAAAGACTGCTACTACATTTACCAGCTCATCATGAATGGCAGGAGCCAAACCGGACTGGTATGCGGCAGCTCTGTTGACGACTACGAAAACGATATCATCAAAAAACACGAATTCACCCGCCCCGAAAAGGAGCAGGACCGAATCAACCATATCAAAACCAGCGGCGCCCAAACCGGGAACGTTTTCCTGGCCTACCGCAACGTCGCCGAAATCGATCAGTTGATCGACAAATGGAAGACCGATAAATCGCCGGTTTATGATTTTACCGCCGATGACCAGATCCAGCATACCATCTGGGTTGTCAACGACGATGCCGCCATCGCCCAAATTACCGAACTCTTTGCACAAAAGGTTCCGGTAACCTATATCGCCGATGGTCACCACCGCGCCGCTTCTGCTGCCAAAGTGCGTAAGGCGCTTGGCGAAAAAGCTACGCCGGAAGCCGACTTTTTCCTCACTACCCTGTTCCCCGCCAGCCAACTGGCGATCCTGGATTACAACCGTGTGGTTAAGGATCTGAACGGCCTCTCCGAAGAGCAACTGATCGAGGCCCTGAAAAAAGATTTCGAACTGGAAAAGGCCGATAAAGCCGTTGCCCCCTCTTCCCTTCATGAATTCGGAATGTACCTCAAAAACCAATGGTATGTATTGAGGTCCAAACCCGGAACCTATACCAACGATCCCATCGGTGTTCTAGACGTAACCATCCTTTCTGAAAGGGTTCTGGCTCCCCTGCTGGGCATCGCCGATCAGCGGACCGACAAACGCATCGACTTCGTGGGCGGTATCCGCGGTCTTGCCGAACTGGAAAAACGTGTCAACAGCGGTGAAATGGCGGTAGCATTCAGCCTTTACCCGGTTTCCATCCAGCAGCTTTTCGACATTGCCGATAGCGGCGAAGTAATGCCGCCGAAAAGTACCTGGTTCGAACCAAAGCTCCGCGACGGTTTGCTTACACATCTTATCTACAGCTGAGTTCAGATATCTTACAATCCCTCTCCGGAGGGATTTTTTAATATCCCTATCGTATCGCCCCTTCGGTCAAACGAACTTTTTCCTACCTTCATGGCGATGAAAAGATTTTTCGCTGTTTGCCTTTCACTTGGAATCGCTCTCGGCGCAAACGCCCAGAGCACGGAAGAACTTGCCGAAACGGCACGTTCGTTTACGCGTCAGGGCGATTATGCCAACGCCATCCTCGTTCTGAACCGCGCCCTCAGTAAAACGCCCAACGATATTACACTGCAGCGCGAACTGGCCATGAACCACTACCTTCAGGGCGACCTGCAGAAAGCCCGGGAAATCATCGTGCCGCTCACCGACCGAACCGATGTTGATGTACCCTCCTTCCAAATCGCCTTCAACGTACTCAGTACGCTGAAAGAACAGAAGGAACTGGAAAAGGTATTCCGCAAGGCCCTGAAAAAGTTCCCCGACGATGGTGTCGTCAACAGCGAATATGGCGCATATCTCTACGCCATTAAAAATCCAACCGCCATCCGCTACTGGGAAAAAGGAATGGAAAAAAGCCCCAACTATCCCATGAACTATTACCAGGCGGCCAAACACTATCTCCTGACCGAAGAAACCGCAAAGGGTCTGATCTACGGAGAAATCTTCGTCAACCTCGAAAGCTATTCGGCGAGAACAGCCGAAATGAAAAAACTTCTGCTCGAAGGATATAAAAAACTTTTTGCAGAAACCGATCTCACCAAAATACCATCAAAAAGCGCGTTTACCAATGCCGTCCTGAAAGCCCTGCAGCCGCAGACGGGATTGGCTATCCATGGTATTAATGCGGAATCACTAAGCATGATCCGCACCCGCTTCATCCTGCAATGGTTTTCGGAAGGAGGAAACAAATACCCCTTCAGGCTTTTCGAATACCTGCGCCAGCTCCTGCGCGAAGGCCTCTTCGAAGCCTATAACCAATGGCTATTCGGAGCAGCCGAAAATCCCGGCAGGTACCAACAATGGGTTAACACACACGCCGCTGAAAATGAATCTTTTATGAAGTTTCAGCGGGGCCGGGTCTTCAAAGTTCCCACCGGCGAATTCTATCCCTGATTCAGGTAAGGCACAGTTCTTGTCGGTGCACAGACATCCCTTTGTTAAATTTTTCAATGTTTGAACATTGATATTATTCTTTTTCTATCTTTGTCATCCAACATCAATAAAAACAGAAGAAAATCAGAAGATCATGAAGAAATTCTTTTTGGCTGTAGCCACCCTCAGCATCCTGGCTGCCTGTAACAACGCTCCTGAAGGACAAAAAGCTGAAACCTCCGATGCTGCAGAAGCAGCGGCTGCAACGGGTACTACCTACTCTATCGACACTGTTGCCAGTGTTGTGGAATGGCTTGGTACAAAACCCGTAGGTACACACAACGGTTCGTTAAAACTGAGCTCCGGCTCCCTCGCCATTGCTGAAGGCACCATCACCGGTGGTAACTTCATTATCGACGTAACCTCTCTTACCAACCACGATATGAAAGCCGGTGAAGGAAAAGAAAAACTGGAAGCTCACCTGAAAAGCGCCGACTTCCTGGAAGTAGAGAAATACCCTACTGCCAAATTTGAAATTTCTGCCGTTGAAGTTCTGGGCGACTCTACCGGAACCCACAAAATCAGCGGTAACCTCACCCTGAAAGACAGTACCAAAAACATCACCTTCCCCGCAAACGTGACCATTTCCGAAAACGAAGTGTCTGCAACCGCAAACTTCAACATCGACAGAACTCAGTGGGGTCTGTTTTATGGTAACGACAAATCACTCGGCGATAAATTCATCCACCCCGAAGTGAACATCACCCTCAACATCAAAGCTGTAAAATAATTGATCCTGTTCAAGGGTTTTAAGCGGGCTCCGGCCCGCTTTTTTTTTATGCTTTTCTCCCCGCCAGGCTCCATAGGCCGCTTATTTTGAAATATCGAAACTTTTTCGTAATTTGATAAGAAGCTGAATGGCTGTCCCGTACAATGGTAAACCTCACGAACGATTGTTATGAACGCACCCTCCCGATTATTTGATGTTATTGACTGGCAATTGAAGCATTCTCCGCTCGACGATTCGCTTGCGGCAAAGGAAAACGGACTATGGCGCAAATTCAGCACCGCCGAAGTCATTGAAAAAGTAAATGCGCTAGGCGCAGGATTGCTCTCCATCGGAATCCGCCGCAACGATATGTCGGTTGAAAAAAGGGATAAAGTGGCCATCCTCTCCAAAAACCGCCCCGAGTGGCTTTTCGTGGATATGGCCGTTCAAAAAACCGGCGCCATCCTCGTACCTATCTATCCAACCATCAATCCGAGTGAACTCGAATATGTACTGAACGATGCAGAGGTCAAATGCATTTTCGTAAACGACGGGGACCTGTATGAAAAGGTTCAGGATGTCCGTGCCCGAATCCCGCATCTTCAGCATATCTACACCTTCGAACCGGTGGAGGGAGCCCCCCAATGGACCAGCCTTCTGGATAAGGCGACGCCCGAACTCCGTGAACAGCTACACACTGCGGCTGCCGAAGTTCGGTACGAACATCCCGCCACCATTATCTATACCTCCGGTACCACCGGTACGCCCAAGGGCGTAATGCTCAGCCATAAAAACATCCTAAGCAATATTATGAACTGCATGGATGTGTTCGAAGAAATGGGCATCCGCGGAACCCGCGCCCTCAGCTTTCTTCCGCTGAACCACATCTTCGAAAAGATGGTGACCTACATCTATCTCTACACCGGTATCTCCGTTTACTACGCAGAAGGAATGGATACCATCGGTGAAAACCTGAAAGAAGTAAAGCCTACCGTATTCACTACCGTTCCCCGACTGCTGGAAAAAGTGTATGAAAAAATCATGGCAACCGGAACCAATGCCGGAGGTATCAAAAAACATATTTTTCTCTGGGCAATTTCCCTGGGAAACCGTTTCGAAATCAATGCCCGGCAAAGCTGGTGGTACAGGCTGCAACTGGCCGTTGCCAATAAACTCGTATTCAGCAAATGGCGTGAAGCCCTGGGAGGTAACATAAAAGCTATCGTTACGGGTGCTGCGGCATGCCAGGTGAAACTGCTCAAACTGTTTACGGCCGGAAAGATCGTGATTATGGAAGGCTACGGACTTACCGAGACCTCCCCGGTTATCAGCGTCAACCGCTTCGATGAAAAAAAGCGTATGTTCGGAACCGTTGGTCCCGTTGTGCAGGGTGTTGCCGTTCAGTTGGGTGAAGACGGCGAAATCTGTGTTAAGGGCGACAGTGTAATGCTGGGCTACTACAAACGCCCCGACCTAACCGCAGAAGTTATACAGGACGGCTGGTTCCATACCGGAGATATCGGAACATTTGTAGATGGCCTCTTCCTGAAAATCACCGACCGCAAGAAGGAAATCTTTAAAACTTCAGGTGGTAAATACGTGGCTCCCCAACCCATCGAAAACAAAATGAAGGAATCCCGTATCATTGAACAGATAATGGTTGTGGGTGCCGGACAAAAATTCCCAGCCGCGCTGATCGTTCCGGCATTCGCGGCGATAAAAAATCACTACAAACAAAAAGGGAAGGAATATCCGGGCAATGAGGCTGCCGTCAGGGATCCGGAAATCATAAAACTGTTTAAGGAAACAGTTGAGCGCTACAATACCCATTTCAATCACGTAGAGCAGGTCAAAAAAATCGAACTCCTGCCGAACGAATGGACAATTGAAGGGGGAGAACTTACACCAACACTAAAGCTCAAAAGAAAGGTAATCCTCGAAAAATACAGCGATGTGATCGAGAAGATCTACGCGTAGAGCAGCGGTAAAATGCCCCGAACACTGGCGCAGTGCCCCCACTCTGTGGAAAACCGTTCACCGAGGAATTATCGTCTTTTGCAATACTGGATTGCTTCGGGCAAAGCGCTCGCAATGACGCGGCACCCAAACGACTGCGTAACCCGCCGTCCCCTTCGTCCCCCTCAACACTGGCGCAGTGCCCCTGCTCTGTGCCCCGCCCCAAACGCCTATCCATTCCATCATT
>ENA-UOVV01000220-UOVV01000220.1-compost-metagenome-genome-assembly--contig:-NODE-220-length-83402-cov-20.794762_pt1 | contig 83402 bp, 73 predicted proteins | sample MGYA00238155_ERZ761577 | MGnify/ENA primary metagenome ERZ761577 (study PRJEB28898, sample SAMN06268775) | compost metagenome | isolation source: Emeryville, CA | place: USA:Emeryville, CA | collected... | reverse complement strand
TGCACCCTCCGTATTACCGCGGCTGCTGGCACGGAGTTAGCCGGTGCTTATTCATCTGGTACCGTCAGCTACAATAGAAATCGTAGGTTTCTTCCCAGATAAAAGAAGTTTACAACGCAGAAGGCCTTCATCCTTCACGCGGCATGGCTGGTTCAGACTTGCGTCCATTGACCAATATTCCTTACTGCTGCCTCCCGTAGGAGTCGGGCCCGTGTCTCAGTGCCCGTGTGACTGGTCGTGCTCTCACACCAGTTACTGATCGTAGGCTTGGTGGGCCATTACCCCGCCAACTACCTAATCAGGCGCACGCCCATCTTCAAGCGCCGGAGCTATAATTATAAGGAGATGCCTCCTCATAATATTACGGGGTATTAATCCGGGTTTCCCCGGGCTATCCCCCACTTGAAGGAAGGTTGCGTACGTGTTCCGCACCCGTTTGCCGGTCGCCAGCATCTGTATTGCTACAGACCTGCTGCCCCTCGACTTGCATGTATTAAGCCTGCCGCTAGCGTTCATCCTGAGCCAGGATCAAACTCTCCATTGTAAAGAAGTTTTGATCTGACTTAATCTCTTTCGAAATTAACGTCCAATCGATTTTTTTTAGCTCGAGTGATGTCTTACCTGAATCTCTTCAATTCAGTGCTGTTGTTTCCTAACTTTCAAAGATCTTCTTTCTACTCATCTTCATGAGCGAAACTTGCCATCAACCACCTCTCCCGAAGTGATCAACTCTTCTTTTTTAATCTCCTCATTTTCAACCTCCGACCCCAGTGCCGCGCTTGCCGCAACCCCTTATTTCGATCGGGTTGCAAAGGTAAGATTCTTTTTTATTTCACCAAATTTTTCAGCTTTTTTTTCAGCGCTTTTTTTCGCTTTCCAAATCCGCCGAGCATAAAAAAAGACAACCTCGCGGCCATCTCTCTACCTCTGCTGTTTTTCGAAGAACTACCCCGCTTGTGATTGGGAGTGCAAAAGTAGAACCTATTAACTCACCAGCCAAATTTTTCTTTGGGTTTTATTCCACCAAATTCATTGATATTGAGCCAAATGCAATAGCAGACCGTCTTATAAAAAAGAAAAATATCTGTCATACACCCGAACCGACACCCCTCTGCCCGCATTATCCAGTAGAATTTTCCGCAGGAAACCCGCATTTTTTATAGCTAAAAACACAGTCCTTTTGTAAGCCTCATGTCTTTTCTCTAAAAACCAGGATCAAAAAACGCCCATCACCCCAATCTATTCCGTTCTCAATCTCCTTCCTGATATTTCCAAATCCCCCTCACGCCCTATCTTCGCAAAATTCAATGGCAGTAAAAGATTACTATAAAACACTGGGTATATCTCCCCAATCGGGTATTCCGGAAATCCGTCGCGCCTACCGGCGTTTGGCCATGCAGTATCACCCCGATAAAAACCAGGACAGCCCCCAGGCCACAGCCCAGTTCCGGGAAATCCAGGAAGCCTACCACATCCTTTCCGATCCCCTCCTCCGCGAAAAATATCATCAGGAACGCTGGCTGAACCGGGCCACCGGACGAAAATTTGAAGAGCCCCCACTCACCCCCTATGCCATTCTTCTTAAAGCAGTGGAACTCGACCGCTACATGAGCCGTCAGGATCCCTTCCGCACCGACAGGGATGGATTACTCGCCTATATGCAGTCGGTACTAAGCAACGACGCTCTTACCCTTCTGCAGAAACACGGCGATACACCGCTCAATAACCGGATTGCAGCACTCTTTCTTCACGCGGGCCGTATACTCGATTTCAATCAGGTCAAAATTATCGGTATCCGCATAACCGAGCTGGCGCCCGAACGGGCAAAAGATGTTGAAAGGTGGATCAACGCCAGTAAGCGGGAAATGTATTGGCGGCGGTACAAGGGTTGGGTAGCCCTGATTCTCGCTGTTCTGCTTTCAGCCTTTATCTATCTGGTGGCGAAGGAAAACTGACCCTATTGCTTCAACCGATCCAGCGGCTCCAGCACTTTCTTTATCTTTTTACCCGGCAGAAAGCGATAAGCCAGCGTTGCCCGATAATTGCCGGTACTGATAACATAGTTATACGACGTATTTGCCCCACTTGTGGAAACCCGGTTACCCACAAGCGATAAGCTGGCCGTCCATTTTTCGGAGTTGTAACCGGCCGTTGCACGATAGATAAAGTTTGGACTAAAGGTAATCTGTGAATGTTGTACGCCCTCACCGGACTCCTTTACAAAGCCCAAATTCAAATTGATGGTCGCTGCCAGTCCCATAAAAAGGTTCTTCTGATACACCCAGTTGTAGGCATACCCAATGCCGGGACCGAAGTCCATAAAACGTAGCTTCTCCACTCCCTTCTGTCCGTACCCGTCCCCGATCAACTCCGGAACAAATGCAGAGTCGGCAGACACACGTCCATAGTACATTTCACCGCCAATCAACCAACTACCGGCGGAGCGCACCTGCCATTCGTCCTGAATAAATGTAGCCCGGTACGAAAAAGTGCGGTTCTGCAGAATATGGTAGGTGGAAAAGCCCAACAGCGTAACACCAATATCCGGTCGCAGATAAAATCGATCTCCGGTAAGATCCTTCAACCAATCGGAACGAAGGTAGTACCCCTTATACAGTTGCCCCCAAAAATCGTAGGACCACTTTCTCGTGTAAAGATGCGACTGCAGATCCAGATATCGCGTTTTACCCCGATCACTGTTCTGATTCAGAAACGGAAACCCATATGCGAGATTCAGCGTAAAACCGCGATAGGTTGCGCCAACGCCCATATTCAGTGTTGTATTGGGCCGGTACCGCAGACGCGGTTCGTTCCTGGGTGCCCCCAGTACTACATTGGTATATTTTCTGGAAAAATAGAACCTTCCCAACAAATGACGGGGATAGGCTTTATAATACGAGGTATCGTGGTCGGTGGCCTCCTGTGCACCGAGAGGCTGACTCGTAACGAGGTTTAGGGCAACAACCGCAATCGTCCAAAGACTTATTTTTTTCCGGAGCAAGTACATGATCGGGTGCAAGAGAAGGAATTTATACATTATTACAAAAAAATTATACCAGCAACTCAGGTTTACTATTTTTGTGGCCGATTCACTACTCAATTGCCGGACCAGACTGTTATTTCCCAATAAACCGGATAAATTGAAACAACTACGTTATCTATATTTATACCTTACCCGTTGGGTGAGAGCGAATGTTACCAGGGTACAGTTCATCATATTGCTGGCCGTAGCCACCGGCCTGATTGCCGGTCTGGCGGCGGTATTGCTTAAACTCATGGTACACGAGCTCCAGCAGTTCCTGGCCAACCGCTATCGGTTCAGCTTTTTCTACCTTTTGTTCCCTGCGGTAGGAATCCTCCTCACCGCCTGCGTAATCCATTATTTTTTCGAGGGCAAAATGGAGAAAGGTTTGGCGATGGTTTTGAAGAATATTGCCACCCGCTCTTCCTATATCGGCAGCCGTCATACCTATATGCACATGATCACCAGCTGCCTCACCGTTGGATTCGGGGGTTCCGCAGGTCTGGAAGCCCCCATTGTTGCCACCGGATCGGCCATTGGCTCCAACGTGGGAAGGGTTAACTATATGATCTACCGCGAACGCACACTGCTTATTGCCTGTGGTGCGGCGGCGGGTATATCCTCCGTATTCAACGCGCCCATTGCGGGAGTTATCTTTGCGATCGAAGTTCTGCTTACCGAAACCATCGTCAGTTATTTCATTCCGCTGATCATCGCTTCGGTAACCGGTGTTCTCTGTTCAAAAATCATATTGAACGAAACCATCCTCTTCAACTTTGTCCTGAAGGAGAGCTTCGACTATCATAATGTCCCTTTCTACATTCTGCTGGGCATCGGCGGCGGATTCATCTCGCTCTACTATGCCCGCGTCTTCCGTGGTACGGAACACAATCTGGACGGGATGAAATTTTCGTTCTGGAAAAGGGCGTTGATTGCAGGCGGACTCCTGACTTTTCTCTATTTTCTTTTTCCGCCGCTGTTTGGTGAGGGATATGAAAGCGTTAAGAATCTGGCTTACGGAAATCCGGAAGGACTGACAAGAAATTCATTTATCCTGAATGCATTCCCCGAAAGCTGGGAATTGCTGGTATTCACAGGACTCATCGTATTGATGAAGCCCATCGCTGCCGGAATCACCCTCGGCGGCGGGGGGTATGGTGGCAACTTCGCCCCTTCGCTGTTTACGGGCGCCTTCTGGGGCTTTTTCTTCTCAAAAGCGGTAAATACCACCGGGTGGCTCAAACTCCCCGAAAACAATTTTACACTTACCGGAATGGCCGCCATTCTCAGCGGCGTTATGTATTGTCCGCTCACCGCCATCTTCCTCATCGCAGAAATCACCAACGGATACGAACTGATCATTCCCCTGATGTTGGTATCTTCTCTCTCCTTTTTTATTGTGAAGCAGTATCAGCCTTTTTCGATGGACATCCGCGATCTGGCGAAAAGCGGCAAGGTATTTACACACGAAAAGGAGAAAAACATACTTCAATCGCTGGAGTTGCCTGCCGTCACAGATACGGGCTTCTACCGGATTTCGGAAACCACAACTCTTGCGGAGGTGCGGAACAAGCTTGAAAATTCGGAACAACCGATTGTTGTAGTAACGAGCGAAGAAGGCGAATTGCTCGGCTGGGTGGGCTGGAAGCAGGTATCGTCTGCTTTCCGCGATCAGGCGCTCGGTCTGCTTGCCGGAGATATCGCAGAAAAGCCTACGATTACCATTCCGGAAACAGCGTCGGTAGTTGAAGTGATGCGGGTTTACGAAAACCACAAAAACACGATTCTGCCCGTTGTCAACGGCGAAAGAAAGTTTGTGGGCATTGTTTCAACCCAACTCTTACTGGAGAAATACCGCGAAGTATTGAAGGATCACAGAGACCTCTACACCGATTAAAAACCTGTTGGCTCAGATGGCTTTTTCCAATCTTCTGAAGGGATGGATAAAAAAGTCGAAGATATCTTCCTCTTCTTTTTCAGTGGTCACTTTTTTCACCGGCTGATCCTTGGTATTAACCGCGGAAGCCTTTTTGGTGGAATCTTTGGTGAGTTCCTTTGACTGGAGAGGCTTGTTTTGTTTTTGCTGTTCGGTTGCCGTAGTAGGAGCCGGCATCGTTTTCTGTTCCTGGTTGGCAACAGCGGCAGAAGGAGGCAGCGGCTTCTTCGTAGCAGACGTTTCCCCATTACCGTGGCCGGCTTTGGCCTGGAGGCTCATCAGGCAGACTGTTCCGATGGTCAGAAAAAGGAAGCGTTTCATGATACGAAGCGTTTATCCTATAAAGTTACGAAACTTGTCGGAATTACAGAAATTTTTCGTCAGGCCCGGATCCGGACAGACACCGTAGTACCCTGACCGGGCTTACTGTGAAGCTCCATCTGGCCGCCATACAGTTCGGCGCGGTTACGGATATTCCGAAGCCCAACCCCGAAGCGGAGAACGTCCGGATCGAAGCCGACCCCATCGTCTGAAATCTTCAGAACCAATTCATCATCAACACGTTCCAGTGAAATTTTGACATTTTCGGCCGACGCGTGCTTGAGGATATTGTTCATCTGCTCCTGGATAATCCGGTAAATGGCCAGTTTCTTATCGCGGGAAAGATCATCTTCCGCAATCCCCTCCGTACGCAGGGATAACTTCAGGGATCCGGCAGATTCCACATCGCTGAGCAGTTCATTCACCGCATGGAGCAACCCCGGATCGGCGAGTCCCGGGGGTGTAAGGGAGCGCGAAAGTTTGCGGATTTCTTCTATAATGGCGGAAATATTGGCATTGGCCTTGTTTACAAAATCCGGTACGGCATCCGGATGGGAAAGCGCATGTTCGAGATAGAGCTTGGTGGTGGCCAGCAATTGGTTGACATTATCGTGAAGTTCCTCGCCCAGTTGCTGCCGCTCCGCTTCCTGAACCTGAATAGCCGCCTGGGCCAGCTCCTTCTGCCGGGCTACCTTTTCGTTCACTAGCTCCTGTTGTAACCTCCGTTGCAAGGTTACATCCTGCATGGCGCCCACCAGCCTCTCCGGTCTTCCGTTGGCGTCCCGGAGAATGAAGCCACGGTCGAACACCGTCCGATAGGATCCATCTTTTGCACGCAAGCGGTATTCATCGTGCCAAACCGTTTCTGTACTGTTCAGTGCCGCCTCCGTCCGCGAAATCACCCGCAGCTTATCGTCGGGATGTAGGTTGGACGTCCACCACGTGAAGTTATCCTGAACCTCTTCGGTAGAATAGCCGAAGGTATTTTTAAGTGCATCGTTGGCATAGGAGATCCCCGTCAGAAAATTGTATTCCCAGATGGCATCCCCGGTAGCTTTGGTAATCATTTCAAAGCGTTCATAGGCTTCTTTCAGCGCCTGGTCCTGTGAGATGGACTGGTTGAAAAGCCTGGTCAGCTCTTCGTTCTTACGGGTAAGCTCAGCATTCAGCTTATCAACCTTCCGCTGAACCCGGGCACTCACCCAGAATATCAATAGGGCCGCAAGGCATACAAACAGCATTCCCTTGCGGTTCTGAACGTGAAAATACTTATCCAGATCGTTGCCGGTAATCTTCAAAAAAAGATGATCGGTAAAGAAAATCCAGAACAACCCAAAAGCAACAAATGCTAGGGCAGTAATGAAGGCGTTGGTATGGCGTAGTTGCATATCTGTAGCTGAGAACCGAAAACCCCGATAATTTAGGATTTTTTCAAACATCTTTTCCGGTTCGGAAAAAATTATTTGAAAACAGTTTTCAAAATATCTGTAACTCGGGCTCCCGGATCCTTGCGGATTTTCTGCTCTTCTTCACCCACATAAAAAAATATGCCATCGAGCGATTTCTCGGTTACGTAGGCACTGAGATCGGTATTCACCGGAGTGGAAGAAAATTTATTGTAGGCCGTAAACACTTCTGTCCAGTATTTGGTGGCGTTGACTTTTTCAAGGGAAGAATCGATGATGGGACGGAAGGCTTCCGTCAGTTGCTGGGTGGTTGCTTTTTTCAGGAAGTTGGTTGCGGAAAGATCTCCCCCCTGCAGAATGCCGAGGGCATCCTGAATACTCATATTTTTGATCGCATTCAGAAAAATCGGAGCCGCTTTTTTCGAAGCGTCTTCCGCAGCCCTGTTCATGGTGGTAACGGCATTGTCGAAAAGTTTTCCCATCCCGAGCGCACGCATCTTTGATTCTACCTTACGGATTTCTTCGGGAAGAAGAATCTTGACGGCCGCATCCTTTAAAAATCCGTCGGCAGCCGACAGTTTGGATGTGCTGTTCTGCGCGCCCAGCGTCAGGGCTTCTTTTAGCCCGGCAACGATCTGGTCGGTGCTGAGCCCGGCTCCCGACGCACCATCGTTTTTAACGACGCCGGAAGCAGCCTGTCCAAGCTTCTTAAGGGGATTGGTTACCTGCGCCACCAATACGGCAGAACTCATAACCAAAACGGAGGACAATAGGATTTTTTTCATATCAAGACGGATTTTAATCATAAAATTCACTTAGTTCCAGCCAGCGCATCTCCTTTTCCTCGAGCAGGGCGGTGATGGCACCGATTCTTTCCGAAAGCGCCTGCAACTCTTCATAATGCATATTCCCGGCATTCAACTTTTCACTGATTTCGGCTTTTTCCTTCTCCAGTTCAGCCATCTGCTTCTCCAGCTCTTCAAATTCCCGTTTTTCCTTATAGGAGAGCTTACGTTTGGCGTCCGGCCGGGGTGCTTCCGTTGACTTTGGGGCAGCTACAGATTGTTTGACGCTTTCTGCCTTTTTTTCCTGCTCTTTTACCCACTCACGGTATTGGGTATAATTTCCGGGAAAATCGCGGACCTCCCCATCTCCCTCAAATACAAACAGATGATCCACCAACCGATCCATAAAATAACGATCGTGCGATACAATAAGTACACAACCGGGGTATTCCGACAAAAAATTCTCCAAAACACTGAGTGTTTGCAGGTCCAGATCATTGGTAGGCTCGTCCAGTATCAGAAAATTGGGATTCCGGAAAAGAACGGTGAGCAGCTGAAGTCGTTTTTTTTCGCCCCCGCTCAGCTTCGAAAGATAAGTGTACTGCTGTTCCGGCGGAAAAAGGAATAGATTCAGAAACTGAGCCGCACTGAGATAGGAGCCATCGGCCAGGGGAAAATGTTCGGCAAAGGTTTTGACATACTCAATCACCCGCATATCTTCTTTCCACTCCAATCCCTTCTGCGAAAAATTCCCGAATACAACGGTATCGCCGATATTGATTTTGCCACTGTCAGCTGCTTCAATCCCCTGAAGGATATTCAGAAATGTAGACTTCCCAACCCCATTTTTTCCGATGACACCGATCCGTTCGCCCTTCTTGAACGTATAGTCAAATCCTTTGAGAATCTGTTTTTCGCCGTAGGCCTTGTAAATTTTCTTCAGCTCGGCAATCTTTCCACCAAGCCGGTTCATCTTTACCTGAAGATCCAGATTAGCATCGGCCACCTGTTGTTTGGCCTTAGCCTCTACCTCGTAGAATGCATCTATCCGCGATTTGGACTTTGTGGTTCGGGCCTTGGGCTGACGGCGCATCCATTCCAGTTCCTTACGGTATTGGTTACGCGCTTTGTCGATACCTGCCTGCTCAATCTCAGAGCGCATCACCTTATTTTCCAGGAACTGCTGATAGTCGCCTTTGTGAATGTACAGGTTCTCACGATCGAGTTCCCAGATTTCATCGGCCACGGCGTCCAGAAAATAACGATCGTGGGTTACCAGCAGCAGGGTAACTTTCTGTTGATTAAGATAGTGCTCCAACCATTCCACCATTTCCACATCCAGGTGGTTGGTCGGTTCATCCATGATGAGCAACACATGCCGGTGTTCGAATCCGATATCAATCAGCGTACGGGCAAGGGCCACACGTTTACGCTGCCCCCCAGACAAACTGCTCACCGGCTGATGAAGATGATGGATATTCAATTTGCCGAAGATCTGCTTCACCTTTGATTCAAAATCCCAGGCGTTACGCTCATCCATATCCGCAATGGCTTCAGTCAGTTCATCCGCATTTTCTTCTTCCACGGCGAGCTCGTATTTCTTGATTGCCTGAAGTACCGGATGATCATGACGGAAGATATTATCGATAATACTTAACGACTCATCAAACACCGGCTCCTGCTCAAACAGGGCCACCGTTACATCCTTATGGATCCAGCATTTCCCCTCATCGGCCGTTTCCTTTCCGGCAAGGATTTTCAGGAGCGTGGATTTGCCCACTCCATTGCGGGCCACAAGGGCAATCTTATCCCCCTCTTCGATATGAAAGCTGATATTTCGGAACAGAGGCTTAACCCCATAGCTTTTGCTGAGCGACTCTACGGAAACGTAATGCATAAAAACAATTCAATCGGCAAAAATAGGGATTAACGGCGGGAGCTTTCGTAAAATCCCGCCTCAGCACCCCTCCCGGCCGTTTGAAACCCAATTTTAACTATTTATAAAGCTGATCGTAATATTCGTGGGCCATCCGGTTGGAGTCGAACCGGAACCGGACATCGCGCATCCCGTTTTTAATGATCTGACGCCAGGTGTCGCGGTCTTCGTAATACAGAGGCAGAATCTGGTTTTCCAGAATGGTATAGATCTGCTCCAGATCATATTCGTCCTGCTGCTGCACGTTCATATTGTGGTAGTCCGCTTTCGGCACCACAAATCCGTTGTTTCCGTGATTGATGAATTCGGGAATCCAACCGTCATCGGTAGAGAAGTTCACCGAACCGTTCATGGCAGCCGTCATGCCGCTCGTACCCGATGCTTCGCGGGGTACACGCGGATTGTTGAGCCAAACATCAGAAGCCTGCTTCACCCGCTTGGAAAGTGCAAGTTCATAGCCCACAAGAACGGCCATATTGCTGTACTGACGGCTGATGTGCACGAGATTATTAAACTCTCCGATGGCGGGGTAATCGAGTGGGTAAGGTTTCCCGGCCCAAATGATCTGCACCGGATATTTGGTATTGTTCATCAGTTTGCGGAACCTATCCTCATTACGGGTAAGAAAATCGGCTCTTTTGTATCCGGCAAACCGACGCGCCCAAACGATGGTAAACACATCCGGATCAAAAATCTTTCCGGTTTGGTCGGCAACAATTTCGAATGCACGTTTTTTCAGATAGCGCTTGCGATCGTCAAAAATAAAATCGTTGTTGTCGTCCATAGCCCGGTAGAGCTGCTTATCGGCCCAATATTTCCAGTTCTGTGCATTGGTGATGGAAATGATCGGACAAACGCCTTCGTATTTGTTCCACATATCCCGGGCAACGCGTCCGTGCAATTGCGATACGCCATTGGCCAGGTGGGCAAACCGTAGGGCCACCAACGAATGATTGAACTGGTCGTCGCGGATTCCGGTTAACGCACGAACCTCGTCTACGCCCAGGCCACAGAAATAACTCATCTTATGACAGAGATAGATATCGTGACGTTCGTTCCCGGCTTCTTCCGGGGTATGTGTGGTGAACACGAGGCGCTGGCGCACTTCGCTGATATTGTTGTTGAATTTTCGGTAGAGATAGAAGGCTGCAGGTAATCCGTGCGCCTCATTGAGATGGTAGAGATCCGGACTGAAGCCAAGCTCATCGATCAGTCGGGCGCCACCCGCGCCCAGCAGGATATATTGCGCAACCTTGGTGGCCGTATTGGCATCGTACAGGCGATGGGTAATCGTCTGCGACACATAATCGTTTTCGGGAAGATCGGTGGTCAGCAGGAAAAGCGGCGCGGTGTTAAAGGTATCCGGAGGCAGGTACAGGGCTTTTACCCAAACCGGATGATCGTGAATGGCGATCTGAAAGCGGATGCCGGTATCTTCCAGAAAACTGTATTGCTTTTCCATGAAGGTAACCTGCAATGTCTGATCCTGATTACGCGCCTGGTCATAGTATCCGTATTTCCAGAGAATGCCGATGCCGATCATATTCTGCTTCAGCTCATAGGCACTACGGAGATGTGAGCCGGCCAGAAATCCAAGTCCCCCACTGTAAATTTTCAACGGCTGGTGTACGGCAAATTCCATTGAGAAGTACGCCACTTTCCGGGAATAACGCTCATCTACGGGATATGGGACTTTAAAATTCCTGAAACTCATGATTTCTTCTTTTTAATGTGTACAAAGTACGCAAATATATACCAATAGCGATCTTCTGTTTAATTTTTACGTGCAGGCTTTTTGCGGGTATACTGTCCTTCGAAAAAGCAGCGGACACCCCGGTAAACACCGCAGCCCCGCTCTTCCTTCATGGTCACGGTGTTACCCGAAAAATGGAGCTCCATTACGCAGGGGTCGCCGGCCTCCGTATAGCGGGCAGTATTCGGCGAGATAAAAACAAATTTCCCCTTCAACTCCCCAACACATTCGCCGTTGTTTTTCTCAAAATGTATAAACGCCAGAATTTCATTTTCGGAAGCGCCATCGCGTACGGAAACAAAATTCTTCTTGTCCTGCCGGTAATCGCCGGCCCATTTATGGGTTACAGGAAGGGTATCAATCGGATTGATGATCACCTGCGCTGCCCGCGACACGTCGTTGGACTCCCTAAGAATCAACGTGAATGCGCCTTCCGGGTTGAATACAAATGCTTCGCGGGTATAGAGGATTTCGCCGGAAGGCTGTCTTTTCAGAATGGTTTTTGAAATGGTGTACCGGCGGTCGATGGATGCGCTGTAACCCGTTGCGCTGGCGCGTTGCCCGTTCAGGAGGGGCATGGCCGCCGCAAAACTGTCGAGGGCATTGTACACCAGCATATAGGCCGCCTGCCGCTGGGCCGTGATGGCTTTAATCAGCACGTAGTTTTCGCGCTCTTTGCCCTCCTTATCACGTACGGCAATCCGCCCGATCGGATAAAGCTTTGGGCGGGCCTTTTTGCCAAATTCTCCGGCAAAAACGGAATCGGGAATAAACCGGGAAACCAGAACCGGGTCGATAGTCACCGTATCCGTGGCTTTTTTACCAACAGAGGTATCTTCCAGGCTGAACGGAAGTGTGATGGTTTGAAACGATTCGATGAACTGACGGGCCGTCATTTCATCGGGGCTCGATGCCACCGGTTGTTTGTCGCCACAGGCCGCCCCAAAAAGCGCCAGGATCACGAGTCCGCGACAGATTCTCCGCATAAGGATGGTTTTATACCGGCGGGCATGGAGTGATGGGTTTTCTTTCAGATTCTTCATAGATTTCTATTGGCGCATATTATTGGTCTGTACTTCAACGTTTTTCCCTTTGATCTCGTTTATCAGGATAAAAATAAATTATTCCGCTATAGTTGATGAAATCTCTTGCTTACTTAATCGGAATATTTTTTAGATTTGTCTAAATTATTTTTTTGAAAGAGTTGAATTATACCGTCAGCGAAGAAAACTATATCAAGGCGATCTATCACCTTGAGCAGCAGCATGAAACAGTGACAACAAACGAACTGGCTCAGGAGTTGCAGACCCGTGCAGCCAGTGTGACCGACATGCTGAAAAAGCTGAAGGCGAAGAAACTCCTTAATTATGAACGATATAAGGGGTTCCGTCTGACTCCGGACGGCCGAAAAATCGCCATCGGCATCATCCGGCGGCACCGGCTCTGGGAATATTTTCTGGTGGAAAAGCTTCAGTTTACCTGGGATGAAGTGCACGAAGTGGCCGAGGAGCTGGAGCACGTGATCAGCACCAAACTGATCAACCGGCTCGACGACTATCTGGGCAACCCCAAGGTAGACCCGCACGGCGATCCGATTCCCGACCGCGACGGCAATATTGAAAGCACCTGCCAGCTTTCCCTGCTGGATCTTCCCCTGAACGTTTCGGCCGAGCTCTGCAATGTGGGCGATCAGTCGTCGGCCATGCTGGAGCTGCTTACCCATAAAAAAATCCGAATCGGCACCAAACTGGAGGTTAAGCGACGCTTCAGCTTCGACAATTCGCTGGAAGTCCAGATCAACCGTCAGCCCTGTTTCACCCTCAGTGAACAGGTCGCCAGAAATCTATTCGTACGCATATGATGCAGCATCTAAAGGAGAATGTTTCACTCAGCGAAGTACACGGATCGGTAGACCCGGCCAACCATAAATCCTTTTTCCGGAAAATCCTTGCGTTTTTCGGTCCTGCCTATCTCGTTTCGGTAGGCTATATGGATCCCGGCAACTGGGCCACGGATCTCGCCGGCGGTAGCCGCTACGGCTATGCCCTGCTCTGGGTGTTGCTCATGAGCAACCTGATGGCCCTCCTATTGCAGAGTCTGAGTGCCCGTTTGGGAATCGTACGAAACCGCGACCTGGCGCAGGCCAACAGAGAAACCTATCCGCCTGCCATCAATTTCATCCTGTATATTCTGGCCGAAATTGCCATTGCAGCAACAGACCTCGCGGAAGTATTGGGCATGGCCATCGGCCTTCAATTGCTCACCGATATTCCGCTCATTTGGGGCGTAATGCTTACGGTGGCCGACACCTTCCTGCTTCTTCTGCTGCAACGATACGGCATCCGGAAAATGGAAGCCTTTATTATCTCCCTGGTCGCCATTGTCGGTATCTCCTTTCTGGTCGAACTCATCATTGCGAAGCCGGAAATTTCGGAAATCGCCAGCGGCTTTGCCCCATCCCTTCCCGACGATACCGCACTCTATATTGCCATCGGCATTATCGGAGCAACGGTGATGCCGCACAACCTCTATCTGCACTCTGCGCTTGTACAAACCCGTAAGATCCGGAGAGATGAAAAAGGGATCCGGCAGGCTATCCGCATGAACTTTGCCGATAGTGCCATTGCGCTGAACCTTGCTTTTTTTGTCAATGCCGCTATTCTCATCCTGGCCGCCAAGGTATTTTTTGAAGCCGGCCATACCGAGATTGCCGACATTCATGAAGCCCACCGCATGCTCGAGGGCCTGCTCGGCACCAAGCTGGCACCGATTCTTTTCGCCGTAGCCCTTATTGCCGCAGGCCAGAGTTCCACCGTAACGGGAACCCTGGCAGGACAGATCGTTATGGAAGGCTATCTGCACATCCGCCTCAACCCCTGGCTGCGGCGGCTGATCACCCGCTTGATTGCCATCATTCCCGCAGTTCTGACGATATTAATTGCAGGCGAAGAAAAGATTGGGGCCCTGCTCGTCTTCTCGCAGGTGTTGCTCAGTTTTCAACTCGGCTTTGCCATCATCCCCCTGATTCATTTTGTGAGCGACAAAAAAACCATGGGCCAATTTGCGATCTCCCTGCCGGTCAAGATTCTGAGCTGGATCATCACGATTGTACTGGTGTACCTGAATGTTCGGATGGTGGCGGACGAAATCCTGAATTTCCTTGCCCAACCGCATCATTGGTGGATCGACGCGTTGGTGCTGATAGCCAGCTTCGGCTTTGCGGCACTGTTGGTCGTAACCGTAGTTTACCCCTTGATCGGACGCTATCCGCTACGCATGTCCGCCCATATTCATGAAGCCCGGACCAGCATCCCCTTCCCCGAGAAGCCCGTTTACCGACGCATTGCCATGGCGCTTGATTTTTCCGAAAACGACGACAAAATCATCTCCAATGCCCTGACTCAGGGAAATCCGGATACCGAATACATTCTCATTCACATCGTGGAAAGCGCATCAGCCCGTTATTTCGGAAAAGATTCTGCGGATCTGGAAACCCAGAAAGACCGTGAACAGCTCGATACCTATGTCAATATTCTCGCAGAGCGGAACATCCGGGCGAAGGGCATTCTGGCCTATAAGCACCGGGCCCGCGAGATCGTCCGGATTGTAAAGGAAGAAAAGGCCGATTTTCTGGTACTCGGCGGGCACGGACACAAGGGCCTCAAAGACTGGATTTATGGAGAAACCGCCAATCAGGTGCGGCACGGTGTTCGGATCCCCGTGCTGATCATCAGCGAATAGAGTTAACGCTTCATGAGCAGGTGTTTCAAGCGGCTGAAGGTTTCCGGTTCAATATTCAGGTAGGAAGCCAGCATTTTTTGCGGAACGCGCAGGAGCAGTTCGGGATTTTTCTGCACAAAGTTTACAAAACGCTCCCGCACGGTTTCCCGGAGAAGTGCAATTTCCCATTCTTCCTTACGCACCAGCTGGTCGGCCATAACCAGGCGGCTGATCCGCTCAAAGGCCGGAAAACGATCGTAGAGCATATCCAGATCTTCGGCCAGAATGGAGATCAACGTGGTCGGCTCAAGCGTTTCCAGGATTTCTTCCGAAGGCTCCTGGGTGAGAAAGGACCGGGTAGCATTGATAATATCCCCCTCTACGGCAAAATACAGGTTGATATCTTTATTGTTGTGTACGATGAACTTCCGGACCAGCCCCGTATGCACATAATTGAAGTAGCGGTCGATTTCCCCGCTGTTGACCACAATAGCCCGCTTATTGAAATGACGAACCTGCAGATAAGGAATGATCTTTTCCATCTCCTCATCTGAAATCCGGACAAACCGGTTAATGAATTGCCGAATAACTTCAGACGGATTCAAATCATTTGGTTTAGATGGCAACAAATTTAACTTTTTGCGCCAATCCTTTCGATTTTTTTAGAAATTTTTGAATGAAGGGAAACAACGGTTCGTGTTCGATAAACCATTAGATTTGCAGACTTTTGTTTAGCGTTCATTAACAAAAACCACTGATATGGCACAAAAAATCAAAGTTACCAACCCCGTAGTTGAACTGGATGGCGACGAAATGACCCGGATTATCTGGGCTTTTATCAAGAATAAGCTGATCCTTCCCTATCTCGACCTCGACATAAAATATTACGATCTGGGCATTGAGCACAGGGACGCAACAAACGACCAGGTAACTGTTGATGCAGCCAACGCTATCAAACAGTACGGCGTTGGTATCAAATGCGCAACCATTACCCCCGACGAACAGCGCGTGCAGGAATTTGGACTCAAGCAGATGTGGAAATCCCCCAACGGAACCATCCGTAACATCCTCGACGGAACCGTATTCCGCGAGCCCATTGTTACCAAAAACGTTCCCCGTCTTGTTCCCAACTGGACAGCCCCGATCTGCATCGGACGCCACGCATTCGGCGACCAATACCGCGCTACCGACTTTGTTACCAAAGGCAAAGGCAAGCTCACCATCAAATTTGAAGGCGAAGACGGCACCGTTATCGAACATGAAGTGTACAACTTCAAAGGCGACGGCGTAGCCCTGGCCATGTACAACACCGACGAATCCATCAAGGGATTTGCACGTGCCTGTTTCAATCAGGCCCTGATGAAAAAATGGCCGCTCTACCTCAGCACCAAAAACACCATCCTTAAAAAATACGACGGTCGCTTCAAAGACATTTTTGAAGAAATCTACCAAAACGAGTTCAAGGCGGAATTCGACAAACACGGACTGGTTTACGAACACCGTCTGATCGACGACATGGTGGCTTCTGCCCTCAAATGGAACGGAAACTTTGTATGGGCTTGTAAGAACTACGATGGCGACGTTCAATCCGATACCGTTGCCCAGGGCTTCGGATCCCTCGGTCTGATGACCTCAACCCTCATCACGCCCGATGGTAAAACCATGGAAGCCGAAGCAGCGCACGGTACCGTTACACGTCACTACCGCGAACACCAGAAAGGACGCCCCACGTCCACCAACCCCATCGCGTCTATCTTCGCGTGGACACGTGGTCTGGAATTCCGTGGCAAGCTCGACAACAACCCGGAATTGATCCGCTTCTGCCAAACACTGGAGCAGGTTTGTGTCGAAACCGTTGAAAGCGGCAAAATGACCAAGGACCTGGCGGTATGTATCCACGGCAACAATGTTACCCACGGTAAAGACTACCTGTACACCGAGGAGTTCCTTGATGTGCTGGACGCCAACCTCAAGGCAAAACTTGGATAATTGATTCAACAGACCGCATAATTCATTGAATGCCACGGAAATTCCGTGGCATTTTGATTTTTTGATATTTTTTCTATTTTAGTGGCAGAATCGATGCTGATGAAAAGAATCCTTGCGCCTTTCCTATTCCTTTCCGTGGCACTGGTTTCCTGTGCGAAAGAAGACAGCTTTGAAATTCCCACGGTAAAGACGGAAGATCCGCAGCCCGGCGGATACCACCTCAGTTTCGACGATGGAAGCGGAATGGTGAAGTATGATGGCAATGCGGCGACCGCTACCCGATTGCCATACGGCGGCGGCACCAATTTTACCATAATGGGAGGCACCATGTCGAAAATCATGAGCATCGTCATCCTGAGTATCGGCAACACCGATCTGGTTGCGGGCACCACGTATAAATCTACGGAAACGGTTGACGGATTTGACACCAAGGGGATGCTGACCTTCTCCGTAAATGAGTTCTATGAGTCAACGGCAACATCCTCCTTTGAAGTGTATATTTCCGCAATCAGCAACACGGAGATTGCGGGCACATTCAAGGGAACGCTTATAGATCCCAATAACAATCAAACAAAAAATATTAATTCGGGTAGTTTCCGGGTTAAGTTCCAATAACAATTGGAAGGAAATGGTAAGCCCCTCCGGGGGCTTTTTTTATTTTAGGACGGTTTGATGTCAGGATGAAGGCCTTACCCAATCGTCTGGGTGTCGCATCATGGCGGGGCTTTGCCCGAAGCAATCCAGGAATATTGACATCGTAATTACTCCGTTGCGGCGGAAATGAAAGCGAGCGGTTCAAGCCGATCATCTTTCGGCATTTACCAACCTGCAATCCTGCAATCTGTAGCCTTACCCCCCATCCTGTTTCCCCTGGATTGCTTCGCCTTCGGCTCGCAATGACGAGCCGGGAAAGCGCTCGCGACAACGATTGGGTGTCGCGCCGTTGCGAGGATGGTGGATCACAGACCAGGAGCGCTGCCCAGTGTTAAAAGGATACCGTCTGGATGTCGCGTCATTGCGAGGGGCTTTGCCCGAAGCAATCCAGGAATATTGACATCGTAATTACTCCGTTGCGGCGGAAATGAAAGCGAGCGGTTCAAGCCGATCATCTTTCGGCATTTACCAACCTGCAATCCTGCAATCTGTAGCCTTACCCCCCATCCTGTTTCCCCTGGATTGCTTCGCCTTCGGCTCGCAATGACGAGCCGGGAAAGCGCTCGCGACAACGATTGGGTGTCGCGCCGTTGCGAGGATGGTGGATCACAGACCAGGAGCGCTGCCCAGTGTTAAAAGGATACCGTCTGGATGTCGCGTCATTGCGAGGGGCTTTGCCCGAAGCAATCCAGGAATATTGACATCGGAATTACTCCATTGCATCGGAAATGAAGCGAACGGTTCAAGCCGATCATCTTTCGGTAGTTGCCGACCTGCCATCCATGGTCTTAATCTCCCCTGTTTGCGCAGGGCGGTCGTATTTTTTAGAAGGTAAAAAGGCTGCACACGGTGCAGCCTTTTGTTTGGAGCGCAGCCAATGACCGAACATCCGTGGTGGCTAATCAAATACATTTCGCTCACTTATATAAGACGCCGCATCAAATAAATCGTAACACGCCATCGCCCGTTTTTTTACCCGTTGACGGAATCACACCTTTATAAGCCAGATTGCGACAGTGATTTTACGCAACGAATCCTGCGAACATTCGCGTACTCTCGAAATTAAGTATAGTTAACCCGTTAACCTTTTCGCCAACAAACATAGTTTACCGGTTTTATCCCCAACCCGAGCCCGTGGATACCTTAGGGTAGTGCGCGCTTTCTTTTCCCCAAAATTTTTCGAAAAAAATCCGCCAAATGCTATGAGAAAAAAAAGAGAGATATTATTTTAGTCGACATCTTGTAAACCATATCCTCACACCCGACAAGTCAATGACCGAGTTAAACCTATACGAGCTGTTCTCTGCAAGGATTCAGAGACCCTCACCAGATTCAACCCACCACCAACTTTTGGAAAGATTTTGTCGCGAAATCCGCAAGGACGACCCCCATGCAAGCGACGAAGAATTATTTGAAAAATGGGCCGAAAAAGCCAGGTTGTTGTTTACCATACCTGAGCTTCCTCCCGACGAACACGAAGGCGAGGATTAACTCTTTTTTCCCGACCATTCGGTCTAATGCGAAAAGCCCACGGTACCGGAAATTTCTTTGGTGCCCTCGGGCTTTGCTTTTATTGGCCCTGCAATACGGACTCCGGAATCGGAACCAACGGAGCTCTGCCCGGCAATACCCAGGAATTTCCCCACTGTCATCCGAACGCTGATTTTTTTTCAAAAAAACAAAACCCGCATGTTACCTTTTTTCACTTTCCGCATCATATATATGAAAGTCTGAGAATGGGACCTGGACAAGGCGGAAGATGAACTAGTCCTCGTTAAACAACGGGCTGTCGAAAAATTCGGAAAGGGAGATATTGAGGCTCCTGCAGAATTTGCGGATGGTATAGATTGTAACGCCCCGGCCTTTTTCGATCCTGTGTTGAGTTTGACGATCGCTTGAATTTTCTTTTGCAAACACGGCCGATCGCTTACCGGTTTTGGACCGGAGTTCGGCGATACGTTGCGCAATACGTTGTTTGAAGAGCATGTCGTCCGGGTCAAGGTTCGGCATACGGAAAGCTTAAAAGGAATGAGGCAATTTAAACGCCTATAAAAATAAGGTTTTTACCGTCAGGATTCGCCGGAATAGTTCGGGAACCAATAGGACAATCCTCCCACCGACAGCCGAAACAGATTGCGCTGCAGTGAAGTGGATAGGTAAGTCCTGCCCCTGCTCACGATTTGGGCGGGTGGAGGCTAAGCCGGAAAAATGAACCGAGGAATGCCTATTTCAACCGTATCATGAAATTCAGGATATAGATGGAGCGGGCCGCACCATGGCCGGAAGCACATCTGAAAAAATATTTCCTGGCCCGATCATTGGTTTCTTGAGCCTACACCATTCAGGCATCTTCACCTTCCCGGCCACTGGGATATGGTAGAGGACACCTGAACATCCGGCGGCGAACCGGCCAATAGGCAACCTGGCCGGTCGTTGCCGGTTTTAAAATGCCGAGAAAGCAATACCCCATGGGAAGGACCGAAGCCATCGGGCATCGGAAAGGAGATCTTATGCGGACAAACTCCGGAACGATTCCGCAAGACCGTTTCCATTTCATCGTCATCGGTTCCATTTCCGTTCCTTGTCCCATGAAGAGAGCAGCTCCCCGGTTCACCGACAGGCCGGGAAAGCTGCAAACCCAAAAACACTAAGAAAAGCTTTTAACCGATCAGCATGTGCGGGGACTCGGGGGAGAGTCTCCGGTCTATCACGCACTTTCTTAGTTACCCGGGGTATTTTCATACCCGGGGTCCTTTTTACGAAACCCTGGACGAACAGTTGGTAAAGCCTTTACGAATCCGATAGCCGTAAAAAGCATCCAGAAGGCTCTATTCAATTATATCAAATACCGGAGGGGTAATACCCATTACTCTTACCCACCGGGAAGTCAATCCACGATCTTCCCAATACACGCGCCTGCGTCTTTCGTCAGGTGCGTTTTTTCCCGGTTCCCCGGATTCAATCCTCCGGGGGAACAAAACGATCCATTCTTTAAACCAAACTAACGCGTTATGCAAACGATCCGACCTGTGATGGTATCACTGTTTTTTTGTTTGATTTGTTTCGGTGTGGTGGGGCAGGAACAACTTCGTCCGAAATACGACAGTAGTGGAACATTGGGAATTGGGGATACATTCCCGGATATCGAATTCTCCATGTACAACTATAAAGCGACCAAAGCCAAACTATCCGATTTCTCCGATAAAAAATTGGTGATTCTAGAATACTGGGCGACTTGGTGCACCACATGTTTAAAACACTTCCCGAGACTCGACTCCATTCAAAATATATTTGCAGAATCCACGCAGTTCATTCTGGTAAGTGACTTCATGTTGACAAGCAGGGATAATCTAAACAAGATTACAGAAACCATAAAAGACGTTGAATCACGCTACCATTTCGCGCTCCACATACCTATCGCGTACGGATTCATTAACTCTCATGCCATCGTAAAACCCTTCCGAACAATCCCTCATTTCATCTGGCTTGATCAATCACGAAAAATTATCGCGATAACTACGCACTATGAAATCACTCCCGAAAATATACAGAAATATTTAACTAAGGGCGAAATTGATTTACCCGAAAAGAGAAACCCTGTAAAAGTAAAACGATCAGCTTTTTCCCAATCCGCAGAGGTACCCAAACCTCAACCACAAGCTGCCCGCCAATAAGAAATGTCAATCGATTTTTTTCGACGGCAATGCAACCTAACCCTAAGGCCGATCCAATTTCAGCCTACATACCTATTAACACCTCACCATCCTTACGTTTTGCTTTAATAACAACGAAACCAAATCCCACCACATTTTTCGCAAACCAACGAAAGCAATTTGAAAATGAATAAGTTCATTTACATTTTTATGTTCTTAACCGCGATTCCGTATTCCGGAATCGCACAATCTATTGAAGGCACTGTCACATATGGGCTACAAAAGAAAGCGTTGGCACACGCGACAATACGAAGCATAGGAACAAAAAACACGACGATTTCTGATCAAAATGGACAATTCAGGATAAAAGTCTCAGAAAATATTGATACGCTTGAAGTCAGCCACATCGGTTTTATTACGCAACGAATTTCGGTTTCCACCAATATGAGCCACGTTGATGTCATCCTATTGCAGTCGGAAGAGAATCTCGAAGAAATATTTGTAAATACAGGATATCAAAAAATAAAGCCCAACGAATTGAACGGATCGGTGACGATTATTGATGAAAAAACATTATCGGAACAAGTAGGTACAAATATCCTTGACCGAATAAAGTATATAACAAATGGTTTGCTTTTTGACGACACCAAACAACTGAACCAAAACAAAACCCTCCCGTACACTGTGAGAGGAACAATCAGCCTAATGGGCAACCAGGACCCGCTAATTGTTTTGGATGGGTTTATTTACGAGGGAAATCTTGACAACATCAATCCAAACGATGTAGAAAACATCACGATCTTAAAAGACGCATCCGCCGCATCAATCTGGGGATCCCGGGCTGGGAACGGCGTAATTGTTATTTCCACAAAAAGAAGTGAATTCAATCAACCCACGAAAATAAAGGTCGGCACCAATTTCATGATTACACCTAAAACTGACTATTTGTCGGCAAAGCAAATGTCAGTTTCGGACTACATTGAAGTTGAAGAATACCTTTTTAATAATGGATTTTATAACTCCCTGAATAATCCGACGACGGCAAGAAATGCCGTATCCCCCGCAATTGAAATATTCTACAAGCGAAAGAACAATCTGATATCGGCCGCAGATTCCGCGTCAGAAATAGACCGACTAAAGCAAATCGACACCAGAAAGTACCTGGATAAATTTCAGCGAAGCACAATTATCAACCAAAATTTTGTACGGATAAACGGTGGAGAAAACAAACATGCGTATTCGTTCTTTCTCGGCTATAATACACAGGTAAATTCAATGCATGGAACAAGAACCAAGGCAAACATTCAGGTAAATAACAAGTTTAAACTAAACAGAAAAAGTGAACTGGAAATTTCCGGAATGTACACCAACACCAAGAATGTCGGAGATCGACAAGTTACCACAACGGTCGGGAACAAACCTATCCCCTACCTGGAACTGACCGACAGCAACGGAAGGCCGTTACCAATCCCCTATACATATAGGAAAGATTTCACCGACACTGTTGGTAACGGAGCCCTATTGGATTGGTCCTACACACCTTTTGAGGATTGGAAGTACATTCGTAAATTCGGCAATATTGAGGAACTCAACACCAACATCAAAATCTCACATAAGCTAACTAGTTGGATAACTTCCGATGCCAGATTTCAGTATCAGAAACAGAATTCAATCTCATATTCAATATATGATGAGGAAAGTCACTACGTAAGAAGTCTGATAAATCGATTTACAAACCTAACACCAGGATTAGCGTCAAACTTGAGAAATCCGGTACCGTATGGAGGGATTAAAACGGGGAATATGGGGAGTACGTCATCCTATACCGCTCGTATACAAATTTCAATCGATCCTTCCACAAAGAATATTCCTTTTAACGCAATTCTCGGTTCAGAAATAAGAGAAGTAAAATCACTAGGTTCTGAATACACGCTTTACGGTTACAACGAGGACCCCATCCTATATCAGGCAGCCGATTTTGTAAACCAATATCCGCAATATCTCGGTGGGCTAGCAAAAATACCGGGAGCCCCACTTGACGACCCACTTCGAACATCGAGATTTGTTTCACTTTTTGGAAATGCCAGTTATATTCATAACAAAAAGTATTCAATAAGCTTAAGCGCCAGGAAAGATGGATCAAATATCCTAGGCGCGGAAACAAATAAGAAATGGAAGCCTCTTTGGTCAGCCGGATTAGGTTGGGACCTAAGCAGAGAAACATTTATACCTAAACCAATAAACTATCTCAAAGTAAGGCTCAGCTATGGATTTGCCGGCAACCTAAATAATGCAGCCTCCGCCTCAGCCATTGTTCAGTATTCCAACTCCAGCATTACAGGATTTCCTAAAGCGGGTTTAACACAAGCCCCGAATCCGGATTTAACCTGGGAGCGCGTAAAAACGTGGAATATAGGCATGGATTTTTCCGGATTCTCGAACCGAATTTCAGGATCCTTTGACTATTTCATTAAAAAGGGGCTGGACCTATTTGGCAATGTTAACGTTGACTACACTGCCTTACCATTTGAGCAAGCCGTGCGAAATCTTGCGAATACCGAAGCAAAAGGATTTGACATAACTATTAAGACTACTAACATACAACGGAAAATCAGATGGAATTCAACCATTCAATTGAATCGAGTACTAAGTAAGACAACCACATATCAAAACGAAAGAGCTATCCTAATCATGGATTTAGTAAGTGATGGAACCCGAATATCACCAATAATAGGAATGCCGTTGTACGCCCTGGCAGCCTATCGGTGGGGCGGATTGGACAGTACCGGGCGTCCTATGGGGTATATAAACGGACAACTCTCGAAATCAGACCAACCCTATTCTCAATTCTCAAACCAATTAGCTTTTTCTACATTAGACAGTCTAAAATCACCCTTAAGCACCATTAAATTTTTCGGATCATCAATGCCGGTACTTTGGGGAAGTTTCACAAATCACGTAAGCTGGAAGGGCCTTTCTGTTTCCGCAGTGGTATCTTACGAACTTTTATTTTTCTTCAAGAAAAGCGCGATCGACTACAGTGCTCTGATCAACAGTGGGGTAGGACAACCAGACTTCGAAAACAGATGGCAACGTCCTGGCGATGAACTAACCACGACGATCCCCCTGTTCCAGTTGCCGCTGAACACAAGTATGTATACTTTTTATAAACACTCCGAAGTAAACGTCCTTCCTGGAGACAACATACAATTACGAAACATAAATTTATCCTATTCATTTAAGACTCGATACAAGTTTATCGAAAATGTTCAAACACAATTCAATGTAAGCAACTTGGGATTCCTATGGCTACGCAACAAAGAAAAAATCAACCCCAAAACAGGAGACGTAAGTACTCCTAAATCCCCCAGGATATATACCTTCGGCCTGACTGCGTCCCTTAAATAAAATGAAGCAAAATGAATTCTTATACATTTTTCAAAATGCTGCTGTTGTTCAGCCTGAGCTTTCTTTCATGCAAAAAATATCTAGATGTCAAACCAAGTACTTATTTGGCTGTGCCAAATTCTGATGTCGACTTCTTAGCTCTCCTCGACAACGCAGAGGTGATGAACCTTGGATCTCCGAGGGGAACATCGGCCTTCGGAGCCTTCTCTTCTGACGACTATTTCCTAATACCTACCGCGATTAATTCAATGGCCGAAGAAGTGGTCCAAGGATATACTTACAGGAGATCAGACATTTTTTTTGGATACCCTGTAACCGATTGGAAAATCGTATATTCTCCCATATACTATGCCAATCTATGTCTCGAAGGGCTTAATGAGAATTCCAAATTGCACAACCAAATAAAAGGAAGTGCGTTATTTTTTCGTGCATACTATCATCTTAGCCTCTTATGGGATTACGGAAAGGCCTACCATAGTGTCGACAGCAAAAAAGATTTGGGAATCATTTTAAGAACCAGTACCAAAAATATTACACTTCCTCGATCAACAGTTGAAGAATGTTACAAGCAAATTCTTGAAGATCTTCACGAAGCAGCAGAGCTATTACCTGATGTGCCCTCACATGTGATGCGCCCGTCTAAAGCAGCCTGTTTTGCGTTATTAGCGCGAACCTGTTTATCAATGAGAGACTATGAAAACGCCCTAAATTTCGCAACAGAATGTCTGAAAATCAAAAGTAACTTGCTGGATTTCAAACAAATCACCTTTTCCGGCAATACGCCCTTTGCCCAGTATGCTTATTCTTGGAATCCAGGTGAGGTAATTTTTTATTCGGAAATGAACAAAGCATCATTAGGAGTATATCTCGCAGGGTCAAACGCTCGTGTCGATACAACAATTTTCGAATCGTATAGCACTACGGACATAAGGAAAACGGCGTTTTTTAAGGCGAGTGGCGGATATCATCAGTTTATTGGCAGCTACGCAGGCAGGTCAGCTTTCCTCTTTTCTGGGTTGGCCACTGATGAAATATACTTAATCAAAGCCGAATGTTTGGCGCGAAAAGGTCTAAAAGACTCGTCATTAAATGTTTTGAATACATTTCTAAAGCATAGACACAACGACAACTTCACCCCACTGACTTTCGGCTCTGAAGACGAAGTACTTCAGGCTATTTTACAGGAACGGCGCAAGGAGTTGCTCTACAGAGGCATTAGATGGAGCGATATTAAACGATTAAATCTTGAAGGATTTAACATTAGCCTCCATCGAAAAATTGGGAATGAAACTTATACCCTTCTCCCCAACTCCAACTATTTTGCACTTCCGCTACCGCGAGATTTAATTGAACTTACAGGCGTAACTGACAACCCAGAATAGCGCAATATCTACAACTCGTCAGTAGAAGGAACGGCATACCAAAAGCTATCGAAGCAAAGCAAGAAATACGTTTAACATTTCTAATGAGGAGCTCCCCCCTGTGGGGAAGCTCCTTAACTTAAACTACGGTTTCTCCCGATTAGAAACCGCGATATCAATCGTCTCAATAGAAGGAGTGATCGGATTTACGTAATATGTTCCGGTTCCCATATTGAAAGACAAGACCAATGTAACCTGATTCTCGTCCAAAATATTGGGAGTAAAAGGATCGTTATCATCATCCACGCCGTATGTTTCATCGGGCAGTTGAATTGCGCAGGGAATTTCATCCACGGAGTCGCAGGTCAACTCCTCCGGATCCGATACTTGCACCCAATTTTCGTGCTTGCTCACTTCGTCCGGATCCGCAAAATCGGAGCCGACGTATTCAAAATACACCTCATCAACATCCGCTGCCGTAAACGCGCTGAAACCCACGGCCAATATCACGGCCAGTAAACCAGAAAGATACTTTTTCATAATAAGGCATGCTTTTTAAATCAAAAAACACGAAAAACTTAAATGATTAAAAAATACCCGCCCATTCACCTGATTCCGCCACCTCGGGAACCCGGCCCATGAGCCGTTCGCCTACTATCTTGTACAGGTGTTCGGCTTAGCCTGCGACCGGTTGATCAGCCGGTCGTTTTTGTTGCAACAATTTCTTCCTATTCCGGAGCGATATTCGCCATCCCCAACCCGCCAATATCGTTAATACCAGGTTGAACAAGAGGTGTTGCTTCCAGGTCATTTTGGAAATCACCCCGCCGCAAACACAGGGCAGGCTGTCTTTTCCAAAATACACCCAGAAGCCCACCGCAACGGTGAAAATCACCATTAGAGTATAAGAACCACATAAACCCAAATGCCGGGTAAAAGGAAAAAAAAGCAAGGCCGCAACCGCCAATTCAGAAAGTAAAAGAACCCAGGCCAGAATACGGCCATTGCTTCTTATCAGGGGGTAGAGGTCCAACTGCGATACAAGCCGCTCAAAACCTATGAACTTGCTCACAGCCGTATATACAAACAATAGAATGAACAGGCCGGCGATTAGATCGACAGCTAAAGCTTCTCGTTTCATACCTGATCGTTTAAGATAACGAATCAATGGTTCCCCAGGGTAGGTAAAACAACATTAACCGGAACCGTAATGGAATTCGCTTCTGTTTCTGTAGCTCTTCAAAACAAAACTACATACGGGAGAAAAAAAATCACTTGAATATGATCGACTTTTTTCCGCTTTTTTTCCGCTTAAAATCTTTGCCCTTGATTCTCAAAAAATAATCTCCTAAAAAAACCAACGAATAGGTTACGATTTGATCGTTTTCGCGTCCTATATTCAGTGGAGAACGGAATTCGCGGACTGTTTTTTGGGGGACGGGATTTCCCCGCGGAAGGACTAATGAAAAACAATCGTCTTGTTGGATGTTGGACTCATTCCATGAATCCTGGCATGAATGTCGGGTTTTCTGGAATTCAAACGGAACGTTAGTTGATTTTAAAGATGGGTAGCGCTGTAAGAGCAACTGACGATACGTCGTCTCCCTTCGTTGCGAAAGGCGCATGGAAGCATTCCAAAAATCCTGACGTGAAGGTCAGGTTTCCTGGAATTCACGTCACCAGCCGGAGTTGGCGGAGGTCAGCGGTAAAAAAGTTAAAGGATTAATTAAAGTCATCCTTTAACTAATCCTTATTCTACTTATTATGCGGATAAAACAGGGAGTCGATCGTCAACTATACGAACAGGGCAAATCGAAAAACCTGGGTTCAAATACACAAATAAACGGCGGAAAGGGAATGAGAATGGGGCGGCTATTCGAAATCAAATGGCATCAACCAAACAGCGCCACAAGTTAAAGGTATTCCCTGATTACTTGTTCGATAACCCGAAAATTGAGCGGATCGGGCTATTCGTCGTTCAGGCCGTACGCGTCACCCGTATCCTCCCCATCATCGTTGTTGTCCTGTTTATCGTTGGTGTTGGCATCGGAATCACCTCCCTTAACCTCCCCACCCTTGAGGGTAAGACGAAATCCACTCGGCGTTATACCGAAACGTTCCTTGAAACATCGCGTGAGATGGGGATGATCACTGAATCCCAGGTTATCGGCAATATCGGTCAACCGGCTTTCGGTGGAACCAACCGCATGGTAGGCCAAAAACAGCCTTCGCTCTAGTATATAACGTTGGAGGTCGGAATGAAACTCATCCCGAAATATCCCCTTCACCCGGGCCGTAGTCATTCCGTGATGCTTCGCAATCTGGCTCATCTTCACCCTGCCGCTCTGTAAAATCGCCTTCTCCAGATATTCCATCATTCGTGTACGGAAAGCCTGCCGCTCCTCAGGCGTCATCGCACGGGCCGTTGTTGGATACTCCAATGCCCGTGCACAAATGCCGATCATCGAATATAGCCCTTTCATGATCCAACGGTGTCGGAGCTTTACATTTTCCAAAGGTGCTTCACGAATGCGCGCCAGTGCCGTCAACAACCGTTTCGATATCTTGCCGGGCGTAAGATAGTTCGACGTGCCGAACTTCAGCTTTTCTTTCAATACGCGCAGTCCGGGAATACTGTGCTCATGAGCCGAAAGAAAGATCGGATCGATCCGGATAAAGGCCGAATGATAATTCCCGGGCTCCAGCCAGGCTTTATGACTTTGCGCCGTAAGATGGAAAAGATTGTATTCGTTCTCGTGCAACGCAAACTCAGCACCCTTCTCTTCCAATCGCCCAACAATACTCCCCTTCAGCATGAACTGAAGGAAAATGCCATCCGTCTCCGGTGTGGGCCATATCCATAGCGGCTGTCGGATTCGGAAGTGAGCTTCTTCTACCGTAACACCATCAAACGAATATTTCTGACTGAAAATAATGCCGAAGGGGCCTTTAACGACCGTAGGCGCCATGTACGAAATACGGAGGGGTTTCAAATACCGGGGAACTTGATCCGTCTCCTTTATACCCTTGTCAAAGTTATATAGGATAAGGTATCGCATTGGGGTTAATTATTTTATCTACCCGACCAAAATAAAAAATTTCCCCAGACCGTCACTTGAATTTTCTTTTCTTTTTTTTGTCAAATTTCTCCCCAAGCATTTTTTCGAAAACCGGGTGCGCCCGCCAACTTCTCCAACAGTTGCCGGAAATATTCCGGCGACCGGCGAAGCCGACTCCCAAACCAGGAGAACAATTCACCGTCCACCAATACGGCCTTTACACCGGGCAACTCCTCCTCAAGCTCCAATAAATGTTTGTCTTTGAATGGGTAGGGCTCCGACGAAAGCAGAACAACATCGGGCCGAAGCTCCCTCAGCTGTTCAATACTCACCTGCGGGTAGCGGGTCTCCGATGCCAATACATTGATGATTCCGCAACGACTGAGCATATCGCTGATAAACGTATCGCCGCCCACACTCATGTACGGGTTTTTCCAGATCAGATAGGCGGCGCGGATTTCCGTACTTATCGTTTTTCGATAAGACGACAATCGGAGAAAACCCAGTATAATTTCTTTGGCAATACTATCGGCCTTTTCGGCCGCGCCTAAACGATCTCCCATTTCACGAATCATCTCCACTGCCTCGTCAAGATTGGATACATCGGTCACCCAAACCGGAACATGTGCAGCAAGTGCTTCTACCTGCTCCCTCACATTTTCCTCCCGGTTGGCAATTATAAGATCCGGCTCAAGCGAAAGAATCTTTTCAATATCCAGGGTTTTTGTTCCTCCGATCCGGGTTATGCTGCGAAACCACGCCTCCGGATGAACGCAAAACTTGGTAATGCCAACAACGCGCCCGTCCATTCCCAGATCATAAAGCAGTTCGGTCTGGGAAGGAACGAGCGATATTATGCGTTGCGGAAACATTTCTTACTGGGTAACTTCTGTTACGGGCTTGCCCAAACATCCGCTGGGCATCTGTATCCGAAGCAAAGCTGCCACGGTCGGCGCGATGTCGTACATATAGGTTTCACGGTTTGTTTTTCCGGGCTTGATATTCCATCCGAAAAACAACAGCGGGATATGCGAATCGTAGGGATTCCACAAACCATGGGTGGTACCGGTTTTACCACCGTCGATATAACCGGGCTTCAACAATACCTGAATATCCCCACAGCGGGAGGGAAAATATCCGTTGGTCATTCGGTATTTGATGGTTTCATTCAATGTCACCGTTGCGAGATCGTTGATCCGGAACGCACGGGCTACCGATTCTTCTTTCAACAGCGAAGCAATAACATAATCTTCCACCTCGGTGATATTGATTCCAAGTGAATCAATCAATCGCCGGTTCAGCGTAATCTGATAATTGTACGTGCTTTGGATAAAATTATCGCGACCATATTTCGATTTGAATTCGGCATTGACACGTTTCATCCAACCGCTGTCGTCATATAAGCCGCCGGGGATCTTATTTTCATTAAGGAAGCCCGGCACATGGGCTACACCGTGATCGGCGGTGAGAAACAACAGGTACTGCCCCTTCCCTACCTGCTGGTCCAGGAAATTCAGAAAGGCTCCGAGATCCTTATCGAGGCGGAGATAGCCGTCTTCCGTTTCAATGGAGTTGGGACCGAAGGAATGTCCGATATAATCCGGAGAGGAAAGACTAACGGCCAGAAAATCGGTCACCTTGTTTTTCCCCAGGTTTTCGGCCACGAGGGCGGCTTTCGCCATATCCAGCGTCATGCTGTTTCCGAACGGGGTTGAAGAGATGGCTCCGTAATTCTTACCGATCATTTCTTTCAGGCTGTAGGGAAATCCTTTTGCGGCCGCACCGAAAGGCTTCGACTCATAGGCTTTCTCATCGGCTGTACTTAACTGATAGGTTTCAATCGGATACAAAGTATTCCATCCGGCGGCGAGATATTTATCGGCCGGTCGTTTGGCATTGATATCCTTTACCCATTGGGGCAGGTCCTGATGATAATAGGTGGACGTAATCCAATTGCCGGTTTTGCCATCGAACCAGTAGGCGCCGTTGGCACTGTGTCCGGCGGGAAGTATAGCCCCCCTATCCTTGATGGCGATGCCGATCACCTTGCTCTGGAAATTGTTCGACAGCCGAAGTTCGTCGGTTATGGTTGTGGGAAGCAGATTTCTGGGACTCATGGCGCCGGCCGCAACGGTTTCTGAACCGACGGTTTTTACCGACTTGTCTTCTACACAGTACACCGCAGATTCCAAATTACGATCAAACCAGGAATTTCCGACGATACCGTTAACGGCCGGAACCGATCCGGTATAAATCGAGGCATGCCCGCATGCGGTAATGGATGGCGTATAGGGAATAAAGGTGTTCTCGCAGGAGAATCCCTGACTCAACAGTCGCTTGAAACCGCCGTTTGCGTCGTAACGGTCGTAGTATCGGTACAGAAAATCCCAACGCATTTGGTCAACTACAATTCCTACCACCAGTTTGGGACGGGGGATACCGGTGCCTTTCTGCGCGTTCGCAGCAAACATCATCACCAGGAGCATCCCGGATAAAAGGATTTTTTTCATTTAAGTAAATCTTTCAGTATTAGCGATTTCATTTCAGCGGAGTAAAGCTAAGCATCTTTGCCGATTCGTTATAGTACCGGAATACCATTTAATAAGTACGTCTACCGGAAAACAGGCCGAAGCCAACCGAAAACCGGGCCCGGAAAAATGGTGCCTTTACCCCGATCCGGCGCAAAAAAAGTCCAGGTGAGCCTATGTTAGGCGGTGGATGGTCAAATTTCCCCTGCACAGATAAAAGATTTATTACCTTTGCGAAAATTTTTTCAATATTCTTAAAAGGCAGATATGGCAGATATTTTTGAACGTTTGCTCAGTAACCAGGGTCCTATCGGTCAACACCGCGAAAGGGCGCATGGTTATTTCGCTTTTCCCAAACTGGAAGGAGAAATCGGTACTCGGATGAAATTCCGTGGCAAAGAGAAGATTGTATGGAGCCTTAACAACTATCTGGGTCTTGCCAACCACCCGGAAGTACGTGCAACCGACGCCAAGGCGGCGGCCGATTTCGGTATGGCATCTCCCATGGGTGCCCGCATGATGAGCGGAAACACCACATACCACGAACAACTGGAGGCCGAACTTTCCGACTACATGGGTAAGGAAGCGACCTGTCTGCTGAACTACGGCTACCAGGGCGTTATGAGTACCATCGACGCCATCTGCACCCGTCGCGACGTGATCGTGTACGATGCCGAATGCCACGCAAGTATCATCGATGGTCTGCGTATGCACCAGGGTCACCGCTATGTTTTCAAACACAACGATATTGAAGACTGCGAAAAGCAACTCCGTCGCGCCGTGGAAATGATCAAAACCACCGGAGGCGGCATCCTCGTGATTACCGAGGGGGTCTTCGGCATGGCCGGTGATCAGGGCAAACTGAAAGAAATTGCTGCATTAAAGGATAAATATGAATTCCGTCTGCTCGTAGACGACGCGCATGGATTCGGTACCCTGGGTAAAACGGGTGCCGGAACCGGCGAAGAACAAGGTGTACAGGACAAAATCGATCTGCTGTTCAATACCTTTGCGAAATCCGGTGCCTCCATCGGAGCCTTCGTGAGCGGAGAAAAAGCCATCATCGATTATCTCCGCTACAACCTCCGTTCCCAGATCTTTGCCAAATCGATTCCGCTGCCCATCGTAATCGGTCATCTGAAACGTGTGGAACTGATGCGTAAGTATCCGGAAATGAAGGCAAAACTTTGGGAAAATGCGCTCAAACTGCAGAACGGTCTGAAAGCCAAAGGTTTCGACATCGGTAAAACCGACTCCGTGGTTACGCCCGTTTACATGAAGGGTGGTGTGGAAGAAGCTACGGCCATGGTGATGGACCTCCGCGAGAACTACAACATCTTCTGCTCTATTGTCGTTTACCCGGTAATCCCGAAAGGTCATATCATCTATCGCCTGATCCCGACCGCGGTACATACCGACGAAGATATCGAGCTCACCCTGAAAGCTTTTGAAGAAACCAAGCAAAAACTCGACGCTGGTGAATATAAAGTGGAAGCCATTCCTGATATGGCGGAAGCAACAGCCTAAAGATATCCCATCAACAAAAAAGCCGGCCTCCCTGGAAGCCGGCTTTTTTTTATTAATTATCGATAAATCGCCACACAAATCATTCCAAAATTCCGATTCTCAGCCGTTTTCAGGCGATTATAACGGAGGTTGCACTGCTTGCCTCCTATTCATGCTGAATTAAATTTTTGGGCGAATCCTTCGCGATACACAGGAAGTTCATGGAAGGGTGTACACCGGGGGCGTCCGCCTTAATCGTTCAATTCAAAAATAAGAGATAGGTGGTATTCCGGGATTCGTTGTATCTACCTGGTTGTTAGGAACTTATTTGGGTGAGGGCAAAAAAAGATCCCGCCTTGCGGCGGGATGCACTAATCAAATACCATTAACCATTAAACCTTATCCTATGAAAACTCAAATATAAGACATGATTTTTTGAAGCAGGGTTGTATTTCCTATACTTTTTTTCTGAAACCAGCAAATTATTGATCCTAATCAATGAAAAAATGACGTTTCCCGCTGTTTGAGGGGAAAAAACCTCTGCTTCAACAGGTTTTTACCCCGATTTAGGGGAAAGGGGTTCGGGTGAAGTACCGTATTTTTGTTGCCACTGAAAAAACAGCTGATGAATAAAGTTCTCGTAGCCATAACCGGAGCAAGCGGATCCATATACGCGAAAGTTTTGCTGGAAAAACTCCAGCGTCAGAACAAGGGACAGCTCGAGGTAGCTGTGGTTATGACCGAAAATGCCCGGGAAGTGTGGCGAACCGAACTGGAAGACAACAGTTTCGAGCAGCTTCCCTTTCGATTTTTCCATCAGCAGGACTTTCACGCTCCCTTTGCGTCTGGCTCAGGGCAATACAATACCATGATCATCATCCCCTGCTCCATGGGCACCCTGGGGCGTATTGCTTCGGGAATTTCGAATGATTTGATTTCCCGGGCTGCCGATGTCATTCTGAAGGAAAGAAGGCGTTTGATCTGCGTACCACGCGAAACGCCCTATAACCTGATCCATATCCGGAACATGGAGACCATCACCCTGGCCGGGGGAATCATCTGTCCGGCCACCCCATCGTTTTACAGCAAGCCTGTAACGCGCGAGGAAATTGCCGCCACGGTGGTCGATCGTGTACTGGATCTGGCCGGCATTTCGGTGCCCACATTCCGCTGGGGCTCCTCCGGTCAGGACTAATCCTATCGAAGGTCAACTACTTCAACCCCGGGATGTTTGGAGGTGTCGAATACAAAACGCGAATCCGGAGCAGCAACATTGCCACTCAGAGAGATTACGGTATAAACATAACGGGCTCCTCCTTTGTCAAAAATTTTCGCGCTGTGCACGGTTTGGGTAGCTTTATCAATATTCAGTAATATTTTGAAATAAGACCTGCTCTTGTCAAAGGGCGTCAGTTCGATTTCCTGCAGGGTCTTCCCGTCCCGCTGATAGGTACCGTTGAGTTTGTAGAGAAACTCTTTGTTGTAGGAGGCTGAAAACAGTTTCTGAGGCGTAAAGGCTTTGGCATCCTCATCGGCCCTGGTGATCTGCACCTCGTTTATTTCGTGACTGTAGTTCCAAAGCGTAGAGCCGTCGCAGATCATTTCATCCCCTCCCGCCGAGATCCGGTATCGGTTACCTTTCATCAGAACCGTACCACTGCGGTTCTCGCGCGTTTTACCGGCAGCATCCTCGGCACGGAAGGCGAATCTTGCCTGTACACTCGTAAAGCTTCGGAATTTGGCGCTCACCTTGTCCAAAATGGCCTTTGCGTCGGGGTCGCTCACCACAGGATGGGCCGGAGACTTCTTAACAGACTGTGCCTGGAGGACGGACACTGCGGTTAAACAAACCGCCAGAAACAGGATAAATTTTTTCATATACTATTTTCTTCGGAATCGAATTCCGGTGATAAGACTGCAGAAACAATGCGGGGTTTAGCGAATTTCAGGGCTTTAACATTTCCCTAACCCCTTTCTTCGAGAAACTGTTCGAGTTCGTATTCGGTTTTTATAAGCACCTCCCTGGCCTTGCTGCCGGCGCTGGGTCCCACCACACCCGCCGCCTCCAATTGGTCCATAAGGCGTCCGGCACGGTTATAGCCCAGCTTCATCCTCCGCTGAATGAGCGAGGTAGAGCCTACCTGATTCTGAACAATCAAACGGGCAGCTTCTTCAAACAACTCATCGCGATCGCCCAGCGGAGTATCCCGGGCGTCCATATCCTTCTCGTCAACATATTCCGGAAGCATAAAGGCCTGCGGATAGCCCTTCTGTTCGCCGATAAATTCGGTCACTTTCTCCACCTCCGGAGTATCCACAAACGCACATTGCAGACGGGTGATTTCGCCGTTGTAGGAAATAAGCATATCGCCCTTACCGATCAGCTGCTCCGCACCACCGGTATCAAGAATGGTCCGTGAATCGATTTTCGAAGAAACCTTGAAGGCGATCCGTGCAGGGAAGTTCGCCTTAATGGTACCGGTGATAATGTTTACGGAAGGACGTTGTGTAGCAATGATGAGGTGAATACCCACGGCGCGTGCCAGCTGTGCAAGACGGGCAATCGGCATTTCCACTTCCTTACCGGCTGTCATGATCAGATCCGCAAACTCATCGACCACCAGTACAATAAAGGGCAGGTACTGGTGTCCCTTCTGCGGATTGAGGCGACGTTTTACAAATTTATCGTTGTATTCGCGGATATTCCGGCAACCCGCTTCCTTGAGCAGATCGTAACGGTTATCCATTTCGATACAAAGGGCATTCAGTGTATTGATTACCTTTTTGGTATCGGTGATGATCGCCTCTTCTTCTCCCGGAAGTTTGGCCAGGAAATGCTTCTCAATGATCCGGTAGATGCTGAGCTCTACTTTTTTCGGGTCAACCAACACCAACTTCAGCTGTGAAGGATGTTTCTTGTAGAGAAGCGATACGAGGATAGCGTTGAGACCAACCGATTTACCCTGACCCGTAGCACCGGCCATCAGCAGGTGCGGCATACTGGCGAGGTCAACGATAAAGTTTTCGTTATTGATGGTCTTTCCGATGGCGATCGGAAGCGAATAGCTGTTGTTGACAAATTTATCGGAAGCCAGAAGACTCCTCATGCTTACAATGGTCTTTTTCACATTGGGCACTTCGATTCCGATGGTTCCCTTGCCGGGAATCGGAGCAATAATTCGGATACCCAATGCCGCGAGACTGAGGGCGATATCGTCTTCCAGGTTCTTGATCCGCGAAATCCGTACACCCGCAGCCGGAACGATTTCGTAAAGCGTTACGGTGGGTCCCACCGTAGCGAAGATTTTCTGGATGGAAATATCGTAGTTCTTCAGGGTGTTGATGATCTGATTCTTGTTGTTCTCCAGTTCTTCCGGGTCATGAATAATCTTTTCACTACCGTGCGATTCCAGCAGTTCGATTTTGGGATATCGGTAATTCCGGAGATCGAGGGTGGGTTCGTAGGGCGGAAGTTCTGCAACCCTTGCCGCCTCGTCTTCTTCGGACTCTTCAGCCCCATTCACCTGCTTGATCTCAAGTTCCAGTTCGTCTTTAGACAAGGGCGATGTCCCTTTTTTCAGTCCGCCCTGATGCAGTTGAAGCGTCGGTATTTCTTCTTCCTCCGGTATGGCAGGGAATACGCCGGGATCTTCCTCTTCCGACGCCGGTTCTTCTTCCACCAGCTCCTCTTCCATTTCCTCGTCTTCCACGGCTTCTTCCGTGTCGGAACCGTTTACCGGCAATACTTCGGGTTCGTCCTTTTCGATCAGAACGAGTTGCAGTTCTTCCTCTATTTCCGGACGCGGAGGAATGACGACAACCCCTCCGGCCCCCTTCATCGTATTCAGGGAAGTTTCCGGCTGAACCGGCTCCGGCTCACGGGCAACTTCCCTGTCGATAAACAAGGCCGCCTCTGCAGGAGCTGCGGCTGCCTCGGCTGTTGAAGGAGCTTTTTCCGGTTTCGGCTTTCGTTCCGGAAGGCGGAAAGTTGGATTGAAGCGCCAGATGAAATAGGAAAATGCAGCGAGAAACAGAACAGCAGCGGTTCCCATATTACCGATCAGTGCAACCAACCAGTTACAAAGCATATCGCCAACGGCCCCGCCCCAGGGAAATCCAAAACTTTGTCCCAGGAAGGAAGCCAATACAGCAAATACGATTACCCCGGCAAGAACATAGCGGATATTGCGTTTCAGGGAAAACAGCTGCGTTCCGAACAGCTTGTTCACGCCCAGCATAAAAAAGAAGGAGCAGAACAGGAAGGATGCGATTCCGAATCCCTTGTAAAAAAACAGGTGCGAAACGTATGCGCCCAGAGCACCCAGCAGATTGGCGATCTTCAGATCGTTGGGCATAAGAATGCCGGCCCCTTCGCGGAATACCTGATCCTGATCTTCATCCCAGGTAAACAGGTACGAAACAAAGGCAAAAAACAAAAAAAATGCAACCAGCAAACTGATAGCCCCAAGGATCTTGGCGGTCCGCTCATCTCTGGCTACCTGTCTCAGATCCACTGCGGTTTCTTTCTCCGGTTTCAACTGATCTGGATCAGGCGCTTTATACTTTCCTTTTTTTACTTTACTGGCCATATAGACAAAGATAAAAATTAGCTTCGAACGCCGGTTTTTAAGCTTAATGAAAACTTTCTTTCCTCATATTACAACTTGTTCGTATTTTTCCGGTCTATACCGACCAACACCTTATCTCGTGCAGACTTTAGACCAAAACTCAGCCCAAATTTCATTTGCCGCCCTTTTCCGGCAAACGGTCGTTATGCTGGCGCTGGTCCTTTCCTTCAACCGCAGTGCTCAGGCACAGTTTCTGACCGGAGAGTTCAATACGGGAGATACCATCGAAATCGCTACCATCCGCACGGAAAAAATCATTTCCGAAGCCGCTTCCTACTTCGTACAAAAACGAACAGACCAACCACTTTCTTCTATAAACGGAATAGAATTTATTTCCCGGGAAGATTTCCTGCCCTGGCGGGTACTTCCGGCCAGAATGGTGGACGACGATATCTATATCCGATTCACCGTTCGAAACAATGCCGACACGGCAGAAAATATTTTCTTCAATCCGGGCTTATTCTATCAGGACATATTCATCTATGAAGTTTTGCCGGACAGTTCGCTCCGCGAACAAACGGACAGTTCCATCCAAACCCATGCCAAATCCTTTGAAGAAGGGTTCCGGAAAATTACCGTCCCCCCCCAGGGTGCCTACGACTACGTTGTTCTCCTACGCGCGGTCCGCACATCCATCAACTCGCTCGAGCCCAAACTGGTGGCTTCGTATTACGTGCCGATCCTGATTACGCTGCTGCGCCAGCAAAGTGGTGATTTGAATATGTTCGGCTACCTGTTTTCCGGGCTGCTGCTGCTGATGGTATTGTATTCGTTGACGAACTATCTGCAAACCTTTACGCCGGAATTTCTTTCGTACGCCATGTACACTTTTCTGATGGGACTGCTGATGTATCTCAAGACTTATTTCTACAACTATTCTCATCCCTTCAACTACTTTTTTGAAGGCTACCTCGATTTTGTCCTTCAATGTCTGGGGATACTCTGCTATACCATGTTTGTAAACCAGTTTCTGCAGACCAAAAAGAAATACCCGCTGCTGTACAATTTTATGACGGGCGGGCAGATCCTGATCGTCACCTCCCTGATTCTTTACAGCTTTGTCCATTTTTTTCAGCGCGATTTCCTGCTCGAATACAATATCGAAAACGGCGTAAAATACCTGCTTCTGGGCCTCGGCATCTTCTTTATACTGTACGGCCTCGGCGTAAAAGACCGGCTGATGCGTTACCTGATCTGGGGAAATATTGCATTGATCACGCTTTCGGCCTTTTCGCTGGCGATGATTGTTGGACCGATCCACATTCCCGGAGCTCCGAGGGTACTCAACCAATCCCTGTTTTATTATGAACTCGGACTGGTTATCGAATTGATTTGTTTCCTTGCCGGTTTGAGCTACAAAAATCGGGAAGAGCTGATTCAGCGTACCCGCGAAAAGGAAAAGCTGAGAATGGAAAACGAGAGAATTGAACTGGAGAAACAGATAGCCGTTTACATTGCCCAGCAGGAAGAAAGGAATCGGATTTCAACGGATATGCACGACGAACTCGGCGGCGGTATGACAGCGATCCGTCTGCTCAGTGAACTGGCCAAAAACAAGATGCGGGCAAACCCGCTGCCGGAAATCGAAAAAATTTCTGCCTCTGCCGATGATCTTCTCAACAAGATGAATGCGATCATCTGGAGTATGAACAGTTCGCACGACACGCTTGAAAACCTCGTAGCCTATATCCGATCCTATTCCCTGGAATATTTTGACAGTACAGAAATTCACTGCAATATCACCGTTCCGCATTCTATCCCCTCTTATGAAATCAGCGGGGAACGCCGACGCAATGTATTCCTTTGTGTAAAGGAATCCCTCAACAATATCCTGAAGCATGCCCAGTGTTCGCGGGTGGATATGGAATTGAAACTCGAAGGGAACGAACTTCAGATCTCCATACGCGACAACGGCGTTGGAATTGACATGGAAAAGCTGCGTCAGTTCGGAAACGGCCTGGTGAATATGAAGCGCAGGATGAACAGCATCAACGGGCAATTCGAAATCGGCCGCGATCAGAAAACCGGATGCGGAACACTCACGAGGTTAACCCTGCCCCTCTGATTATTTCCGGATTCCCACCAGCAGGAAAATCCAACCCAGGATAAACAACAAACCGCCGAAAGGCGTGATGATCCCGATTCTTCTCAGTCCTACAGACTGCGTATCGTGCAGGGCGGTAAGCAGATACAGCGACCCCGAAAACAAAACGATGCCCGCAATGAAGGCATAGCCCGCCCACACGAGGAAATTGTTGGGGAACTCCTTGTATAGAATAGCGGCAAGAAAAAGCGCTATGGTATGGTAAAACTGGTATTGAACGCCTGTTTGAAACGTCTGAACGGTTTCCGGCGGAACGATTTTTTTCAATCCATGCGCGCCAAAGGCACCGAGGGCTACCGACAGCGCCCCGAGAAGAGAGGCGAGCGTTAAAAAGGTTTTATGCATGATCGGCGATTTCGAGGAAATGATCGAGTGTGATGGATTCGTCCTGAATGATAAGATCGGCTTTTTCGTAGTACATCTTTCTCTCACCGAGTTTCAGCTGGATAGAATGCTTGAGATCTTCATCACTCACGTTTTTCAGTACCGGACGTTTATGTTTTTCCCGCAGGAGTCGTTCAAAAAGAATTTCAACGGGCGGATTGATCCAGATTACCTTCCCGTTCTTCTTCATGTATTCGATATTGTTGAAGAAGCATGGCGTACCGCCTCCGCAGGAGATAACGAACCCTTCTTCGCCGGTTTGTGATTCCACCAGATCGTAGAGCAGGGATTTTTCCTTTACACGGAAATATTCTTCCCCTTCCTCTGCGAAGATTCTTTCGACAGACCTTCCTTCATTTTCCACAACGACTTCGTCGAGGTCAAAAAAAGGAAGGTGGAGCTGCTTTGCCAGTTTTGCTCCCCAGTAGGATTTGCCGGAGCCCATAAAGCCGATCAAAAAGATTCTCATCGTTCAGGTTTTTAAATAGACCAGAAAAAACAGTGCGGGGTTGCAACTCAAATGTAGTAAATACTATTTGAAAGCGTTAAAACCGGTTATATCCATTCCGGTAATCAGGAGATGAATATCGTGGGTGCCTTCGTAAGTGATTACACTTTCGAGATTCATCATATGGCGCATTACTGAAAATTCTCCCGTTATTCCCATTCCTCCCAGCATCTGTCTTGCCTCCCGGGCTATGTTGGCGGCGATCTGACAGCTGTTCCGTTTTGCCATGCTCACCTGTGCAGGAGTAACAGTGCCGTTGTCCATCAAGGTTCCGAGGCGCCATACCAGCAACTGAGCTTTGGTAATTTCGGTAATCATTTCAGCCAGTTTTTTCTGCTGCAGCTGAAAGGAACCGATGGGCCGATCGAACTGAATCCGCTCTTTGGAATACCGCAATGCCGTATCGTAACAATCCATGGCGGCGCCGAGGGCTCCCCAGGCAATACCGTACCGTGCTTTGGTAAGACAACTCAGCGGTCCCTTCATGCCTTTGACGTTGGGAAGGATATTCTCTTTCGGAATTTTTACATTGTCGAATACCAGTTCTCCCGTTGCGCTGGCTCTTAAGCTCCATTTGCCGCGGGTAGTTGGTGTCGAAAACCCCTCCATACCACGCTCCACGATCACGCCACGTACCTCCCCCTGATCGTCCTTAGCCCAAACTACGGCAATCTGCGCAAATGGAGCATTACTTATCCACATTTTGGCTCCATTGAGTATAAAATGATCTCCTTCGTCACGGATATTGGTGAGCATACCCGCGGGGTTGCTGCCGTGATCGGGTTCCGTGAGGCCGAAGCAGCCCAGCCATTCGCCTTTGGCGAGCTTCGGAAGTATCCGTTTTTTCTGTTCCTCAGAACCATAGGCGTATATCGGAAACATGACCAGCGATCCCTGCACCGAAGCTGTAGACCGAACACCGCTGTCGCCACGTTCCAGTTCCTGCATCATCAATCCATAGCTGATATAGTCAAGTCCGCCGCCCCCATATTCCACCGGAATCGTGGGCCCGAAACACCCCAGTTCCCCAAGTTGAGGTACAATATGGGACGGAAATTCAGCTTTCTGGGCATAGTCTTCGATTATGGGAGAAATCTCCTTTTTGACGTAGGCCCGTACGGCAGACCGGATCAGTTTCTGCTCCTCGGTGAGCAGATCATCGACCTTAAAGTAGTCCGGGGATTCAAAAAGATCTTGTGGCATAGTGTGTTGTTTAGGTTTGAGCGGAGATAGTGCTAATGTAAGAAGAAATACGCCAATTGACGTATATTGCCGGTTATGAAAACACCATTCGAAGCTTCTGCAACCTTTGCACAGCAAAAGGATGCTGAAGATCTATTAGCGCCATTCAAAAAGGAATTCTATTTTCCCCAGCATCAGGGCAGGGATTGCATTTATTTCTGCGGAAATTCGCTCGGACTTCAGGCCCGATCGGTAGAAGACGCCATAAAACAGGAGCTCTCCGACTGGCGGGAGCTTGCCGTTGAAGGCTATTTCCGCGCTAAAAATCCCTGGCTCTACTACCAGTACAATTTTTCCGGTCCGCTCTCCCGCATCATGGGATGCAGCGAGGACGAAGTAACGGTAATGAACACCCTAACCGTCAATCTTCATCTCATTCTTCAGAGCTTTTACCGGCCAACCAAAGAACGGTTCCGGATCATTATGGAAGCCGGAGCCTTCCCCTCCGACCAATACGCCATCGAAACCCTCGTACGGCAACACGGTTTTGATCCGGCAACGGCCATCGTGGAAATCTCCCCGCGGCCCGGAGAAAAACTTCTCCGAACCGAAGATATTATCCAGCAGATTTATCAGCAGAGCGGATCATTAGCCGTGCTCCTGATGGGCGGCATCAATTACTATACCGGGCAGTTTTACGATATGCCGGCCATTACCGCTGCCGCACACAAGGTGGGCGCCTATGCCGGTTGGGACCTGGCCCATGTCGCCGGAAATATACCGGTAAAACTGCACGACTGGGACGTTGATTTTGCCGTTTGGTGTTCCTACAAATATTTCAATGCAGGCCCTGGTGCGGCGGGTGGACTGTATGTTCACGAACGTTTCGGCAACGATCCCGCCTTTCCCCGGCTCGGCGGCTGGTGGGGGAACGACGAAAAAACGCGCTTCCGCATGGAAAAGGGATTTATTCCGCGTTCCGGAGCCGCAGGTTGGCAGATCAGTACCGCGCAGGTATTTAACATGGTCGCCCTAAAAGCATCTCTGGAACTGTTCGAAAAGGCCGGAATTGAAAACCTGCGGAAGAAAAGCCGGGAACTGACCGCCTATCTGGAGTTCCTCCTCAGGCAGCTCCCCCTGCCCTGTGAAATCATCACCCCTTCCGATCCGGATCAGCGGGGAGCACAACTGTCCCTGTACTTCCCGGAAAACGGGAAAGCCATCCACAACAAAATGATGGAAAGCGGTATCATCTGCGACTATCGCGAACCGGGTGTCATCCGCCTCGCCCCGGCGCCCATGTACTGCTCCTTCTCCGATGTGTACCGTTTTTATGAAGTATTGAAAAATTTCAGCTGATGTATTCCGAAACCAAATCATGGCTTGCCCTGGGCGATTCCTATACCATTGGCGAAGGCGTTCCCCTGCACGACAGTTACCCCTATCAAACCCTGCAGCTTTTGCGCCGCCAGGGTAAAAATTTTGAAGCCCCGGAGATCATCGCGAAAACAGGATGGACCACCAACGAACTGCTGGCGCATATCGCCCAAATCCGACTGCGTCCCAGATACGATTATGTAACGCTGCTGATCGGCGTAAACAATCAGTACAGGGGAATGTCTGAAAGCGACTATGCATCAACGTTATCCGAACTCATTTCCCTGGCGCTGGAAAAATCCGGCAACAATCCGCAGCAGGTTACGGTGATCAGTATTCCCGACTGGGGTGTTACCCCTTTTGCCGCCGACCGAAAGGCCAGCGAAATTTCCGATGCCATCGACCGCTTCAACGCCATCAACCACAAACAAAGCAGAGACCATGGCCTCAATTATGTCGAAATCACCGAGCATTACCGCAAATATGGAAATCTTCCGGAAAATGTGGTAGCCGATGGACTGCATCCTTCGGCTTCGATTTACCGACATTGGGCGGAACAGCTGGCACCCTCTCTTCTTAAATAAAAAAGCCTGCCGCGGATAATCTGCGGCAGACTTTTCAATACGATGTGGCTGATTTATTGCGGTAGGTATCCGCTCATTTCTTCCTGATATTTTTTCGCCTTTTTCCCGGCTTCTTCAGCAAAGTCTTCTCCTACCGACGCAAAGATGATATCTCTGGATACATTGATCAGTAGTCCGATATCTGCGTTCATAGCTTTGGCGGAAATATCCTTCAAGCTTCCCCCCTGCGCGCCCACACCCGGCACCAGAAAGAAGTGATCCGGAACAATGCGGCGGATGTTTTCGAACTCATCGGCTCTTGTGGCTCCGATCACAAACATCAGGTTTTCCGGTGTTCCCCAACCCGCTGCTGCGCGAAGCACTTTTTCATAAAGACGCTCTTCGCCGGTTTGAAGCATTTCAAAATCGTGGGCACCGGGATTGGACGTTAGTCCCAGCAGTATGGTCCATTTCCCCTTATAAGCCAGGAAGGGCTGAACGGAATCAGCACCCATATAGGGAGCAACGGTTACCGAATGAAAGGGAAAGGTTTCGAAAAAGGTTTTGGCGTATTGGGTAGAGGTGTTTCCGATATCCCCACGTTTGGCATCGGCGATGGTGAAATGGGTTTTCGGAATATAGGAAAGTGTTCTGGAAAGCGTTTCCCAGCCCTTGATGCCACAGCTTTCGTAAAAAGCTGTGTTGATTTTGTAGGCTACACAGTAGTCGCGGGTGGCGTCAATAATTCTTCTATTGAATTCAAAAACCGGGTCGGGGTACGACAGCAGGTGTCTGGGGATTTTTGTGATATCGGAATCAAGTCCTACACAAAGGTAGGATCGCTTTTTTCTGATCTCGGCCACCAGTTCTGTTCTGTTCATATTGCTCTTTTTTGGCGATGATAAAGCAGGCCGATCACAGCGATCGGCCCGGAGATTATTTTGAATGATTCAGCAGGCTCACGACACGATTTCTACGGGGCGTGTGGGCGCTGCGTGGGCATTTCGGATAGCAATCTGCCGAACGGCATTTCCGGCAAATTCCAGGAAAGCCTTCCGTGAAATTTCATCGGAACCGATCACCGCCGGTACGCCCTTGTCGCCGCCTTCGCGGATGGACTGTACAATCGGAATTTGTCCGAGGAAAGGCAGATCGTACTCCTCTGCCAGTTTTTTGGCACCTTCCTTGCCAAAAAGATAGTATTTATTTTCCGGAAGTTCTGCAGGGGTGAAATAGCTCATGTTTTCCACCAGTCCGATAATGGGCACCTTGATCTGAGCCTGACCGAACATGGCGATACCTTTTTTCGCATCGGCCAGGGCAACGTCCTGCGGAGTGGAGACCACAATTACGCCCGTTACCGGTACGGTCTGAAGGACGGTGAGGTGAATATCCCCGGTTCCGGGAGGCATGTCGATGACCAGATAGTCCAGCTCATCCCAGTAAACATCCGTAATGAACTGACGGATAGCCGAGCTGGCCATCGGGCCGCGCCAAACCACCGCGTTTTTATCATCCACCAGCAAACCGATACTCATCAGCTTGATGCCGTGTTTTACCATGGGTTCGATCATGCCCTTGCCGTCGACATTACGCATCATCGGACGTTCACCACGAACACCGAACATGATGGGCACGCTCGGCCCGTAGATATCGGCGTCCATCAATCCCACTTTCGCGCCGCCGTCGGCCAGGGCCAACGCCAGGTTAGCTGCCACGGTAGATTTACCGACACCGCCCTTACCGGAAACCACGGCGATAATATTTTTCACTTTGGGCAGGATCTGCTGGTTTTCGGTGCGCTTTGACGAGGTGTTGGCGGTAAAGTTAACCGTAACCACAGCAGACTTGTTGACAAGCAGCTGGACAGCGTTCACGCAGGCATTCCGGATCATATCCTTCATCGGACATGCGGGCGTGGTGAGCACTACGGTAAAACTTACCCGGTCGCCTTCAATTTCAATGTCTTTCACCATGTTCAGGGTAACGATATCCTGCCCCAGATCCGGCTCCTGAACATTCTGCAAAGCCGCCAATACTTGCTCCTTTGTCATTCCCAAAAGATTTTGTTAAAAAAGAGTTTCACCTGCAAAATTAGGCTATAACAAGGTGAAAATGTTGATTGATTTCAATCGATTTAGGTACTGACTACTTATCTTTGAAATGATGAAGAAAATTTTACGATACCTTTTGATGGCGGCCCTGATGATCCCCGCAGTAGCCCAGGCCCAATTCGAAAACTTCAAAGACTCCGTAGTCCAATTGTACGGCGTGGTTATGACGGCCGACTCCCTCAATGCCATTCCGGGCGTCAGCGTTATCGTAAAAGGGCGCGACCAGGGTACCCAAACCAACGACCAGGGGGTATTTTCCATCGCCGTTCTCAAAGGAGATATTATAGAATTTACACACGTTTCGTTTAAACCCAGACTGTTCGAAATACCCAAGGATCTGGTCGGGAACCATCACAGTGTCATTCAGCTGCTCGTAGAAGACACCACCTATCTCCCCGTTACCATCATTCGCCCCCGCCCTACCCGGGAACAGTTCGAACGGGACTTCATCAATATGAAGGTCAACGACGACGATATTGAAATTGCCCGTCAGAATACCGAAGCAGCCAAAATGCGTATGCTTGCACGAACGCTTCCGCGCGATGGACGGGAAGGCACCAATTTCACCATGCGTCAGCAGGCGCAACGCTACTCCTATGCCGGCCAGGCACCCCCACAGAACATTCTCAATCCCATGGCCTGGAACGAGTTTATTAAGGCCTGGAAACGGGGCGACTTCAAGAACAGAAAGTAATTCTTTCCGAAATACGGATTTTCTTTCCTGCCACAGCGGGTTTAAGTACTTTTGCCCCCTACAAAATTGCCACGTATGAAAAAAGTTTCCGTAATCGGTGCCGGAACCATGGGTAATGGCATTGCTCATGTTTTCGCACAGCATGGATTTTCTGTAACGCTGATTGACGTAAATGAACAACAGCTTCAACGCGCACAGCAAACCATTTCCAAAAATCTCGACCGTCAGATTGCCAAAGGCACACTCACAGAAGCCGAAAAAGCATCTACCCTCGCCAACCTCAGCCTCTCCACCAACCTGAAAGAAGGGGTAGCCTCCGCCGAACTCGTGGTGGAAGCCGCCACCGAAAACACAGAACTCAAACTGAATATTTTCCGCCAGCTCGACGAAGCGGCGCCGGAAAATACCATCCTCGCCACCAATACCTCTTCCATTTCCATCACCAAAATTGCATCGGTTACCAAACGGCCGGAAAAAGTGATCGGTATGCATTTCATGAACCCCGTACCGGTGATGAAACTGGTGGAAATCATTAACGGATACGCCACTTCCCCGGAAACCTCTGCAATCATTACCGAACTGAGCCGCCAACTCGGAAAAATCCCGGCCGTTTCAAACGACTATCCGGGATTCGTTGCCAACCGTATTCTCATGCCGATGATCAACGAAGCGATCTCCACCCTCCACGAAGGGGTGGCCACGGTTGAAGCCATCGACACCATCATGAAACTGGGAATGGCACATCCCATGGGGCCGCTGCAGCTGGCCGATTTTATCGGACTGGATGTTTGTCTGTCGATCCTCCGTGTGCTGCACGAGGGCTTCGGACAGCCGAAATACGCACCCTGCCCCCTGCTGGTAAACATGGTAGCCGCCGGAAAACTGGGCGTAAAAAGCGGTGAAGGCTTCTACAAATACACAGCCGGCAGCAAGGAACTGGTTGTCAGCGATTCCTTTAAAAAATAGGATTATTATGTGTATGGCCAAGGCATGCCTTGGCCGTACGCATGCCTTTCATGATTCCGGGATTTTCCCGGATTACAATTTCGGACGGGGAATCGCCAACAGCGGTACCTGAATAATACCGGAAACCTTTTCCGACATGCTGCCGTCGAACAGTTTTTCCAGCCAGGTTCTTTCATGCACAAACATCAGGCAGAACGATTTTTCGTGGGCTTCCGCAAAATCCGCAATATTTTCGGCAAGAGAAAGTTCGGGAATGGTCTGCAGAATTCCCGTGATCTTAATATTTGACTCGGGTGCAGGCTGTACATTGGCCGGCTCTTCGACAGGAGGAACCGTACTGAACTGAACCACTTCGATAGATGTTTTCAGCAGAGCAGCCCATTTCTGCAAAGCGGGGAGAAGCTCATCGAGATGTTTCAGTTGAATATTGGCAATACCGTTTTCCAGCGGACCAACCGTGCAGTCCTGCGGAACCGCCAAAATAGGGAAAAGCGCGTGATTGATCAGCGAAGATGTGTTACTGCCGAGAATCTTGTCGAACAGGGCTGTATGGCCATGGGTGCCCATAACCACCAGATCCGGTTTGGTTTCGAGCACATGGCTGGTGATGCCTCCGCTGATCAGTACACTCTCGTTGACGGTGACGATGGTTCCGACATGTCCTTTGAGGGTCGCCGGCCGGTTGTGCTGTACTGCCCTTTCAAGCTCGGCACGGACATAGGCCGCCAAATCTTCACCGCGTGGCCATGAAGAAGGGTATTCCTTTTCAAGTTTGGTGTTGGTAATATGCAGCACCTCAAGTTGTGCACCGCTTGCTGCCGCAACAAAATAGGCTTGCTGAAGGGCGGTTTCGGCATTGGCCGAAAAATCGAACGGTACGAGAATGCGTGGCATATACAACGGATTGAATGATTATTGTTGGCAATTTAAGCAAGTTTTTGTTCCCGCGGCTATTTCACAGGGGCTACATCCACATTTCGGAGCTCCTTCAGCCGGTACAGAACTTCGTCTACCCGCTTTTTCGGAATACCGATTTCCAGCGTGCAGAACAACTGCATTTCCTGCGCCAGTACCGAGCACTGACATTGTTTTACAATCATCATTACCTCATTCATCAATGTATAGTCGAAATGCACCCTATAGGGAATTTCAACCGGCTTCTGAACGATGGGAACCAGCTGAAGAGCCAGGGATGTTGAGGTTTTATAGGCGTTGATCAGTCCAGGTACGCCCAGCAGGGTTCCCCCGAAATAGCGGACCACCACAACCAGCGTATTGGTAAGCTGTTTGCTGTCGATCTGTCCCAGAATCGGACGTCCCGCCGAACCGGAGGGTTCACCATCGTCGTTCACGCGAAACTGATTACCATCGAGGCCGATCCGATAGGCAAAACAATGGTGTACAGCCTTATGGTGTTCTTTTTTGAGTACCTGAAGATATTGTTTTACTTCTTCGGGAGAACTTACAGGGTAGGCATAGGCAATAAACCGGCTTCCCCTGTCTTTAAATTCAGCGGTGGAAGATTGTTCGATTGTATAATAGTAGTCCTGATCCTGCATTGTTAACCCGATGGGCCGCAAATATCAGCATTATAGCGAATTGAATCAAATTGATGTATAAAAATCGATCCGGTCCGAACCCAGGTCCATCGTCCGGGAGAGGCGACCCCTGCTTAATTTGGGCGCATCCAACCCTTGCGACACATGCAGAGAGGTATTTGTGATTACTCTTGCTTCATCCCACAAACCCGCATCCATAAAGGATTGCAGGGTTTCCGGCCCGCCTTCGATCAACACGCTGAGCACGTTTTCTTCATAGAGCGCCCGGCAGATACCGGCGGCAAAATTGCTGAAGTCTGTTTTTTTGAAATGAAGATTTCCCTGTACCTCATCCTTCCTCCCATTCAGAATCACCACCCGGCCGGTATCCCGGAAGACACGGCGCCCGGGCGAAAGCCTGAGATCCGCATCAATGACTACACGTATGGGTGGATTGCCTGTCCAGAGTCGGTTATCCAGTAGGGGGTCGTCTTTTTCTACTGTTTTTCGTCCGACCATAATGGCCGCTTCCTCGCTCCGCCAGCGGTGCACCAGTCTATTGGTCAGGTCGCCGGATATCAGGAGCCGGTCTTCCCCCACTCCATCCACTTTTCCGTTCGCCGTTTGCGCCCATTTCAGAATGATATAAGGCCGCTGTTTCTGATGAAATCCGAAAAAACGTCTGTTCAGGAACCGGCATTCATCTTCGCCAACACCGGTCTGAACCTTTACTCCGGCAGCCGTCAGCTTTTCAATTCCCTTCCCATCCACAGCGGGAAAGGGATCTCGGATCCCCACCACCACCTCCGGAATTCCGGTATGGATGATCAGATCGGAACAGGGAGGCGTTTTCCCGAAGTGCGCACAGGGCTCAAGGGAAACATAAATGGTTGAAGATTTCAGCAAGGGGCGGTCTTCCTCTGCTACCGATGCGATGGCATTTACTTCAGCATGGGGACCGCCGTACCGTTCGTGGTACCCCTCCCCGATGATCCTTCCGTTATGTACTACTACGGCGCCTACCATGGGGTTGGGCGCCACATGGCCCGCACCCAGTTGGGCGAGCTGAATACATCGTTGCATAAATTGGAGGTCGGTAGCCATAAAACAAAGATACGGGCTACCTTTGCAATATGACAATCAGCGAGGCATTCTTCCATATTCGCCAGGCCATAGCAACACTTTACGATACCCGGGAAGCGGGAAATATTGCCGATCTGGTCCTGGAAAAAGCAACCGGACTCGATCGGTCGGGACGGATCATCAACAGCCGGCGCCTGCTATCCCCCACCGAACTTGCCGATATTGAAACGGCCGTAGAGAAGCTGGGGAATGCCGTCCCCGTACAATATGTGCTGGAAGAAGCCTGGTTTAGCGGAATGCCCTTCTATGTGAACCCCGACGTGCTGATTCCGCGCCCCGAAACCGAAGAATTGGTCGACTGGATCGTAAAAGACCCGAGATCTAACGGTGATACACAACTGAAAATAATCGATATCGGAACAGGTAGCGGCTGCATTCCCATCAGCCTGAAAAAGTTGATTCCGGAGGCTGAGACAGAAGCCCTGGACGTAAGCAGAAAGGCCCTGCAGGTGGCTTCGCGGAATGCCGAAAAACTGAAGGCCGACCTGCGTTTTATCGAAATGGACTTTACCGATCGGAACCAATGGAATACACTCGGCCGATACGACATTATCGTTTCCAATCCGCCCTATATTCCCCTATCCGAACGCAGGGAGATGGCACAGCATGTGACGGATCATGAACCACATCTCGCGCTCTTTGTGCCCGACGAGGATCCCTTCCGGTTTTACCGGCTGCTGGCGGAGTTTGCCGGATCACACCTGAAAGAGGACGGTGCCGTTTACATGGAAATACACGAAAGTTTCGGGAAGGAGGTACCAGCACTCTTCCGGGAAAAGGGCTTCTGCAAAATCGAACTGAAGAAAGATATGCAGGGAAAAGACCGGATGCTGCGTGCGGCTTACTGAACGCCGTTTTTATCGACCGCCAGTACCGAGCGGGCCCCGAGTTCACGGGCAACACGCATTACGGCAACCACATCTTCTACCGGAACCGATTTATCGGCATTGATAACCACCGAAGGCTCCTGGGTTTCCTTTTGTATGATGGGCAGCAGTGCTTCCCTGAGTTGATCCACGGTCACTTTTGTTGTTCCAACAAAATATTGCTTGTTCATATCAATCGAAACAACAACCGTTTGTTTAGCCTTGGTATCGCTTTTCGCCTTGGGCTGAGACAGCTTGATCACGTTCGGATTGGCGAGCGTGGATACAATCAGGAAGAACAGGAGCAGAATGAAGAGAATATCATTCAACGGGCCTGTGTGCACTTCAGCTTCTTCTCTGTGTCGACGACGTAAATTCATTCCGTTAAGTTTAAGCGATTAGCGCGTAGGTTCCTGGAGAATATCGATAAAGTCGGCACTGGCCACTTCCATTTTATTGGTAGCTTTGTCGATTTGGGAAGAAAGTACTCTGTATCCGATATAGGCAGCAAGACCGATGATCAGACCGGCAGCCGATGAAATCATTTTTACATAGATACCGCCGGCGATGGTTGAAATGGTGTACTCACCGGTTGACGCGATACCGTAGAAAAGCTGGAACATACCAACAATGGTACCAAGGAATCCGAACAGCGGTGCAATATAACCGATAACGGAGAGGATGGCCACGTTCTTTTCCATCTTATAGAGTTCCAGACGGCCAACATTTTCCATGCTCCTTTCGATGATATCAATGGGTTTTCCGATACGTTGGATACCCTTATCGATCATGCGGGCAACCGAATTGTTGGTATTCTTGGCCAGATTGCGTGCGGCCGAAATGTTTCCGGAAATGATATTGTCGCGGATAATGCTCATGAAATTATCATCGACTTTCGATGCTCGGTTGATCGCCACAAGACGTTCGATAAATACATAAATAGCCACGGCCAACAGCAGGGCCAGCGGAATCATCAGCACGCCCCCCTTTGCCAGGATATCGAACAGGGTTTCGCTGGAAGCGGGAGTTCCGGGGCTTACAATGGTAGTCTGAGCCTGAGCCAAAGTGTCAACGGCAGCTGCGGCAGGTGCCTGAAGAAGAATAATTCCCATTCTTACGTATTTATGTTGGTCCGTAAAAGTAAAGATTCGGTGGTATAAACGTAGGGGAGCTGTTAAAAATTTTCTAACATAATTGTTAAATAAAGCAGAATCAAGTCCCGGACGCATTGCGTAATTTCGTAGAATGATATACGATTTGTTGATTGTGGGTGGCGGTCCGATCGGACTGGCCTGCGGGCTGGCTGCAAAAAAAGCGGGACTCCATTACATCATTCTGGAAAAGGGCTGTCTGGTCAACTCTCTCTACAACTATCCGCAGAACATGACTTTCTTCTCCACATCGGAGAAACTGGAGATCGGCGGAGTTCCCTTTGTGTCCAACAATGCAAAACCCAACCGGATGGAAGCTCTTGAATATTACCGGCGGGTGGCAGTTTCGGGTGGACTGAATATCCGGCTCAGAGAAAAAGTGCTGACCATCGAAAAGGCCGGCCGTTCCTTTACAGCCATCACCCCAACACAAAAATACCAGGCCAAAAACATCGTCCTTGCCACCGGATTCTACGATATCCCTTTCCCCATGAACGTTCCCGGCGAAGATTTACCCAAAGTCACCCACTACTATAAGGATCCCCATTTCTACGCCTTACAGCATGTACTGGTGGTTGGCGCCAACAATTCGGCTGTGGATGCTGCTTTGGAAACCTGGCGCAAGGGTGCCGTCGTTTCTATGGTTATCCGTGGCAACGAAATCGGCAGCCGCGTTAAATATTGGGCCAAACCCGATATCGAAAATAGAATCCGTGAAGGCAGTATCAGAGCCTTCTTCAACAGTTCCGTTGATGCCATCACGCCAACCTCCGTATTGATCCGGACGCCGGAAGGTGTTATTGAACTGGAAAACGACTATGTAATTGCCATGACCGGATATCAGCCCGACTTCTCACTATTGCGGAGCGCAGGCGTGGAACTCAGCAACGATGAGGTTAAGCAACCGGTCTATAATCCGGAAACGATGGAGACCAATGTTCCCGGGCTCTATGTTGCGGGTGTGGTTTGCGGCGGAATGAATACGCATGTCTGGTTTATTGAGAACTCAAGGGAGCACGCCGATAAGCTGGTAGCCCATATCAGGGCAAAATAATCCGTCTTGTATGATAGACCAGTATTTCCACCCGACGGTTCCTTTGCCGCCCCTCTGCACTTGTATTGGAGGATACGGGTCGTAAATCGGCAAAACCATAGGAGCGGAAGCACTCCGGCGACAATCCCAAATGCTCCAGGAGCCTTGCTTTCACCGATTCCGCCCGATCTGCGGAAAGCTTCTGATTGTACGCCAATCGGCCGATGCTGTCGGTATGCCCGCTGATTACCACCGAATCGGGTTTTCCCATGGCCAGGGCCTGCGACAGACTTTCGAGCATCCCGCTGCTCTCCGGCGAAAGAACCGAACTGCCGGTGGCAAAATAAACATCGGGAATGGTGATGGTGTCGATGACCGTTTGTTTTACCGTCATTACGGTTGATGGAAGCGCAACTGCCGATGGCGGAGATTTTTGTCCGGCATAGATAAATCGGTCCAACAGATTATGACGGAAATCTTCCGCATAAATCCTCGCTTTGATGCTGTCGGCCGCCGGAGAAAGCTGTTCATCAGGGTCGGCGGGAATGAGGCGAATATCGTCGATAAAAAAATAGTAGCTGCTCCCCACGTCGCCAAAGCCCGTGAGTGCCGTTTCCTTTTTTGCAAAATTACCGATGGTGAGGAACACTTCGTCGCCTTCAGCGCGATATTCCCAATCCACTTTTTGCCAGATTTCAGGCTCCAGCGGAACGGCGTTCTTTCGATCGTCCATCCAAAGCTGAGGAGACAACGCGTACCAGGGTCGTTTGTCAAAAAGGAAGTCCGTTGAACTGAAATAGATCCCCACACTGTCCATAACCCTGTGGCGGGACCGGATATAAAAACTGAGATGATAAAGATTGCCCCGCCTCATGCCCGAGAGCAAACAGGTACGGACAAAGTTCCGGGCGCCTTCCCTTCTTGAGTTTCCGGCGATGATGCCCAAAAAGTGTGCACCTTCCCGCGCAAGGGGAGGCTCGTAAATATAATAATCGGAACGGAGGGAGGTGGCAATCCAGCCTTTGGGGGCGCAGTTCTGCTGATATTCGCGGCAGATATTCTCTTCTTCAAAACTGCCGTTTGGAATGAGGTTCTGGGCAAACCCTTTCCATCCGAAAAGGAACGTAAACAGAAGAAGGGAAATGCGCATTCTTTAATAACGCCGTCAGTATCGGGTTATTGCTTCCTGCACATTTCCCTTCGGGATTATTTCTTCTCTTCCCAGATAGCCGCCAGATGTACAATGGTTTGCACACTCTTCTGCATATCCTGAACGCTTACGTATTCATGTTTTCCGTGATAGGCCATTTCCCCCGTGAAAATATTCGGACAGGGAAGTCCCATAAAGGAAAGTCTTGAACCATCGGTACCGCCACGGGCACTGGAGGTTTTCACTTCTACCCCTGCGCGGCGGATAGCTTCCTTCGCATATTCAGAAACCTCCGGATGTTTATCCAGCACTTCCTTCATATTGCGATATTGCTCCTTCACTTCGAACGTGTAGGTTACGCCGGGGTACTGCCTTACCGCTTTGGCTACGTAAGACTCAAGCTCATCTTCGTGCGTTTTCAGTCTGGCCGTTTCGAAGTCGCGTACAATAAACCGGATCACGGCTTCTTCTGCGCTTCCTTCCATACTTACCGGGTGTACAAATCCTTCCCTACCTTCGGTAGCTTCCGGCGCAAAACGATCGCGGGGCAGGCTGCTGAGAATCAGTCCGGCAACCTTAAGGGCATTCTGAAGTTTTCCCTTTGCATATCCCGGGTGCGCGCTGATTCCATGAATGGTAACTTTCACCGCATCGGCAGAGAAGGTTTCATCCTCGAAAGAGCCGCGTTCGCCGCCATCGAGCGTATATCCAAAGTCGGCGCCAAGCTTTTTCATATCTACCTTATCTACTCCCCTTCCGATTTCTTCGTCGGGAGTAAAGAGAATGCGGATAGCACCGTGCTTGATTTCCGGATGCGTCATCAGATAATTGGCCATATCCATAATGACGGCAACGCCGGCCTTATCATCGGCACCCAGCAAAGTCGTACCGGAAGCGGTGATGATATCATCGCCGATACGTTCTTTCAGATAGGGATGTTCTTTGGTCGAAATAATCTGGGCGGGATCGTCGGGCAGCACGATATCGGAACCATCAAAATTTTTGTGAAGGATGGGTTTCACATTGGTTCCGGAGGAGTCGGGTGATGTATCCACATGCGCACAGAAGCAGAGCACAGGCACATCTTTTTTCGTTGTATTCGCGGGGATTGTAGCGTATACATATCCAAACTCATCGAGTTCCGCATCCGTAATTCCCATTTCCTTCAGCTCCTTAACAAGAACCCGACTGAGGTCTTTCTGTTTTTCTGTTGAGGGCTGTGTGTTTGATCTCGGGTCGCTCTGCGTATCAATCTGAACATAACGCATAAATCGTTCGGCGACCGTGTAGGCATAGCTTTCGAACATAGTTTCGTCTGAGTTAAAGTGCAGGCAAAAATACAGTTAACCCTGCTATTGAATTGTTAATAAAACAGAAAGCCACCTGTATGGGGTGGCTTTCTCTTATCCCGGATAATATATTAGGGCATAACGATCAGAGGAGAACCGCCAACGATTTCCACGAGTTCGATATCGAATACGAGGTCCTGGCCAGCCAGAGGATGGTTGGCATCGAGCACTACCACTTCTTCTTTAACTTCTTTAATCACAACGGGAATCACCTGACCGGCACCGTTGGTCATGTTCAGACGCATTCCGGCTTCGGGCTTCAGATCTTCAGGGAACTGATTTCTCGGATATTCCACGAGCATGTCCGGATTTGCGGGTCCATATGCTTCATCTACCGGAATTTCAACCGTTCTTTTTTCGCCTACCGCCATTCCGAGCACTCCGTTATCGAACCCTGCGATAACCATTCCTGCACCAACTTCAAACTCAAGCGGTTCGCGACCTTCTGAAGAATCAAATGTAGTACCGTCGGTCAGACGGCCGTGATAGTGAACTTTAACCTTATCACCACTTTTTACTTGTTGCATGTTGACAATTTCCGGCAAGGTAAGACCATTTCTCCATTTTCATCCTAAAAGATTTGTCTAATTTGAGCCCAGGATGGTCCTTTTTTTAAATATGAAATTGCCGACGATGAAAAATTTTCAACATTTCAAAGTCCTGATTGCCCTTTCCACGATCGTGATTTTCAGTCTCTTCAAACCGGTGGAATCCCTTGCCCAGGAGCCCATAATTCCGGCCGCTGAACGGACGGAAGCGTATATCCCTTCCCTTAAGGGAAAAACTGTTGGAGTTTTTGCCAATCACACCTCTCTGGTGCAAAACAAACACCTGATCGACCATCTCCGCGACAATGGAATTGCCGTGAAAAAAATCTTCGCGCCGGAACACGGCTTCCGGGGAGAAGCGGCTGCCGGAGAAAAGATCGACAATACGATCGACCGAACAACGGGCATTCCCGTCCTCTCCCTGTACGGAAAAAAGAAAAGACCCACACCTGAGGATCTGGAGGGAATCGATATTCTTCTGTTTGATATCCAGGACGTCGGCGTCCGTTTCTACACCTATATTTCCTCATTGGAAGAATACATGCTGTCGGCTATCGAGGCGGATAAGCCCCTGATGGTACTGGACCGCCCCAACCCCAATGGGTTTTATATTGACGGCCCCGTGCTCGAAAAGCCCTACCGATCCTTTGTCGGAATGCAGCCGGTGCCCGTGGTTTACGGGATGACCATCGGAGAATACGCCCGGATGATTCTCGGCGAAAACTGGCTGGACCCGGCCATTCTGGCCAAAAGGGGAAAGAATTTCCGACTCGATGTGATTCCCTGTGCGGGCTATACCCACCAGAGCCGGTACTCCCTTGCGGTAGCCCCATCGCCCAACCTGCCCGATATGTCGGCCATCTACTGGTATCCTTCCACCTGCTTTTTCGAAGGAACCGTACTCAGCGAAGGCCGTGGTACGGAAAAACCTTTCCAGATTTTCGGACACCCCGAACTGCCAAAGCACCTCTATTCGTTCACTCCGCAAAAGAAACCAGGATCCGGAGTTCCCAAGCTCGCCGGAAAACGTTGTTATGGTTGGAATATCAGCGATAGCCCCGACGAAGTATTCAAAAAAGTGGACAACCGCCTTCAGCTGAAATGGCTGCTCGATGCCTATAAATTATTCCCCAACAAAAAAGAATTTTTCCTTTCCCCAACGCCCGGAACCCCGGCCTACGCTTCCGCAGGCGGTAACCCAACAGCCTATTTTTTCAACAAGCTGGCCGGGAACAGTACCTTAATGGCACAGATCCGTGCCGGAAAATCAGAAGAAGCCATCCGGAAAAGCTGGCAGCCCGCCATTCAAAAATTCAAGGCCATCCGTCAGAAATACCTGATCTACCCCTAGCGCCACGATTCTCTTTTCTTTCATCGTCAATGGATTTACCTTTGCGGCATGAAAGATCTCCGAATTGTATTTATGGGAACGCCGGAATTTGCCGTGGCCTCACTCGATGCGCTGGTAAAAGCCGGATATAGGATTGTGGCCGTCGTTACTGCACCAGACAAGCCCGCAGGGCGTGGGATGAAGCTGACCCAAAGTGCTGTGAAGCAATACGCCGTAGAGAAAGGCCTCCCCGTTCTGCAGCCGGAAAAACTGAAAAATCCTGAGTTCGTCGAGGAGCTTCGTTCGCTCAAAGCCGATATCCAGGTGGTGGTGGCCTTCCGCATGTTGCCGGAAATCGTCTGGAATATGCCTCCCCTCGGCACCATCAATGTTCACGGTTCTCTTCTCCCCCAATACCGGGGTGCTGCCCCCATCAACTGGGCGGTTATCAACGGTGAGTCACAAACCGGCGTCACCACCTTTCGCCTCAAACACGAAATCGATACCGGAAATATTCTGCTTCAGGAATCCTTCCCCATTCTGGAAACCGACAACGCAGGCACCGTGCACGACAAGATGAAGGAAATCGGCGCCCAGCTGTTGGTAAAAACCATCCAGGGAATCGAAAACGGAACCATTCAGGAAAAACCGCAGGACAGCTACCCCGAATCGGAGCTCAAGCACGCCCCGAAAATTTTCACGGAAACCTGCAGAATCAACTGGGAAGCCCCGGCGAAGGCCTGTATTAACCTCATACGCGGTCTTTCTCCCTATCCGGGCGCATTTACACAGTTTCAGGGTAAGACCTTAAAAATTTACGCCGCAGAGCGAAAACACGGCCAGCCTTCCGGCGTACCGGGGCAATGGGAAACGGATTATAAAACCTATCTGCGTTTTGCCTGTACCGATGGCTATATCTACGCCACTGAAATTCAGCCGGAAGGAAAAAAGAAAATGGCCGTTGCCGACTTTTTGCGCGGCTTCCGGCCATCCTGATCGTTGCAGATATTAATTTTTTTTCGTAACTTTTATTAATAACTGATCTCCACATTGAAGCGGCCGTCTTCCTTAACACCGAGTTCGGCTGCGCCGGCATTGCTGAGACGGAAACTGATGCCGCTGTTCTGACGAAGGTCCGGCACTTCACCCAATACTTTCGCAAAAATCGTTTTATTGGTTCCGATATTGGTCACCTTAACAATGGTGCCGGGCTGCACCTGATTCATGAGAATATAGTATTTCCCGTCTTGCCATCCGCTTGTACTCTTGAAGATGGCCCCGCTGAGCGTTGCGGTTTTGACGGTTCTGCCGCTGCGGAGTTCCGATTCGTAGGTCTGCTGAAAATAGCTGCTTCCTTTGGGAAGTTGGATCGGTTTGGTTTCTTCTTTCCGAACAACCGGTTTCGGATCTTCTTTTTTCACGACCGTTTCTTGCTGCGTGGTGGTTACCGGACGTGTGGTGGCCACTTCCGCCTTTTTCTCTTCAACAACGGCCCTGGTTTCGGTTTGCTGAACAGGCGGCTCCGGGGTTGTTACCGGGCGGGTCGTCGCAACGGCACTTCCGCTTCCAACCAAATACCCCACAATCAGTTTCTGTCCCACCGTCAACGCCTCACCCGGAAGTTTGTTCCATTTTTTAATGGCTTCGTAAGGCACTTTGTTGTGGTTGAGGCTTACCCGATACATTCCTTCCTTTTCTTTTACGATATGGTAAACCGGAACCGCGCCCTGACGTTCGGATGCATTGAGCTCCTGCGAAAAGTTGGTGCTGTTCAGGGGAACCTTGAGCACCTGACCAATGGCCAGGCCCTGATTGGCATCGAGGCCGTTATAGGCGGCGAGATCTTTCGGATTGATCGCATACAAACGCGCAATGGAAAACAATCCTTCCTTTGCTGCAACAGTATGGGTAATATAAAGGCTTCCGGTACCGCCTCCTTCAGCTTTCAGTTCGCGCTGTTGGGCCATCGAAACATTCAGTGAAAAAATAATCAGACCGGCTATCAGAATAATTCTACGCATACTGTTCTGCTTTAATCCCTGCAAAGATGAAAAAATTTATGGTTAAGCAATCTTTAAAAAACAGATATTCCTGAGGGGTATATCTCACAAAGATCATACCCCAAACATCAAGCTTCCCTTTTTAATATGCGCCAATTCTGTGGATAGTGGTTATTTATCCGATTGGGCAGCGCTTTTATCCAGCCCAGGGGAAGCCCGGCATAGGTCACCATTCCCCAACCTCGGAATTCCGGATGTCCTTCCGGTATTTCACGTCGGAGGTACCGCAGCGCATCGGTTCTATTCAATTCCCATACGGGGATCGAAGCACCGGCAATGCCGCTGAGCGCGAGTGCATGTTCGGGAATCCACTCCTTCGGTGAGGGCTTTCCGAGCAAAACTCCTGCCTTTTTCAGATACAGACTCGATTGAAGCAATTGCAGATCGGCTTCAAATGCCGCGGGGATCGCAAGCCAGGAATCGGCCAGCGGACGGAAAACAAACTTTTCGACATTCCGGATCAGATCCGTTGGAACGGGATGGTTTATTTTTTTCTTTCCGACAGAAGGGATCGTCCAGGAATCCAACTCCACGGATTTTTTCCGGAAACAGGAGAGATAGAACCCCTCGCCCCTCAATCGGTTCGGATAAAACCGATAGCCGAATGCATGTTGATGGCGAGATTCGGTTTCGACAATACCCCAGGAAGGATCAACAGCGATCTTCAACGATTCCGCTTCCAGATTTTCCATCATCCAGTCAGCCACCTGCTCATCTTCTTCTTCCGAATAGGAACAGGTGGAATAGATGAGTAGGCCATCGTCTTTCAATGCCGGCCAGATATCGGCCAATATCCGTTGCTGACGCTGACTGCAGAGCGCCACATTTTCCGGACTCCATTCCGATATGGCATCCGGATCTTTACGGAAAAGGCCGGAGCCGGAACAGGGGGCATCAACCACCACTACATCGAAATACCCCTTGAGTCGATTGAAATCCCTGGGATCGTTGTTGGTTACCACAAGATTGGCACCACCCCATTTCGTACAGTTTTCTTCGAGAATGGACGCACGGGAGCGAATAACTTCATTGCTGACCAGCAAATCCTCCTCTCCAATCAACGATTGCAGCAGTGTGGATTTCCCTCCGGGAGCCGCACACAGATCCAACACCCGCAACGATTCTCCCTCGGGTTTATGTTGAAGAAAAGCCTGCGCCACAAACATGGACGACGCCTCCTGCACATAGTAAGCCCCCGCATGAAGAAGCGGATCAAACGTGAATGGGGGACGTTCGGCAAGATACTGCCCCAGGCTGCACCAGGGAACCTGTTCGCTGTAACGCCCGAGGCCGGCTTCTTCGGGAAAAGGCTTGGCAGGATTAAGCCGTATGGATACGGGAGTTCCTTCCTGATTATGTACTTCGCGGAAAGCCTGCTCATTGAAGGCCGGAAGATGCCGAAGGGAAGCAATAAGTTGTTCCGGTAATAAACTCATCGGGGCAAATTTCGGAAACTTATCCCGTACCTGGTCAGATTTCTTTTATGGTCGCCACGAGTTCCTGGAGAACTTTTTTGGCATCGCCGAACAGCATGGAGGTTTTCGTTCCGAAAAACAGGGGATTTTCGATGCCGGCATAACCGGGCTTCATACTGCGTTTGTTTACGATAACCTGGCGGGCCTGTTCCACATCAAGTATGGGCATTCCGTAAATGGGAGAAGCAGGATCGGTTTTGGCAGCAGGATTCACCACATCGTTGGCACCGAGTACCAATACCACATCTGTTCGCGGCAGGAGCTGGTTCGCCTCTTCTAGTTCAAGTAATTTTTCGTAGGAAACATCTGCTTCGGCAAGCAGAACATTCATATGTCCGGGCATCCTGCCTGCTACCGGATGGATGGCATAGGCCACTTCTACCCCCCGTTGGGTGAGCAATTTTTCCAGTTCGTGACAGATATGCTGTGCCTGCGCAACCGCCAAACCATATCCGGGGACAATCATCACCCTTTCCGCATACGCCATCATCATTCCTGCATCGCTAAGGGTAATTTCCTTGAAGCTGCCCTGTTCCGAAGAACGGCTTCCGGACTTTGCCGAAGCGCCGAAAGAGCCCAGCAATACGTTTTTCAGCGATCGGTTCATGGCGCGGCACATCAAAATCGTGAGCAGCGTACCCGCCGCGCCCACCAATATTCCGCCGGTAAGCATGGCTTTGTTGTTGTAGAGAAAACCACCACAGGCGGCAGCCACACCGGTGAACGAATTCAGTAAGGAAATGACCACGGGCATGTCGGCACCGCCGATGGGCAACACAAAAAATACACCGTATAAAATGGCGAGCACCAAAATCAGATAAAACAGCAGCGTAAACGAGTTGGCAGCCGTTTGAGCATTTTCAAAAATTCCCGGCGCAGCCGAATCTGTAGAAAACCGCACGATAAGGTATGTACTGAAAGCCAATATCACCGATAACAGAAGAATGTTTACCAGCTGCAGTCCGCGAAAGGAAAAGTCGTTAACCCTGCCGTTCAGTTTGCCCCAGGCAATCATACTGCCGGCAAAGGAAACAGTGCCGATGACCAATCCAAGCATAATGACCAGAACCTGCGTCATGGGCACCTGACCGATTGTTCCGCTCAATGTTTCTTCGCTCAGGGGAAGATGAGGCAGAAAGGTTTCGTGAACGAGATGATTGAATTCGATCATGGAGATCAATGCCGCACAGGCGCCACCCATGCCATTGAAGAGACTTACCATCTCCGGCATGGCCGTCATCTGAACCTTTCGCGCGGCAATCCACCCGATCACGGCGCCGATAAACAACGCTCCGAAGATCCAGCCATAGTTCCCCAGGCGTTCGCCGTTATCTTCATAGAGGAAGATGGTCACCACAATCGCGATCGTCATACCCGCTGCGGCCAGGCGATTGCCTCTTTTGGCCGTATCCGGGTGCGACAACATCTTCAGCCCTACAATAAAACTGACGGAAGCCAGCAGATAACCCAGCATAAGAAAAACATATCCCATACAGCAGTTTTATTCCGTGATCAATGTCTTTTCTTTCTGAACATATCCAGCATCCTGTCGGTCACCACAAATCCGCCCACCACGTTGATCGTACCCAGCACTACCGCCAGAAAACCGAGAATCAATGCAACATAATTTTCCGGGTCGGCCTTACCCATAACAATGATGGCTCCGATTATAACCACTCCGTGAATGGCGTTCGCTCCGCTCATCAATGGAGTGTGCAGCACGGAGGGCACCCGTCCGATCACTTCAATGCCGAGGAATATCATCAGAACAACGATGTAAATCATTTCCTGATAAGCATCCAACCAAAGCAGAAAATTATACATAAACTGAGTTTTATTGCGTGTTTGGGGCAGCAATACGCGGATGAACAATTGCTCCGCCGCTCGTGATCATACATCCCTTTACCAGTTCATCCTCGGCCACGAGCCCGTGGCTTCCATCGGGTTGTTTCAGAAGCGCCAGGAAATTGTAGATATTTTTCCCGTACAGCCGCGAAGCATCCGCCGGCATAGTGGAAGGAAGGGTGGAATACCCCGCGATGGCGACGCCGCCAACCCTCACCACTGTTTCGTTCTCCGTACATTCGGTATTGCCGCCGGTTGCCGCAGCGAGATCAACAATAACCGAGCCCGGCCGCATGGTACGGATCATTTCTTCGGTTACCAGTATGGGTGCCTTTTTCCCCGGAATCTGCGCCGTCGTAATAACGATATCGGCTCGGCGAACAGCTTCGGCTATGCGTTCCCGTTGCTTCCGTTGAAAATCCGCCGATTGTTCCACGGCGTAGCCGCCTGCCGAAGAGGGATCGGCTGCTCCTTCCACTTCAATAAATTTTGCCCCCAGACTCATGACTTCTTCCTTCACGGCGGGTCTTGTATCAAATACTTCCACCAACGCGCCGAGACGCCGTGCGGTGGCAATGGCCTGCAAGCCGGCAACGCCCGCTCCCAGCACCAGCACCTTTGCCGGAGGAACGGACCCCGCTGCCGTCATGAACATGGGGAAGTAACGGGGATAAAGCTCCGCCGCCCGGAGAACAGCCCTATACCCGGCGATATTGGCCTGTGAACTGAGCACATCCATACTTTGGGCCCTCGATGTGCGCGGAAGCATGTCCAAACTGATCACCACCAGCCCCGCTTTCGCCAGCTCCTGCATTTTCGAAGCGGCAAAAAGAGGTTGGTAGACACCGGTCAGCCAACGGCCGGAAGGAATGGACGAATAATCGGAAGGGAGATGGATGGAAAGCAAGAGATCTGATTCCGCAAGAACCGAGGTGCGATTGGTTACGGTTGCACCGGCAGCACGATAGGCCGCATCATCGGCAAAGGCTTTTTTACCGGCACCGGTTTCCACCCATATGTCAATACCGTTTTTGTTCAGCTGCTGAACGGTTTCCGGCAGAAGGGAAACGCGATTCTCATGATCCGGCTCTTTTAGTAAACCTATCCTCATGGTATACGGTTCTGAGGAGAAGATACGAAAAAAAGCAATGCCGGGCTAAAAACGTATTGCAAAATTTTGCCTTACCTTAAAACTGTCGCGGAAGAAAACCAGCCCCACAAAGAACAAATCAATGGTAAGCATAACCGAAGGGTCGTTGCAGACCTCGTCCCAGGCCTGTTCCATTTCGCTGCTCCAGTGGATGTCATCAAAAATCATAACCGAAGACCCGGCCATATGCGGAAGCAGGGCGCGGAAATAGCGGATCGTGGGTTCGTAGCGGTGGTTCCCGTCGATATAAACCAGATCATAGGGATGTTGCGGAGGCAGGACCTTCGGAAGTAGGTCATCAAAATGTCCGATCAGCTGCCGGATATGGTGATACCCCGATTCGCGGAAATGCCTGCCCGCGATGGAAGCAATCGATGGGTCTCCTTCTATGGTGGTAATCTCCGCTTCCGGACGGGCTGCGGCCAGATAGGATGTGGTAATTCCCAATGAAGTTCCCAGTTCAAGCATATGGGTTGCCCGTTGGTAGTCGGCAATCCGGAAGATCAGTTGTGCCAGTTTGGGTGATTTGGCCGCCGATTTTACAATCGAAGAAACCGATCTTGTTTTGGTTTTGCTGATCCGGCTTCCGGCACCGAAATCCTGGATTTCCAGAACCGTATCATCGTTGCGCAGGCGCTCCCGGTACAATTCCACGTCGCGGTACGCATAATAATCCTTTCGGTTCATCAGCACTTCGCGAACAAAAGCGTAGGTAAAGGGCGAATGGATTCCATGTCCCCTGCCGTTGGCGGCTGTGAGATAGTATTTGACGTATTTTGATGCCAGGGTCAGCGGCGGATACATGTCAGCGTTTTTTCCAGACTTCGAAATCGAAATCGTATTCGTTATTGGCATCCTTTTTATGCGAAAACCGGCTTTCCAGTTCCCATTCCGATTCCGGAAGTTCCGGAAAGAACGTATCGGCTTCGGGTGAAACATGAACTCTGGTCATATAAACCCGATCGGCAATGGGTAAGGCAAGTCGGTAAATCTCGCCCCCGCCGATCACAAAAGCCTCGCGACAATCGGTGTCCGCAGCTTTTGCGAGCGCATCCGCCAAGCTTTCGGCAACGATCACCTTCGGTGCAGCCCAATTTTTCTGACGGGTAATCACAATATTTACCCGACCCGCCAGGTGCTTGTTGAAGGACTCAAAGGTTTTTCTACCCATGATCACGGGCATGGCCCAGGTAACGTGCTTGAAATAACGGAGATCGCGCGGCAGCTTCCAGAGAAGCTGGTTGTCCTTGCCGATCGCATTGTTGAGGCCGGCGGCAACGATCAGAGAAATTTTGACGGGTTTATCAGCCATTCTCTTGGTTTTATACAGCCACCGGAGCTTTGATCGCCGGGTGAAACTGGTAATTTTCCAGTGTAAAATCTTCGTATCGGAAGGCAAAAAGATCGGAAACGTCCGGGTTCAGCTTCATCTGCGGAAGAGGATAGGGTGTGCGGCTCAGCTGCGTCTTCGCCTGCTCAATATGATTGCTGTAAAGGTGTACATCGCCAAAGGTATGAACGAAGGTACCCGGCTTCAACCCCGTAACCTGCGCCATCATCATGGTAAGCAGGGCGTAGGAAGCGATATTGAAAGGCACTCCGAGAAAAACATCCGCACTGCGCTGATACAGCTGACAACTCAGCTTTCCGTCGGCCACATAAAACTGAAACATCGTATGGCAGGGCATCAGTGCCATATCGGGCAGATCGGCAACATTCCAGGCACTGACAATCATCCTTCTTGAATCGGGATTATTGCGGATCTGATTCAGAACATCCGCTATCTGATCGTAGGTTTTCCCGTTGGCTCCGGCCCAGCTGCGCCACTGTTTTCCGTATACGGGACCAAGGTCCCCCTTTTCATCAGCCCATTCATCCCAGATGGAAACTCCGTTTTCCTTCAGATAGGCGATATTGGTTTCGCCCCTCAGGAACCAAAGCAGTTCGTGGATAATGCTTTTCAGGTGGAGTTTTTTGGTGGTCACCAATGGAAATCCTTCAGAAAGGTCGAAACGCATCTGGTAGCCAAAACAACTGAGCGTTCCGGTGCCGGTTCGGTCGGATTTCGCAGTGCCCGTATCGAGAATATGACGGAGAAGATCGAGATAGCTTTGCATGGGACAAAACTAAACATTTTGCCGGAACTGAGCCCGGATGCCCCTGCATAAAAAAGCTGCGTCCAGACGGGCGGGACGCAGCAGATTTTTAAAACAAAGGATATTCAGAATTTCACTAATCGCCAAGCGAAAGCGGCTTCACCCGGTTCAGTGGCCGGGGAACATAGGTTTCGTCGCTGTTTTCCAGGGCTGACATAAATTTTTTCGCCATATCCATTTCGTTGGACGAGATGGTCTTTCCGGAAGAGGTGGCCGCGTTTGCAGCGTTCTGTAAAAGCGCCAGCGCCTCCTTTTTCTGTCCGAGTTTCCAGTTGAGCAGCGCCAGCGTGTAGTTGCGTTCAAAGGGAGGGATGCCGGAATTTTCCAGCAGACCCTTCACCGGGGCGGGATCCATGTCCGGCAAACTCAACAGCTGTGCCACCAGAATAAGTTTATCCTGGTCGTCGTAGAGTCCACTGGTTTGGGCATAGTTCACCCAACCGGCCACGTCCCTGGCCGAACGGAAAAAGTTTTCACACAATATTTTTCCAAACCGAACCCACTCTTTATCGGTAAACACGGGACGAACGGCAGACAATACATTTTTCTCATACCCCGAAAAATCTTTCTGCCGAATATATTCTGCGCCAACGATGGGTGCTGCATCGAGCATCTTATTCCGGATCACAACCCGACCAAAATCGTGGGCAAGCTGCTGGGCATTCTTCGTAAGATACTGCGCCGATTGGAGATCAAGCCTGCTGGTCACCATCACCAAATAGGCGGCTTCGTTTCGCAGGTCCTTCTGTTCCGCCAGAAACTTCTCAGCGGCCGCCTTATCCCTTTTCTGGCCCTTGCTGCGGATCATTTCTACATAAAACTCCGGAAGCTTCGCGGGATTATTGGCATTCGAAAACAACATATAATCCTTTGCCTCCGTACGTTTCATGGCTTGCCGGGCATACCCGATGAAATTTTCCGCTGAAGTGTAGCCACTGAATACGTCCACAACATACCCATCGGGCGTTAAAAATACATAGGTCGGAAAGCCGGTACTTCCGAAACGGGTCGACAATTCCATTCCATCCTCTTCCTTCATCACATCCGTCTTGTAATTGATGAAGTTTTCGTTCATGAACTTTCCCACTTCCGGATTTTTGAAGGTGGTCTTGTCCATCTGGGCACAGGGCATACAGCCCGTGAAATACATATCAATCATGATATGCTTTTTCTCCTTCCGGGCTCTTTCCAAAACGGCCTTCCATTCTCCCTTCGTAAATTCCACCTCCTGGGCCGAAGCGAACATTCCCGCAACCATAAGGCAGCCGGAGAAAAACAATCGTTTCATTTTACACATATTGGTTTGGGGAAAGACAACTCCCAAAACCGAACGAACCCTTCGGAGACAAGATTTTTTTGCAAAAATTCTGTTAATGGGAAGATTCCGGAATCCGGGGATTTCCACCGCACATCCGCTCCAGGAACAGTCGGACGATATCCATATTCCATCTGGAGAACCGCCCCCGCTGCACCACCAGCTGGTTCGCATCGGGGCGATCAAAATAATAGTAAAATACAAATGGGGAGTGGGGATCGAGCCATCCGTTCATTTGCCCGAAACGTAAATCATGGAATACAATCGTATCGGCCGACTGACGGGTTACCACAAAATAGTTGTTGGAAAACTCCTTGAGATTCTCGACTTCGCGCTGATTCACCACTTCGCTCAAAAGCTGCTCATTTCGGGGAAAGTAACGGAAGGAATCCGGCGGACGGCGGTCCATGATCGACCGATGACCGATATAGAATCCACTGTCGGACTCCACCACCACAAACCACAACAGATTGTTAAAGGCGGTTGGTGTGCTGAAATACCGTTTGATATCGATCTGCTGACGATCGGCTGCCGCTTTCATATCCCTGTCGATCCCGTGTTTGTGAACACCACTTACGCCGGTATAGGTAAGGGAAAGCGCAATGGCCATTATGGCAAGCGTATTCCGCCAGCGCGCCGTTGGTTTGGCAAAAAACAGGATTATCGCCACAATCAGTGGCCAGAGCGAAAACAGGGGATCGGCCACAAACAGAAGATGGAAGGCTACACGCTCGCGGGAAAAGGGGAACCACCAGGCGGTTCCATAGGCATTGCAGGCGTCCAGAAGAAGATGGATCGCCATTTCGCCTCCCCAGAGTAGGGCCCATTTGCCGGCTCCGGGAAGGGGCCTGCGTTGCAGGACCACACTGATCCAGGTCAGAATGGGCGTAAGAATCAGAACAAACAGCCAGGAATGGGTAAGCCCCCGATGCGCAAGCAGATCTCTCGATGTTTCGAGAAAAAAGGAAGCAATAAAATCAAAATCAGGAATGGACTGGGCAAGAGCGCCCAGTACCATAGCTTTTTTCCCGAGTTGTTTCCCGGCTATGAGTTGCCCTGCGCAGGCTCCCAGCACTATATGAGTAAGCGAATCCATACCCGAAATTAAGTGCTTTACGGGAACCTGCAGCAGAATCGAACTACAATTCGAACTCCTTGCCGTCCACCATTACCCGTTGGTTGGCGGCATCAAAAGTGGCTTTGGCTCCTGTGCGAACCGCCGCATTCACCATGATGTTGGCAACAGAGTGGTTGTATCCCGCCTCAACAGGTGCATTCGGCGTTTTGCGCGAACGCAGGCACTCTACCCAGTTTCTCATATGCGACATGGTCAGCGGATCACTGCCCATACTCGCCGCCGTTCCCACCGAAGTCTGCACTTCAGACAGGTTCATCGCGGGGAGAAGGTTGGCCTTCAATCCCATCGCAGCAGCTTCTTTTTCGGTCATGCCCCCTGTGGGAGAAATCTTATTGGTAATAAGGTTCAGTTCACCTCCGTTGGAATAGTAAACTTCACCTACCCCACCCTTACTGTTATGCATACGCGAAGAAAAGACCACCTGGAATCCCTCGCTGCCATCAGCCGGACCATAATCAAAAACCGCCGTCATGGTATCCCAGTTTCTTCTTCCGTCTTTCCATTGGTAAATACCGCCGTTAGCCACCACACTTCTGGGATGGTCGAGTCCTGTAAACCAGTGTACCGTATCAATCTGATGGCTCATCCACTGGCCGGGCATTCCGGAGGAGTAGGGCCAGAACAAACGATACTCCAAAAACTTACGCGGATCGAAGGATTCAAATGGTCTGTTGATCAGGAATCTCTTCCAGTCCAAATCTTCCTCACGGCATTTGGCTACCAGATCCGGACGACGCCAGCGGCCGGGTTGGTTTACGTTCCATACCAGTTCCACCATGGTGATCGGCCCAAATTTTCCGCTGCGGATAAATTCATGGGCAGCATGATAGTTCACACCGCTTCTGCGCTGCGATCCAACCTGAATAATACGGTCGCTGGCCTTAATCACTTTCAGCGCTGCGCGGTTGTCCGACATGGTTTCCGCAAAGGGCTTCTCCACATAGGCATCACAGCCTGCCTGCACCGCTTCAATGGCGTGCATGGCGTGCTGAAAATCGGCGGTGCTCACAATCACGGCATCAACCGATTTGCTGCTGTAAAGAGCTTCATTGTTTACAAAGCCTTTGACATCCTTTCCGGTTTTATCCTTCAAAAAAGCCACACCGGCTTCGCGGCGCAACTTCCAGATATCGGAAACTGCAACAATTTCCGCATTGAAATCGGCCGCACACGCGCGGAATGCCGGAAATAACGCATCCACAAAACGATCGGAAAATCCCACCACACCGATGCGTATACGATCGTTGGCACCAATGATTCTCCGGTAACTTTTCGCAGCAAAGACGGAAGAGCCCAACCATACACCGGTTGCGGCCAATGAGGTATTTTTTATGAATTGACGACGGGAATTAGACATATAACAAGCTTGTTTGGTTAAAGAGTTTTGATTCGGATGCTTCGGAAGGAAACGGCATCACCATGATCCTGAAGCAGGATTCGTCCTTTCGGTGCCATTCCGAAATTGGGCCAGTTTACATATTTGCTGCGGGCAACCAGCGCATAAAAATATTGCGATCCGCGCTCATAGTGCAGCACGGGTATGCCGTTCAGCCAGTGTTCCACCCTACCGCCCGGATAAACAATCACCATGCCCCGGTTCCACTCTCCAATCGCGCGTTTGGCATTCGGATGCTTGAAGGAAGGTATCAGATCGTACAGCGAACCAAGCGTCCGGTTTCCACCGGCACCGAGTTTGGCATCCGGGTGGCGCTCATCGTCCAGAACCTGAAATTCAAGACCAATGGCAGAACCGGTATTCTTTTCGCTTTCGGTCACAAAATATTTCACGCCGCTGTTGGCACCCGGCGTCAATTTGAACTCAAACTGAAGCACAAAGGCGGAATATTCTTTTTCGGTAACAATATCGCCGCCATTCACCGATTCCCCACCGTCCGACTTAAGCACCCTGAGCTCGCCGTTTTCGATGGCCCAGCCTTTGGTTGGAAACGCGTCCTTATAGGCACCGCGCCAGCCTTTGGTTGTTGCACCATCCCAGAGCAGGGAGTATCCCTGCTTTGCCTCTTCCGGAGAAACCGTATTGGGAATCAGGTTAACCACATTCATCTTACCGTCGTAAGGCGTCAGGGTCACATTATCTTCCTGTATCCGGATATTGCGCCAGCGGATTTTTTTGCCCGGCGTATCCGTCTTCGGAATGGAGTGCACCTGAAGGGCGATAAATCCCGAAGCTGTTACATTGTCGATCACATAGGCTGCGGGTACGCCATTGATAAAAGTGCGGATGATATTCCCCTTGCATTCAATGCGGTATTTATTCCAGGCACCGAGTTTGAACTTGTTTTTGGCATCCGGATTTAGTTCCAGCGGATACAGCCAGCCGCGGCGCGACTCATCATAAATGCCTCCGCTCCAACCTCTTTCGGAGGGATCCACTTCTACCTGATAGCCGTGTACGCGTCCGTTGAGATAATTGGGATCGGAAAGACTTCTGATCTGTATCCCACTGTTGGCTTCATTATCCATCCACATTTCCAGCTCCAGTATAAAGTCGCCGTAATTTTTTTCGGTTACGAGAAAGGAATTGGGTGTTTCAGAAACGGTAATACCCGTGATGGTTCCGTTTTCAACCACATACTTTGCATTGCCGCCAAGTTGTTTCCATCCGGAAAGATCCTTGCCGTTAAAAAGGGGTTTCCAGGTCCCCGTTCCGGCCATCGCCAGACTTCCCAGGAACAGAAAAGCAAGGCCAGCCGAAAGGCGTTTCATTTTCATATCGCAAACATTTCGCGAAAAGTAGTAAAAAATAACATGTGCGATCAATTCAAACGTTTGAGAGAATTTTTAAATAAGAAAATTCGTTAATATCAGGCAGATTTTGTATCTTTATTATATAGGATAACCCACCCGAACTTAGCGTTATCCTTGTTCTTCCTGGACAGTATCTGCCATCAGATACTGTTTTTTTTATGTGCCGTTGGGCAATCTTTTTTTCCAGGGAATTGCCCCTAAAAAGCAGGGTAACCCGTTTTGTTCCGTTTCACGAACTTCCCAACATGGTTACCCTGGATGATCTGAGAAGCGTATTGGAATTTTATGGAACCAGCTGCATCGCGCTGTTTCAGCGTCTCTTGTGTCACTCCCTTCATCGTTCCGATTGCTGATCAGCAGATGATAATTCCCGCCACCATCATCGCCTTTCTTTGTTTCCACCTTTGCCCATTCTGGCCCACCAATAAATCAGCGGAAATACCAGAAGCGTCATCGCCGTTGCGGTGACCAGGCCTCCGATAATAACAATGGCCAGGGGTTTCTGCGATTCCGAGCCGATACCGGTACTCAATGCGGCGGGCAGCAAACCCAGTGCAGCCATCAATGCCGTCATCACCACAGGCCTTGTCCGCTCGCGAACCGCGGTGCGTATTGCATCTTCAGCTTCCATGCTGGCACGTAAATTCTGGTTCATCGCCGAAATCAGCAGCACGCCATTTTGAATGCAGATTCCAAACAGGGCAATAAACCCTACCCCGGCCGAAATACCAAAATTGGTTCCGGTAATATGCAGGGCCAGAATGCTGCCAATCAGCGCAAACGGCACGTTCACCAACACCAGCGAAGCGTCGCGGATATTTCCAAACATCATAAACAGCAACGCGAAGATCAAAAACAAACTGAGCGGTGCAATCTTGGCCAGGGTGTCGGTAGCCCGAACCTGATTCTCGTATTCACCAACCCAGTCGATACGGTATCCGGTCGGCAGTTTAACCATCTCCTCCACACGTTGCCGGGCCTCGGCCAGCGTACTTCCCTGATCCCGGTCTCTTACGGAAAATTTAATCCCGATAAACCGCTGATTGTTCTCCCGATATATAAAGGCGGGCCCCGTTGTGGTACGGACCGTCGAAATCTGCCCCAATAAAATGGTTCGGTTTTCGCCCGCGGGAACAATCAGCCGTTCGATGTCGCGCTCCGACTGCCGGAAAGGCTGATCGTACCGCACGCGGATATCAAAGCGCTGCTCCCCTTCGTATTTCTGACTCACCGTTTTACCGCCTATCGCCATCTCCAAAACATTCAGCGCATCCACTTTCTTTACGCCGTATATGGCCATTTTCTCCTCGTCGAGCAATACCGAAATCTCCGGCTGTCCGATATTGCGGATGATGCCGAGGTCCTTCACGCCTTCCACATTTGCCAGGGCCAGCTCCACTTCCCGGGCGTATTGTTCCAGCACCGACAAGTCGGGACCATAAATCTTTACACCATTCGACGCCTTGAATCCGGCTACGGCTTCCGACACGTTATCAACAATGGGCTGGGAATAGTTATACATAATTCCCGGCCAGCGTCGCAGTTTCTGATCGATCCGCGCCACCAATTCATCCTGCGTTTGCTTCCGCTTCCATTCCGATTTGGGCTTCAGATCTACCTGAAACTGCACAAAATAAAATCCGTTGGGATCGGTACCATCGTTTGATCGTCCGGCCTGCGACAGCACCTGTTTAACCTCCGGAAACGACTGCAACTCGCGGCGAAGCTCTGCCGTCACCTTCAAACTCTCCTCCAGAGAAATACTCATGGGCATTTCTGCCGTAATCCATAACGCTCCTTCGTTCAGCTGCGGCAAAAATTCAGATCCCAACCAACGGAAGGAAATCAACGACAACGCAATGATCAGTCCGGAAAATACCAGTGTAATTTTTTTTCGCCTGAAGCTCCACCGGAAACCCCGCGCCACCACTCGGTCAAAAAACGACACAATCCGATTTTGTTTTTCTCTTACGTTTTTCTTAAGAAGCAAGGAACACAGGGCCGGCACGAGGGTAAGCGAAAACAACAGCGCCCCCAGCAACGCAAAGCCCAGGGTATAGGCCAGCGGCGAAAACATCTTACCCTCCACTTTCTGAAATGCGAAGATCGGCAAGAGGGCGGTGACGATGATCAGCTTGGAAAAGAAAACGGCCTTTCCCATTTCCACCCCTTTATTCCGGATAAGCCCAAGCTTGGCAAGCGTATTGAAACGCGCCATGCCATACCGGTGCGACAACTTATCCAATGCTACAAATATGCCCTCCGTCATCACCACGGCGCCGTCGATAATAATACCAAAGTCGATTGCTCCCAGGGAAAGCAGATTCGCACTCATCCCCTTCAGATGCAGACAAAGAAAAGCAAACAAAAGCGCCAGCGGGATCACCAGAGATACCGTTAGTGTTGTACGCCAATCGGCCATAAACAAAAAAACAATCACCGTCACCAATAGGATCCCTTCCGCGAGGTTGTGCATTACCGTCTTCTTACAATAATCGATCAGATTCTCACGATCATAAAAGGGTTGTATCTGCACGTCCGAAGGAAGAACGTTTTCACTGATATAGTGGATTTTCTCCTTTACACGACGGAGTACCTCGGAGGGGTTTTCGCCCTTGCGCATGACAATGATTCCCTCCACCACATCGTCTTGTTCGTTGTAACCTACCTGTCCAACCCGCGGAGCGGAAGCAATTCGCACATCGGCGACCTGTTTTACCAGAACCGGATTCCCGTGCAGGTTGGTAACGATGGTATTTTCAATATCCTGAATGGAATGCAGCAGCCCCAAACCGCGAACGACAAAAGACTGCTGGTTCTTCTGCATAATGTCGCCGCCAACGTTGAGATTGCTGCCGGCAATCGCATCGTAAACATCTCTTGACGTAATCGAATAACTCTGCAGCTTTTCCGGGTTTACGGCTACTTCATAAATCTTTTCCTGACCACCGAAAGCCACAATATCCGCCACGCCGGGAACCGCGCGCAGCTGCCGGTCGATAACCCAGTTCTGCAGCGTCAGTAATTCCCGGGAATCGCGCTTCTCACTGACAAGAATATAGCGGTAAATTTCTCCCGTGGGTCCGTAAGGCGGCTGAATATCCGGTTTTACCCCCTCGGGCAATTCGGCATTACCGATCAGATTGTTGATCTGCTGCCGGGCAAACACATCATCCACACCGTCGTCAAACGCCACTTTGATGACCGACAAACCAAACATGGTTACGGAGCGAACATCCGTTTTCCGCTGTGCCGCATTCATTGCCACTTCCAGAGGTGAAGTAACAAAGCGTTCCACCTCCTCAGCACTTCTTCCCTTCCATTGCGTAACAATGGTGATCTGTGTATTGGTAACATCCGGGAAAGCCTCCAGCGGCAGTTTCAGATAACTGACCACTCCGGCAATCGCAAGAGCGGCTACCAGCAATAACGTCATCACCCGGTTCTTCAGGGAAAAACCGATGATCGACCGAATTATCTTATGCATGATTATTTTTTCAGTTGATTGTAGAGAAGCAATTGGTTGGATTCAAGAATGATTTCCCCGGGCTGTAGACCGGATTCGAGATAAACGGTTTCACCGGTTTCGCGATAGATTTCTACCTGACGTATTTCCGGGTTCGCATTGTTGTTCTTTACCAGCACCCAATATTTGCTCTCGTCAAATATCAGTGCCGAAGAAGGAACGGAAACCAACGACTTATTCTCCCGGTATTTTACCAGTACCGTTGTACTCATCTCCGGCTTGAGCAGAAAATCCGGATTGGGAATACTGATGCGGATCTGCATGGCCCGGGTTTCCGGATCGAGGAAACTATACACCCGATCGACATGTCCCGTAAATACACGTCCCGGATAACTCAGTGTATGAATCTCCGCTTCCATGTTCAACTGAATCTTGTTGATGTCGGTTTCATTGACGTTCGCCAGCACCCAAACGGTATCAATTCGGGCAATGGAAAAAATCGTTTCCATTTTTTCGGCCGAAATCTGCATGTTTTCATTAATATTCTTTTCAATGATGAATCCGTCCATGGGCGCTACGATCGTGAAATCTGTTCCCGCCTTTTGTTTGAGCATGGCATAGGTTTCCTCTACCCGCTTCAGTGATGCACGGGCCGCAAGCAGTTCATTTTGGGCCACGATCACATCCCTTTCGGTATTTAGTTTTCCTTCAAACAGATCCTTGGCCACTTCCAGATTTTTCTCCGCCGTGGAGATATCTGTAAGGGCATCCATTCGCTCCTTTTCAAGATCCGCGAAGCGGGAGGTTTTCATAACCGCCAATACCTGTCCTTTTTTTACGGCATCGCCCAGACTTACATTTACGCGGGTAACAGCTCCATCAAAAAGCGGATAAACCCTGGCTTTAGCATGGTTCGCCGAAACAATTTTTCCGAAGAGTTTAATATTCGAATAAACAACGCTGGTATCCACACTGATCCAGCGATATCCCGTATCGGATCGGTTTTCGGAAATCTCCGCATCCATATGCTGCGGTTGAGAGCAGGAAAAAAATATGGGTAAGGCTGCAAACAGCAGCAGATAATTGATGTAATTCATGTTATTGGTTTTAGAATAAGGGTGCACCGCTTACATAACGCAGTTGTTCGGCAGCCAGCACCAACTGTAACTCGGCATCGATGGCCGCATCGAAGGCATCGGTGGTCGACTCGAACAGATCCATGAATTCGAGTAGATTGAGGTTCCCCTTCCGGTAGTTTGAAGTGGCGGCATTCAACAATTCTTCAAAATCACTACGGGGCATTTCCCGCATCGCCTTCCACGCGGCCATCCGATTTATCCAATTGGCATACGCCTGATCGATTTCCGCCAATACCTGCTGCTGCAGTTGGGTGGCTTCGAAACCGGCCGCCCCGGCTCTTTGCCGGGCCGCGATGATATTGCCCTGGTTCCGGTTGAACAGGGGCATAGGGATAGAAATACCCGCATTGAACTCGTTCCGGAAAGCACCGCTTTGGCGATCATAATCCGCACTCAGGGTAATGTCGGGGATGGCCTGTTTTCGCTCCAGGGCGTATTCCCTTTCTGCTGCCCGCTTCCGGGCTCCGGCAATTTCCATTTCCGGCCGGAACCGTAGTGCCAACGCGTACAGCGAGTCCACCGGAACAGGAAGGTTGAAGGAAAGCAAGCTATGGCTATCCACCTTTATTCGAACGGAAGACGTAGTACCCAGCAGAATCTTTATTCGGCTGTCGTATTCTGCCATCTTTTCCCTCAACTCGTTCTCGTTATTGATCAGCCGCATTTTCGCCGATTGAATACGAATCAGGTCTTTAACCGGGATATTGTTTTTCTCCACCTGCGTTTTAAGATATCCCCCCAGAAGTTCCAGCTGTTGCCGTTGCTGCGCGTTCAGCGACAGGTTCTGCCCGAGATAACTGCGCGTGTACGCCACCGTTCGGAGCTCATGCAGCAGTTCCCGGATCAGCGATTTCAGGTTTGCCTCTGCCCATTCACTGTTGGCTTTCGCGGCATCGAGGGCAGCTTTGCGCTTGCCACCCAGCAGGATCAGCTGTTCTATGCCTACGGTGGACTGACCATTGCGGCCGGTATGGAGCCATTTGCGGCTTTCGGGATCGTGAAGATTAAAGGTTGTACCCAATATGGGGTTGGGATACAGTTTTGCCTGTATCTCTCCAGCTCTCTCTGCTTCTACATGGCAATGGGCTGCCAGAAGCGAAAGATTTTGTTTAAAAAACACGGCTTCGGCCTCGCTGAGTGACAGATACGTGGTATCCTGCGCCGACACCGACAAAGGCATGGCGCATACACACAGCAGCCGATAAAACCGGATTATCAACGGTTTCATTCTGCTTTTAGATTTTTAAATGAAAAATTACCTTTCGGAGATGATCAACAAAAGAATCAGATGAAATCGGGAGGAGGAGAAAAACGGGAAAGAAAGCCCCTATGAAGTTGAGAAAGGTCGAGAACAGGAATATTTTCCGCAGCCGCAGCCGAACCTGGGATAACGCCCATTTCGTTTTCAGCGTCTACATAAGCCGCGTAACCGATACTTTTCACCAACAAACAGATCGGATGGTCGTCGTCCTCGTCGTCGGCATAGCGGCTCTTTTGGCCCAATACTTCTTTCTGGAACCATTCGACCACCGAGTTGGTTTCGTCGTAATAGCCCAGATCATCCTTCACAACGGGGTTCTCAATCACGGGAAAGAACATCGTTGTGTTGATATGATTCAGTAAAAGAAGAAAGAGAAGCCAGTTTTTCATTTCCGCAACGAAAGTAGTTCAAACCATGATTAACCGACTCTTAAAGTTATGCAAAAATTGGCGGCGCTTTCCTCCATCCAAATAGCTGATGGTGAGGAAGGTCTGAAATAAATTATTTTTTACTGATGTCAGGGCAAATTACGAAGCCTTCAGCGCGGCTGTTAAAGCAGCTTTCGAGCAGTGTTCGGGATCTCTGAGCGATTTTGAGAGATCCTCGACGAGGAATACGCGAATTTCAGCTGCGACTAATTCCGGAAAAAATAATGAATCGAAACCCGTCTCCCCGACGGGCTTTGTTTTCGCCCTCTCCACTGCGAAAATACCAACTTAAGGGAGATCGATCACTTGAAACGCCCGAATCCATTGAGTTTGAGCGCTTTTCATCTTTCCTTAAAACTTCGTCATAAGAAATTTTCAAATTATATAAATTACTACTTAGTAGTATTTTACCAATTATTTTTTCTCCTCATCTTTGCGCCCGAATTAACCCAATCTAAAAATTTACTAGTATGAAAAAGATCATTTTCAGCGCAATGATGTTCTGCGCCGCGACGTCAACACTGGTTAGCTGCAAGAAAGACAAAAACGAAAAACTGGAGAACAGGGTGGAAAACTGCCAAAAAGCCAGCGAAAAAGTAGGTGAGCGTGCTTTGGCCTTTGCCGAAGCGCCCACAGAAGCGAACTGTGAAGCATTCAAGGCTGCCTGTTTGGACGCCATTGAAAAATGTGATTCGGGAGTAAGCGAAATCCAGAAAAAACAATGGCGCGAAGCAGCCAACCAATCCTGCGATTAATTCTCACTCGTCTCGACAGCGAAGCCCGCCGGCGGGCGGGTTTTGCTTTGTTGCCCGGTTAAATCCCATCGTGTAAACAAAAATGCCCGTCGGTCGTTGACGGGCATTTTATTTGGGGAGATCGTATTCAGTTAGAGGCCAAGCTTCTGACGAATGGCTTTCGGAATGCCGTTCTTATTCAGCAGGAAGGCGGTTGTTTTATATTTCACGAAGTTCTTGGTTACGTAAAGGTATCCTTTGTAGTCGTTCGACTCACCCCAGGAGTTTTTAACCAGATAGTATTCGCGTCCGTTCTGATCTTTTGAAATTCCAACGATCTGCATACCGTGGTCGTCGGTGGTTTCGTAGTTATCGAAAGCCTGCTGACGAAGTTCTTCAGTAATGGTCATTTCCGGTTTGGGACCGTTGAACATATCAGCTTTTTCGGCTTCGGTCATTTTTTCAAAAGGCTTTTCTGGAACATAGGCCACGCCGTTTTTCCAGGAGAAATACTTCTCGCTCACATCCGTAGCCCAACCAACAGAATATCCGTTTTTCAGGGCATGGTCGATAATATCGGTGATATCGTTCATCGGCACATTGTAGATATAGTCGAAGCTCCAGTTATCGGGAACCGGCAGGAAAGTCTTTTGGTAGTAGGGAGCCGTGGAGAGAGAGCCCAGTTCAACATAGTCGGCCGCATTCAGGCCAACCACTTCCTTCGCAAAGGATTGGGGCGTATAGGTTTTCCCTTTCCAGGTGAAGGTTTCAGGAACTTTTCCGAGATAGGCATCCAGTGCGGCAGTAAATGCAGTCAGCCAGTTCGGAGTCAGTTTGCCGTTGGAGTTTTTGATGATTCCGTCCAGCATTCCCTTCAGGGCATCCTGCATTTCGGCAAATTTGTTGACAGTTGTACCATAGTTAAGGCCGGTGTATACTTCGCGCGGAAGTGCACCGTATTTCGCGTAAATATTGATTACATCGTGCAGGGCACCGCCGTCGCCCCAGGTGACCGCACCATGCATGCGTACATAGTTTTTTGCTTTTTCAATGTACACGCAACGGGCGGTGTAGATTTGGGAAAGTTCAACCGGCTCTTTTCCGGCGCGGATCATTTCGGATTCGAGAAAGGAGTTTCCAGAATAGCTCCAGCAGGTTCCGCTGCTGCCCTGGTTACGAACGGGCGTTGTTTCCAGGTTGATTACCGGCGAGAAGATGAATTTCTCACGTGCTTTGTCGCTCTTGTTGGCGCTCAGGGCATTTACCAGATTGTCCTGTGCCATGCCCGCCAAGCCTGCCCAGCAGGCTACGATACCTAATACAAGTCTTTTCATTGTCCAGTTTTTGAAGCCGCAAATCTAAGTTTCCGGCAACAAAAAGGGCGAAAAATTTCAACGTACGGCAAAATGGGCCGTATAAATGAAATCTCCCCGCCCTTTTAAAACTAGGAACGGGGAGATATATAATTTTATAACTATTTGAAAAACAGGGAGCGATTAGAGTTTATTCACCAGAACATCTTCGCGGGTGTTCAGGTTTACGGCGAAACTGCGTTCAACCTTTTCACCACCAACCTGGCAGATAAAGGTAGGATACATTTCAGCAGCTTCTTTCAACAGGTGGATGGTACGTGAGAAGCTGCTTCCGTTTACCTGCTCGCGGTAAAGAACTTCGCCTTCTGCATTTTTGATGACCAGAACGAATTTCTGGGCAACCGGGCTTTCGTATTTCACCTTGAAAACAACAGCGTTTCCGGTGTAACCAGCGTACTGTACATTTACCTGCTTCTCAATTTCAGAACCTTTGTCGGGACCGTTTCCGCTCGATTTTTTATCGCCGGCCAGTGCGGGCATTGCAAACAGTGCGGCAAAAAGAGAAACCGAAACAATTTTTTTCAGGATGCTGTATGATGCGAATTGTGCTTTCATGACATTTAGTTTTTAGTGTGATCAAATCGGCAAAACAAAAGTGCTGGAAGCAATACGCGAGAATGGTGCAAACGCAGTGGATCAGAATTGGTAGCTGGATCCGTTCACCGGTGAAGAATTTCTGATGATGTAAAACTACAACGTGTTTTTCCCGGAAAAAAGTCAAGTTTTCCCTGATTTTATCATGGCAAGATGCCAGCTTTCAATGTTAAACCCCTGAAAATTAAAACATTATAATTTTCTTATTTATGACGTCCAGCCTTCAAATCAGGAGGAAAATTTTTCCTGAAGCAACGAAAGCAAGGATCAGTAAAGATGAAGCACATCGTTTTCGTCGAGATAATAATCGAAGGTACCGGTTTCCCTGAAATTATCGAGGAAGACGGTAACGGGATCCTTGCGATTGATGAAGCCTGTGAATTTTCGTGTATACAAGGCCGCGTTATCGATGGCAAATTCAACGCCATACCAACGACGGGCCACTTTCAGCACGTCGCGCATGTCTTCTGCGTGGAATACGTAAACTCCCCTCAGCCAGCTCAGGCGGCTTTCACGGTCGAAGGGAACCACATGAGACCGCCCATCGGCTTGGATCACCAGTTCGGTACCCGCGCTCAAAATAACGGATCGTCCTCCGAAACGAACCCGGACAGAACCGGATACCAGAGCGATCCGCGTTTCGGTACTGTCGTAACAGGAAATATTAAATTCGGTTCCCAGCACTTCCACTACCGCATTGGGCAGATTTACCACAAAGGGATGTGCCGGATCGGCTTGTATGTTGAAATAGGCTTCTCCGCTGAGTTCAACGGCTCTTCCCTTTTGTGAAAAGCTCAGCGGAAAACGAAGAACCGACTCGGAATTCAGTTGAACGGATGAACTGTCGGCCAATTTCACGTGATAGTCCTTTCCAGCGGGAGTACGTACAACAGCCGTTTCATCGGGATTTCCCGGCGCCGCCTGGGTAAGTATCGGCGGATTATTGATGAAGCGCGCGTCTCCGGAAAGGAAACTGGAACTTTCCGCGAGGGTAAAGATTTCACCGGACGTGAATTTCAGTTCTACCGGAGGGGGCTCCAGTTCCGCAATCCGACGATGCAGTAACACGGAAGGATCATTATTTCGATGATAAATCCAGAATACCGCAACAAGGCCGATCAGCGCTGCGGCCGAGGACACCAGATAGAGCCTTCGTTTTTTTCGGGCCCGGTATGCGCCCAATACCGATGCAGCGGTTAACGTTTGTTCTGCTTTCCGGAGTTTCTGCAAATCGCGCTCCGGAACTTCCGCGAGCATCTGCTTCCGCATATCACGGACCACAGGATTCTCTGCCGCGACGCGGTTCAGATAGTCGAGGTCTTCCGGACCGATCGTTCCGAAAATCTCCTGACTGATCAATATTCGAATATGTTCCAGATCCTCCTGCATACTTTTGGGGAGACAGATTAATTCACCAGGATCACGTCGGATTTACCTATAGTGACTCAATTTTTCACGAACAATTTTTAAGGCGCGATACACCTGATTCTTTACCACCTGAATGGAGATATTCAATTCGGAAGAGATCTCCCGGTGCGATTTTTTTTCAAGATACAGCAATTTAAACACACGGCGGCATGCAGGTGCACTGATCGAATTGATGGCCTGTTCCAGATCCACGGCGAGTTCTTGATTCTCAAAGGGGCGATATTCCACCACCAGGTCCCGGAAATAGCCGTAGCCGTCTTCGTTTCTTTTCAAAACATCCATTTTCCGCAGATAGGAAATGGCATTGTTTCGGACCGCCAGAACAAGATAGGGAGTCAGGCGCCCCTTAATTTCCAGCTCCTTTCTTTTACTCCAGAGTTTCAGAAAAAGCTCCTGAACAATATCCTCTGCAGCATCGGTATCCCGAACAATGTAATACGCTTCGAGGAGAAGCAGGGGTTTGAAATGTTCGATGATCTGCGCAAAAGCACGTTCATTTCCCTTTCTCAATTCCGAAAGCAGGTGTTCTTCGGTTAAATGTTCCATAAAGGCAACCTTTACTCAAAGTTTTAGTTTTGGTAATTGCATAGATCGGCAGTTTTTACGATCAGCACAGCCTCCGTTCAATCCTTCTTTCCAGTCTAAGATAGAGCTTTTACCTGTTTTTCAAAGCATGGGAAGACATAAATCAGCAGCAAAATTTCTTTTGAAAAAAATGCGGATTCTGACGTGTTACCAAAACCGAAATTTCGCGTCATAACGAGTACAAAGTAGATAGGATCGAGTTCTATCATTCCGTTTCCTGCACCAGGCTAAAGCTTATCCGAATGAAAATTTGCACAGGCCGGAACGCCTGCTTATCATTAATTATGCTAACCTGTATTCATGTCCCCTATCGTTCGAAATCGCAGATCGAAGCGAACAAAACCATTTCGATAACGCCGGGCATTTATACCTACCGTGAAGTTTTTCGTGAAATAGAACGCCAGACAAAGATGTATTTCGTGTACACGGATCTGGTGCTGAACGACACGATGAAAACCTTCGCGTCCTTCCACGATGTTCCGCTGAATCCGGTATTGGAATTTCTGCTCCATCCAAAGTCCATCGGCTTCACAACGCGCCGGAAAGCGATCGTTCTGTTCCGCCGCGAAACACCCTGGTATCTTGAACGGGATTGAGGCAAAGATGCTCCCCACACCTGAAGGATTCCTTTCTACTGGTCATCATTCAGAAAGAAATAGGTGCCGCAAAGGGTGCACAGCGCGATGCAACAGAGGCAATGTCCAACTAGTATGTGATCATTTGTTGTGACCAATGATGAATCAAGAGTATAATCGGGATTTATCGCCTGCGATTGTTACGGCTTTTCCTGGATTGCTTCGCCTGCGGCTGGCAATGACGAG